>Ga0137418_10003051_pt1 | contig 15372 bp, 11 predicted proteins | sample CZODoug3_1_2_16f_FD_122242 | JGI IMG/M metagenome (GOLD analysis project Ga0137418, IMG submission 122242) | Vadose zone soil fungal communities from Angelo Coast Range Reserve, California, USA - CZODoug3_1_2_16fungal (Hybrid Assembly) | ecosystem: Environmental > Terrestrial > Soil > Vadose... | reverse complement strand
TCGCCGCCGGTGGACGCCACGTTCGAGAAAAATTTCGTTGTGCAGAAAACTCTGGGCAACCGCGAATATCTTTTCGGGCTCGGCCCGGCGCTGATGTCCATTTTCGAAGGCGCCAACAAAATCGAGGATCTGGGCGAGATCCTTCCAAAACTCTCGCTAGTGAACCAACATTTATTGGGGAAGCCAACGACCCCAATGCTCATCATCGCCGGCGCTCTGGATACCCAGGTGCCGGTCTCCGACGCCTATTTGCTCCTAAGCAGCGGCGACGTGCCGAAAGAAGCCTGGATCAATCCGCAAGGCGGTCACCTCGGACGCCAAGTGAAAATCTGGCCCGACCCCGTCATCTTCCGCAAAATTCTGGTCCCGTGGCTCGTCCGCAACCTGGAAATCCCGCCTATGTAGCGGCCGCCTTCCGAGGCGGGCGCATTTTCCTTGTCACGCCCAGCTATACCCATGTTTCGCCAACGGCAGCGAACGTATCCGCTTCCCCGTCGCCGCAAAAATTGCATTGCACACCGCCGGAAGCACCGGCGGCAGCGCCGGTTCGCCCAGTCCCGTCGGCGGATTGTCCGTCCGCAAAAAATGCACTTCAATCTCGCGCGGCAACTGGTTCATCCGCATCGGCGTGTATTCATGAAAATTGCTCTGCACCGCGCGTCCCCGGTCAATGGTAATTTCATAGTTCATCACCGAACTCAGCCCCTCCAGCACCGCGCCGCGCACCTGCTGATCCGCGTTGCTCGGATTGATGATGTGGCTGCCGATATCGCCGCCCACCCAAACCTTGTTCACTCGCACCGCATTCTTGGCGTCAACGCTCAGCTCCACCACTTCCGCAAAATATCCGCGATGCGAAAACTGAAACGCCGCGCCCATCCCCGTGCCTTTCGGCAAAGTTCGCTTGCCCCAGCCTGATTGCTCCGCCACCAGCCGCACCACGCCCTGCATTCGCGCCCCATCCATGTTGCTCGAAAATGGATCCGGCTTTATATCGGGTGTAGTCACACGCGGAAGACCCAGCAACTCCAGTCGAAACTCCACGGGATCTTTGCCGGCCGCATGCGCCAATTCATCCGTAAACGACTGGAACACCCACGAAAACGCATTGCTCCGCGGCGCCCGCAGCGCATACGTAGGTACGCCCAGCGGCATCAGTGACGCCCCAAAATGAAAATTCGGCAAAAACGTCCCCGGGAATTCGTTTCCGGGAATATTTGCCGAAGGAGCGAACTGCTCGCCCTCACCAAACGTCACGAAATGATTTTTCCATGCCACCAATTTTCCAGAAGCATCCAACCCGCCTTTCAGGAAATGAAATCCCGCCGGACGGTAGTGGTCGTGATGGAAATCGTCCTCGCGCGTCCACAGCAGCTTGACGGGAACCCCCGCCTTCTTCGCAATCGCCGCCGCCTCCAGCATGTAATCGTTCGTCAGCCGGCGGCCAAATCCTCCGCCCGCGCGTTTCAAATGCACAATGATGTCGTCGTGTGGAATTCCCAAAACCTTCGCCACCTGCAACCGCCCCGATTCCGGCGTTTGACTCGGCGACCAGAACTCCAGCTTGCCATCATGAAAATGCGCCAGGCAGTTTTCCGGTTCCATCGGCGCATGCGCCAGAAACGGGTATTCATACGCAGCCTCGACGACCTTGGCCGCCGATTGCAACTCCTTCTCTGCGTCTCCATCCTTTCGCAGCATCACGGTCGGCGCCTGCTTCGAAAGCTCCTGTGCCCGCCGTGCGAACCCCTCGCTGCTCTGCTGCGCGGTCGCGCCTTCGTCCCACTTGATCTGCAATTTCTTCCGCGCGCTGTTCGCCTGCCACCAGTTTTCCGCAAGGATCGCCACGCCGGCATGCAATCCCAATAGCTCCGTGGTTCCCTCCACCACGAACGCCTGCTTCACCCCCGGCAGCGTTTTTATTTCGTCCACATTCGCGCTCACCACTTTCCCCGCAAACACGGGGCACTTCTCATAGACGGCCCACAACATTCCCGGCACGCGAAAATCTATGCTGTAAATGGGTTTGCCCGCCACGATTGACGGCACATCCACTCCCATCACCGGTTTGCCGATGATTTTGTAATTCTTCGGGTCCTTCAGCGTCACGCTCTTCAAATCCGGCACCGCCATCGTCGCAGCCTTTGAAGCCAGCGCCCCGTAAACAATTGTCCTTTTGGAAGAGGTATGGATCACTCGCCCGGAAGACGTCTCGCATTCCGATTCCGGCACTCCCCAGCCTTGCGCCGCCGCCGCAACGAACATCTGCCGGCAAGCCGCTCCCACGCGCCGCAACGGGTCCCAGTTGATCGGCGTAGCCGTGCTCCCTCCGGCCCGCTGCGCGCCATACTTCGTTTCATCCAGGTCGGCTTGCTCGATGCGTACGTCTTTCCAGTCCACATCAAACTCTTCCGCGATAATCATCGGCAAATGCGTCTTCACGCCTTGGCCAATTTCCGGATTCTTTGCCGTGATCGTCACAATCCCATCCGCCGCCACGCGAACAAACGCGGTCGGAACAAATGCCGGCGCGGGCGCTTGCGCCGCAGCGGCTTGTCCGGCCAAAGCGTCCGCTAAGCCCGGCAAATGGCAAGCGAGCAAAAATCCCCCGCCGCTGACAGCGGAGACCCGTAAAAATGTTCGTCGATCAATCGCAATGGCGGGCATAACTCCCCCAGGAAAAGGAAAATCTAGGTCGCTCACGGATAGCAAGCGGCTCCCGACAGTGTAACGTCTTTCAGGCTGAATTCGTTTCAGAGTTCGCCGGCGGCCTCTCCATCACCCGCCGCATCTTCTCCACATCCAATTCCCCTTGCCACCGGCTCACTACCAGTGTGGCAACTCCATTTCCCACCACGTTCGTCAGCGCCCGGCACTCGCTCATGAATTTCTCAATCCCCACCAGCAGCGCTAGCGATTGCACCGGAATCGAAGGCACCGCCGCCAAAATCGCCGCCAGCGTCACAAATCCCGTCCCCGTCACGCCCGATCCGCCCTTCGATGCCACCAGCGCGAACAATAATATTCCGCTCACCTGCCCCAACGAAAGATGCGTATTGGTAGCCTGCGCCAGAAACAGCGCCGCCAGTGTCAGGTAAATATTCGTGCCGTCCGTATTGAAAACATACCCCGTCGGAAAAACCAGCCCCACCACCGAACGCGAAGCCCCTAATCCCTCCAGCTTGCGCATCATGTCCGGCAACACAGTTTCCGACGAGCTCGTTCCCAGCACAATCAGCAATTCATCCTTGATATACGCCAGAAACCGGAAAATCGAAAATCCCGCCAGCCGCGCAATGATTCCGAGCACGACCACCACAAACAAAAAACTCGACAGATAAAACGTCCCCATCAGCTTCAGCAGATTCGTCAGTGAAGCCACTCCATAACTCCCCACCGTGAACGCCATTCCCCCCAGCGCACCCAGCGGCGCGGCCCGCACCACAATCCGCACAATTCCGAACACCACCTTATTTGCCACTTCAATCGCACTCAGCGCCCGCTTTCCCACCTCGCCCAGATTCGCAATCGCGAATCCCGTCAAAATCGAAATCAGCAACACCTGCGGCACTTCGCCGTCAGCCAGCGCTCCGATAAATGTCCGTGGAATAAAACCCAGCAGGAAGGGAATGAAGCCAGTCTCTTTCGCGCGCCCCACAAACACAGCCGCCGCCTTCGGATCCAGCGTCGCCGCGTCGATGTTCAGCCCGGCCCCCGGATGAAAAACCACCGCCACAACAATTCCGATGATCAGCGCCAGCGTCGAAACCACTTCAAAATAAATCAGCGTTTTCACGCCGAGGGTTCCGACCTTCTTCAGGTCGCTCATCGAAGCGATTCCCTGCACAATCACGCAGAAAATCACCGGCGCGATCATCATCCGGATCAGCGACACAAACGCGTCGCCAAGCGGCTTCAGCGCCATCCCGGTCTTCGGAGAGAGCCCGCCGATTGCGCAGCCGATCAGCACCGCAATCAGCACTTGCACGTAGAGAATCGTGTACCAGGGCCGGGTTTTTCGCGTCGAGTCTGCTTTCGCCACTTGGTGTTCTCCGCGCCGCAAAAAATCCGGCGTCCCCTCAATGTAATTTCGCCTTGTTTAAGTCACCACATCCCGTGGCGACTCTTTCCCGCTGAACACGCGCTCAATGTTCCGCCACGCCGCCCGGAAAAGATACGCCGTGGACTGCCGCGTCACCCCCGCAATGTGCGGCGTAAACAAAATGCGGTGTGCCGCCTCGCCCTTCAACGCAAACAGGGGATTATCTGCCGCCGGCGGCTCCGTGGAATAAACGTCCACAGCCGCTCCGCCCAGCTGTCCGCTTTGCAACGCCTCCGCAAGCGCCGCTTCATCCACAACGCCGCCGCGCGAACCCTGAATCAAAATCGTCCCGGGTTTCATCATCGCAAGCTCACGCCTCCCGATCATGCCGGTCGTTTGCGGCAGCAGCGGCACATGCAAGGTGACCACGTCCGCTAATTGGAAAAGATCTTCCAGCGAACAAGACTTCGCCCCGACCGCCTCAGCCGTACGTGGATCCCGCGGCGCCGGGTCATGATAAAAAATCAAGCAACCTCGCTTCTGAAAAGCAGAGGCTACCGCCACGCCGGTAACGCCAAATCCAATGATTCCCACGGTCAGGCCGTCGAGGCCCTGCAAATTGTCGGTAATCATCCGCGCACGAAATTCGCGGTAATTGCCTTTGCGAATCTCCGCGTCCGCCCACAAAAATCCGCGCAACAGCACGGTTGCCGCCGTCACGGCATATTCCGCCACCGCCTCGTTGCTTCCCCCCGGCACATTGGCCACGCCAATTCCGCGCTGCTTCAGAAACGGCAAATCCAGCCGGTCCAGTCCAGCTCCCGTCACTTGGACGAATTTCACGCTCGCGTTTTCGAAGAGTGTCGCCGGCAGTTTTGGTCCAACCGCGGGAATCACCAAAGCCCGCGCCTGCTTCATCAGGTCCGCCACATCTGGATCGCTCGCCGTTCGATAAACCACTTTCAATGGCTCGGGCGGCAACGCGCCCACTCGCTGGAAATCCGCTTCAGGGCGCAGGCACAGCACGTCAATGTTCATGGTTTCTTTGGTGTCCTGGAAGAAACGCCGGGCTCCTGCGTAGCCGCGGCGATATCCGCGACAGGGAAGAAGCACAGCAGGACTAGCGGCTCGCTTCCCGTATTTCGCGTAACGTGCTTTTCGCCCGGCGGTATCAGCAGCGTATCACCCGGCCTCATCTCATATTCGCCGCTATCCGCGAACGTAGTCCCTTGCCCCGAAAGCGTGTAGATGCATTCTTCGAATTCCGAGTGATGGTGTGCCGCGCGCAGCGTGTCTCCTGTTTTCGCCACGGGAATCTCCACAATCCGCAGCGTCACTCCACGCGCCCCGCGTTCCCCCGAAACAATCTCCATCGCCTTGCGCCCCGGAAGTCCAAGCTCTTTTGCCTCGCCTTGCTTAAACAGCCGCGCCATCAGCGCACCTTGCTGACTTGCCGCAGTTCCGCCGTCCCGCCCTGGATTTTATCCAGTTGCTTGAAAATTTCGGCGGACTGCGTGGCAATCGAATCCGCAACGCTGTTCAACATTTTCTGCGCCTTCTCAATCGTCGCGTGTTGCGGGCTCCCATACCAACCCGTAGGCGCAATCGAACGCACATCCGTCAGCACCGGCTGGTAACTCCGCGTGCGCCGCAGCGCATCCACCTTGTGCCCGTGAGCGTGGTCCGACGAATAATCGATGCGCTCCAGGTGCACCAGATCCGGGCGATAAGCCAGCACCGCCAGCGCCTCAATCTCGCCGCCGTGCGTCAATCCGCCGCATTCCTTGCCGAACATGTCTTCCGCCACAAAACACGCCTGCACCGTCAGCACCGTCATCCCGTGCTCGCGATGCAGCAAATCTGCCGCAACTCCCAGCGGTGGAATGTTCAGCTCGTGCCAGTTCAAAATCAGCAGGTATTTCGCGCCGTGCTGCGCCACCGAAGCGCAAGTCTCTCTCACCACATTCATGTAAGTATCCGGCGACAGCGTAATCGTCCCCTCAAACGGCATGTGCAAGGGAGTCACGCCCAGCGGACCACCGGGCAGCACCAACCCATCCATCCGTTCCGCCACCGCATGCGCGATCGCGTTCGACGCAAAAATATCCGTTCCTGTCGGCAGATGCGGCCCGTGCTGTTCCACGCTGCCCTGGGGCAGAATCACCAGCGGGTTCCTCTTCAGTTGCGCCGCGATTTCCGGCTGCGTCAGATCCACAAAATACCGGCTGGCAAGCATCGGCCCTCCTGTCATTCCGTCACCCGGCTCTGCGCGTCCTTCAGAATGCTCGCGATCGAAACGCACTGCCCGTTCTGCTCCAGTGACTTCAGCGCGGCATACACCATTGCCACCGCCACGTTCCCATTCTGCGCGCTCAATTCATTAGCTTTGCCTGTCCGGCAGCTTTCCGCGAACATTTCCAGCTCCGCCCGGAACATATCGCTCTCCGGCACCTTAAGCTCTTCGCGCTTCGCGTAACCATCGATCCCCCGCTGAATATAAAGCGTGGATTTTTTGTGCAACTGGTCCGGCGTGTCCCAGGTGTCGAAATCAATTTCGTAGTGCATCAATCCCTTCGACCCGAAAACCCGGACCGAAAAAATTCCCGGCGAAGTCCAGCACGAGCCCACGTATCCGATTTTTCCATCCGCGAATTTCAGCAACGTCATCGACTGGTCCTCGACTTCCGCGCCCACGGGAGAAAGTTTCGAAGCCATCCCGCTCGCTTCCGCCACTTCTCCGCCCAAATAATTCAGCACATCGAACTGGTGAATCGCCAGTTGCGAAAGCGGCCCGCCCGGAGCCTTGTCCTTATACCAGCGCCAGGTCTTCGGCGTCAGCTCCAGCGCTCGATTGTTCGAAAAATTCGCCTCAATGAAAGCGACCCTTCCAAGTTCTCCTGCGTCGATCGCTTCCCTGATTTTCCGGATCCCCGCCATCAAGCGCGCGCTATGTCCCACCGTAACGGTGATTCCATATTTCTTTTCCAGCGCCGCAATTTGCAAACCTTCCACCAGCGAACTCGCAATCGGTTTCTCCGTGTATACGTGTTTTTTTGCCTTGGCCACCAGCGCCGCCATCGGAAGGTGCTGCTCATTCGGCACCGTCAGAATCACGCCTTCGATCGACGCGTCACTGAGGATTGCCTCCATCGTGGGAGCAGCCGGAACGCCGGTCTCCGCCTGAAATGCCTCGCGCTTTTCTGCGGAACGGCTGTAACCGGCCACAATTTTGAGTTTTTCCGACTTGGCCGAAGCCCGGGTCAACACCTTTGCCCAACGTCCCAGACCCACGATAGCCAGCTTAACGGGAGAAGAATTCACAAGGTCCTCAAAGAAAAGAATGGAGTTGCAAGAGACATAATATCATAGTACCGTATTACGAGAATATGTCCAAGTCAAGCTCTTTACTTCGTTCCACTTCCGTCCTCGCGGCCATCTCCAAGTCCGCCGCGCCACTCCGCCGCCAAGTCCTCGACGAACTTCGCCAGTCCATCATCGCCGGCCGCCTCAATCCCGGCGAGCGCCTCGTCGAACGCGAACTCATCGCCATGATGGGCGTTTCCCGCACCGTCATCCGCGAAGCCCTCCGTCAACTCGAATCCGAAGGCCTCGTAGCCATCGTCCCTAACAAGGGCCCCATCGTCCGCACACTCACCGTCGAAGAAGCCCGCGACATCTACGCCATTCGCGCCGTTCTCGAAGGACTCGCCGCGCGCCTGTTCACGGAACAAGCTGACCAAGCTCAAATCGCGCGCCTCGAACGCGCTCTCTCCGTCGTCGAAAAAGCCTACGACTCCGGCGATGTAAACTCCATGCTCGAAACGAAAAACAATTTCTACGAAGTGCTCTTCGAAGGCGCAAAAAGCGAAACGCTCGCTTCCATGCTTGCCATCCTCCACGGCCGCATCTGGCGCTGGCGCGGCCTCGGCCTCACGCACCCGAACCGTTCGCCGGAGCGGGACCGCCAAAGCCTGAAAAATCTTCGCGCGCTGGTTCAAGCGATTCGCGCGCGTGACGCCGCATCCGCGGAACAAATTCTTCGCGACGAAGTAAGCAAAGCCGCCGACGAGGTCCATCGCCTCTTGAAAGATGGCTCCCCGCAGGCGAAGGCCGAAAAGCCGGCCGTCAGTTAAATCTGTTCCTGATTAATCGAGGTTACGAAAGATGGAGACTCATTTCATTGTTCACGACAAAGCCGATACAGTCGGCGTAATGGTGGTCGAAAATGCCGTGCCCGGCCAGGAACTCACCGGCTGGATCATGGAGACCGACGAAACCATCGCCCTCAAGGCGCTCGACGCGGTTCCGCTCGGCCACAAAATCGCCCTGAAAGAAATCAACGCCGGCGACACCGTTCTTAAATACGGCCACGACGTTGGCCGCGCCGTCGCCTCAATCGGCAAAGGCAATCACGTGCACGTTCACAACATGAAAACGAAAAGGTGGTAACGATGGGACGCTATCAGTTTTTTGGATACCGGCGGGAAAACGGGCGAGTAGGCATCCGCAACCACGTTGTGATTCTGCCGCTCGATGATCTTTCAAACGCGGCAGCCGAAGCCGTCGCGAACAATATCAAAGGTACTCTCGCCCTTCCGCACGCCTACGGTCGCCTGCAATTCGGCGAAGACCTCGAACTCCACTTCCGCACCCTGATCGGCACCGGTTCGAATCCCAACGTCGCCGCCTGCGTCGTCATCGGCATCGAGCCGGGCTGGACCGGCCGCATCGTGGATGGCATCGCAAAAACAGGCAAGCCGGTAGCCGGCTTCGCGATCGAAGGCAACGGCGACATCACCACCATCGCCAACGCCTCCCGCAAAGCGCGCGAATTTGTCCAGTGGGCCAGCGAGAAGCAGCGCGAGTCCTGCTCCATCGAAGAACTCTTCGTCTCCACAAAGTGCGGCGAGAGCGACACCACCTCCGGCCTCGGCTCCTGTCCCACGGTCGGCAACCTGATCGACAAGCTTGATCCCTTAGGCGCCACAACCTGCTTCGGCGAAACCTCCGAACTCACCGGCGCTGAAGTCGTCTGCGCCAGCCGCGCCGCCACAAAAGAAATCGGTGACAAATTCATGCAAGTCTTCCGCGCCTATCAGGAAGTCATCGAGCGCCACAAAACCAGCGACCTCTCCGAATCGCAACCCACGAAAGGAAACATCGCGGGCGGCCTCACAACCATCGAAGAAAAAGCCTTCGGCAATTTCCAGAAAATAGGCAAGAAGGCAAAATTCATCGATGTCTTAAAACCTGCCGAAGCCCCCGCGAAAGGCCCCGGCCTCTATTACATGGACACGTCCTCCGCCGCCGCGGAATGCGTAACCCTGCAAGCCGCCGCGGGTTTCGTGGTTCATCTTTTCCCAACCGGCCAGGGCAACGTAATCGGCAATCCCATCGAACCCGTAATCAAGCTCACCGCCAATCCAAAAACAGCCCGCACCATGAGCGAGCACATCGATCTTGACGTGTCGGGAATTCTGCGCCGCGAAATGACGATGGACCAGGCCGGTGATCAACTGATCGACATAATGCTCCGCACCTGCAACGGCCGCCTCACCTGCGCCGAAGCCCTCGGCCATCGCGAATTCGTAATGACCAAGCTCTACCAGAGCGCGTAATCCGCGTCTGGCAGCACAACTTATCTCAAAGCCCAAACCAGGCTAAATACCAAAACTTGTCATTCTGAGATCATCCGACGAGGATGGGCGAAGAACCTCAACGCAAATATCAAGCAAAGTGTCTGATTGGAAGATTTGTTTGGCTACTCGAATGTCTTGTACGGGCACGACACCGTCGTGCCCTCCTGCTCACTCGATCTGCGTATTAAGGCTGAAGATCATTTGCCAACGCCCGTCGCGTTTCACCCACATGCGTGTATTGAAGTAGGATTTCCCGCCGGGGCGCTGCTCGTGCGCGACCATCATCACCGTTTCGCCAAAATCAAACATCTCGGCTGACAATAATTCCTGAGGCGCGGCGCGCCTCCCAGTCGTTTTCTGTTTTTCGATTTGCGCCAGCCGGTCCGCTTTGGTGTACGGCCGGTCGTGGAAGGTATCCGTGGCGGTAAATTCGTCGGCAATCAGCGGCGCGTACGCGTCCGCATCGCTCTCCGCCATCGCGCGCATCACGCCCTGCCAGGAAGCGATTGCCTCTTTCTCGTTTGCAGTCTGCGGCTGAAAGGGAATTGTCTTGCAAGGATTTACGCATTCCGCGGAAGTCTTGCCCGCGGGCGGTTCCGATTTTTCCACCTGCGTAACTTCCTGATAGAGCACAATGCGCCACTCCGGCGCCCGCTTCACCCACACCCGCAACACATTCACCTTGCCGCGATTCGCCCGCACCACGGCCGTATTCCCGTAAACGCGAACCTGCGCTTCCACATCGGCATTGCCCACAGCAGGAAAGTATTCCAAAACTTTCTCTCTCGCATAACGCTTGCCGGCCGAGTCGATCCACGTGAAGTCCGCGGACAAAAAGTTCGCTGCGCTCGCTGCGTCCTTCTGCAAAAGCGCTTGTACAAACACTTTGTCGGCTTGGAGAAGGGAAGAAGAGTCGTCCGCGAGAAGCGGAGCGGCGCCGAACAGGAGCAGTACGAGGGCAAGGAATGTCGGCGCGCCGACATTTACGCAAATTTTGTGATTATGATAACCAGTGAATGACATATTCAAATTGTTCCTCGTGGAACATTCCGTGGAACGTTCGAATCTCCGGAACGTTCGAATGCGCGAGCATCCATTCGAAACTACTTCGCCGCCGCGGACTGAATCGTAGTCTGGTAGCTGATAGACATAATCCACTTGCCGTCCCGCTTGATCCACAACCGGCTCACATGAATCGGCTTGCCCGAATACGGCTGGTGCAGGCAAGTCATGATCACCGCATCGCCAAAATCAAACATCTTCGCGCTCACCAGCGGTGCCGGGGCGGAGCCGACTCCACTCACCTTCTGTTTGTTCAGAGTCTCAATGCGCCCGGCCTTCGAAATCACATGATCGCTGTTCGAACTGATCTGCACAAACTCATCCGCGATGTGAGGCGCCCAAGCCTCGGCATCATGCGCCGTCACGCCTGTCTCCAATGCCTGCCAGGATGCAATAATCGCCGCCTCGGCCTCATTCGCCGGCTTAAACGGCACCATCTTGCACGGGTTCTCACAATCCTTCACCCCAGAGCCCGCCGAAGTCGAAGGCTGCTCCTGCTGCTTCACCTCGTGATACACCAGCAATTTCCACCCGCCGGGCCGCTGCACCCACATCCGCAAAATATGAACCTTCCCGCGGCTGGCATTCACCGCCCCCACCTGCCCATAAGTCCGCTCGCCCACCTCAACGCCGCTCTCATCCCCCAACGCATCCTTTGGCACAGCCCGCAAAACTTCCTCACCCGTCAGCGTCTTCCCCTCCACATCCGTCCAAGTAAACTCCGCATCCAACATCTTCCCCAGCGCTGCCGCATCCCCCTTCGCCGCAGCCTGCACAAACGCGCGGTCCGCCTGCATCACCGCCGGATCGCCTTCCGCGGCTACCAACCGGTTCGCGGCAAAGGAAAAGCTCGCACACAAAAAAGCGAAAGCAAACAATCGAGCAGACAGAACTCTCATCCCGGGTAAGTCCTTTCCAGATTTATTTCAAACACCTGCAAGAAAGACTCTCCAACAGAAGAGGGGCCGGAGCATGTCCGGCCCCTCTTCAAACTGCAACCTCGAATCGTGGTTTAGAACGTGAACTTCAAGCCAAGCTGGATAGCGCGAGCGCTGCCCGAGCCGAGCACAGGGTTGAACGAAGCGCTGTCCGGCGTGGCGCAGCCGCAGCCAAACTGGCCCGTCTGCGATGGATCCGAAAAAGCTCCCTGCCCATAGCCGCTGGTGGCCCCGTTCGGATTGGCAAAATTCGGATGATTGAAAATGTTGAACATTTCAACGCGGAACTGCGCCTTGAACCGCTCACCCAAACGGAAGTTCTTGCTGACGGACAGGTCTACGTTGCGGAACCCAGTGTCTCGGAAGATATTGCGACCCATGGTTCCAAACTGCCCTGCGGCATTGGGTACCAGAACGGATCTTCCATTCCGGCTCACATAGCATCCAGCTGCTCCGAGAGTGGCTGCATCCGGAGCCTTGCTTTGGCATAGTGTCCAGGCAGCAGCGGTCTGCGCATCAGGGAGAACAACCGGGAACAAGCCGCCCTGTGTGAGATAGGAGCAGTTTCCTGGAGCTCCACCCGAACAGAAGATTTGTGTATTTGATCCTCCAGACTTGAAATCCGAAGGGCTGCCAAAGAAATCCCAGCGATCTGCGTTTTCGCCAGAGCCGCTGAAGTTGTTGGCTTGATCGTTGACATTCCACGGCTGCCCGCTCTGTATCGTGATGATGGAATTGAGCTGCCAACCCTCGAGAAGTTGGCTCTTGGTCTTCTTCTCCGGGAGCGAATAGGTGATGGACATGGTAAAGCGATGGCGAATATCTTCGTCGCCGCTCGCATGGTCCAGGAACGGCCGGGTGCTGTCCTGGGGCAGGAAGGCAACCCAGTTTGAGGACATGTCGTCAAGGGCATGGGAGTAGGTATAACCCAGCACAAAATCCAGCCCGTGGAAATTGCGAGCGGTCAAGGTATTCTGCCAGCCGCTGTATGTGGAGCCATAAAGATTCGAGAGAGTGTTGATGTAGCCCAGATACGGAAACTGGGTGGCAAAGGGCAGCGCCCCCGTGGCCAGATCAGCCTGGTTGGCATCAACGACGCCAGCAAGCTTTGTCCCATGATTGCCCACGTAAGTCGATTCCAACGAGAGTTTGCCGGAGAATGCATGTTGGATGCCTACGGTCCAATTGGTCACGTAAGGAGTACGGAAGTTGCGATTCATGGCGAAGGTGTCACAAGGTCCGGGGTTCGTACCGACGCCGTCACCACATTGGACCAGTCCTGTTACGCTTGATGGATAAATGGCCGTGGTCTGGTCCTGCCAGGTAATATTCTGCGGATGAAGCGTTATCCCAGTGGTAACAATGCTTCCGATGCCAGGGCAACCGGTCGGACATGCGGCGTCAAAAATTGTGGCTCCCGTTGGGACTGTGCCTACGCCGAGCGTCACCGTATTCTGGGTGTTCTGTTGAGAAAGGAACGTATTCATTGAGAGCAAGCTGTAAACGATGCTGGCACCCGCACGGACAACCGTCGTTCCCTTTCCGGTTACGTCCCAGGCGAACCCAATGCGGGGCGAGAAGTTCCTATGGTCCGGATTATAAATCGACCCTATGTTTTTGCCGACCTGCTCGAAGCCAACCGATGGTTCCCAATTCCCCAGCAGATTGTGGTCTTCGGTAGGGACGGCCTGGAACTCGTAGCGGAGTCCGAGATTCAGAGTAAGCTTTCGAGTGATCCGCCAGTCATCCTGGATGAATCCCGCATAAAGCCACTGCGAGAGGTTGCGAGTGGGGTCTCCCGCCAGGAAAGTGGCCTGATTCGGGTCGCCAGCCAGAAAGTCTTCCAGCGGCGTAGAACCCCCAGGCCCGCCCGGCACTGGAGGAGCGAAAGCTCGATCTCCTTGGAAGCGAACACGGCCTCTGCCCGCCCGGAAGGTCGCCTGATGAACTAAGTCTCTACGGATTTCCCCGCCGAACTTGAGGGCGTGCTTTCCGCGGAGATAGGAAACCTGATCAATAAAATCATAAACTTTATCGGGCCCCACGATCTTGGGAAAGTTGTGAAACGCGCCGAGTTGTGTGAAACCGTCGATTCGGACATCCGGAATTCCCTTCAGTGAGGGATTGGTCAGCCCTGTGTTGATCACGTAAGGAAAACCGATATCACTCGGTAGAATTTGAAGAACGTAGTGCGTGAAACCTCCCCGAAGCTCGTTGGCCCAAGTGGAATTCGGCGTGTAAGTCCAATGGGCGGATACGGCTTGCGCGCGAGAATGAACGCTGGTACGGAACTGTGAAAGAAGCTCGTTGAAATCCATTCCCACGATGGTGTCGTTGCCAAAGAAATACGAGCCACCAAACGTATTGTGGTCATTGGGGTGATAATCCACTTTGCCCAGCACATTTTTTGAACTGTTAACGTTGGGGAAATTGAGTGTCACGCCGGGTCCTTGTGAACTGTTAGGGGTATAAAACCCGAGCAAATAAGCACTCAGGGGATTCACCCCGATCCCGTGCGTAGCAAGGTCCGCCGTGGCGTCGGGAATGCTAAGGCTCGGATCGCCCACAGAAGCCGTGGTCGGGACGTTGCCCCCAAGAGCATTGCCGACCGTGTACATCTGTCCTTCATAAGCGCCGAAATAGAAGAGCTTGTCCCGGATAATTTTCCCACCCAAGCTGAACCCGTATTGCTCCAATTCGACAGGCGTTTTCGAGGCGGTTGTGCCGTCGGGATTGAAGTGATTGAAATAATTACGTGCGTCGAAAGAATCTGAACGCCCAAATGCGTAAGCGGACCCGTGAATATCATTCGTTCCGGACTTAATGCCTACGCTCGTGATCGCGCCAGGTTTCCATCCAAACTCTGCTTTCGGATTGACCTGGGTGTTAAATTCCTGAATCGCATCGATCGGCAGAATCGTGGCCGCATCGCCAATAACCGCGGCCGCGTTGGTCACGCTAAGCCCCATGAAAGCCTCGTCGTTCGTGATGCCGTCAACAATGAAACTCGTGTCTTCCGGACGAATACCGTTGGTGGTTTGCGTCCACGGGCCGCCTCCGGGATATACGGACGTGCCGGGCCGCAGCGAGATGAGATTTTGATAGTTGCGGCCATTCAGCGGCAGGTCGTTGATAATCTCGTTGCTGATCGTGCCTCCGAGAGTGGTGGAGGTGGTGTCTACCATGGGCACCTCTTCCGTGATCGTGATGGTCTCCGTCGCTGAGCCAGCCTGGAGCACGGCGTCTACTCGCAAATCCTTGCCGACTTCCAGAAGGATATTTTTCCTCTCAAAGACCTTGAAGCCTTTGAATTCGGCCCGGACCGTGTACGTGCCAGCCACGAGATTCTGGGCAACGTAGAATCCATCCGAGTCGGTCGACAATGTCTGCGAAACACCGCGCGCCACGTCGGTCACGGTGACGGTGGCGTTAGCAACATATCCCCCCGACTGATCGGTCACCGTGCCCAGGATGCGTCCGGTGTTTCCCTGAGGGAAGGCCGGGAGAGAAAGGAGAAGTACGGCAGAGATTAGCGCCAAGAGCCCAAAGGACTTCCTCAAATTGACACAATTCGACATTACACACCCCTGTAAAATCCCTTGTTCGGGAGTAGACCCGCACAATAGGTATAGCCGCTGTACCATCATACGAAGCGGCTTGTCAACCATTTCCTTGCTTCGCCTCAGCGGAA
>Ga0137418_10003050_pt1 | contig 15377 bp, 6 predicted proteins | sample CZODoug3_1_2_16f_FD_122242 | JGI IMG/M metagenome (GOLD analysis project Ga0137418, IMG submission 122242) | Vadose zone soil fungal communities from Angelo Coast Range Reserve, California, USA - CZODoug3_1_2_16fungal (Hybrid Assembly) | ecosystem: Environmental > Terrestrial > Soil > Vadose... | reverse complement strand
ACACGCCGCACCTCACCATTCTTCAGCGTGAGCTTGAGCTTGTACGCATCACGGCCTTCTACTTGCTCGATTCCCTCAAGCTCCACCTTGGTGCCCTTGGCAACGTAATCAAGGAGGGGACCGTCCAGATCCTGCTCCTGGGACGCCTTCTTCATCTCCTCGGTCGTGAAGGGTTCCGCGTCGCTGTGCCCGAGGAATGGTCGCACCTTCCAACCGTTTACCCCGTCATAGACTTGTACTGCGGTCTTACCCCCGAACTCGATCTCGATCCGCGATTTACGGGGTCGCTTCATCTCGAGCATAAACGGCAGCTGAACGTTATTCGTTCCTCCGGCGTCCATTTTGCCCGAGAGGGACATGCTTTGGACCGCCCGCCACGTTTGCAACCCCCCTTTGGCCGCGACGTTTTTTTCGACAATCTGCGCAACCGTAAGAGTGGCTGGTGCCATGGGCGTATCCGCGCCAACCAGCGCCAGGGGGGCGAAAACAGAGAAAACAACGCAAGACAGTAAGGTTTTTCTTATCATTGTTGGATCACTCCTCATGGTTCTTCGGGTTTCCTCGTGCTACTGAACCACCAATCCGTTAACATGAAAACTGCCGATCACTATGCCTACATGACTTCCGGGCTTTACGAGTGTTCCTTTGTTGGAGAAGACCATCCAGTATTCGCGACCATTTTGGGGCGTAGCTGTCTGGCGTAACTGCCCTACCTTTTCCATCGTGGGAACTTGGAGCGCAGCTCCGGTCCTCTCGTCGAGCAAATAGGGAGTGGCCTTCTTGTCGCTGAGCACCTTGGCCTTATTCGCATCCACCACGCGCCAGCTAAACCGAAGCAAGGCGCCCGAGGAAGTTTCCCGAACTTGGATGTTGTCAATACCCCAAAGGCGCTGGTAGAGCATGCTTGCCTTGGCGCTTTTCGCGGCTGCGGGAAATGAAGGCGGAGTTTTGAGAGTGAGAGAAGATGGTGGAGAATTGCTTGCGGCCGGCGCTTGCCTGGCCTGGTCCTCTCCCTGGGCAGCCTGCCCAAGAGACACGGGAACTGCAATGCTGCTCGCGAGAAACCCCGCAAGCAGCGTCGCCTTTATGTTCACTGTCGTGGTGGTGCGCATCAATCAACTCACCGTATCAGTTCGCCGTGCCGCTGAGCAGGACTGACTGCGTACCCGCCCCGTCGTGCACAACCATGGTTGCGCTCTTCGGGCCCGTACTCTTCGAAGCTGTCGGAGCCACGCCCGGAGCAAACCTTACATTGATTGTGCAGCTCGCACCTATTGCCATGCTTGGGGTGCAGTTGTTGGTTTGATTGAATTCCAAGGGATTCGTGCCACCGAACGTGATGCTGGTGAAGCTCAATGGCCCGATCCCGGCATTCGTCAATGTCACCGGCAGTGAAGCGCTGGATGTCCCGACCTTTTGCGGCGTGAACGCCAGTGAGGTCGGTGAGATACTCGGCGTCTGTGGCTGCCCCGCACCGCTGAGGGCTACAGTCTGGGCAGGTAGGGTGTACGTGCCCGAATGGGCAACTACACTGAGCGTTGCAACCGGCGAGGTGGTAACACCGTTCGGCGTAAACGCCACGTTAATCGTGCAGCTCCCGCCTGCCGGCAGGCCTACAGGCAGATTTCCACATGTGTTCGTTTGCTTGAAGTTCATGGGGTTCGTGCCGACGATCGTGATGTTGATCGTTAGCGGTGCGATACCGTTGTTGGATAGTGTGACCGGCTGTGGTGGGCTGACCGTCCCGAACTGCTGCGGAACGAAGAGCAGCGATGCCGGTGTGAGAGCATCCGAGGGCGCTACCGCCGTACCGCTCAGGGCTACAGTTTCGCCAGCCAGCGAGTCCGTCTCGATTAGTGTCGCCACCGGCGAGGTGGTAACACCGTTCGGCGTAAACGTCACGTTAATCGTGCAGCTCTGGCCTACTTGAAGAGTCCTTGCTACGCACGTGTTTGTTTGCTTGAAGTTTAAGGGGTTGGGGCCGATCCCGATCGCGTTGATCCTTCGCGGTGCGACACCGTTGTTGGATACTGTGATCTGCTGCGCTGCACTGATCGTCCCGAACTGCTGCGGACCGAACGTCAGCGATTTCGTCGAGAAAGTGAGGGAAATGCCCCTACCGCTTAGCGATACGGTTACTGTCGGTTGCGCCGGATCATTCGTCGTCATGGTGACGCTAGCGATCCGTGGGCCTGGGGCGGTAGGTCTGAACCGTACGGTCACCGCGCACTGCTGGCCTGCTGCAAGAACCACCGGCACGGTGTTGCAGGAGGTCGGGGTGGCCGGGAAGATTAGGAAGTCACCGATAGCGCCCGAATAGGCAAGACTCTGGATCGTCAGCGGTGCCGTCCCAACGTTGCTCAAGGTCACTCGCGTACCTGGAAGTGGGCTTGATGTACCCACCGGCTGGTCTGGGAACGATACTAATGCCGGCGAAACGAGGACGTCAGCTAGCATGGGGGGCGCCTGAACTTCATGGGCACCTATGTCGTAGACCTCGACAATCGAGTCCGCAGTCGGACAAGCCGGGACCGGCCTTGGATTGCCGTCGAAGTCATGGTTGGGTGCAATCGCGGACACCGCTGCGCAGGGGACCGCATTCACGGCTGGCGAATTGGCTGCGATGTGATAGTTACCCAGAACGTTGGAGGGATTCGTGAGATCGGTCAACGACAGTGGACCATACCGTACCTGCACAAAATTACCGCCTTCTGGCAGCGTAACCGCCGCGGCCATCGTGTCTGGCGGCAACCCGCGCGAACCGTTGCAGTACTGCTTCACCAGGTTCGGATCGGCTGTCGTATTCGTGCCGTCGTAGTCGGCAGCACTGGTGAGGACCGAGTTAACTGGGTTTAAACGATTCGATCCCGGAGTCGCGCTCGTATCGCCAACTATGCCCAAGTCCCAGTAGCTTGCCCCAGCTGTACACTGACCCATAGCGGTTGGCGCAGCCAGTGGTGGGAGTAGGGTAGGGGTTCCACTCGTCGCGTCGAAGGAGAAAGCGCGGTTCTGCCAAATGATGTTGCTGTTCAGGACCGGGTTGGAGAACACGGCCAGTGGCCGCACGTTCGCAGGAGGAGCCGCACCGAACGCGGCAGCAAGCAAGGGGCTGTGGAGCTCGGAACTGATGCCTGCAGGCTGAGGCACGGTTTTGGCCGGGCCACCTCCTGGTTGGTTGAACACTGGCCCCACGGTCGCAACACTGTCGTTGGAAACCACGGTGTTGTTGATGATCTTGCTGTTCACCGTGTCCCGCAGCGAGATTCCCGCTCCCGACCAGCCGGCAAAGTTGTTGGTAATCATATTGTTAGTTAATGTTACCTGATACCAACTATCGGGCGCCCCGGGCTGCAGTGCTACGTCGGCACCATTGACCTCCTGCAGGAGGACGCCGCCACCGTGCCCAGCCTCGGCCTGGTTACCCAGGATCAAGTTAGAGTCAACTCTCACGCTGCCCGAGCCCAGGGACAGTCCCCCGACCAGAGCTGGCTCGCCTTCGATGGCGAGACCACCACCCGAGACGGTCGAGTTCTGGTTGAAATTCTGGTTGAACAAGATTGAGTTGTAGGAGATCAGGCCGTTCTTGCTCACTCCCACGTGGCCTAGGCCACCGCCATCACCTTGGCTGAAATTGCCGCAAATGAAGTTGTAGCTTACACGGTAGTTGTCCGTACCCGAGCATATGGATACACCGCCGCCAGACCCGGGCGCGCCGAGGTTACCCTCAACCGTACCGTTGCTCGTGATCGAGTTGTGATGGATGTATACATACTGATCGTAATTATAACCACTGCCGCCTGGGGGGGCGGGTGGGGCTGCAGGGGGTACGTCGCCCAGGACGCCCAAGCCCAAGTAAGGTTGGCCGACGCGGATGCCGCCAGTGAAGAGACCGGCGTTGCCGAACACCCGGTTGTTGGCGATCTCGAGGTTGTGCGCCCAGCCGTTTACGTAGACGCCGCCGCCGGCGTCACCACCCGTGATGCTGAAGCCGCCGATGCTCGATACGTTGCAGATGTAGCCTGGATTCGCAGCGTCACGCGCAGTGCACGCTGTGAGGTTCTTTCCAAGCACGGTGATTGCCGCACCCTGCTCCGTGGGGAGGGACGTAGGCGTGAAAACCTCTAGGGAAGGAACAAATTGGTTCGGCAGCGGATCAACCGCATTAGGAGTCAACCCTGGGCGGCAATTAGTGGTGTTTAATCCGAAGAGACAATCAATGTCTTTCCGCCAGGGTTCCAGCTTCTGCAAGGGGTATTTCGCCGCGTTGAGCGTGACGGAGCCCGCGCCGACTCCTTGCAGTCGAACAGGCTTCCACATGATCAACAACTCGCTGTAGGCACCAGCATCGACCAAGATAAGGTCTCCAGGCGCGGCGGCGTCGATCGCTGCTTGAATCGTCTGGCCCGCGCTTGCCCGAACACGAGTCGGGGTGCGGTCCTCGATCGTCACCGTCGCCGCGTCGACCGACGACCTTCCGTTGGCTGCAGTGACAACCAGTTGCCCCGTCTGCATCCCTGGAGGGACAGCGGCAGTGATGGTGTTGTCAGTCCATACCGCCGCAAGTTGAACGCCCGCCAGCGTTACCTTGCCGGGTGTCACCCCAAAGCCATAATTGCGCGTGATCGTCTTGGGGGCGGTTTCGGTTGGACCAGCATACGCGGGGTTCGGCACCGCGGTATTGCCCATAGAGGCGATCGTCAGGGTGCCCCCCGCCGTTGTCAGGTACGGTCCAAAGCCAGCGCTGCTGTCCACTCGCTTGACGGCCGGTGTTGTATCCGGGTACGCGCAATCCGGAGGGTTGTATCCCGGAGCGAACGCGGCCAGAGGGAAAACCGGAACATCCATATAGTCGGTCAGCCCGGGCATGAACGCGTTAGCCGAACACATGTTGCTATAGAGCGGGTTGTACTGAGGGTCGATGATCATTTGCCCGGGGTTATTCGGATCTGGAATCGGACCTGGGTCGTTCTCGCAAATGTGCATCATGTTGGGCGAGTAGCCGGTTGGATTGGGGACGTTGACCTGCCAAGTCGAGTACATCAAACCGTTAAACCTGCCCCACTGGTCGGTGTATGTGCGGCCAACCTCGACTCCATTTAGGTCGCGGAACGATATCGGTGCGAATTGCAGGGTATATTTCTCGCCATAATCTGGCGCTGCCGGATTGAATTCCACACTTAAGTCATCCGTGAGCACGCCCGTGATGTGGCCAGCGACGTGCGCCGGGGTGTAAATAAAGAAGGTCGCCTGCGCCTGCATCTGGTCTTCCAGCGTGATCTCCTTGCGGTCGCAGAGAGGGCGGTCAGCACCAGCGAACGGTGCCACTTCAGTCGCTTGCGGAAAGAGGCTCAGGAAATCAGGTACGCGACGGATGTTGCCCACGCACGGCGCAGGCTGCGCAATGATTCCGCCGGGCCCGAACCCGCCTAAACTCGTGCGGCCCAAATTCGTGGTCGGGTTGTAGGGGCTATTGGGATTGGAGTACGCGTTCACCGTCGCCTGGTCCGGCAAAATGAAAATGTTGCCCAGAGTGGCGAACTGTGGAGTCAATTGAGCGATCCAGGCGTCACCGATCAGGATGTTCTTGTCTTCCTCCTTCACGATCTCGTAACCTGCGGGTGGCACGACCTCGGCCACGTATTTGCCGACGGGCAGAATAGTCGGGCCGGTCGGGTCGTTGGGGTTGGCCACGCAGCCTGTGCAGTTCGCGCTTGGGAATTGGTACCGACCATTGTAAACCGCGGGCTGCACCTGGTTCCAGCTATGAAAGCCGTCGTAGCACTTGGACTGGTTTGCCGAGCCAAGTGTAAGCGAGACGAAAGGATCTCCAGTGGGCAGCGTGCCCCCGGGGATTTGACCTGGGCAATTCATTGGGGCCTTGCCCGCGTAAGCGCCAGTGGAATTGACAAAGTCATCCCAGCTGCTGGTTACAGTTTGATCCATTAACTTGAGTCCTACCGTTCCATCCGGCGCCGTGGTCTCCAGATAGAGGTTGACGGGTACGTTGGGTACGAGCGGTGCCCAAAGATTCTGGAATAGGAGCATCGGATCGTCAAAGGGGCGGGTCGAGGCATAAACCACTGTACCAGTGATGCCGCCGTTCTCCCCTCGCCGATAAGGGAGCTTGCCCCAGTTGAGGATCTCAGTTTGGCCTTGTGTGCCCTGAACACCCTCGCTGCGGATGGGACCGCGATCCGTTCGAGTGGTCGGATCCCCATTGGGGTAGTGCGAGTTGAGCACGCCAGCATACGGCCCCGTGGTGTCCACCGGTCCGCCTGCGTCAACAGTGATGTTTACACCCGTTCCCTTGTAGCGTGTGGTGTCCGACTCAACGACATACCAATTGAACAACGGAAACAACTCCCGGAAGGAGGCGCGTCCGTTAAAGTCGCTAAGGAGAGTGTTGGCGTAGGAACCATCCCGGTATCGGACGGTGGTGGGAATCGCTCCAATTCCCGGATTGAGTGCTGAGGGCTGGTGCAAGCCGTCTATGTCAAGGAAGGTGCTGGACTCCATGCTCGTAAACCAGCTGAACACCGGTATGTTTCCCATATGGACGGGACTGCTTGCGACCGTCACCGTTACGTAAGTAATGATCTGGTCAAGCCATTGGTCCCAAACCACCAGTTGATGCGTCCCGCTGGGGACGTTCGAGAAGGTGAACGAACCGTCGTCGGCGCACTTAGCGAAGGCGATGTTGGCACCGTTGCCGTTTCCCGAGTTCAGGCCCACATAGCAAGTTGTCTGCGACATGGCCGCCCGCGAATTGCTGTCCAAGAGAACCGAGTTGGGCACACGCCCTATCCGCTGGTTTGTAATCCTGCCGGTAATCGTTTGGCCACCCAGCGGCAAAGCAGCCCTCGCCTTTGCAACGTGCGCCGGGTTGACGAAACCAAGCCAAGCGTGGAAACTCGGAAGCCCAAAGGTCTGCCAGAACGGAGGCTCCCCTGCCTTAAGGAAAGTCTCCTGGCCGCGGGTGCCCTCGATCGTGGAGGTGAGAAGCCACACTTCTCCCCTGGCTTCCCTATCGGCTCCCGGATTTGCCACCACCTCAAATCTGCCGGGCATCAAATTCTTGATCAATGCCTGGCCAACAAGGGGCGAAGGTGTCTTGCCGTCGGACTCAAACTCTGGGCAGGTGAGGATCATCCCCACCGGAATACTCGTTGGCTTGGCAGCAGTGCTGGTGCCAGAAATCGGACACTCGTTCAGATGCGTAACTGGATCAATTGTGCCGTTCAAAGCATTGTCCAACGGCTGGTTGAAGGCATCGTAGGTCATCTGCCCCGTAGGGTCGCCAATCTTGCCGGCTTTGTCGAAGAGTAGAAGCTGAAACCCTCCCAACCCTTTCTCGGCAAAGTCGTTCACGCCGTTCGTTGGGTTATCGTCCTCGAACACGTACACTGTAAGTTGCGCAGGCGGAAGCGGGTTAGGTTCCACGAGCACCGTCACTGAGGCTTGGGCCGGGGCGAGCGCAGCGCCACCCATGGTATGCCCGCAAGTAGAGGGGGGCACCGCATTGGGGTCGGTCGCGGGAAGCAAGCAGTTCGCCGCGGACCCGCTATACCCATTGTTAAACGGGTTAGCGGCATCGCCAGGCAGAATAGAGATGTAGTAGTACTTCGCCGGGTCGAGGTGTATCTGGTTAACCGTCGTCTCGGTCTGTGGCTCATACCCTTCCATGCCCACCGGGAGAGGTCCGTCTAGACCCGTCTTGGGATCGACCCACGTTTGGCCCTGTCCGCAACTGAGGGGGCCGACGCAACCGGTCGCGACCAACGGCATGTGGCTCTTATGGAAATTCGTGCTGAGGCTATTCGGGTTCCCGATGCCGGGGGTCGTGTGAAACGTTGTGTCTTCCTCAATGGTCCAGCGGTAGTCTGTGATTGCGATCATTGTCTGCGCATCCACCACGGACACCATAGGGCCGTTACCCGACTGGTACGTCAGCGAAACCGTGACCGAATTGCTGGACGTACCTTGTGAGTTCACAGCCGTGTAGTTGAACTGGCAGGACATTCCGGCCGAAGCCGCCAGGGCCGTGAATGAGCCGTCAGCATTTAGAGTGACCCCGCCGCAAGTATTAGCTTGTGAAGGGTCTATTAGGGCGTGCAGAGGGTAATTGTTAGGATCCGTGTCGTTGCCCAAGACGCCCGGCCTGGCAATCTTTATCAGAGTTGAAACGTTAGTCGTGTAATGGTCAGCTACCGCGACGGGCGGCGCGTTGCTGTTATTTACTACGGAGATGGCAACTGTAGCTTTCAAGTTCGCGGGCGTCGCGTTTGAACAAGCGCCGTTTCCGCAATAAGTGAACGTGTCCGATACGATGTTAGCAACGGCCGGAGGTGTAGCGGGCGTAGGAGTGTAAGTAAATGTACCATCTGAATTGAGTACCGCCGTGCCGTGCGCCGGTCCGGTCCCGAGCGCCGCGCTGATAATTCCGATGTCGTTGCTCAGCACATTGGCGCTGAAGGTCGTCTTGTTGGGGGGCAATCTGTAGTTATCATTAACGGCCGTCGGCGTGACCGGAGCGACGGGGACTCCACCCTTAGATCCGGCCGCAGCATTGCCGAACTGCACGTAGGCCAACATGCCGCCGTCGCGCCTGTTGTCGGTGGAAAGGCTCAACTGGCGGTCGAAGGCCGGATAGGCAGCGGCGTCATAGGTTCCAGGGGTAGTCTGCGGCGGTCTTACCACTACGTCGAACACCTTGCCCGCAGCGAGAAATACCTCGCTCTGAACCTTGGGTTGCGGCGTCTTGCCCGCAGCAATAGCCACAAGAATTTCCGGCTGGACATTGCCGTCTTCCGCGATCAGCGACATATTCAGTCCGACCACGGAAGGAACGTGCATGCGCAGACCGGCATTCACCAAACGCACGAGGACATTGCCATTGGCGGCGGTTTGCGAGAATTGAATTGTTGAGTTGCCCGGCGCTGTCTTATCAAACGACTGGCCGTTGACAAGGTAGTAGCGCGGATCGTAGTTCACCGCCGGCGGGTAGCAGGCGACAGCGCCACCGCTGCACACAACGCCGGCCAAAGACAGCCCTGCAACAATATTCGCGTCTACGCCGGTGCCACTCGTCCTCGTTACGGTCACAGTGGGAACTGACGAGTAGCCTTTGCCTGAATTGTCAACCAAGATCGCGACAATCGCACCGTTCACGTCGACACTCGAGACGTGAGCCGCCGCCGGTAGCGAAAACCCACCACCTGTGAATGCGATGGGGTCGTTAAGGTGGTAGCCCGTGCCAGCGTTTATAACCATGCCAGCGGCGTCGAGCAATAAGGATACTGAACTAACGGAGTCCCGGAGGACACGGATGGCGCTCTCGCTGAAACCTACAGTATTCACAGCCGCGTCCACGGCCCTGTTTTGCAACGCGTCGATCTCACTGAACAGCATTACCGCGTCTGCATCGTAGCTCACGCCGGGATACGCCTGGGCCGGGGTTGCTCCAATAGCGGGAGTGGTCACAACCAGCACTCCGTACAGACCCATGGGCCCCTGGATGGAGGGGTGCGTTCCCGACTCAATCAGGTAGGTCCCAGCCTTGAGACCCTTCCAAGTTAACGGTGTAGTAGCACCGTGCGCCACTTCCGTTCCGAACGACTGGACACGGTCGACTTGTTTAGGTGGGGTAAACGTCGCGCCATTAGTATCTCCCGCGATAGGCCATGTGGCGCCTAGGGCCGCATGATCCGGACTCGGCGTTCTCGTCGGAACTCCCCCGTCTCCCAAGCCGCCGCCCAATTGACCCATGATCATCAGAGAGGTGGGGACGGACCCGGGCAGACTGTTCGTCAAGTTGATCGTCAGGTTGGCGTTGGTCGACACTGTGATCAGAGGCGGCACCCAGCCGCCATTCAGTTTTGTATTCAAAGCAGTGCAGGTGGCGCCGAGCGTCCCAGCGTCGAGACAGCTATAACCCCACATCGGGACCGTCTGGCCGTCGGGCAGGGTCGTAGTAGTCGCCTGCGCCCGCAGATTCACGGTCTGCGCAAAGGATACACCCGCAGTCAGGAGGAGAATTGTTACCGCGAGTGCTGCCGTCTTCAAGGTCGCTTTAAGTGAGTTGGATCGCATTGCTCGTCTCCTCCGAATTACAGCGTTTCGTCAATCTGGACGTACGGCGCATCCACGATCATCATCATCATCATGCCGCCAGGAAACACGTCGTTCGTGGTGATCTCCCGCTCATTGTGCGAGTGCCACATGAAGGCGAAGCCGGCGTTCGGGTTCTGCGTTGCTTTTCCTGGAGCCACGGGGGTAGATCCCCCGGCATTAAGCGTGGCAACAGGTCCAAGATAGGGAGTGCCGCCATACCACAAACCGTTAGTGAGGATGAGCGGATCGGGCAGTGTCACGGGGCCACCGCTACCAACGTTGCCAACGGGATTCGTCTCCAGCGCCTTGTTGTGGTCCGCGCACCACTCGTAATAGTTCGGTGCTCCCAGGGTGGAGAGTCCTTGAGAAAAGCTGCTCGGAAGCGTCGCAGACCTGGGGCTCGCCGCGGTGTAATATCCGCTGGGATCGGGACTGCAGTCACTGCCGTCCCCAGGCTTGTGTCCGTAAACGTCCCAGTTCAGTCCCCTGCCTGACCAGTAGAAGATCCCATCCATGGCCAGTCCCGGAGTCGTGGTGGTAGTGAATAGCAAAGGTCCGGCGAGTTTCGTGGGGTCCGTCTGGCTGAGGAGCAGATTTCCGTCACGAGCCAGTATGCGCACGTGGTTTCCATGCTCGTGAAACGGATGTTGCCAGCGTCCCACCCCAATCACTCGCAAGAGAACCTGATCCCCGGGATGCATGTGGGGATTTCCGTTGTACGGCTGGTGTGGATAAGGAGGCGCAAAGTTTGCGTCCATGTCGTCTGGCATGGAGCGTCCGTTAACCAGGAAGTAATTCGGATGGTAAGGCTCGGTGGCCACATTGAGAGGACTCGCTGTCCCCCCGCCCGCCACGGCGGCCTTCGCCGCCTGCACCTGTTCTTCCGCCTGCCGGTGAATCCTCGGGTCCATCTCGGCGAGCTGGAACAGGTATTCCCGGTCGTAACAGCTGGCCGGGAGATTGTCATACGCAGAAGTGGATAGCGAGTAGGAAGCAGTGTCGCCGTTGTTTTTCGTACAGCCACCGACGCCAACCGGCACAGGCGAATTTGGAAGCACGATCAACGCCCCATAAAGACCCATCTCGATCTGCAGATCAGACTGCGTCCCGCTGTAGTAGGCGTGCGTCCCGGGCGTCGTGGCGGTGAACGAGTAAGTTACCGTCCCGCCTGGAGCTGCTTCTGTCGTGAGCAAGCCCGCTTTAGGACCAATCAGAGTGGTGTCCACAGCGCTAGCGATAACCTGAAAACCAGGAAACAAAATCGAAGTGTTGCCCGCACCTGGGGGCAAGCTGTTGGTGAGCGTCACGGTGACATTGTCTCCTTCGGTGACGATCAAGGTGGGGCCCGGGATTTGCATCAATGGGCAAGTTTGGCCAGCAAGAGTTGGGCGAAAGTCACTGGGTCGACTCGTACAGCCGTAACCCCAGGAATAAACCATCTGCCCATCCGGTTGGGTTATGAAATCCTCGCTCGCCGTCAGACTAAAGCTGGGGGTATGAGATACACCGGTTATGCCAGGCACCGCTGCATACGCTGACGCCCCGAGCAGCACGGCCACCGCCGCCAGCAACACTGGAAGCAGCTGAGTTACCCAGTTCCAATTCTTAGTGTTCAAGTGGCTCATCGTTGCTCTCCTACGGAATGACATTGATCTCGGTCATCAACCCGCCGAAGTTCTCGGCGTCGTTCGACAGGTGGTCAAGCTGCGGAGTGAAGAGGAAATACGTGCCCACGGGAACGGTGGTGGCATCTAGAATCACATCGATCGACTCCCCTCCACCGAGCGTGATCGAGTTCGTGTAGTAGTAAAGATTGTTCCCCGCGGAGTCCCGCAACAGCCGCGCGTTGTTGGCGATAACCTGCATGGGGATCCCCAGCGAGGCCAGCGTTTGGAATTCCGAAACGTCTAGGTCGGAAATCCGCAGCAGCGCTCGCGGCCCAGGTTTCGTTGCCGATGCAGGCGACTTACTGAGCGTGATCGCGCTGGACATCGGCTGCGAAGGACGCGGGTTAGCATCCGACGCCGCCGTCGATTGAGGACCCGCATTGACAGTGTCAGGATAGCTGCGGCCGTTAAGCAGGAAGTACTTGTCTTTCATATCCGCGAACCCTTCCGGGTTGAAGGTCATACCGACGAAGTGGAAGTTGGGGTCGAAGCCGTGAATCTGGATGGGGAGTTCGAAATCGTAGCGCGTAGAGCCATCGCCGTCGTTGTAGGCGTACTTGGTGTAACCTCCCTCCCCTTGGCTATGAGTGTTCTTAGCCGGGATGGGGGTCGCACAAAGGATATCGGAATCCAAACACGCAGTCCGCAGATCGCTCTGTTGGCCAGTTGTGTCGGCACCGAAAAGGCCAGACCCCCCTGCCAGCGATGCCCAAAGGCTATGGCCGCTTGGTAGTCTGTTCTGCCGTGGACGGACGTAGAGTTGTCCGACCATACCCATCTGCAAGTGCTCAGGCGGCGTGACGTGGCAGTGCCAGAAATAGGTGCCTGCGTCCGGCGCCAGGTAGTAATAGGTAAAGCTACCGCCGATGTTGATGGCCACCGAGGCGTCAGGCACACCGTCATAGAAGGAGGAAGCGTTTGGATAGCCGTGAAAGTGCACGGTGTGCTGCTCGAAAAGATCTGGGCGCATAATCATGCCGACGTTTGTGAGGGTGAGGAAAAACTCGTCATCTTCGTCGAATGCCATCAGTGGCGCTGGAATGTTCCCGTTCAGCACTCCCACGTTCATCATCGTGGTGGGGTCCGTGACGGCCCCGTTGTTGTTTTGGGGCTGCGCTAGATTGAAGACTGGATTGGTAAGGCCATTCGGGAGGGTTGAACCGTTGTAAGCGGCGTTAAAATCCACCGGCAGCTGAGTTCCCGGTTGACCGTTCTTGATCGAGTCCATGCCACTGAGGGGGCCAAACGAGAACATGTATGTCTGTGTCCCGTCCGCCATCGTGGCGTAACCGTCTCCGCCCGAAATTTGCTGGCACTTGACCGCTCCGTTGACAACGCCCGGAACGGGCGTGGAGGACTGGCCGGTCACAGACGGGCCAGTGTAGAGGGGATCCCCCGAGAGGGGGTCCACCGCTGTGGCAGGGAGAGCGGGGTGAAGAGTTGTCTTGGCGGGACACTGAACTCGAAAGGACTGCGCGCTCGCAGGACGAGCGACGAGACAGAACAGAATCGTTGGCATCCACCAGCGATATAGTTGTGTTCTAAGCATTTGACCTCCATCCTCGTGATCTGGCGCGAGCGCCGCGCCTTTTCATCCTGCATACCGTTGCCTGGCGTGCAGGCAACTGCGACCCTAAGGAAGCCATCAAAGCAGAGTGCACCCAGCAAAGCCGCCTCAATGGACATCCAACATCTAGCGGGCACACACGTACCGTTGAGCAAAGAAGCACCGTACCGGCGGTCACTACGACCGGAAACAGCTCTTTTGCTCTCGATGCAGCCGAGCTACTGCTCAGCCGCGTACCACGCTTCCAGCGTTGAGCTCTTGCACCCTCGTTCGATCACCCTGAGCCAACGATGCGCTTCGATCGCTTATGCCACATGCGCTCCTGCAGAGTCATCTGGGAGTACACGAGCTTTCGCGAACGCAGCACGCCCTCTAGCGTGTCCGAGAATGCAAAAACCGCACTTATACAGCTTATAGCTCTGGAAGTCCGCCTTACGCGGGTTCCGAAGCCACTTCTGATGGTGTGTATCTAGTTGGACCTAGGACTGCGACGTCAAGAACCGGGGACATGTTCTTGGTATTCAAACAAACGCACTGTTCGTCCGTTCTTAGGATTCGCAGTGCGTAAGTTCTGTGCATGCAGCTGTCAACAGAAGAATCTCCAAGACGGCCGAGATTAGCTGCCTGGCGCCTTCTATAAGACAACCCATAGCACATAGCTGGGGATACCACGAGGCTCTCCGATCAGCCACACCTGGCTCAGCATCGCAATCATGCCGTCCAAAAGCAGGGCACGACATGTTGCTTCGCTGAAACCTGATCCTGTCTGGGGCATGTTGCCTTCCAAATTCTTTTACATTGATTTACAAGGACTTGTTTGCGACTTGACCTTGGACGACGGAAAATCCCTGCACAATCTGGGCATAATGATTCCCGAGAATTACATTTTGGCCATGCCGTCAGGAACGATCTGATCAACTGGACGCGGCGAGGAAGCAATTTAAGATGAGCAGCAACAAGGGGAGCGTTAGAGGCTGAGTGAGACCCATCGATGCGAGCAACGTTCAATGTCGGCTATGTCGCGAAGTATTGGAAACGATTGGAAAGACGCTGTTCCGGTATTCATTCCTGTGAATCACTGGCGTCGCTTTGGCCTGACCCCGTTTTATGCGCCAGCGCTTATGAGAGTCGGTAGGTGTTGTTGATCGGGCCGGTCTTCTTGTATCAACCCTAGGGCGGGTTTTAGGCTATTTACAGCCCGATGAAATCGCGGTTAGCCGCGATTTCATCGGCGAGTTCGTTTGGCGTTTTCTCCCCGCCTAGCTATCTGGCGATTGTTGGGGAGCCTCATTTTGCTTACTAATTAAGGGCAGTCGCAAGGTAAAGGTTGAGCCTGCGCCGAGTTCGCTCTCGACGTCAACACGACCTCCGTGTGATGTCATGATCTCGTGTACGAGAGCCAGCCCCAAACCTGTTCCAGGTTCGCCTGCGTTCTCTGCCCGTTGGACACGATAGAATTTTTCAAAAATGTGTTTGAGATCTTCCGCTGAAATTCCGTAGCCTCTGTCTGCCACTACAATTAGCAACTCATGGCCAGCGGCTCGAACAGAAACGAGTACCTCTCTTCCCGATTGGCTGTACTTGACTGCGTTAGCGACAAGATTTGTCACAGCACGGGCAAGCAATTCAGAGTCAGCCAACACTACAGGGAGCTCCTTATCAAAACCAGCGGTTAACCGTATACCTCGAGACGTAGCCCATGGGTTGAGCAACAAGAGTACGCGCTCAACCAGCGTGTCCACTCGCAGAGAAGTCTTCCGCAGCTGACGCGCGCTGGCTTCCAGGTAAGTAATGTCCAAATATTCGTCGATCATTTGCGCCAGACGCTTGGCCTCGTCATTGATCGCGGCATTCATCTCCCGGCGGCGCTCGGTTTCCACATCGAACTGCGCTAGCACCTCGCTCATCCCCTGAATTGCCGTAATCGGAGTCCGCAGCTCGTGCGTCACCAGAGCCATCACTTCTGTTTTCATCTGTTGCAATTCGCGCTGTTTCGTGATGTCGGACAAGGACGCGACGACTCCGACGACCGC
>Ga0137418_10003049_pt1 | contig 15378 bp, 18 predicted proteins | sample CZODoug3_1_2_16f_FD_122242 | JGI IMG/M metagenome (GOLD analysis project Ga0137418, IMG submission 122242) | Vadose zone soil fungal communities from Angelo Coast Range Reserve, California, USA - CZODoug3_1_2_16fungal (Hybrid Assembly) | ecosystem: Environmental > Terrestrial > Soil > Vadose... | reverse complement strand
ATATTTAGGCGGTAGAATAGATCGCTGCGGAAGCTGCCCTCTTCGACCATTCGGAGCAGGTCCCGATTGGTCGCGGCAACCAGGCGGAAGTCGCCACGAATCGTCTGCGTGCTGCCAAGTCTTTCAAATTCCTGCTCCTGCAATACACGCAACAGTTTCGACTGCAGTTCAAGCGGGATATCCCCCACTTCGTCGAGGAAGATGGTCCCTCCGTTTGCCATTTCAAAGCGCCCGATTCCGCGCGCGATGGCGCCGGTAAATGCGCCTTTCTCGTGGCCAAATAGTTCACTTTCGAGCAGCCCCGCCGGAATGGAAGCGCAGTTGACACTGACGAAGGCACGGCCTCGCCGTGAACTGAGGTTATGGATAGCCTTGGCAAGGAGTTCTTTCCCGGTGCCGGTTTCTCCCAGGATAAGAACGGTCGAGTCCGTACCCGCCACTGTCTTCATTTGCTCCAACACTCTTTTCAGGCAGGAGCTCTCTCCGATGATCTCCAAGGCAGTGGCGTTCCGGTTTTCGATATGGACCTTCGCGGCGCACGCCGCCTCTCCCACTTCCATTGCTCGTTGATAATCAAATGCTTTTCCGGTCGCTTCCATGGCGTCCTCCCGATTGACGAAACCGCGATCTCAAGATTCCGACTGAACACCTTTCGTTTGGCCAACTGGCCTAACCCCCGACGCACCTTGCAATTCAACACCTCTAGTAACCTCGGAAAATATGAAGCCGAAATAGTGAAATAATATTCTGGTGATCTACTTCAGCGCCGAATGAACAACATCCAGCAGGGTTTTGTCGTTAAACGGTTTGCCCAGAAAGGCGATGGCGCCGGCCTGCATGGCTTGGGCTCGCGCCTCCTGTTCGTCGTGCGCCGAAACAAAGATGATCGGTACCCTGCTGTTTTCGGCGGCTAGTTGCCGTTGCAGATCCAGGCCACTCATCCCGGTTAACCTCAAGTCCAGGATCAGGCACGCAGTTTCATGACTGCCAAAGTTCAGAAAGTCTTCCGCTGAAGTGAACGCCTCCACTCGGAGGCCGGCGGATTTGAGGAGTCTCCGGAGAGACTTGCGGACCGAATCGTCATCGTCCACGATTGACACCAAGGGGAGCGCAACCCTGGCGACTCGCTCCCCGTTTGGGGACGAACGCCCTATGGAATTGACATCCGGTAGCCCCCCTTGAGCCCAGAATTGGTTTCCGTCGAGTACAAGGAAAGTGGCCATTTGTTTGTTTCTCCCTTCGAAGTCTGTCGCGCGACCAACGTACTCTTCCTCGTTGGGCCTGTCTATTGGACCTTGGTCGTACAGAGCTAGTGCTTTGGGGAAGAGACGCCCAATTTCTGGGCGATACGCACCAAATGGGCCAGAGATTCCGCCTTCATCTTTTGCATGACCTGATGGCGATGAACCTTGATTGTTTTCTCGCTTGCGCCGAGTTGATCGGCAATCTGTTTGTTCAGTAAACCGTCCGTGACCAGCGGAAACACCTCTCGTTCACGGGGCGTCAACGACTCATACTGTCGCTTCATTTCAAATATCTCTCTATGCCGCAGCCGGGCCAACCGGTCTTGCTCAATACCATGCTGGATGGCATCCAATAGGTCTTGGTCTTTGAAGGGCTTCGTCAAGAACTCCACGGCCCCGGCCTTGATCGCGCGAACCGACATGGGAATGTCACCGTGACCTGTAAGAAAAACGATGGGAATGTTGATTTTCGCCTCGGCGAGTTCCCGCTGGAGGTCGGGTCCGCTCAAATCGGGTAACCGGACGTCGAGTATCAAGCAAGATGGTACATCCGGACGTTTGGCACGAAGAAATTCTTTAGCCGAGCTGAACGTCTGAGCTTCGAGGCCCACCGATCGAGTCAGTCTCTTGAGTGCCGTGCAGACAGAGGGTTCATCGTCCACGATGAAGACCAAGGAATGCATTTCGTTCATGCTGTACTCCTGGGATAAGCCGGCAGAATGAATTGGAACGTTGCCCCAGGACCGTCGTTCGGCTCCGCCCACAACCGGCCTCCATGGGTCTCAATAATCGAGCGGCTGATCGACAACCCCATGCCCATACCATTGGATTTTGTTGTGAAGAAAGTGTCGAAAATGCGGGCAGTATTTCCGGGTTCCAGGCCGGCGCCGGAGTCTTGCACCGCGACTGACAACCTATCGGATTCTTGGACCTGTGTTCGCAGCAGCAAGACCCGCGGGCGGTCCATAATCGAAGTCATCGCCTCGATCGCGTTCATCATTAGATTCAGAATAACTTGTTGCAATTGGATACGGTCGCCCAGCACTTGCGGAAGGCTGGGGAAGAGTTCGGTGTGAACAGAGACCCTGTGTTTTGCAAGCTCGCCGGAGGTCAGAGGGAGGACCTCCTGAACGACATCGTTGATATCCAGTTTCGTTTTCTCCGGCATGTCCTTCTTCACGAGCGCACGAATTCTGGAAATGATGGCCCCTGCCCTTGTTCCAGCCTCGGCGATGTCCGCCACTGCCTCGCGAACATCATCCAGGTCAGGAGAGTTGCCAGCGAGCAAACGGCTGCAGGCGTTGGCGTTGGCCACGACGGCGGTGAGGGGTTGGTTGACTTCATGGGCGATCGAAGCGGCGATTTCACCCATGGTCATCACCCGGGCCATATGAGCCATTTCGGCTCGCGTTGTTTCGAGCGCTTCCGCCGCTCGCTTTCGCTCCGTGAGATCATGTGTAATCTTCGAAAAACCGATTAGCTGATCTTCTGAGTCGCGCATCGCAGTAATAACCGCGTTAGCCCAGAAGCGTGATCCGTCCTTGCGTACCCGCCATCCCTCGTCTGCAAACCGGCCCAAAACAGACGCCGCCTGAAGTGCCATCTCGGGCTTATGCAGGTTCACATCCTCTTCCGTATAAAAACACGAGTAGTGCTTACCGATAATTTCATCGGCCCGGTATCCCTTGATCCGTTCGGCTCCTACGTTCCAACTCGTCACATGCCCTGATGGGTCCAGCATAAGAATGGCGTAGTCCTCGACCCTCTCAACCAACAGACGAAATCGTTCCTCGCTCAGACGCAATTCCCGATCCGCGCGCTCGCGCTGTGCGACCACAGCGACCAAGTCCTCGTTGGTCCTTACGAGCTGCGCCGTCCGCTCCCGGACTCGCAGTTCCAGCTCATTTTTGGCGGTGAGCAATGCGTCCTGTGCCCGTTTCCGCTCGGCGATTTCCATGCGCATGGCTTCAGGACTGGGCAGCGCAAGCGCGTGAGGCATCAGCCCCACGAGCAGTATGGCAGTCGGTACCGAAGCCAGAGCGGTGACGAGTTTTACGTATCCGGACAGCCAGTAAGTCGCATGCCAGAGTGTCCAGACTTCCATGAGGTGCGTAGCGCCGCAAGCAAGGATGAAAACCCCAAAAAGGGCGAACATCCAGTTGAACGGCACGTCCTTTCTCTTGCGAATAAAATAAGCAAGAGTAACGGGAATGGAAAAATAAGCGAGCGCGATCAGCGAGTCAGAAACAACGTGCAGAGAGATCAGGTCCGGCCGCCATAGATAGCAATATCCATGAGGCATGAATCCGCTGGGAGAAAAGAGGTGATTGACGAAATTCATGATGGCCCTCCAATTCGCGTTTCGTCATTTTTCCAGGGAGTTGTAACACATGCAAGAGAGTTATATCACAACAGTTAGAAGCCGATGTTGCGAGGGTGGGGGAGAACGGTTTGCAATTTTACTCAAGGTCTCCTCTGAAAAACCCTGGAGATTTCGCGGGATAGACAGGATCGCTACTTCGCCCTACTCGGCGGGGAGCAAAGCGTGCACCTCGGGAAACATCGCCACTTGGCCGGCATACAACTTCACGACGGTCGCCGTCTCAACTTCACGGTCTCGCTTCCCTCTCTTGCCACACGCTCAATGAAAACTGATCCTGATAGTACTATGAATAGAAGTCAATACAGTAATCACCTGAGACATTGATGAGAAGGAATTGTGGAGGTTGTGAAAATTATTGATGAGTAGTCTGTGCCTGAGGTGACCTTCTCCATCGAAGCGCTGTCGGGATACTGTCAAAATGCCGACGTGACTTCTGTGCCTGGCCCACCATTGGAAGACTTCACTATGTTCATGGTCCACGCTAATCGATTCACCGAGATAGAGATGCTTTGATCGCCACAAGTTGATTTCACATTGGAATGAAAGGTGCTTAACGTACCCGCGTCAATGGATTTGAAAACGCCTCGAAAACAAGAAGACGAATGCTGGGGCGCTTCGTTCAAGAAAAAGTCGTCAACGCAATTTGAAATTCAAGCGTGAAGGCGGGAGCCGCATGGGCGTCATGGATACAACGCAGTCGATCCACCCGGTACGGGCGATAAATGTCACGTCACAACCGGCGACAGCGCCGCCGCTGCAATGCTTGACGCCGAACGCAACGGGAACAAAGGGATTCACGGATGGGAAAATGCTGAAGCAAGCGGGCGAAGAGGGGAAATTGATCGAGCGCGCCCTCGAAGGAGACCTCGATGCGCTCTCGACACTCTTCGCCCGCGACAGGGTGAGACTATATCGCGCCGCCTTTTCGCTGCTCCGCAATAGAGAAGACGCAGAGGACGCACTGCAGGACGGCCTGCTATCCGCTTACGTGAAACTCCGGTCCTTCGAAGGCAGATCGCAGTTCTCGACATGGCTCATGCGAATTGTCCTGAATGCGGCGCTCATGAAACTCCGGAAACTGCGTACGATTCCACAGAGATCTCCTGACGAAAATGTTTTCGGGAACGCACAGCCCTGGATTGCATGGGCAATCGACACTCGTCCCAATCCGGAGCAAACCTACGCGCTGGCTGAGACGAAGGAATTGGTGGAGAAAGAGATGAGTCAGCTCTCGCCTGTCCTCCGGTCTGCAATTCAATTGCGCGATGCCGAACATCGTTCGATTCCGAATCTAGCAATCTCGGCGAGCGTGAATAGGAACACTTTAAAGTCCCGCCTCTCACGCGCGCGCCAGCGCCTGGCGCAGCAGCTTGTGACCAGGGGTGTGGAGTTGCGGAACTGCTGCTTCTAACCGATTTGCCGGTTCTCCCGATCCGGGAAGGGCCGGCTGCATTCAAACGTGAAAGGAGCAATGACGATGACCGATCTGGAAATAAAAAAGAATGTCGAATCAGAACTCAACTGGGAACCCAGTATAAACGCAGCCGAGATTGGCGTAGCCGTCAAAGACGGGATTGTTACGCTGACTGGCCGCGTTCAGAGCTACTGGGACAAGGTGGCTGCGGAGCACGCCGCCGACCGCGTCGCGGGCGTAAAGGCGGTGGTGAACGAACTTGAAATCCGCCTGCCGTATGCGAGCGAACGCACGGATGAAGATATCGCCCGCGCAGCGGTAGAGAGTCTCAACTGGTCTGTCCTGGTACCCAAAGACCGAATCAAGGTCAAGGTGTCCAAAGGCTGGATCACGCTGGAAGGAACTGTAGATTGGCAATTCCAGAAGACGGCTGCTGAAAAGGCTGTGCGGAAACTGATCGGGGTCAAGGGAGTCAGCAATCTAGTGGACGTAAAGCCACGAGTCAGCAAGGTCGAAGTAAAAGCCTCGATCGAAGCCGCGCTTAAGCGCAGTGCTGAGCTGGATGCCAACCGAATCAAGGTGGAGACCGATGGTGACAAGGTCATCCTGACCGGCACCGTTCACTCGTTGTTCGAACGTGAGGAAGCAGAGCGCGCGGCATGGAAGGCACTGGGTGTCCGCAGTGTGGACAACCGAATCAAGGTCGGAGAAATCGCGGCAGCGGCCTGATCCCTGGTTTGAAAGACACAGTCGTCTGAGATCGGGCAATCGTGAGGGAGAGTGTGTGCCCTGGCAAATCTCAGAAGAGGCAAATGGGAATTCAGCGAACGAGCCCAGTCAAGTTTACAAAACACAAAAAAAAGGAGGAACCAAATCATGCGTTTCTGGAAATCAGTGGGAGTCCTAGTTGTGATCGCGGCGCTGAGTTTCGTTTTCGTCCCGAAAGTCAGCGCCAGTGAGCGTGATCAAAAGACCATCGTCACATTTAACGAGCCCGTCGAAATCCCGGGAAAAGTCCTTACTCCAGGCACTTACACCTTCAAGGTGCTGGATCTCGCTGGCACACGCGATGTCGTCCAAGTCCTCGACAAAGACGAAATGCACGTGTATGCCACCTTCATTGCGCTGCCCGCGACTATCAGTAAACCATCTGAGAAGCCGTTCATCCGTTTCAAGGAGCAGCCCGCAGGTTCGCCCCCGGCCATTGAGGCATGGTTTTATCCAGGGCGTACAGACGGCCACGAATTCGTTTATCCTCGCCAACGCGCGGCTGAACTTGCCAAGGCGAATAATCAAAACGTGGCCTCCATGCCAAATAGTATGGCATCGAACATCACTGATTTGTCGAAATCCACCGCACAACCCTCTGACAATGACGCGAACCAACCTTCTGTCGTTGCCATGAAAAATGCGCCTGTCAACGAGGTGACTCCGGAGGACAATGATGTCGAATATGCCGTGTTCACGATCGTGGCGCTGGACCCACCGGCGGCCGGTTCCACAATGCAAACCGATATTTCGCATGCCAGTTCAAAACATGAGCTACCCAAAACGGCGAGCGACCTCCCATTGCTCGCCCTGTTCGGAGCGCTGTCGGTTGCTGCTGGCCTGACTTTGCGCCTCTTCGCGAAGCAGCTAGCGTGATGCAATTCCTCGAGCTGGGGTGCACAGCATCCTCGCCGTCCCTGGCTCGAGGCTCCCAATTAAGCTGATTCCTGAACATGGAAAGCCACTCTACTCGCGTTGAATTATCCGTCCACCAGGGTTCCGGGCGAGCGCATCTGATTTTGGTATGGAGCTCGCGGCTATTGGTTGTCGCGGGAGGACTTGCGCTGGTAGCGTTCGGCGTCGTTTACGTGCGGGCTCAATTGTTTCAGCGCTACTTACAGGTTCATTTTCTTAAGGATACTGATGTCCCTGGCGCCTCATGGACGCTCGAACCAAGTGCGGCCTGGTTTTTCTCGCAGACTTCTAGTACCGCGGAGGCGCCCTCCGTCACGAGGGTGGTCCGCCCCAGCGGCGCAACTCCTCTGTCGGCGGGCGCGTCTCCTCTGCCGGCGACGGTCGGAAAAATCAACATTCCGTCCGTCGGGCTCGAGGCAGTGGTGCTCGAAGGTGACGATGCACGCACGCTCCGGCTGGGCGTTGGGCACATTCCGGGCACGGCTGCTCCTGGTGCTCCCGGGAACGTAGGTCTTGCAGGCCATCGGGATACTTTTTTTCGCCCCTTGCGGAAGATCAAGGTAGGAGACGAGATTCAGTTTTCCACCAAGGCTGGCACCTTCGTCTATCGAGTCGCCTCACTGCGCGTTGTTCCTCCCGATGCCATCGAGGTCTTGGATAGTACGCAGCGGCCCACGCTAACGTTGGTCACGTGTTACCCGTTTTATTACATTGGCGCCGCCCCGAAACGATTTATTGTGCACGCAGAGATGGTCCCAGTGCCTCCGAGAGGGTGATACATACCGATTGCAGTCGATCAAAACCTTTTGGAATCATGCCCGTGACGTCACGCTTCCAAAACCACCTAACCATGGAACGTCATCAGAACCGCATATCAGTCAGTGACTTACTCCAGCGGCGCTGTAATACCCCCAGTACCCGGGAAATGATGCGATCCGTAAAATCCTTGTCATCGAACTGGTGTCGGGACGCTGTCGATATACCGACGTGGTTCGCCCGACTTGATCACCATTTGGATTTGCAAGCGTCATCCGTTACTCGACCTAATTGATTGACCGCAACGAAGATACCCAAGATAGCTGACCTCGGCCTCATAGTGGAACGGAAGTTGCTTCTTCTGGCGTTGTTTGAAGGAACCAAAATCTTCTACAACAAGAAACGAGGTGGAAGCAAATGGCAAATCTCGCATCAAGAGACACCTTTTTCAATGATCTGTTCGATATCAGACGCGATCTCAACGGCATGTTCAGCCGGCTCGTAACAGGTGCACCGCCAGTGAGCGAGCATGCATTGAAGATGATCGCCGCCGTCCCGCCGATCGAGGCCTGGGTAGACAAAAACGAGAAAAAATACCACCTGTCGATTGCTTTGGCAGGCGTGGATCCAAAGGATGTTCAGCTCAGCGTTCAGGGGAACAATCTCATGGTGAGCGGCGAGCAGAAGGCCAGCGAGGAAAAAAAGGAGGCGAACTATCAGTATCAGGAGTTCTCCTACGGCCGCTTCGAACGGGTAATCACGTTGCCCGAGGGTGTAGACACTGAAAAGCTCACCGCCGAGTACAAAAACGGGGTTCTGGAAATTACCGCACCGATGAGCGCAAACGCTCTTCCGAGAAAAATTGAAATCAAGGCTATACCCGCCGCAAAAGGGGCCTCCGCCTAGCAAGTGATGCGGACATTTTCTGAGTCAGTAGAGTTCTGGTCACGGCTGTAACTTGAAACAAAATCCTCAACCGGAGGGGAGTGAAAAAATGAAAACTCGAGTTGCGGTAGCGATCTTCGCGGTAATTGCCTTGGCAGCAGGCTTGGGCGTTGTCTCCGCAATGCCAGTCGGGCCCGAATCAGCTTTGGAACGGGAAGTAGGACATCGACTGCGTATGCTTCCCTACTATTCGGTCTTCGACATCTTGCGATACAGCGTGAGTGGTTATCACGTCACCTTGGACGGCGCTGTGACACAACCGTGGTTAAAGTCTGATGCCGAGAAAGAGGTCAAGACCATCGAGGGTGTCGAAGGCGTGACCAACAACATCAAGGTGCTCCCTGTTTCGCCGTCAGACGACCGCATTCGCCGGGCCGAATATCGCGCTATCTACGGCCAAAGTGCGCTGTTTCGTTATGCCGAGCAGGCGGTGCCTCCGATTCACATCATTGTCGAAAATGGACATGTGACCCTGGAAGGCTATGTTGACTCGGCGGCAGACAAGACGATCGCCGAGATGGCGGCCAAGAGTGTACCCGGGGTTTTCTCGGTTACCGACAATTTAGAAGTTGTGAACCCGCCAAAACACTAACTGTATCCTAACCTTTGCTTGGGGAGGCCCCAATGAGACGCGATAGCTTTATACCAGCAGTGATCGTAGCGCTTGCAGGGTTAGTGTTTGGCTCGCGAGCTGCCATGCCTAAGGACCCACGCGCAGCGACAACGACGGTCCCAGTACAGATGGTGGTTACGGTGGAAGCCAACCACGGCAAGGAAGTGCCCGCCGTTAGCCGTGAAGACGTGCTGGTTTATCAAGGCCGTGAGCGCGATGAAGTGAAAGACTGGATTCCACTGCAAGGTGATCGTGCGCGGCTTGAGCTTTTCATGCTACTCGATGACGCCTCCCGAGCAAACCTCGGGCCACAGTTGGAAGATCTTCGCAAATTCGTCCTGGCACAGCCGCCGACCACGGCGATAGGTCTTGGTTATATGCGAAATGGGGTCGTGGATATCGTTCATCGGTTCACCACTGACCACGCCCAAGTGGCCAACACTGTAAGAATTCCACTGGGGGAGTTGGGCGCAACTGCCAACCCTTACCTGTCCATCGTCGATTTAATCAAACGGTGGCCCACAGACCCAATTGGACATCAAGTTTTGATGAACAGGTGGCCAGACATCCCGGTTCGACACGAGATCTTGGTTGTCTCCGACGGGATAGATCGGGCCGGCGGAACTGGCATGGCAAACCCGTATGTGGATCAAGCAATTGTTGAGGCTCAGCGTGCTGGTGTCATCATCTACACAATCTATGCCGAGGGCGTAGGCCGCTACGGCCGCAGCATCTGGCGTATTCACTGGGGCCAGAATTATCTTTCCGAGATCGCTGAGGAGACGGGAGGCGAAGCATTCTATCTGGGCTCCGAAACCCCCATCTCCTTCACTCCGTTTCTAGATGATTTGAATCGCCGGCTCAATCACCAATATTTGCTGGCATTTTTCGCCAAGCCCGAAAAGAAGGCCGCTCTGGTACGAGTCAAAATACGGACTGAAGTACCCAATGCGGAACTGGTGGCAGCAGAAAAAGTTTACGTCCCCGCCGAACCATAGCCGGGGCATCTCCTTGGCATTATCTGAGTTTTTTATTGGCAATCAAGTGCTATCCAAACGCACTTACTTGAAAGGGGGGCGTCCTGTGGCAACTATGCCTGACAATGGCAGCAATGAATACAAAGCGCCCTTAATTCCGGTCAATATAATCATTCTCCTGCTGGTTTTCGCCTCCGCTACTTCGAGCCGCAGCCTGTCTCCTCAGACACCCCACGCGTCCAACCCACCACACCCGCAAGAATCCGGGGTCACGGTTCCCAGCAGGCCTGTGACCCCACTCTACAAAGGGGAGCAAGGCCAGCAACGCTCGGAAATCGAATTCACCCCTTCGAGCCGCACGGTGACCATTAAATTCCATGTCGAGGACCCCAACGGATACTTCCTGCCAAATATTCGAAGGGAGAATTTCGCGGTGTATGAGGACGGAATCCGGCAGAAGAATGTCAGTGTGGAGATTGAGCACTCACCGATTTCGGTGGCGTTGTTAATGGAACTTGGCGGGCGTTATCACGAGTTGAACAAAGTGCTCGGAGAAGAGGTGCCTCACGCCGGCCGCCAATTACTGGAACTGATCGGCCGCGACGACAAGATTGCCGTTTTCAAGTACGACGCGAAGCTGGAGCCGCTTGCCGATTTCGATCAAGGGCATGAGGCCCTGGATCGTATTTTCGATCGGCTCACCACGCTTAATTTCTCTGAAACGAATTTCTATGACGCGCTTCTTGAAACTTTGAACCGCATGAAAGGTGTCCGCGGCCGAAAGGCAATCATCCTCATATCCAGCGGCATCGACACGTTCAGCAAGGCCAACTTCCAGGAAGTCTTGCAGGCGGCTCGGGACTCCGCGACCCCCATTTATGTGATTGGCCTGGGTTCCTTCATGCGATTGGAGGCCGCGGTATACGGAGAAGCAGCGCCCTTTGCGCGCATCGATTGGGCTGGCGCCCAAAAACAGCTGGAGATGTTGGCGAACGTCTCGGGAGGGCGTGCCTACGTGCTTGAATCCACCTCGGTGATTCCCGGGATCTATGACGACGTCATGGAAAACCTCCGCCTGCGGTATGTAGTCACCTACGTATCATCGAATCCTGCAACGTCCGGACCTCCGCGGAATGTTCAGGTCGAGCTGGTCGATCCCACGACGGGAAAGCCCCTGAAAATCCGTGACTCTGCGGGCAAGATTGTTTCTGCAAGCGTTTTTGTTCAACAAACTTATAGTCCCGGGGGGACGTCCGGCAACTAGCGCCGGATCCGGAAAAATAGCGCGGTGCGTAGAACGCCACAATACAAGCGCAGTTGAAAGGAAAGTGGAGTTTACTCTTGGAAAATCAAAAGTCTCTCGAATCATTAGGAGAATAAAAATATGAGCGCCACATCAACTATTCCCATTGTAAAAGAGTCAGTCGGCTGGTCGATCGTGCTGAGCGTGCTATTAATCATCGCTGGAATTCTGGCAATCGCGATACCGGCAGTAGCGGGAATCGCAGTAAATCTGCTGGTCGGTTGGCTGCTGGTTTTCAGTGGTGGAGCGCATCTGGTGTATGCCTGGCAAACACGACATAACCGCGGATTCGTTTGGGAACTACTCCTGGGGATTCTTTATTTCGGTACAGGCGGATATCTGCTCATCAATCCCATCTCGGGCCTGGTGTCACTCACGCTCGCACTCTCGTTTTATCTATGGATCGAAGGCGTATTGGAATTCGTTTTGTCGTATTTCCTTCGGTCGATCCCTGGAGCCGGTTGGCTGCTCTTTGATGGAATCGTCAGCGTAATCCTCGCTTTCATGATTTGGAGAACCTGGCCATGGAGTACGGAGTGGGCGATTGGCACGCTGGTTGGAGTCAGCATGCTTTTCAGTGGCGTTTCTCGCTTAATGTTTTCTCTGACAGCGCGCCGCTTGGCGGCCAGGCTGGCGCAACCGTGATCCGGGTATGGGCTCCGCTTGGGGGCCGCTGGAATTTGAAACTACCTCCATTGACCAGGTGTCCCGACAGTACCGCATACCCACGCACCTTGCCGTCGGCTTTCGCGTTCACTCTTGACCTGGCCATCACGTCTATCGGTGCGTGCCCACACAGCTCGACCGAGAAGATCACGTGGATTTATGCCTACCCATCCTAGCGTTAAATTGTTTCTTCAATCGGCTGAGTTGGAATCACAATGACTATTTCAGTTTGCGGTCTACCGCTTGGAAAACACTTTCCCAATTTTTCAGTCTATGCAGTGCTCATTGCGTGCCGTTCTGTTCTATTTCCACACTGGTGCGCGGCTACGCCATTGGAGGGAATTTCTTGAACATCTTTTCAATAGCCTTATTGAGTTTCTGGGCAGTTTTCTCAGGCTTGTCAGGGATTGTCCCGGTTGCCGTTCCGCGCCAGATAACTTGCTTGGTCCTGGTGTCAAACAAATCGACGATGAGCGTCCCTATTGTGTAGTTTTCAGGAATGGTCGTCGCGATCCCACTGCCCCAGCCTCGCCACCCCCATCCACCGAATCCTGTGTAGAACGTCTCAAGGGTGTGCTCCTCGGTTGTAGCTCCATTGGCGATAATGCCCACGTCAGCGCCTTCCGTGACGAGCTGCCAGCCCTTCGCGGTCAGTTGTTTGTTGATTGCGTCGATTACTCTGCGCTTCATTAGCGGGTCGCTCATACGAGGTTCTCTGAGCCACATGAATGTCTTGTATTGCGAGAAATTCACCGAGTGGTCGAAGTCAGTGGTCACTTTTTGAGCTGAGAGAATTGCGGGAAACCATAGGAAGAAAGCGAAAAACATGCACGCACGAAAGATTCGCATGACTGGATACTCCTTTGAAGTCCGAGATAAAAATCAAACTTTGCGGGAGCACGTTTGCCTCCAATTTTTCGTCTACTTCTTCGGCGCTGGTTATCTGGGCGGCGCGGAATCGTTTACCGGAACGCGCCGGTTTGTGAGCCAGCGGAAAACGGATGAAATATTGGGGGTGAAGTCAATATTTCGACAGCATTCTGACAAAGGTTTCAGTTTCAATAATGCATTGCGGCGTGGAAAGGAAGAGCCGCCTTGCACACGTACGCCAGTTCGAGAATCGTGCAATCGTCTTGCAGGGGGCGCCCCGCGCAGAAAAAATGGACGGAAGCAAGAATCTCCTCCAAAGGTCTTTCTCCTTGTGCGGACTCCTCCAGGCGTTCGTTTCCGTAGAAGTCACCGTCCGCGTTCTCTGCCTCTGTGATTCCATCAGTCACAAGGATGAGGCGGTCGCCGGGGCTCAAGTGAAATCCTGCGCTCGTGAATTCCGCATTTGACAGGAGACCCACCGGAACATTGTGCTCGCACAGCCGCACGAGGCTGCCACCCTCGTTGGTGACCAGCGGCGGTATGTGGCCGCAATTGATATATTCCAGTTCCCCGTCAGGCTGAACACAAGCGATTACCAGAGTCGCATACTTGAGATCTAGTTCCCGAGTGCAGAGGAACTTGTTTGCGCTGTATGCGATTTCACGAAGTGGGAGCCTTGCCTGCAAGTCCGCCTGAATCATCCCTTGCAGCAAAGAAGCCATAATGGCGGCTGAAGTTCCTTTGCCGGATACATCTGCGATGACCACTGCGAGGCCTTCGTCCACCGGAGCGACAGTGAAGAAGTCTCCACCGATTTCCTTGCAAGGGAGATTTCTGCCAGCCACCGTCGCGAACGCAGACTGGGGAACCTTCGCGGCCATGAGTCCCTGCTGGATGAATGCGGCAGCCGCAAGCTCTTTTTGCTGTCTGTTTCGCAGTTCTTCGTAGGCCTCAGCGAGTTTCGCTTTGGCCCATTGAAGCTGAAATGTAGTAACTGCTTGATTAGCGGCGACGGAAAGCAATAAATTATCGAGGCTAGTAGGAAAGTCTCTACGCGAACAACCAACCACGATTCGTCCGCAATCCCCCTGCACTCCCAAAGGAGCCACTACGACTCGCAGAGCAGTATCTGTTGCGGCCAGGTCTGCAACTATAATTGCCCCACCCTGAGGTGGCTGCTGTAGTTCCGGCGATGTTTCCATTTCGCGGAGCCATTCCCGAAAGGCCGGGGAAGGCTTTCCCCGCCAGGCTTCGATGCACCTTTCCAAGTCACTGGTTTGGAACCGAATGCCTACCACATCAAGTCGCAACGCGCTCCTCAACAAGTCGGCTACACCCTCCGCAAGACGATGTGGATCGCACCCGATCCAGGCTGCGGGCATGGTCGAGAGAGCCACAAGGTCCCGCACTGCATGGCGCAGCTCCTCTGGTTGTACTCCTCGCTTTTTCATGCTTCACGAAGCTGCGCGCCTTCGATAGGCCCCTCGTTCGCGCAATTCCTGAAGGAACCGATCGGGTGGCACGAAAAACGGATTTTCCTGCAAGAGACCGCCGACAATGACTAATGGATGGGTACGCACAATGTCCATGAGCACTCTGGCGCCAAACTTCATGCAGTCATAGACGCATATCACCGGGTCTTTGTGTTTGAGCAAGACGTGATTCAGCCGCGTTTCGTATTCGACCAGGTCGTTGACTCCGGGCATATCCTCCAGCGCCCATTCCATGTGCGCCACCACTCGCGTTTGTTTGTATCCATCGTTGCGACCCGTTTGCAATACCTCTTCGATCAGGGCAATCATACGATTCTGATCAAAGTAACCGTTCCGAAGATAAGTATCATGCCAGCGGCGCACCTCCAGCTGCCCATTTTGTTCTTCCGCCAAAGTATCGATCCCGGTGGCCTGAAGGCGCCCCAGGTGTTGGTCCCGAAGCTTTGAATCGACGATATGAAACGCCCTTTCACCGCGTTCAAATCCTTCCTGGATGAAAGGCAGCAACACACGGTATTCCTGTTCGTCTGTGTAAAAGAGAGCGCAAATATGCCGATGCTTCCCGACGAGCGTCGTCCCTGCGAAATGAATTGGCTGGTCACTCGGCTTCATAGAAACTTCCTCTTCCGCATCAACTTGATCCCAATGCAATGGTTGGCCATTCACGAACTTGCTCTTGCTATCGCCAGGCAAGATCAGGAATCGCATTCACGCATGTCGTTGTGCGCCGTTTGTTAATTGTCATAAGGGGTGTCCGGCTACTAAGAATGAGTTGATCGCAAGCCTCTAGACTCGTGCGCATTTGATGTTCCAAACTTGCGGGATTCTTTTGCGGGTCTCTAACCCTGCTTTGTGAAGCGGTTAGTAGCGCAAAGAGCGCATTGAGGACCCTTAGTCGAGCAAAGAATACTTGGTCACTGTCGGAATACCGACAGTGGGCCGTCATTCCGGGGGGGGCCTCAAGTAAAGCCCGCACCCACAGTCTTCTACTGGGATTGCACTAGACCCGCGCATCGCGTCGAGAATGGTCG
>Ga0137418_10003045_pt1 | contig 15383 bp, 11 predicted proteins | sample CZODoug3_1_2_16f_FD_122242 | JGI IMG/M metagenome (GOLD analysis project Ga0137418, IMG submission 122242) | Vadose zone soil fungal communities from Angelo Coast Range Reserve, California, USA - CZODoug3_1_2_16fungal (Hybrid Assembly) | ecosystem: Environmental > Terrestrial > Soil > Vadose... | reverse complement strand
ACGCTGCCGACCAGGGCGTTGCTGCTCGCCCACGTGATCGCCCGACCGGTCAGCACGTTGCCGCTCGCATCGCGGAGCGTGGCGGTCAACTGCTGCGTCCCGGCCACCCCGAGACTCACGGTCGCGGGGCTGACCGTCACCGACGCCACCGGCGCCGGCGCGGGCGTGGTCACCGTCACGGCCGCCGTCCCGCTGCGCCCTTCGCTCGTCGCCGTGATCGTCGCCGAGCCCGCCGCTACGCATGTGACGAGGCCGCTGCCGTTGACGGAGGCCACGCCGGGCGCGCTGCTCGTCCACGTTACCACTCGGCCGGCGAGAGGATTCCCGCCGGCATCCTTGGGCGACGCCGTCAGCTGCACGGTCTGCCCGACCTGCGCGCTCGCGGTCGCCGGGCTCACGGTAACAGAGGCGACGGGCACATTCGTGACGGTGATCGCCGCGGTGCCATTTCGGCCCTCGCTACTCGCGGTGATCATGACCGTGCCGGCACCGCCACTCGTCACGAGGCCACTGCCATCCACGGTAGCCACCGTGGCATTGCTCGTCGCCCACGTCACGGTTCGACCGGTTAGCGAATTGCCATTCGCGTCCTTCGGGGTCGCCGTCAGCTGTACCGTCTGCCCGGTGGTCACACTCGCCGAGGCTGGGCTCACCGCCACCGTGGCCACGGGCACCACGGTCACCGTCATCGCTGCCGATCCGCTCTGGCCTTCCGAGGCAGCTGTCACGGTCGCGGCACCCGGGGCCACGCCGCTCACGACGCCGCTGCCGCTCACGGCGGCCACGCCCGGATTGGTGGACGCCCAGGTGACGACGCGCCCGCTCAACGGATTACCGTCCCGATCCTGCGGCGTCGCGGACAACTGCACTGTCTCCCCGACGGCAAGGCTCGCCGTCGCGGGACTCACCGCGACTGTCGTGACCGGCGCCAGCGTCACAGTGACGATCGCGGTGTCGGCGGGGCCTCCCGGATTGCCCTTGGCGACGACCCGGACGTTGCCGGTGTCGGCGCCGGCCCGATAGCGCCCGTTGTGCCGACCGTTGCTCGTGTTCGTGTCGATGATGCTGCCGCTGGTAGCGCTCCAGCTCACCGCAACATTGGCCGTATCGCCGGCGGTGGTGAAGCCGATGGCCGTGAAGTCGGCAGCCTGGTTCTGCTGCAGCGACACGACTTGGGGGGAGACCGTGAGCCGGGAGGCCGCGCCGGAATCCTGCCGCGGCCGAGTGGGCAACTCACAGGCCACCATGATCGCCGCGCAGCCGAGGGCCGCAACGACCCCGCGCATGAATGTATTACTCATGGTTTCGCCGTCATCACGAGGAGGTTGTCGATCCACATGGTCTGATTGACCGGGGACCCGTCGCCGATGTACGGCGCTATCACGAACTGATGGAACTTGATGGTCGGCCGTGCGCCCGTGCGAAACATCACGTCGTGGCGGTCGATCACCAGCGTGCCGTTGAACCAGTACTGCGCCACGCCGTCGGCCTGGCCGATGCCGCCCACGATCGAGTTGATCTGGAAGTACGCCTCGACGTGGTTCCAGTTGCCCTTGTAGCCGGGGCCCGGCGCCGGCTTGAACCACACCTGCGGCGCGCTGATTTCCTTGTCGTTGTACCAGGGCGGGAAGCTGAAGCAGCTCGCCACCACGTACGTCTCGGAGAGGCCGTTGCAACCGCCGATCGACCGGTTCTCCGTGACGCCAATCAGATTGATAGGCGGCGCGCCGTAACTCGTGTTGATCGCCCGGCTGTCCTGGATCGACAACCGCGGGATCCCGCCGTTCTGGTAGTTCTGCTCGATGTAGGCTTCCATCCAGCTGTTCGCCAGCGCCGTGTAGTCGGCGTCCAGATCGCTGAGGATCTCAAATTCGTGGGGGTGATACAGCTGCTGCGAGCCCACCCAATTGGCGCTGTATCGCACCCAGTAGCTGACGTAGACGGTCGGGCTGGGCGCGAACAGGCGCCGCGCCAACACCCACGGGGCGTTGGTCGCACCCGCCGGGAAGCGGACCTCGAGGGCGTGGGTGCTACCCGCGATGTGCGTCGTATCCGTGAGTGTCGGGGTGCTGGCGAAGTCGTACCAGCCACGCGCCCCAAACCCGATGTCCTCGAAATCGTCCTGGAGCAGGACGGTGCCGCCGGAGGGCGCCGTGACTGTCAGGGCCGCCGAGCCGCTCTTGCCTTCGCTCGTGGCGGTGATTGTCGCGCCGCCCGCCAGTAGCGCAGCCACCAAGCCGTTCCCCGTCACCGTGCCGACGAGGGCGTTGTCGCTTGCCCACGTGACCACGCGGCCCGTCAGCACGTTCCCGCTCGCATCCCGCAGCGTGGCGGTCAACAGCTGCGTGCCTCCGACCTGGAGACTCAGAGTCGCGGGACTGACCGTCACTGACGCGACCGGCGCCGGTGCGGGCGTCGTCACCGTCACTGCCGCCGTCCCGTTTTGCCCCTCGCTCGTCGCCGTGATCGTCGCCGAGCCCGCGGCCACAGCCGTGACCAGTCCGCTGCCGTTCACCGTCGCCACGCCCGCGGCGCTCGTCGCCCACGTGACCACGCGGCCCGTCAGCACGCTCCCGCTCGCATCCCGCAGCGTGGCGGTCAACTGCTGTGTGCCCCCGACCTGGAGACTCAGAGTCGCGGGGCTGACCGTCACCGACGCGACCGGCGCCGGTGCGGGCGTCACCGTCACCACCGCCGTCCCGCTTTGCCCCTCGCTCGTCGCCGTGATCGTCGCCGAGCCCGCCGCCACAGCCGTGACCAGTCCGCTGCCGTTCACCGTCGCAACCGTCGGGGCACTCGTCGCCCACGTGACCACGCGCCCGCTGAGCGGACTGCCATTGGCGTCTTCGGGCGTCGCGGCGAGCTGGACGGTCTGTCCGACCTGCACGCTGGGCGTTGGGGGAGTGACCATCACCGACGCCACCGGCAGGACCGTCACCGTGACGACGGAGGTATCTGCCAGGGAGCTGCCGTTCTGCTTGGCGATCGCCCGGTAGATGCCGGCCGACTGGCCGGCGGTATACGCGCCGGTCCCAGAGATCGCTCCGCCGGTCGCGCTGAACGTGACGGTGACGCTCACGCTATCGCCGGTGTTCCTGCGCCCGTACGCCGTGAACTGGCGGGCGCCTCCGGCCGATACCGTGGTCGTCTTGGGGCTGATCACGATCTGGACCACGCGGCGCTTCTTCACGCTGGAGGTAGCGCTGAGCGAGGAGCTGATGAGGGTCGCCGTCACGAGCGCATCCGCGGCCGACGTGTCGGCCGTGTACATGCCGCCCGACGTGATCGCTCCAGCCGAGGCGCTCCAGCGAACCGACACGGGCACGCTGTCGCCGGCCTGCGTGAGGCCGAACACCTGAAACAGGTGGTTCTGGAACGGATCGAGCGTGACCGTATCCGGGGAAACCAAGAGCTGTGCGACGGGGTCGTCCACGCCGGTGCCCGGGTTGCGCCGCACATCGCACGCGCTGAGGATGGCAGCAAGTGCGGCCAGGACAGTGACGGTTGAGATCGACGTCGTGCGAACAAACATGAATCCCCTCCCTAGGAGCTTCGGCGGCTCGACTAGCGTGGCACGCGACCAGCGTGCGGTAGCCTCGGGGCTTTGCGTCCCCGGCTTTCGCCGGGTTTGCCTTTGTCGCGCTCCCCACGAGAGGGGCGTGCGATTGCTACGAACGACGAACAACGAAAAAGGCCGCCAACAAAACTCGAAGACTTCTCGAGTCGCTGGCGGCCGGGCTGACATGGCGACTACTCGTCGCCGAAGTCCCCTAGCTCTGCGTCGCCACCTTTCGGGGGCTTTGCTCTGAGCAGCGTACGGATTGCCGTCGCACAGGCGCAACAGTCGTGCCTGACGTGCGACAAATGGCCCAAGCTGCTCTAGTGAGCTTGCGACAAATGACTTACGGAATTAGCGAATTTGGCGGTTTTGCTGATCTCGCAATGCCCTGCGATACTATTTTGCAACTAATCTTGCAATGCGCGTTGGGATGCGACCTTCGAATCGCTCAGGTTAACGAGGCGGTCGGACGGTCATAACGACCACGTGATCGACGTACAGGTGCTGCTCGACGGGCCCCCCGGAAATCCCACGGTTAAAGCTCAGCTGCACCGCATTCAGCCGCAACTCCGCAGTGTTCCGAAAACTGAACCCTGACCAGGTCGCGCGCTGCACGCCGTCGATCCACAAGGTTTGGCTGGCGTTTGATTGATCCGGGGCGTTCAGCTTCACCCAGAACTCCACGTGGTGCCACGCGCCCGAGCTCAACGCCAACGGAGGCACGTATGTCTCTGTACCATCGCCGTACCGCCCCCAGCAGGTGACGCCGTCGCCCTCCCGGGCCATGGCCGGATAGTACGTGTAGAATCGTGTGTCCCCCGGGTCCCCCGTGGGTTCGGTTACAACCATCGCGATGAAGAAGTCCGTCCCGGTCGGACACACGCCGGCCTTCCCGAAGCCCGACCACTGATTGTCCGTGCGCGAACCGTACAAGCCGAGGAGCTTGGTGCCGCCACGCCAGTCCGCCGGGAAACGGATGTAGTAGCTCACGTAGAGCGAGTCGTACCCGGGCATGAAGAAGCGAGTGAGCCATCCCCCGTCGCCGCCGGTGGCGTACGTCACGTCGAGATAGCGGCTGCCAGATTGGGCGCCGGTGGGGTCGGTCACGACCCGCTGCAGTTTGGCGTCAACGCCATCGGCCCACGCCGCCAGCGTGCCCGATTCGAAATCCTCGGCGAAGAGCGTATCCCGCTGCACGGAAGCCAATCCGGCATCCCGAGTGGCACAACTCGGCGAGAAACTCAGCGCCGCCAGCAAAGCAAAGGCCAGCATCGTACGCACCGCGTCACCGCCGGCTGATGTGGGCACGCTCGTACCAGTAGCAACCAGTCCGGGCCTTGCTGCCCTCCATCCCACCCCACGTCGGCGCGAACTGGTATTCGATGAACCCCGCGTCCGGCGGCATCTGCAGGTCGGAGTACTCTCCTTGCAGCACGCCGTCGAGCCACCACTTCGCGACGCCATCGCGGCTCGTGGACGTGGTGCTGTACCTGGCGTACCACTCGATCAAGTGCCACGCCCCCAGTACGACCGGCGTCGCGGTCACGTTTGGAGGCAGTCTCCGCGTGTCCTTCTCGAACGTCGGCTCCACCTGGATCGTGTAGTTGGTCCCATCGAAAAACATCATGAGATAGAGGGTGCCCGCCGAGGACGTCGCCGGGAACATGAACGCGATCTTATTCACACCACTCGGGTGGGGCTCCCAGGGGGCGCCGGGTTTCCATCGGAACCCGAAGTAGGTTTCGCGCACGGGCGTCGGCGGATTGTAGAACACCACGGCCGGTTCGTACCCCCCCGGGAATCCTGCGGCATAGGTGAATTGCAGCACGCGTGAGACCGTGCCGGCCGTCGTCGTGTCGCTCGTCAGGCCGGCGCCGGACCCGTTCGTGGTCCGCCGCTGGAGGATGCGCCACGTCTTCCCGACGAGCGCATCCATTGCCCCGTCGCTCAACACCGTGAATCCCGCGGGCTCGTTAGGCCAGAGGCCAACCACCGGCGCAGACGCACTGTCCGCCGGCCCTCCCCCTGAGATGCACCTTGGGACAGTCGCGCTGTGACACCCGATGATCGGCAGGCCGACCAATAGGACGTGCCCCAGCAGCGTGATTCGGCACTCCACGAACGTGGCTCCGTGATGGCCCCGCGGCCGACCAAGGCACGACGCGTGCCACGCATGACTGTAGCGTCCGCGCCACGCCCGGGCTTTGGTCCGCGTCTTGCCAGCTACCTGGGACATGAGACCGCTCCGAGTAGCCTTCGTCGGCACTGGCAACATGGCCCGCCTCCACCTCCACAGTCTGCGGCGCGTGCGCACGCCGCACATGGTGGTCGGCGTACACGACCGCGACGCGAGCGCCAGCCGGGGATTTGGCGACTTGGCCGGCACCACCAGCTACCACACGCTGCGCGAACTGCTCGACGTTGGGCGGCCGGATCTCGTTCACGTCTGCACCCCGGCCGGCACGCACTTCGAGCCGGCGCGCGCCGCGCTCCTCGCCGGGGCGCACGTCTACGTTGAGAAGCCATTTGTCGAGACGGGCGCCGAGGCCGACGAGCTGCTGGCGCTAGCGGCGGCGCGCGGGTTGCTGGTGTGCTCGGGACACCAGCAACTGCGGGACCCCGCATACGTCGAGCTGCAACGTCGCACGCCGGCACTCGGCGACATCGTCCAGTTGGAGAGCTACTTCACGTTCCGCCCGGTCGGCGCCAATCCCGCGGCCGCCGGAGCGCGGGCGCTGGCCAACCAGCTCGTGGACATCCTGCCCCACCCCCTCTACACGCTCGTCGACGCGCTCGAGCGGCTGACGCTCGATCCGGGCCCGATCGAGATCGCGGCGCTGGTGGCGAGTCCCACAGACCTCCACGCGGTGCTGCGCGCCAACGAGCGTTACGGCCGCCTGTCCTTGAGCCTGCGGGCGCGGCCGATCGCGTCGTGGTTCTCGGTCAGTGGCAGCGGCGGCACCTTGACCGCGGACTTCCTGCGCACAAGCGTCGTGGGAGCGGCGAATCCCGGTGAGTCACCCGTGGAAAAAGCGGGCAACCCGCTCGTCGAGGCGTGGCAGCTCGCCGTCCGCAGTACCGCGGGCGTGGCCGCGCGGATCTTGCGGGGGGGAGACTATCCCGGGTTGGCCGAACTGATCGGCGCGTTTTACGCCGCCGTCGCGGCCGGGAGCACGTCTCCGCTCACGCCCGCGCACCTGAAGCGCGTCACGGTCCTGTTCGAGGAGCTCGCGGCCAACGTGCGCGGCGCGGCCGAGCGAACGGTCGTGCAGCGTCAGGCACCGCCGCCGCCCGCGCCCGAAGCACCGCTCGCCGTCGTGACCGGCGCGCGTGGGTTCTTCGGCCGGGAGATCACCAAGCACCTCGCCCGGCGCGGGTACCGCGTGCGCGGCATTAGCCGGTCGCCCGACGGCGACGACCCCCACGTCCACGCGTGGCTGCGTCTGGACCTGAGCCGCTCCGCGCCACCCGAGGCATTCGCCGGCGCCGACGTGGTGGTGCACGCGGCCGCCGAATCCGCTGGCGGATTCGAGAGCCATCAACGCAACACGATCGATGTCACGCGGAACGTGCTGCGCGGTATGCAGGCCGCGGGGGCCACGCGGCTCGTATACGTGAGCAGCCTTTCTGTGCTGCGGCCGCCGCGGACGCCTTGGGAAGAGCAGAGCGAGCACACGCCCCTCGTTCGACCCGACGAACGCCGCTATGGCGCCTACGTGTGGGGGAAGACGGCCGCGGAGCGTCTCGTCACGGCCGACGGGCCGGCGCTGGGCATCGAGTCGAGAATCATCCGCCCGGGCGCGCTCGTCGACTGGGGGAACCCCGACCCGCCGGGTGTGTTGGGACGTCGACTCTTTGGGCGCTGGCATCTTGGATTTGGCCGCCCCGGACTGCCCCTGCCGGTCTGCGAGGTGGGCCGGGCCGCCGCGGTCGTCGCGTGGTCGGCGGCGCAGTTCGACGAGGCACCGCCCCTCCTCAACGTGATCGATCCGGCGTTCGCCACGCGGCGCCTCTTGCTGGAGGAATTCGCACGCCATGGGTGGCGGGGCCGAATGGTGTGGATGCCGGTTCCGCTCTTCGCGGTCCTGGTCCACGCGGCGCGCTACGCGCTGGCGTTGCCGACATTCCGGCGACCCACACCCCTGGCCCTGTATGGCATCCTGCGCCCGCGGCGCTACAGCTTCGTCCTCGCGGCGCAGATCCTCAGCCGCGCCATCGAAGAGCAAGAACCCGGGCGCCGCGTGCCGGCGCTGGCGGCCAGCCCCGCATGATCGGCGTGACCCTGCTGGTGGGATTCCTGGCGGCCGTGCTGCTCCTGCCGACGGTATCGGATCTCATCAGTCTCCTGCGCGTGCTGCTCGGCCACCGCCGCAACGCGCTACGGCCTGCGGTCGAACCTCCCCGTCTACTTTTTCTCGTCCCCGCGCACAACGAAGAGCTCCTGATCGAGTCCTGCGTGCAATCCCTGATGCGGCTGCGATACCCGGCGACGCAGCGCAGCGCCGTGGTGATCGCCGACAACTGCACGGACCGCACCGCCGAGTTGGCCCGGGCCGCGGGCGCACAATGCCTCGAGCGGCACGACCGGCAACACCCCGGCAAGCCCCGGGCGATCGCCTGGGCGTTGTCGCAGCTGCCCGTGAAAGAGTTCGACACCGTCATCATCATCGATGCGGATACGGTGGTCGACGCGGACTTTGGGCGGGCGCTGGCAGCGGAGGCGCCCGTCGCCGGCAAGGCCTTCCAAGCCTATTTCGATGTGCGCAATCCCGCCGACGGTCCCCTCACGCGCATGGCCACGGTGCTCGCTGCCGCCAACTACCGGTTTGCCTACGCGCTAAAGCGACGCGTCGGTCTCAACGCGCCGCTCCTCGGTAACGGGATGTGTATCGGAACAGGTGTGCTCGCGGCGCACGGCTGGAACGCATTCACCATCGCGGAAGACTGGGAGCTGTATACGCTGTATACCACGACCGGCGTGCCCATCGAGTCTCTGGAGTCGGCGCGCCTGTACGCGGAGGAAGCGCGGTCCCTGCGACAGAGCTCCACGCAACGCCAGCGGTGGACGGCGGGCAAGCTGACGGTGCTCGGCCGACTCATCACCCGTCTCGTGCGCAGCCGCCGGATCGGCCTCGCCCAGAAGTTCGACGCCGTCGCCGAGCTCACCGGTCCGGGGCCGGTCGTGCACCTGGGCCTGGCGACCGTGCTGGCCGTACTCACGACCGTCCTCCACCCGCCGGGCGCCACCGCGTTGCTGCTCTCTCTGGGCGGCTCGGTGGTTCGGCCGGCGATCTACACGGTCGCAGGTCTGTTCGTGCAACCGAACCCGTTGCGTGCCGCGGCGTCGTTCGCGTTTTTGCCTTTTTACATGGTGTGGCGCCTTGGGGCCGCGGTCGCCGCGCTGAAGATGCTCGGTGACAAACCCTGGGTCCGAACGGCGCGACAGTAGCCTACTTGCTCAGCAATAGGATGACGCTCGTCGAAAACGGCCGGAGCGCCCAGAACCGGCCATGTTCGCGCAGCCCGACCCGCTGCAGGTCCCGCCGCATGTCCGCTTCCTTCACGGAGTGACGGACTCCTCCCGGCTCGCGGCCCGTGAGGCCGGTGGCGAAGCGCAAGAACGGACCCACGCAGCCATACTGGATCACGAGAAACCGGCGACTGACGCGCGCCAGCTCGCTCAGGGCCGTCAGCCGCGTCGCCTCATCCAAGTGCATGAGCAGGCCGACGCACGTGACCGTGTCGAATGAGGCATCGTCGAACGGCAGCGACGTCACGTCGGCCTGGCGGAAGGAGACGTGGGGGAGACGACGCTGCGCCACCGCCATCATCGCGGGAGAGATGTCGGATGCGACCACGTCGGTAAATCCCTCCCTGAGTAAGAAGGAAGTAATACGACCGGTGCCGCACGCGGCGTCCAAGACGCGATCAGTGCGTGCCAGCGGCCGCAGCGCCCGCCGCATCGCGCGCCCTTCCAGCCACCGGTACACGCGCCCCTTCACATCATCGAAACGCCCGCGGTCGTAGTCCTCCGCATGGGGCGTCACCTGCCAGTGACCCTTGGGGTCGTCCACAACCACAGGATTGCGCATCAGGCCGGTCCTCGTGCGTTCGCGACGTTACGCGACGCGAACGCACTCATCGTAGAGGCGATCATAACTGTTCACCATGTGTGTGAGTGTGAACCTCGTTTCGACGGCTTTGCGGCCCGCCTGGGTGAGCCGCTCACGCGTACCCGGCTCTGTTCCGAGGCGTTGCAGTGCCCGCGCGACCTGTTCCGGGGAGTCCGCGTCGACCAGCAGCCCGTCGACATCGTGCGTGATGATTTCTTCCGGTCCTCCGGACTTCGTGGCGACCACCGGCACACCGCAGGCCATCGCCTGGACGACGGAGAGCGAGAAGCCTTCGGAGCTCGAGGTGCTGGCATACAGGTCCAGGTTGTTCATGACGTCGTGCACGCTGCTCTTGAAACCGGTGAAGGCGACCATGTTTCCGAGACCCAACTGGTCGCGCAGCGTCAGCAGCTCTCGGTACAGGGGACCCTGGGCTTCCCCCACCACCACGAACCGGTACGGCAGCGCTTGCCGCTGCAGCAGTGCCGCGGCCTTCAAAAGCACATCGTACGACTTGGCCGGGCGCAGGTTTCCCACCGCACCGACGAGGACCTCGCTGTCCCCGACGCCCCACTCCTGACGCAGCGACCTGTCGCGGCGTGGCGCGAACACCGATACGTCGATGCCGTCGGTGATCACCGCGGTGCGGTCGGGCGTGAGGTCCCCCGCGGACAGGAAGAACCGTCGCAGCGACTCGGACACGAAGACCACCTTGGTCACCCCGCGACGCATGATCCCGAACTTCACCGCGCGATACTTCGCATTCCCGGCCAAGTCCGGCCGGCCGTGCAGCGTGCTGATCACCGGCACGCCGCAGAGCAGACCCGCCAGGCCGCCGTAGACACCCGCGCTGAACAGGTGCGTTTGAATGAGATCGATCCGGTACCTCCGAACCGCACTGCAGAGCCCGGCGAGGTAGCGCACGTCGAACGCCCGGTGAAGCGGCGTGATGATGGGCTCGAACCCGTGCTCGACGAGGTTGTCGTACACCCACCCGGTGCCGGGGATGGCGACGAAGGAGCGCCAGCGTCGCGCGTCCAGCCCCTTCGCCAGCTCCAAGCACACCGTCTCGGCGCCACCAGGCCCGCACGTGTCGATCACATGAAGGATGTTCTTCACGCGACCGCCAACTGTCGGAGCTCGTGTTTCGTCGCCCGGTGAAGCGCGACCGTCATGGCAAGGTTGATCCAGAAGAACGGATAGTAGAGCACGGTCACAAAGAAGCCGCTGACGAGATACCCGACGAGGGCACCGTCGAGACCGTTGGCCATCCCGAAGAGGAACGCACTCTCCGGCAACTGTCGGGCGAGCTTCCTGGTGCGGGAGTTGATGACAAAGGTGCAGACAATCAGGAGTCCGAACACGAGCAGGCCGGTGTAGCCCAACTCGGAGGCGGCCTGCACAAAGATGTTGTGCGGCAGTTGGCCCCTCGGATTGTAGTAGCGGCGATAGTAGTCGGCCCAGTTCGCGTAGCCGATCCCGAGGAGCGGGTGCTGGTTGGTGATCGCGATCCCGTCCTTCCAATACGTGAGCCTGCTGACGGAGGTCGGGTCAGATCCCATGCTCGTCAGCCGCTCCTTCTGCTCCTGCGGAAGAATCGCGACGGCGACGACGACAATGGCCGCAGTGGCGATCAAAGTGCGGACCCGGTGCCGGCTCTTCATGAGGAACCAAAAGAGCACGGCGCCCCCGCCCAGCACCGCCCCCCGTGAGGACGACGCCAACATCCCGATGACGGACGTCGCGGGCAGGAGCGCGAGCAAGGCCACCTTGCCCCTGCCCCAGTACCGGCGCAGGGCCATGACGAAACACAGCGAGATCGGGAGGAAGATCGTCATCTCGATGCCGAATTCCCCCGAGTTGTGAAACCACCCGGGAGCCCCGAGGACTCCCCAGTCGCGGAACGCAAATCCGATCGACGCCCACGATCGGGTGGCGTGCAGCGACATCTTCAGGTTGTAGAGCAGAAAGGACAGGATGAAGACCAGGAAGCGTTGCTCGGTGATCACGACGCTCGAGATCAAGACATAGATCACGACCCACGACAAGAAGAGCGGCAGGGCAGCAAGTGAGGTTGCCGGGAAATACGCCGTTGCTGAGCTGAGGAGAACGACCAAACTGAAACAGGCCAGCCCCCAATCCGCCGGCGTCGTGAAACGCCACGATCTGCCCTCGAAGAGGAATGCCCCAGCGCACAACACGATGGACAGCATTGCCCAGGGAAGCAGGTCGATCGCGGCGTAGATCGATTGCGGCCGGACGTATTCGAAAAACAGGTAGATGCAGATGAGCCAATAGGAGGCCGGTTGCGTCGTGAGAAAGCGCCAAATGCTCTGCGCGCGCAGGGTATACAGGCTGCGCGCGCCCGCAACGCGGGGGGGAGGGGGAATTCGCGTTGCGTCGGTCCCTGAAAGCATGTCAATCGCCACGGGGATCGGTACGCGCAAGAATGAGGCCGAGTCGAAGCGCACCGCAGTCGTTGCGGCGGCGCCACATCCGGTACCTGGCACGGAGCTTGCCCCTCCGGCCCGCACGGCCCATCAATGCTGTCGAGTCTCCTGTATGCTGGCCTTGGTGCCATCGGACTGCCCGCGCTCGCACGCCGCCTGAGTGATGCGGGCGTCATCCTCTGTTACCACAACGTCGTGGACGGCGTCGCTGCCGCGCCCATGGGCGAGCCCAGCCTGCACGTCCCCGTGAATGCTTTCCGGCGCCAGATGCGGTGGTTGACCCGCCAGTATCAAGTCGTTCCACTGGTCGACCTCATCGGCCGGCTGGAGCAGCGCCGCACGCTACGACGGCTCGCCGCCGTCACGTTCGACGATGCTTATCTCGGCGTCTTCCAGCACGCCTGGCCCGTGCTGCGCGAGCTCCAGATCCCCGCGACGGTATTTGTCGTGGCAAACGCGCCGACCGGCGGAGAGCCGTTCTGGTGGGATCACCCGGCGGTGCAGGCGGCAGCCACGCCCCGGCGCCGTGACGCGTGGCTGAGCGAGCTCCGCGGCAACGGTGCTGAGATCCTTCGGTCCCTCGCACCCACTGTCGACCCGGCGTTGCCGAACGACCAAAAGCCGGCGGACTGGCGCACAATTGCGCGAGCCGCCCAAGCGGGCCTCACGCTCGGCGTCCATTCGCGAACCCACCGCGCGCTCCCCACACTCAGCGATGCCGAGTTGGCGGACGAGCTGGTCAGCAGCCGGGAGGCGATTGTAGGCGAAACGGGGACGGCAGCCGAGGTCTTCGCCTACCCGTACGGCGCATGGAACCGTCGGGTGCGCGAGGCGGTGCGCGCGGCGGGATACCGGGCCGCGGTGACGTTGGACTACGGGTTGAATCGCGCGGGGGCCGATCCCCTCGCGCTGCCACGCGTGAATGTCCCTGCAGGAATCTCGGATGCCGCCTTGGAGGCGTGGGTGGCCGGCTTGAGAGTCCGTCTACCGGGCGCCCACCGTCCGGATCCACTGCTCGAGTCGCACGAGGTCACTGACGGCCAGACGTCCGTGAGTTGGGAGCGTGCATAGCCGTTCCGCAAGCCGGCGACCGCCGGGGAAATCCGCGTCTCGATTGAGGCAGCGCGCCCGAAAACGTTCGACGTCGCACAACGCCCTGGGATATCCGGGCATGATGCCCAGACGCCGCGCCGCTGCCTCGGTCGCCGAGCGGCGGGCCGGAGCCGATGCGAGGACGGGGAGGCGGAGGTAGCCGGGTCGTGCATGACGGACCGCGCTGACCGTTTGAAACGCGGCGTGGCGCTGCAGCTCGACCAGCAGGCGCTCCGCGATGCGCCGGCGGAGGTCCACCTCTCGCTGCGCCAAGGCCCAGTTTGCGGCGATGACGGAGGCGGATGCGTCGCTCGCCCGTCGCAGGGGCCGCGGCTCCCGATAGATCGTTTGGCCAAGGCGGAGAAACGGTAAGGCCGCGGGGATGGCGTAGAGGCTCGGACGCTCGAGGAACCACTGCGCGGTGAGCGTCACGAGCTCCGCCCAGCCCCGGCGTGCTTTGCCCAGCAGACCGCGCACGCGCTCCAACACCCGCTCGCCCACGTCGTCGTGCGCGAGGAGGGCCCCACCGCCGCCCCCCGTGAGACCCTTCCCTCGTCCGAAACTCAAGACGGCGAGGGAGCTCTGGGTCCCTGCCGGACGGCCGTTCAGGGTCCCGCCGGCCTCCTGGGCGGCGTCCTCGATCACGACGGCCCCGGCTTCCGCAGCCATACGATTCACTTCGCCGAGATCGATGGGATATCCGTACAGGGGCACGGCAACGATCGCCGCGGCGCCGTGACGCAGCGTCGCCCACAGCTGGGCAAGATCGGGAGCGAGGGTGCGCGGATCCGTGTCGTAGAGGAGGACCGGCGCGTTGGCGCCCTCGGCCGCGGTGGCAAGGTCGAAACACCCGTACGCTGGCATCGCGACGGCCGCGCCGGCGCGGTCAGCCAAGACGCCGAGCAGCGCGGCGGTGAGCGCCGCCGTGCCGCTTTCCATCAACAACACGTCCCGCGAGGCATAGCGCTCCTGCAATAGCGTGATGACTCGCGCCTCGGCGCGCGCCGCGCGGCCGTTGCGCGCGACGGCCGCGCGCGCGCCGGCGAGCAGCGCCGCTGCAGAGACCGGCGAGTGGACCGGAACCTGGTGTCGCCAGCCGCTCATCGAGGGAGAGACTGTGGCACGCTCAGCCGCACGTGGTCATACCAGAAATAGTCTTCCTCTGTCTTGCTGCCGCCGATGCCGCCCCACGTGGGGCTGAACTGGAACTCCGTGAAGGGGTTGGCGGCGTCGAAATTCACGTTCGTGTAGTGGCCCACTTGGGTGCCGTTCACCCACCACTGCACGACGCCGTCGCGCGAGGTGCTCGTCGTGCTCATCTTGAAGTACAACTCGATGTCATACCATTGGCCCGCGGTCACGACGTAGTTCCCTCCATTCACGTTCCCGCCCAGCTGCCGGGCCCCAGGATCGTCACCCCAACTATTCGCCAGGTGGCCGTTACTGGTCGTGAACTCGGTGGTCACAATGAGGTGGAACGGTCCCCCGGGCGGGCCGTTCATCTGTAAGACCAGGATGTTGTTCTGCGCCAGCACGAAGGAAATCTCGTTCACGCCCGCCGGATGTCCCTGCCACGGCAGGCTCGCCCTCCAGCGGTAGCCGAAGTACATCTCCCGGCGCGGACTGTCGAGGGAGCGGTACATCGCGGCCGGCCCCTGTCCGCCGGTGAACCCGATCGGATAGCGCCAGCGCCCGACATTTGGCGGCGACAGTGGCGCGTCGGGATCGTTCACTTCCGTCGCGTTGCCATCGGGATTATCGATGAACCACCCGTCGCTCAGGGGCACGGCTGTGCCGACGGTGAAGGCATCGTCGAATCCATAAAAATCCTGCTTGATGCGGGAGTGCCAGTCGACGAAAAGCACCACAACCTCTACTCGCCGCTTTCAACTGCGATTCGCGATAACCACAAGGAAATTTTGGCGCTGCTGCTCACTTAAGGTGCAAATCCAAATACACCCGGGGAGGACCTCCCTCTCATCATGGCTGTGCGGAAGCCAGAGCCGGATATGCTCCGAATGCTTCTTGATGCCGGGGCGGACCCAAATATCAAGCACAATGATCGCACCGCGTTGATGCAGGCGTGCGAAGAAAATAAGATGGACAATGTTAAGCTACTGCTAGAGAAAGGCGCGGATCTCGATGTGGCGGATAATAATGGAACGACAG
>Ga0137418_10003044_pt1 | contig 15384 bp, 13 predicted proteins | sample CZODoug3_1_2_16f_FD_122242 | JGI IMG/M metagenome (GOLD analysis project Ga0137418, IMG submission 122242) | Vadose zone soil fungal communities from Angelo Coast Range Reserve, California, USA - CZODoug3_1_2_16fungal (Hybrid Assembly) | ecosystem: Environmental > Terrestrial > Soil > Vadose... | reverse complement strand
GCTATGAAGTGCACCGGCACCACTCCGACTTTTGAATATGCCGGAAGCGGTTTTGTTCCTGATTTGGTACCCTCAGATATAGCATGCTTAGCGAGTTCACCAGGAAGGATGAGTCTCATAGTTTGGAAGCCTTCTCGCGAAGATATCACTGACGAAGCTGTTAAGGATAGCCCTCGCTATGAAGTGCACCGGCATGAGATGACTCCGGCACGACTCCGTGTATTTTATAAACCGGAAGCGCCACCGGCATGCCGGTTTTCTTACTCTGCCGGAAACGATATTGTCATAATATTGTGTGTCTCTAAAAAGAGCACGAAGAGTCTTGGCAAATAAGATATAGAATGTATATATGATTTACACTTCCTCCTCGCTGGTCCTCACCCCATCAATGGCACTGATGGTGTTGTACGCCATTTCCAACGTCTTCTTTGTCGAACCCTCCAAATCTGCAAAGGCCCGATACATCATCTGATCCCGTTTTACTTTCTCCAGTTCGGCCATATACAAACGATGCGCGGCATCTTTATAGGAAATGCCTAGCCTCTCTTGCAACACGAGGACCTCGCTATGTGCCGAGAGGCGTTCACGATCACTTGGCCCCTAATATTGGTCAGGCATGCCCATATATACATATTAAAAATAACTCACCGGGACTGATGGGAACATGAGATTACCTTCTCCGATGATTTCAAAGTTCTCACTGATGTCCTCGAAGTTCTACGATAATATTAAATGTAAGACAAATAGAAATCCAGATGCCGTAAGTGCAGAGAATATATGCCGGAATCGGAAATTCCGGAGCCGGAGTATGCCGGACCGCCAACGTGCCTGATAGGTGATAGCTGACTACTCACTGTCCCTAGGGCACCGGACACCTTTAGCTCCTTTTTTTTTTCTTTCGCATTAAAATCCTGATCCAAAACCGGCACCATAAACTCCGGTGCAATGTAATCTTGATTGTCGGGGCCTGTCATGAGCACATAACCTTCCGGGATCCAACTATTAGTCGTCGATTTAGGGACCCAGAATGTAGAAGGAGCAGCCGGTTGCATGTTTGCGGTTTATTATGAATTACTTTAAAGATAAAGATATCCAATGAACATGAAGATGACAGACATATTTATTTGTATATGTTTGCTAGTCACATGACTGTTGATTTGTCTGTTGATTGTTCTATTCTATTCTATTCTATTCTATTCCAGGTAAATAAAGACAAATTACACGTCATAGAGTGATCACATGTTGGTTCATTTTCATTCCTTTCTTCCTTCCCATCCGCTATTCCCAACTCCCATCACAGGTAAGTCCTGTAACGTTTTTCAGGCATGCCGGTATAGGCTCAACTTTCTCACTTAGATAAAATGTCTCACCATACCCCGGAAAACCTTCGCAATTTCATCGACGACTTGGACGCAGTACTCCGGAGAGCCGTACAGTACCAGAACTTGGAGCATATTTTCTCTCTGGAGAAAAAAAGAATTGTGAGTTTTTTTTTGTTCATTTATGTATTTTGCTAACGACTCAACCGTAGAACGCAATAATGGCCGTCGCGAAGGAGACCCAGTTTGTGCCGGAACTCTCGGCACAAATGAGTGTTCCGAGGTTCCTTTGGAAAGTGACCAGAGAATGGTACGCAGTGAGGAAGGACAGCGCTCAACTCCAGATCTTCTGGGATCAGCAACAGGAGTCAATGCGAGCCTTTGACGACAAGTATCTCGGTTATCATCGACCAATGTTCCCTGCTGACCAACGTCCTGAGCTGCCCCAAAAGCCCATTGCAGACATGGTGGCCTCCGGCTCCCAACCCCGGATTCTTCCACTTACTGCGCCGGCGCAACCCAAGACAACACCCCTTCCGGCACGCATCACCCCTCCTGCGCCGGCACTTCGCACAATCAACCCTCCGGCACCAGCACGTCGCACACTCACCCCTCCTGCTCCGGCAAATCGCACAAACAACCCTCCGGCACCAGCACGTCGCACAGTCACCCCTCCGGCGCCGGCACATCGCAAGTTGCCTGTTCCCCCGGCACAACGCCAGTTGTCCACCCCTCTCAAAGTTACTTCTCAGCCTCCGGCGCCTCGCCACGTGACTCCCCTCTCTGCGGCTCCTGACCACGTGACTCTCCCTCCGGCTCAACGACAGGTATCGACTCTCCCCCCGGCACGACAGGTGTCGACTCTCCCTCCGGCACCGGTAAAATCAAAGCCCCTTCCTGCAAACAGAAATCGATTTGCACCTCTGACAGGGCCGGTGGAAGATGAAGATGCAGAAGGTAGCGAGGAAGAACCGGCCCCAAAACCAGTCGACAAGGGAAAGCGAAAGGTCGAGGTCGTCGTTCCAGCGCTGGAGGTGATCAGGGTCCGACATGATAATAGGTGGGTGCAGGTAGAGGATAGTGATGAGTATTGCGAATCAAGCCCGGAGAAGGAAAGCGAGAAGGATCGTCACCCGGGTAGTCAAGTCGAGAAGAAAAGGCTATTGCCGGAGAATAGTGGCAAGCTCCGGAAAAGGAGATGCCAACGTTGCGCGAAAAGGAACTCCGAGTGTTACCAGCAGAAGGGGCTTGGCTCTGCGTGCGTCTACTGCGCGACCATCAAAATGCGATGTGAGTCCCCCGACGAGAGTCCTCCACCGGATGCCTCGTCTTCGAAAAAAGCAGCGCCTCCGCCGGATGCCTCGTCTTCAAAAAAGGCAGCGCCGGCACAGGCTCCGGCTCCTTCTCAAACCGCCCCCAAAAAACAAACCGCCCCCAAAAAACACAAGGTCATCAAACCTCCGGTAAACGTGGACCCTGCTATGGCGCCGGCACCATCTCAACCCCCGGCAAAAAAAAGGAAATTCGACAAACCTCCGGTAACTGAAGGTCCGGAAAACGTCGACTCTCGTGACGTGGACCCGGCTCCGGCTCCGGCTCCATCTCAACCCCCCACCAAAAAAAGGAAACTCGTCAAACGTCCGGCCAAGGTTGACTCCAGTGACGATGAAGGTGATGAAAGACGGCTGCCGAAGGGAAGAAGATTTGCTGACTTCGAGAAATTCTTCGGTATTTTTTTTTTTTGGGGGGCTTGAATAACATTTATATATTATTTTTATAGATTTTAGGTTCGAAAAACAAGAAAGAAAACTTCTAACCGTGATGTTACAAACGGATAATCAACAGAACTCCATCGAGAGTTTTAACGAGAGGGAGGCGCAATACGACCTGGCTATCGAAGCGACGGCGAATCTAATGGACAAAGAAGACCTCAATGAAATCACTCGGGAGCAGGTGAGGGTGTTGAGGCAAATTGTCGACGCGCAGCAGAGGACCATTGAAGGCATGAACATCCGGCTCAACCGAGCCTTTAAGACCATTGGTTTGCTGGCAAATCCGGTCATGAACGGTGAGTAAAAAAATATTCCCTTGTGCCGGCTGCTAACAATTTTATTATTAGCCGGTCCTTCAATTCAGGCTTCAACTGAAGTCATTGATGTCGACGCCGAAGAGGAAGAGTTTTTTTATTTCCCCCCTTCTCCCCCTTCCCTCACTTCAACCAAGGTGATGCCGGAAAATCCAACGCCAGGGCTTCTCGTGCCGGAAAACATTGGTAGGCCGGGGACATCTGAAGGTCCGGAGGATACGATGAGGCCGGAGATGCCTGTGCCGGACATGTTGAGGCCGGATGAGGATACAGGAAATATTGTGCCAGACACGTTGAGCCCGGTTGGAGAGAGTAGTGGAGACGTCGCGCCGGAAACGTTGAGGCCGGCGCAGGAGACTTTGAGGCCGGAGCAGGAGACTGGAGACGTCACGCCGGAAACGTTGAGGCCAGTTGAGGAGACTGGAGATGATGTGCCGGATACATTGAGGCCGGTTGAGGGGAGTCGAGAGGTTGAGGAGAATAGTGGAGAACCAGGTCTCGTTGTGCCGGATGGGTCGATGGACAGAGTGGAAGGTTCAGAGCCGGACCCAATCATGCCGGGTCCACATACGGCGGATACAGGTGAGTATTTCAGTTCTTTTTTTTCTAGCTTAGCAATGACATTTTATAGCCACCCACGCGGTTGTCGACGCGCCGTCCATTATGCCCCCTCCCTCCGACCCCTCCCGCCAACCTCCTACCGTCCAGTTAGTACCTCCGACCCCAAACGCCTCGCAAGAAGCTGCTGCCTCCACGCCCACCACGGTCTTGGAAGTTCCGGCATCAACCCCCCCCTCCCACGTATCTCCGAGTCGATCTCGGTCTCACTCCCCCCCTGAAGCCACCCAATCTCGGCGTCGTTCGCCACGATTAGCATCGCCAGCCCCTGGAACCAAACGTGCGCCATCGGATCCATTAGATGAGCCGGCTGCTAAAAAACTCAAACAGTGACGGATTGGGGCGGTTTTTTTTACAATGCATTTTTTTCTTTCAATGTACATAATTTTTTTTTGTTTTAATAATAATTTTTTCGACCATCGGCCTTGAATGAGAACAAGAACAACCCATCTGGCACAATTTTCGTTTCATAATTCCGGCATAAGTTAAGTACTTCATAATTCCGGCATAATTTAAGTGTCCGGCATTCTAAGTTAAATGTAATGAACCGGCGAAAGTCATGTTATTTTTTTTTTCCCCTCCGGTTTTTATTTTTAGCCAAAAACTGTTGAGCCTCTTCCATTGCTAAAATGTCTGCCTTCTTTCCCTTCCGCCTGGGAGTATGTTTAGGATCCTCGTCTATTGGTAAAACAGCCTTCTCCCTGCGCCGTAGTGTACGTCCCAGAGTATGTTCCGGATCCGGATCGTCTATAGCCGTCTTCTCCCTCCGTAGTGTACGTTCCAGATCCGGCGCTTCTGACCGGGGAGGACAAGGCGGATCCGGCTCTGATATTGAAGGGGATTCAAAGGAGGAAAATTCCGGAGCCTGAAGCTGTTCAGTGAGCGAAAGTGATGTGTTCCTGTCGAAATCCGGATCGAGACATGGATCAAGATCTATTTGAGGTTCCCATCCGTCGCCTTGGTCAAGCGTAAGAGCCTGTGGTTGTGCCGGAGCTTGTTCTATTGCCGGAATATGACGGCTAGACTCCTGTGCCGGTATTTCAGAGGAAGTTCCTTTGGCTTTTCCAGTCGGCCTTGGTCTTGGTCGTGGCCGTGCCGGTGCATGGTCTGATGCCGGAGTGTGACTGTTCGACTCCTGCGCATGTCGTGCTGGCGCTATTTGCGATCCCGAGTCTTCTCTCGCTTTCCCTTTTCCACTTTGGTTACGTTTCTTTTTAGGTTGGTCTGATGCCGGAATGTGACTGTTCGACTCCTGCGCCTGTCGTGCCGGCGCTATTTGCGATCCAGAGTCTTCTCTCGCTTTCCCTTTTCTGCTTTGGTTACGTTTCTTTTTAGGTCGTGGAGGTACCGGTGCTGAATCGTCGAGTGGAGTATGATCAGTATGTGCGACTGGTGCCGGTACCGTTTGAACTCGGAAAGTAAAGGTCGATGCCGGTACAGGCGCGGCACTATCCTCTGGTTCTGATGCAGCCGCCGGTCCATCCATATTCATTTCCGGATTTATCGCTGGATCGTTATATTTGGTGCCATTAATGTCACCCTTCTTACGACTGGACAATACTGCTTTGAATCTGAAAGCGTCCTTGACACCGTGGGATGCTTGCCGGTTTGCCGCATGTTCAAAGAATTTTATGATATCTTCTTGTCGCATTGATCTGGGGTCTTTCAGAATTAGTCCACGTGGAAAATATTTGCGTTCAAGGAAGTCTGTTTGTTTTCGGGATATACGCGTAAAGGGAGCCTGTCGTTTTTGCATGCCGGATGCGAGACCTACATTTAATCCTGATTAAAATGTGTTTAAAAATGACTTATGCACGCACCTACCATATTGAATTGTTATATATGACCTGTACATTGTTTCCAGGTCCGCCTTCGAGATTTTGTTCCACGTCGCTATAGTCGGAAGAATAGGATAGCCATCCGGATCCATGTCAATATTGGTTTGAATGCCTGTTCCTGCGCCGGCACCGGCACGTCGTCTGCCTTTGAGGGTCTGGATATACTCCGATAGGTGTAGTATAATTTCGTTGGTTTTTGCCTCATTCGTATCCTTGAATGACTTGGAAGGGATACCAAGGAGCTGGGACATGTTATCATGACTAAAATGTGATGGGTTCAGTATACAAATGAAACCACTGAGTCAAACGTACATATCGACGGCTTGTTGCCCATTCTTGAGAGTGTAGAAAACCACAGAGAAGGATAGTAGCCCCATCTCGCGGTAATTTTCCTTTGCAGCTTTATTGAAGCGCGACTTCCATTTCTCTTCCGCTAATCTAATATCATGTATCAGTCAATGCACAAATAAATTACCGGCATATACCGGCATATTGATTATTTCCGGCATAAATACGCACTCACTTTCGTTGGATGTCGTCCGGCAAGCCCCTCTCTGACATTTCTTCGGCTTTCTTACGTAGCTCTTGCTTTCTGCCCTCCGTCATATTTTCCAGGATATTCTTCGTGGCAACTGTACGTAGTTGAAACCATCCCGGCGTATTCGTGTTGACGTTTTGAGTACTCATGAGACGCGAAATCTCCTTCAAGACCTCCTCTTGATGGAGATACCAGAGAACGGTTGCCTGAGTATACTTTTTTAATTTTGACTTCGCCGCACCCTTTCCAGTTCGCCATGTGTTTCGTAGCCAAGTGATGAATTCCTGACCAGACATATATTAAATTTAGGTAGGAATAAAAACAATGCGCCTACATTTGATTTTATCCGAAGTTCCCTATATTGATAGACTTCCCCTTTACCTTTCCAGTAATTAAATAAAGCGGGAAACATTTCGACTTGGGCAATCTGCTTTCTCAGTCCGGAGGAGTTTGCCGACATGTATTGCTCTTTGAACCTGTTGATAACTTCTAGTTCTCCTTGGTTATATACCTCATGAGGCTTTTCCGCATCTGGGTCAAACGTTAAACGGTACGAAAAAAGATTCCCAAGTTCCAGATCTTCAGGTATATCGGTCGTCAGCGACATGAGAAGGTTACGAGAGTAGATAATCAGTTATATCGGTCGTGATGAGAAGCTCTGAGAAGTGATAAAAAAAGTGGGAAGACGAGTGTCAGAATAGATGAATGCCTCATGTGAAACTCGTGTTTCACCTTATCTTACCGAAAAAAGAGTCAACCGTGTTTCCCTATCACAAAAGGGAAATACCCTGACCGGCGTAGATATAAGAACATTAGAACACGTCTGTTGGAAGGCGTGGACGGTATCCGGTAACATCTTATGACATTTAGCCATCCTCCCGAGCCCTGTACAGTTCCCGGAAAATGACCAGATTGGTACCGGCAACTACGTGTGGTGCCTCGTGGATATCATATCATACACATGTTTAACATGTGTTCGATATGTGTGGGACATGTGTTGGACATGTGAACTCTTCCATGGGCATAACTAGAATACCCAACGTTCCAACTTTACTTCCATGTCTACTGAAAAAAACATGAAGCGGAAACGCGGGAAGGGACCCATGATTATTGGTGAAGGAGGGTTGGCCGCGGTCGTGACGCCAAAAACCATCAGTATAACAAAAAAGGACGGTTCTGTTTCTTCGACAGAGGTCTGGGAACCACTCCATCGACCGACTCAGCTTCCAGCCAACGACGATACTTCGAATGAAATTCCTCCAATGGATTATGAGCCAATGAACGATCCTTCGCCTCCCCCGGACCATACAAATACATATCCAGTAAGTTTTTAAGATTAATTATTATTCTTCTGTACTTCTGAAGGCTCGTCAGACACAACGGAGTTATATGCAACAATTTGTCGACCGAGTGGACGAATTTCTTGGGGCTCTGATCTCCCGAGAGGAAATGCCGGGGGGTGCCGGTACTTGCCGGCATTGCAAGAAATCAATCGCTGTCTGGAGATGTAAGGACTGCGCTTTAGCTACCCCTATGTGCCGGGCGTGTATGCGTGGTACTCATCAGGAAAACCCGTTTCATCGAATTGAACGTTGGAATGGTTCTTACTTTCGACCGGCAGCTTTAAAGGAGGTTGGGACTTACCTTCTCGTACGGCATCATACCGGAGATGCAATATGTGAGTACCTTAAAAAGTGGTGTCATATGCTCGACTCGGCCGAGTTGAGCAAGGACAAGATCGAACAGGACGAGCTTTGCCGGTTTGTCTCGTCGCCGGATCCGGAGCCGGCGTTCGACCCTAATCATTATTGGGAGGAGGAGAACGATGACATAGAATTTGATATGGAGGGCGAAGCCATTTTGGAGGATGATTTAGATGATGAAAAGGAAGAGGATTTCGGAGGTGGGGAAGAGGAGGGCAGTCCGGATTTTGAAGGGGTCGATCCGGCAGTCGCTGCACTGAGTTTGGGGGACCGGCACCGAGTCGTCCACACCAACGGCCTACACCACATATCCATGGTCAGCTGCCAGTGCCGGGGTGAAGAAGTCCTACCCCTCGATCTGATCGCTTCTCAATTACTGCCGACTAGTCTGAAACGAATCCGGACCATTTTTACGGCACAGGTCCTGGACCAGTATCGTTACTGCAACCTCGAACTGAAATCATCGGCATATCAATTCTATCAAATGATACGTCGGCTCACCCGACCGATGGCGCCGGCAGAGGTAGACGACCTGTACCGGGAATTGCGCCGAATGTCACGGATATGGCGTTGGATGAAGAAGCTGAAATGGGCAGGTTATGCCGGAAGCTCGAAGAAGGTGAAGGATGTCGGACCCGGCGAACTCGCTCTATTCTGCCCGGCATGTCCACAACAAGGTATTAATATCCCGGATAACTGGAGGGAGGACAAAGCACGGTATGTTTATTTTATTCAGCATAATAATGTGACCTCTGAAAAATATATCTAGATGGGTTTACAAACGCATATTCGTGGCCGACGGAAACTTCAAGGCCGATCATGTACGCCAAAAAAACCAAGTGGATGATGTGTGGTTATCGGAGGGCAGTGGAATGATAGCAAAAAGAGAGGACTATTATACATTCCTGGCAACAGCGATTGAACGACTAACAGTGAGTATTATTTTATAATGTTTGGCCGGCAGGCATGTGTGTGCCGGGTCTGCACTACGGAGTGATGACCGGGTCGTCACTTTTTTATCTGCCTATCTCTTGGGCTTTTCTGTGTGATAGAGATGACCGGCACCCAGCCCAGGCCCAGGATTCCTGGCCGGTCATCACTTTTTTTATCCGCCTTTCTCTGGGGTTTTTCTATGCGTTAGTATCACACAGAAAAACCCCAAGAGAAAGGCGACGAAAAAAGTGACAACCTTTTTAGAATGTGCCGGGTCAGGATTCCTGGCATAGTCAGACCCGGTCGTCGTCACTTTTTTATCCGCCTTTCTCTTGGGGGTTTCTATGTCCTGAAAACCACAAGGGAAAGGCGAATAGAAAAGTGAAGACCTTTTTAGAATGTGCCGGGTCTACACTCAAGGATTGCCGGCATCCCGGATACCCCCCATCACGGAATCTTGTCGTTTTCCCTTGAGTGGTAGGACAAGATTCTGTGACGACTGGCATCCGGTATACTCCAGGGCTGTTGTCGTGGTTTGACGTTCACTCTGGTCCATGCCGCGTTTGAATGAAGTGTCGTCCAATCACGATATGGACATGGGTGATTGCCAAACCATTCAACCGGGTCCACCCTGCCGATATCTGTCCCGGATCCGCTCTCAAAATTTTTATTAATATTTCCTTTTCCAGAAAGCCCCTTGCGAAAACACGTTCAGAGCCATTACGAATGCCTTACAGGCCTCAAAGCTGTGTGATATAACCGGCGTTTTTAGTGTGGCTTGTGGCCGGCATGGCTGCTATGCACCTCAAGCCTTGGCAGACTTGTATAAAGGAGAGCAACAGAAGAACGGCGACTATTGCCTTCTCAAGGGATTAAAACACACTCATGTCCAATATGATCAGGGTTGCGTTTTTCTTTATGACATTGTATGCCAATATATTGTCTACATCCTCGAACGCATCGGCCATCATCTTCCACCCGGCCTTGTTATCGATGCCGGCATAGGCCTTTTTCATGTTCATGCGCATAAAGATGAATGCTTCTTCCGATTTGCTCCAACATTCATTCCCGGCACCGGCATTGTCGCCGGAGAGATTTTGGAATCTCTCTGGTCCACTCTGAATTCAATTTCCCCTACAGCACGCACAGCCACCTTGGCACATCGTGCAGAAATTCTGGATGATCACACTACGGACTCGAACCATAAAAAGATGCTCGGCATGGTGCCAAGTCTGTGCCGGACCTATAGGCATGCCGTTGACATGCTTGAACATGCAAAGACATATTATGAAAAACTCACAGAGGATGCCGGAGTGACAGCTGTGGGAAAGTGGACGGACGACATCCAGATGGCCGAAAATGATCGTAGAAAAGACGTCAAGGCCATGGACATATATGCTGCCAAAATAGAAAAATCTCCGTCAGATATCCGGCAGCAACCACCCAAAACCCCGGTTACGCCGGTTTCCCCCCTGGTCTCTTGGATGGAACTTTCTCTGGGGGTGGAGGAAAAACAGTGAGTGGCATGTGATAAATCTTCAGTGTCTACTAAAGTTCATTCAGGCTTGAGATACAAGCAAAGGTAAGGCAATTAGGTCGGCGCCCGGGGATCAAGGCACAGCAAGGTATTGAATCGGCACGCATACAATTGACAACTCTCGTCCAGGAACTCAAGAACGCTATGCGTGCCGCTGGAGTGGTTGAAATACATACCAGTACGAATCCAGTAGATGAACCCCTCGCGATGTGGGATGAAATTGTCAATGAGCCGGTGCACGAGCCGGTGCCGGGTGGTACGGATGCCTTAGACGTCGAGATGGATGAACCGGTGGTGACCGGCCCAATCCCAATCGAAAAACAGATTATCTCACTACCATCGAATGGAAACGTGGGCCGTGAGTATGTTCCATTGGAAATTAACCAACGGATTGAACATGCCGATCATCATCTCGGTCGCATTCGGGATCTCATAGCGGAAAAAAGTTTCCAATTCTCTCATGTAATTCGTGTAGCCCCGCGAAAGGCTGTCAACACACGCTCTAGGGCTGAAGTCAAAAAATTGAACCTACAGATATCAATTCACTGCCGGTTGTACACCCAATGCCGGGCCCGGCTTCTCAAACTTGGTGCGCCATCGGAAACTACAAATCGTTTTCAGGTTTTAACAACCGAAGATGTCATCGCGAGCACCGCTATTGTAAAACCCAATGAGTCTGGTTCGACGAAAATCAAGCTGTCGTGGATTTGGCAAACATCTGGAGGACATCGTTGGGGATTGGCCTCCGGCGAAGATGCCGGTAGCTCCCCAAAAAACATTGAATGCAAGTCGTTATATTGGTCCTATATTTATTCCACGCTCATTATTTACAGTTCGTCGTGTTCACTGGCTTCGTGCACGTGCTCAGCTGATGCGGTGGCAAGAAGAAGTTACTCTGACTGGTTATGAAATGCAGTGGACAGTTAGGTATTTCCGGCAAATGAGCACTAAATGGGTCATTCCATCGGATTTGAGTACACCGGCACAGGGAACTAGTGCTAGTGCCGGCTCCGGCTCTGGCATGCCATTGCATTCCCTCACCGGAGGAGCTATCGCTTATTGGAACAGGAAAAAGGCAGTTTGGGAAGATCTTATGAAAAGAGCGGACATTGTATTTCAAGGTTGTAATCCTGCTTATGATTCTCCGTTGTAGTACTGTAATGTACTACTCGGCATAAACTTCATAAATAAAAATTCACTCTTCCGGCACTAAAGTCGGAAACAGCCGGATTGATGCTTTTGTAGGCTTATTCCCGAGGATATACGAAGAGTGGCACACTCCCCAAATGGGGAATTCAGGAGAAGCGACACACCGTGCCTCGGCTGCCTCCCGGCAGCCGGAGTTTTAACTCCCCTAAACCTACTAAACCCCTAATTTAACCAAACCTAACCTAAAAATGCGCTACCGCGCGAAGAGAAAAATATACCCCTAGGCTAACCACTAACTTTAACCCTAAACCCCTAAACTAACCTAAATCCTAACCTAGGTCCTAACCTTGTAGCACCTAACCGGCAGATACTTCGGAGTGTCTAAATTGATGGGAGATCAGCGACACATCGTGATTTCGGACGCTGTGCCTGAGTGTGAATGTGTCGTAGCTCGTATACACTGCTTATTCCCATATGTGGAATATCAACATTCTCAACGTTTTCTTATCTCTTACCATCATGTCACTCTCAACTTTTGATCCCTTTTCGCTCCTCACCATCTCAGGGAACTCTGCAGCCGCCATCACGATCCAAGAAGTGATCGATTACGCCGAGTCACGATTACGGGCTATGTTAACGGACATTATTAGCAAACAAAACAACGACAAAATTGCGATTGATCGGACTACATGGGTGGGAATACTTTTGCATCGGGAGCTGGTACAGTAAATCTATATGATATTACAAATCAATCCATTAATATAATATTTAAATAAGAATTTCGTCTTCTATACTATCGGCTTGGGGTCGGCAATGAGTGTTCCCTTGGTGGTCCCTATCGTCATCCGGTCCTTGGCCGGCAGATACACATTCGATGGAGGAGATGTTCTTCCCATAGATAGCAGCATCCTCGCTTGTCTGGATGCAGGTCAACATCAGCAGGTAAATAGTTTTGCATTGCCGTGGTGGTCCGGCCGCAAGCCCAGAGACGTAAACACAGTCGAGATATTCTCGGCATCGACACTCAGAAAATGCCTCGATCATCACCGAGAACAGATATCAATATCCAAGAATCTACCTGCCGGTGCCGGTGCTGGTCGAATTCTCGCGTCTGAAGCTGATGGTTCCGGCACTACCGGCGCAAAAGGGAAACAGAAAGTAGGTGCCGGTACTCCGATATCAAAAAATGCTCGTTCGGGGTGTGATCGTTGTGCCAATTACCGGCAACTTCTTAGTGATGTCCTCCAGGACGTTCTCAAATTTCAAAAATACGCTTCGGGGATGTCCACTTCCTCCGAAAACCTCCTGAACATAGGCATCCGGAGAGGTTCGACGTTCAACCTCCTCCACCAGGCCGCTATTTTGAAGGAGACTGCCGGGATATCGCCTCCGGCTAAGGCAGAGACTGCTGAACTTATTTTGTCGGTAAATCGCACAGCATCGTCGGAGCTCAAACGCCTCTTAAAGCTACAACCTTCTTCGTACAAGTGGACATGGGGGGAAACATTGACAGAAGATGAAGTTCTTCAACTATGTCGAATCGGGACTCGTCCGGGTCGTACTCCACATTCAGGGTACGATATATGTCTGGCAGAGGGTAAGCAAGCCGGTGAGTACTCGGAGTACTCGGAAGGCCTAGGTGAATCTTTGATTGGACAATACGAGGATCTACCGGCCGACGTTATCCCTTCCACGGACCATCACTTCCCGCAACATTTTCAACGACCAGATCCCCTTATTTATAACCCATTCCCTATATCACCAAACATGCCGGTCCAGCCTCGTTTTTCTGACGCCGGCGAGGCTTCCTTCTCTAGTCCGGTTCAGGCATCGACACAGGCGCCGGCGCAGCCACCGGGCTCACCTTCTCCATTCGACTTAGCCAAGGATTGGGGTTCCGGCTCCGACTCCGTACCTCAGCCAGGCTCACCTTCTCCATTCGATTTAGCCAAGGATTGGGGTTCCGGCTCCGACTCAGTACCTGGGTCAGGTTCAGTTGCCGGTTCAGACTCCATGGGAGAGTCCGGTGACCGGTCTGAGAGGGTGCTCGAACAGGTCATGCCGGTCGTTACTGCGCTCGCGAATGAATGGCATGATGATGATGCCAGTGACGTCTTCCAACTGGCTGATCAGTGGAATGACGAGGAGGATCTCGTACCGGAGTCGATTTATTCCGTTGAAAACGAGGAAACGGACGCGCTATCCCTTGCAAACCTCTGGAATGCTGAGGAAGAAGTTGATGAACTTGATGAGGACCTGACCACTCCATCATATGCATGTGAGGTGCCAGCCGCAATTTCAGACCCGGTGTTGTCGGATGTATATCAAATTGCTGAGGGATGTGCAGCGGAGGAATTGCCGGATGAGTCACAGCCACAGCCGGAATGGTCATACGGTCCGCAACATTTTAATTTCCTGAATGATGATATGTTTGCATCAGAAAATGAAGAAAATGAAGATTCGGACTTGGAAAATGTCTCTTGATTATTTAGCAATGCATGTGCTTTGGACAATGTAATCGGCGTAATATATATTTGGCACTCCGGTATACCGGCATTTTGTAATTCGCAAACTCTTAGAAAATGCCGCATTTTCTAATGCTTCTCGAATTATCGTGATGCCTCGGCGCTCAGCTGTAGATGGTAGATAAACGGTAGGGACCTAATCGATTTAAATGCGGATGCCGGTTATTTCGCCAGTATTGCATCCTGTTTCTTCATTCATGTTGTGGAGTTGTTGGTATTTTTTCGCGTTCAGAACTTGCGAAACATGAGGGTGCGAAATCAGTAACAACCCCCTATTGTTAGCAGGGACCAAATCCATTTAAATGCGGATCCCAGCCATTTCACCAGTATCGCACCCTGTTTCAATTTTCTTGTACACCAGTGTATTTTGAGTTAATCTATTTCTATTTGAATTTCCATTTCAATTAGAGGATGGCGAGAACTGGCAAATTCAGACCAATTAGAGAACAATTTCATCTAAGTTTTTCTGATTTTTAGGAGCTTATGGTGTCAAGATCCCTTTAACAATGGACGCGCTCCGGTACACCGGCACGATTTTCCGGTCCATATGCCGGCAGTTTCGTTCCGGCATTCGAGTTGCGGCATTCAATTGATCCGGCTATTATTTACTGGCACTATTCCGGCCCTATTTTCCGGCATTATATTCCGGCATTATATTCCGGCATTATTTTCCAGCGCTATTTTCCAGCGCTATTTTCCAGCGCTATTTTCCAGCCGCTATTTACCGGCACCATTCAGCACTATTTTCCAGCCCTATTTTCCGGACCCATTACAGCATTATTTTCCGGCACTGTTTTCCAGCGCTAATTTCCAGCGCTATTTTCCAGCCGCTATTTACCGGTTCCATTTGCTGGCACTATTTTCCAGCCCTATTTTCCGGACCTATTCTGGCACTATTTTTCAGTACTATTTTCCAGCCCTATTCTGGCGCTATTTTCCGTTTTCCGGCACCATTCAGCACTTTTTTCCAGCCATATTCCGGTGCTATTTTCCGGCTCAATTCCAGCCCTATTTTTCCACCCTATTCGGCATTATTTTCCGGCACTGTTTTCCAGCGCTATTTTCCAGCGCTATTTTCCAGCCGCTATTTACCGGTTCCATTTGCTGGCACTATTTTCCAGCCCTATTTTCCGGACCT
>Ga0137418_10003042_pt1 | contig 15386 bp, 12 predicted proteins | sample CZODoug3_1_2_16f_FD_122242 | JGI IMG/M metagenome (GOLD analysis project Ga0137418, IMG submission 122242) | Vadose zone soil fungal communities from Angelo Coast Range Reserve, California, USA - CZODoug3_1_2_16fungal (Hybrid Assembly) | ecosystem: Environmental > Terrestrial > Soil > Vadose... | reverse complement strand
CGCCAGCAATATTGGACCGCGCGCGCCTACTTCTCGATCTGCAACACCACCACCGGAGAAATTCTTTCGGAAATCGCTATCCGCAAACGTGACGTCGTACTCGGCAGGACGCAGGAAGTGGCCACCCGAAACCTCAAGCTCCTCGAGCGCTTCATGGCGGACCATGGCGACGTACTCGGCTGGATTCCGCCGCCAGGCGGCATGACCGCGTTCCCCTGGCTGGTGAGCGGAGAGAACGACCGCCCGTTCTGCCAGGCCGCCACCGAGCGTGGAATCCTGCTGGCTCCCGGCGATTGCTTCGATGCGCCCTCGCATTTCCGCCTGGGCTTTGCCGCGACCGGAGACAATTTCCCCAAGGCGCTCGACCGCTTCGGGGCATTCGTGAGGAGCTGGTCGGCGAGGATGGTCACAGCATGACGGGAACTTGCTGCGACGCGATCAACAGTACTAGTTTCTGGTTTGTCGACTATCCACCAAGAACGAATTAGAGGTCTTGCGGGCCTCTATTTGCAGTCGAATTGCGTATCCTGCGCCGCAATGATCTGCCACACGGCATCCCGCTTCAGCCAGGTATCCGTCCAGATCAGGCATCGCACTTGCTCCGTTCCATCTTTCGCCTTTCGGACTGAACTCTCGCTTCCGTAAACGAGTGCCAGGTCTGCACCGAACAGACGGACCTTGGCGTCGATTAACCGGCAGTCCCGAGCCGCCTTGGATAGGTCAGACGCGTCAGCGACTTCCTCTGATTTCGTGTAGCGTTTTCCCTCGGGAGATGTGCCCTGAAAGTCGTCGGCGAGGATCTTGTCCGCAATCTTGTGGTGAGTGCACGCGTCCTCGGCCCACTGCCGCTCGGCATCAACCATGTACTTCGCGACCGGGTTGTCCGCTGCGACCCACTGTCCCTGCTGTCCATGCGCGTGGACAACTATATTGATTGCGATCACGAGCACCGCCACCCTCATCAGTTGGTTATGAGTCAATGTGGCCTCCACTTTTGAGCGAGTACGATAGCAGCTCTTCGCGCCGAGTCAAGGGGGAATGTCAGAGGGGAATGCCAAGGCGTGGCGGTACGAATGCCGATCAGTCAAAATCACGATTACACTCAGAACCGGATTCAGGGCCGCGTTGCAGGGAATTGAAGCCCTTTCGTGGATTGTCCCAAAATTGACTTGTTTTCGCCGTCCCGCCCATGGGCTGGACCCATGCTCAACGACACCATCTCCACTACAGCATCCTGGAAAAGCTCGGCGCTGGCAGCATGGGCGTCGTCGTTCACAAAGCCGAGGATACCCGGCTGCATCGCTTCGTCGCTCTGAAATTCCTGCCAGACGACGTCGCCCGCGACCCGAATGCTCGTGGCCCGCTTCCAACGCGGCTCCATCAGCGCTATTGTGTCCTGAAGGGCGCCGGCAAAGATAAGCGGAAAGTTTTGACCGCGTGGCAGATGACTTACTGAGCTTCGTCTGGGCGATCGGAGTCCAAGCTATTGAGTGACTGGTCCACGGTTTCCGTGTGTGAGAGGTCGCGGATGCCTCGCCTTCAGTACTTGAGCCCGCTCTCGGCTGATTGAAAGCCGCTGCTGCGTCGCGGCCTGAGCAGCGTACCCAGCGGGGCGGGGTCCGGAAACCGGCGTGGCGAGAAATGTAGCGACCGTTCCGTCCGAGAGATCTGCTCCAAAAGCAATTTCTCCAAGATCGTTAATCAAAGGCGAACCAACGTAGGTGAAGGTAACGCTTGGAAGCGGGGTGTCTCCAGAGGCGGCCACCTTCGAGATCGAGCCTCCAGAGAAAAGGAACGCTCCCAACCTGCCGTCCGATGTGTGCCCGAAGAACGCCACCTGACCGAGAGAGTTGATCCGGGGAGAATCGGCGCTCACGAACGATCCGCCGGCAGGCGCCGCATCGCCGGGCCCCGCAATCCTGCTGACAGCCCCACCCGACGACACGAAGACGGCGCGCCCGCCGGTCGACAGATCCGATGCAAAGGCAACACTGCCAGCGCTGTTGAGCGCGGGGCCGAAAGCGGGATCGGGAAAGCCGAGGGAATAGTTTCCACCGCCCGGAGCTGCATCCCCGTCGCGAGCAATGCTGGTCAGCTGTCCCGCTGACGCCAAGAAAACGCCATTGGGCGAAGGGAAAGGCTGTGCAAAGAAAGCGATCTGGCCCTGGTCATTGAGAGCGTTCGAGGAAACGGTCCCGAGCGGTCCGCTCCCATCTGGTAGTGGAGCGTTCGCATCCACCGCAAGACGAATGACCCCGTTATCCGATAGGTAGATGCCACTCTGAGTGGAGGTGAAAGCGGCGAATCCACATTGGCCTTTGGCGTTGATCGAAACTTGGCGAACTCCGAGGAAAGGCGTGCCATCAGGAGAAATGTCCCCGGTGCCGTCGAACGAAGCATGCACGAGCGCTGTCAGGTTCTGACCGGGTATTTTGTGGAAGATGATTCCGTGGCCACCCGACAGGTCGGAGTTGAATATCACGTCGCCCTTCGCGCTCATCTCGAAGTTCTCAAAAAAGCCCTCGATGGAACCCTGATTCCCAAATTTCTGACCAACATGAGCCACGAGCTTGACGTCGCCTGCGTTGGCCTTAGCAGCGCTGAACAACCCTGTCCCTCCAGGGAAGGTCGACGAAAATACAAGAACTCTCTTCGTACTGAGACCAAAGGCAAACGGAAAACTGAAGGCCGGCTGCGCGGCCACTGGGTCCCCCTGTTGAGCAATGCGAAACCAGTTTCGGCCGTTATAGCGGAACAGTGCATCGGTACGCTGCTGGGTCCGAGAGACAAATACAACCCGGCCTGAATCATCGATAGAAAGGCCAAAGGCACTTGTAAAGGCATCCCCGCCGGTTAGGGCTTGTCCCGGTGTCATGACTTGGGTGAGGGATCCGCCTGAAGAAACAAAAACGCTGCCACGCCCGCTGGAATCGTTCGAGGTTTGGGAAATGAACGCGATCTGGCCCGAGTTGTTCAAGGAGGCAGCGGTCACCACCGTGAGCGTGCCACCCGCCGGAAGTGCCGTGAAATTCGGAACGGGGACGGTTAGACCGCCATTCGAAAAAAGGTAGACGCCCGAAGCGGCGACGGGTCCGTTCGCCAACCCAGCCACTGCCACTTGGCCAAGATCATTGAGAGAACTGTTGCCTAGGAACGTGAAGATGATTCCTCCATTGAGGAAGTCTCCCGTCTCCGCGATTTTGGTGATTGCGCCCCCAGAGGCCAGAAAAATCCCGGTATTTCCGGATAACAGGGAAGCCTTGAACGCAATGTCGCCTGGCTGGTTAATCGAGCAGGACTGGAAGTCGACAAACGTGTCGCCCCCCGGAGCGGCGTCTCCCGGAGCAACCAAACGTTGGATAACACCCTTGGACGCTACGAACAAGCCGTTTCTCGTAAAGCTCAAGAATGCCACCGTTCCAGCGTCATTCACAGCGGGGGCTGTCGGATATATGACGTCGCCGCTCGTCGCCTGGGCCCCATCGGGAACCAGTTGCGTGGTCGAACCTCCGGAATACAGGAACAGTCCCGAGGAACTCGGCACCGATGCGTCCCCGCGAAAAACAATTTGGCCGGCGCTGTTGACCGCGGGCGTCGAGGCATCCAGGAATCTTCCACCACCCGGAGCTGACAGTCCGAGAGCTGCCAGAAGCGAAGTGTGTCCTTCCGCTCTCTCGAATAGCGCATCGTCACCGATGAAAGCGATCTGCTTGTGATTGTTCGATACGAAGGGATAGACGAAGGCCGTCTTGGCTGGGACCGGCGCTGTCTGAAAGGTGTGCGTCAACTCCGCGAGGCTGAACGCTCCCTGAGCACTGCAAAAGGAGACGGAGAATATGACCGTCACCCAACACGCGAGAACGAAAAACCATCCTGGAGTCTTCACAATCCCCCGCTGAGCCCGGCGATACGGCGATCCAACGCCGATAGCTAGATGAAAACGGGATGATTGTATACGGACTTACGCTCCCGACAGTAGGCTTTCTCCACTTTGTTGCAAATTGGGCAACAAACCAACAGAAAATCACACTGCGCTGGTGCTTCGGTAGGACCGTAGCATGTTCAAACACAGGAGAATCGGGGTGCCGGGAGGGGGCGAGCCCCCAAGGGTCGGCGCCGGCGGATTTTGAGGGCACGGGGATGATCTACACCGGAGCACTCTCAATTGCTTCCGAGTGCGTCCGGCGCGGTTTCGGCGAATGTCGACTTGTCGCCAATTGCGTTCCAGATGTGCCAAGTGCGCCTGTTCCGGTCACCGTGGCGTCACAACCGCACGCTAGCAGGGACGACGGAGTATATGGACGCTCGTGAATGGGGGCACGGCACTGGGGGATAGCTATTGGCGCGGGAAAATCCGGACACCCCCCACCCGGATCCTGGACCCGGAAGGCCGGAGCGGCGCTCGCCAGCGGGGCGGGAAGCGCAGGGAGAGTGCGCGAGGCTACGGGTGATCGCGAGTGTAATCGCCTGGTTGGGACAGTTATGATGGGGACCATGAAAATCAGCGTTTTGCTGCTTTGCTTCCTCGCCACTGCTTTGGCGTGCCGTTCTCAACTTGCAGATTCGCACATCGAGGTGAACGTGCCCAAGGGCGCATCGTTCGACGAATACCTCAAACGCGACCTGAGCGCCTATTTCTGCGCCGAGAGCAAAGACTGCACAGTCGAGTATGAACTTCTCCGTGAGGGTCCCACGCAAACAGGCATTTCCTACCCGAAATATTATCTTTGGGCGAGATGCTTTAGGAAAAAGACAGTTGAACGGGAAGGTGCACTCCGAGTAGCCGCCATCGAACAGACGCGATTCGACGTGACGAATTTCCTATCCCGCGACGATATAAGCAAATCGCCTGAGCGAGTAGGGTCGGTGTTTCCGGTAGCCTTGGTGGACAAGGTCATTCAGAAAGCACATGCAAAGTAGCCTCACCATGAGAGTAATTCGATGGCGCCGCCGCTTGATTGGCGCTATCCCCATAGCGCTCAATGACCAGCGGTCAAAACGTGAAATGGCCTGATACCATCAACGATCTCCGCTTACCTGAAAAATCCTAAAAAGATTGCGGCCAGACCGGCGAAGGCAAACATCGCACACTGCAGCTTCAAACGCCAAGTTTCGATGCTCCCGGCAGGGTAGAGCCGCTTGTACTCGGCCTTGACCTTCTGCATTTTGCCAGGGTACATAAACGAATACGAAATCTGCTCTGGATCCGGTACTTTTCGATTCACTGCAACAATCTCCCGGTGCACCAGAAAGCTCCCTATCGCCGCACAACTAGCGCCCAAGCAAAGAAAAGCCACACCTACAATGATCGACGCCATAGCCGTTCCGCGTTCGATTATTACACTACGGAATTTCCCCGCGTTAGCGAAGGCCGATGGTTGGCGTAACATCGCCAAAGAACGCGGCAATGACGATCTGTGATACTGACAGCATTCGGCGGACCTGTTTTCCCTGAGCCAGAAGGCAGCCCTCATCAGGATTAGACACCACGACTTGGATAGTTGGCACAAAGCCAGATTGGCGATTCACGCACTCCCGATTTGTCGATAGGTCGCCATCGGCCCGGTCCACTCCTCATCCGCTGCCTAGTCGAAGCACTGACACACCTGGCGCAAGTGACCACGTTTCAAAATGCCTCGTTCTTCTCGGGGCGGAGGGCGTTAAGCCTTTCACACCAATCGTTCGGCGCAGCACCGATTCGGGCAGCAGGGATTTCTCGCCAATTCTCCCGGGCGGGGAGGGGTGGCGAGGTTGTTGTCGCTGCCCGGGATTCATCGGGCCGAACCTAAATAGACGGGACCGACCGCAACGCTATGCCTATTTTAACGCCTTGATTTCGGCTACCAGAGCCTTGATATCGTCAGCGGTCAGCTTTTCCTTGAAAGGCGGCATCTTGGGCTTGGAGGTGTCGTTGCCCTCTTCGATGGCCTTCATCAGTTCGGCTTCGGCCTTCGAGGCGCGGGTTTTCAGAGCTGGAATCTTCATCGCCGGTTTTCCCTCCGCGTCCGCGCCGTGACAGATCTTGCAACGGGCTTTGTAATTGGGATTGTCGGTGAGGTCTTCCGCGTAAGCCGCTACAGTGCATGTCATTCCGAATAGAACGGCTGCGGATAAGAATTGCGTGACGAACTTCTTCATTTGTAAAGCCTCCGGATTTATCAACAAACTGCAAATGGCATTTCTACAGAGTCTGCGTTACTTCTAAGGGGCGCTGCGCTTCAGCCTGCCAGCGGGACTTGCGCCAGGGGCCCCGATTGCCGTGTGAGCGTGACCGTGGCAGGTCAAAGTGCATGAGTTCGTGGCCCGATTATAGGAGATGGGCGCCGCTCCGTTGGGCCCTACCACGTTCACATCGAAGTTCAACAGCCTCTCTCCCGAAACGCTCCCGTTTTGCGCGCCCATGCCGTGAGCTACGTGGCAGGTCGAGCACGAGAAACCATCACTAATATGACGGGCATGTTCGCTGAAGCTGGTGCTCGCCAAAATCTGCGTCAGGTCGTGACACTTGCTGCACATGGCGTACGGGCCATTGATGCTCAGGTCGGGGCTGGGATAAAGGTTCGACAGCAGCCCGCCCGGAGACGCGGCTTGGCTGAACTCGTAGCGGCGTTCCAGAATGTGGCTGAACCTCGATCCGTGCGGGCCGTTCGGACCAATGCCGCCGAATTCGCGATTGTCATCGCTGTTGTGGCAGTCAGTACATAAGATGCGCGTGCCCATGGTGCGGGTGGAGTTGGTGCCATCCAGATTCAGCATCTGACTGCGCAAGCTGGGCTGCATCAAGGCGCTGCGGCGGTCGTGCGTCACCGGATGGCTGGAGGTGGAGGAAGGGCTGAATTCGGAAATCAGGTTCAGGGGATCGGCGGCCGAGACTACGCGGCTCGGCAGATGTCCGAAACGCGCGGGATCCGTCAGCTTGCCGGCGCTGGTGCCATGGCAGCGCAGACAGTTCTCGAACTGGCTGATGGCTGGATTGAGCACGGTGATTCCATCGGCGGCGCTGACGCCGACAACGCCGTTTTGCGAGGGGCGAATTGCCGGCGGCGCACCGAGCGCGATGGCCTGCATGCTCTGGTGCGGGTTGTGGCAATCCACGCAAGTGGCGTGGCGATTGTTGTTGAGCACACCGCTCTCGGCGGGATCGTGAACGTTGTTCCCAAGTGGAAACGGGTGACCGCCTTTGGCGAATTCCGCGAAGACGTTGGGCGCTGCGGGTGAGACGCCGCTACCGCCGTTGTGGCAAGCGAGGCAGGCCTGCTCGTCGGCGCCGCGCAGCAGCCGGGCGGGACCGGCGGCGTTGTGCGACATGTGGCACTGGTTGCAGGCATTTTCGGCAACGCTGTTATAGCCACCCACGTAGGGCTGGTTGGTGGTGTGGTTGGTGGCTGTGGCGTGGATGCTGACGGGCCAGTTGGCCAGATAGTTGGTTTGCCCATTGCTTGTTTGGCCACTGACGACACGATTCGGGTCGTGGCATGCCAGGCAGAGTTGTCCGCCCAGGTTGTCGCGGACGAGAAACATGCCGACTGTGTGATCCTTGGCCTGGAAATGCGCATCGTGGCAGGTGACGCACTCCACGTTTCCCTTCACCATCTTGACGGCCGGATCCCTGGTGGTAGCGGTACCCGAGAACAATTGCGACGCGAGTTCCGGCGAATCCACCAGCGGCGTTTTCATGCTGAAGGGGTGCGAGCTGCGGAGGTCAGCGCCGAACTTCGCGGTGGCCGCCATCGAGCCGCCCATGTTCATTTTCCCAGCAGCGACGGTCTGCCCCGGGGCCACTGTGCCGTCATGGCAACTGAGACAAAGCTTGCTGGAGTTTCCTACCGCAGGCTGGATCACCGCCTGGTGGTATGTGGAACTGGTGTAGCTGGTGTAGGACTGGACTGACAGTGTCTGATTCCACAAAGGCGGCCCGGGCAAGGCGGAATGCGCGGCGTGACAGTAGAGACACGCGGCCGAGGTGCTGCCCTTGACGGGCGAAGTTCCCGCAGGCGATAGATCATGAACGCCAAGTTGGTCGCCAGGGATTTGCGCAAAGACGGTGCCCGTAATAAATCCGAGAATCATGACAAAGAGACGGATTCTAGTCATGGCTTCTGGACCTCCGCCTTCTGGGTTGGGCTTTCGTAGCGCAGCACCTGCACGCGCCGGTTGTAAGAATCGACTACATAGATGTGGTCGTCAGGAGTAACAAACACACCGGCGGGAAGTTGGAATTGTTCCGGGCCGTTGCCGGTTCCGCCGAAGTAGTACAGCAGTTGCCCCTGCTGATTCACGACTTGCACCTGATCGCCGAGGCCATCGACCACATAAAGATTGTGTTCGCTATCCGCCGCGATTCCCTTGGGCCGAAACATGCTGGCGTTGCCGTCCCGGCCTCCGCCAATCTGCGACAGGAAGTTACCGGAAAGATCGAGGATCTGCACACGAAAATTCATGGCGTCGACGACATAGAGCTTTTGGTCAATCAGCTTTAGCTCGGTCGGAAAATTGAACTCGCCGGGGCCGGTACCGCCCTTGCCAAAGCTTTGGAGAACCGAGCCTCGCATGTCGAGAACGAAAATCTTCTGACGTAATGTGTCGGTGACGTAAATTCGCTGGGCGCCGGAATCGACGGCGATGCCGGTGGGGCGCTTGAAGTAGCCTTCGCCGCCTCGCAGGCTACCAATCACCCGGCGGAGCTTGCCGTCCGCATCGAAAACGAAGATCTTCCCTGCCTCGGAGTCGGTAACGTAGAAATTGTCGTCGGCATCGACGGTCACGCATTGAGGCGACCGGAAAGGCTCTTTACCGTCGCGGTAAATCAGCTTGTACTTCTGGCGCGCGAAGTCAAAGATGTGGATTCCGCGAAGACCTGGATCTGTAACCAGAACGCGCCCGGTGGAATCGACTGCCAAACTGTAGGGGCGCACCAGAGTGTGCAGGTCGGGCGGGCCGGCTACGAGGTCGAGAACCTTCGTCCAGAATTTGCGCTTGACGGTTACTTCGCGATCCGAGGTAAAGGTACGTTCGAAGACGAGCCGACGCCCGCCCAGGAGTTCCAGATCGGGTACCGAGATCGGAGCCATCGAGTCACGCTTGGAGCGCGAGGCGGCGCCAAGGTCGCGCGGCGCGCCGGCGACCAGAGCGGCCATCAGGGAAAGCGTCAAAACACGAATTGGCAATTTCTTAGTCATTGAAAGCTGCTACTGAACCCCGAAAAAGTTAAAGTGCCGCGTCACGCCTACGAAGAGTGATTGAAAGTTCGCCGGCTTGGCACCGCCCGTCCCGATTCCCTGGTAGAGGTAGTTGTAGCCAGCCACAAAATGCATTTGCCTGTAGTAATAGTCGGCAACAAAATTTCCCTGCTTTACATTGTTCTCGGAGGTAATCGATGACGCCTGTGTCTGATAGTCGGTATGGGTGTAGCTGGCCGAAATGTTAAGACGCTCCGTTGGGTGAATGGAGCCGCCCGCCGAGTAGGAGGTGCCTCCGTAGAGGATCAGGAGGCTCGAGGGAATGACGGGGGTCGGCACCGGCGTCGTGACTAAGCCTGTTCCTGTTTGCACAGCATTGCCATTCGAGTGGGCGTAAGTGCCCGTGAAGGATAGCCTCCTGCCACTGATGGAGCTGTTGTAGTTCTGTGAGAACGTCCCCGAACGTGTCACGGAATCGAGTGCGTTCTCGCTGCCCGTGGCGCTGATGTTCCAGCGCCAGCTTCCCACCATCCGCGTGACGTTGACACCATAGCCACGTCCGGACTGGGTGTAACTGGCGAGGGCGCTCTCCTGATTGCGCGAGTAGTGGAAGGAAGCATTCGTCGACCACACGCCGACTCGGCGTGAATAGGAGACCGACTCGGTGGTGCCGGTCTGTCCCGAATTCGTCGAATCGGAGGTGTAGTGCGACACACCCGCATAGACGCCGACCATCCCGGAAAGCATGGGCCGCGAATAGTTAGCGCCTCCACTATAGAAGTCGGACGTTGTTTCCAAGCCAAAGATGTTCTGCCGTCGATGATCGACCCAGCCCTGTAAGTTGAATTGCTGTGTCACGGCGTAGGTGGCGATTCCGCTGACATCGAGGGAGCTCGAAGAACGATCGGATTGCGGTGCCACGCCGGGTGCTGTGGGCAGTACGGTCTCCAGTAGCGAGGCTGCGAGATTGTCGGTGTATCCGATGTTGGTACCCACCGTCAGGTGCGTTAGCGGGGTCATGCTCGCGCTGGTGGTGACACCGTTGAAGGTCTGATCGGCGGAGGTGCCTCCAAAGTCGGACGAAAAATTCGTGCGGTTCAGGTGAGTCTGGAAATTTCCGTTGAAGGGAAGGCGATGGCTGACGTTGCCCTGGATGGTGTCCTGGTGCGTGTCGAAGTTCACCAGTTTGGAGAAATCGCTAGCCTCGGGCAGGTCTTCGGAAAGGTGATTATTCAGATATGAGGCATTGAGCAGGAAGCCGTGTACCTGGTAGCCCGTGCCCAAGGTCAGGGTTCTGAAGTCGTTATTTCCCGTCGCCGCGGTGCCCAGTACCTCCGAGCTCCCACTGCCAAAGTTGTAGCCAATATCGAAGGAAGGCAGCCCGGGATATGCCAGACCCCAACCTACGCCAAAACTCTGGCCCTGCCCATGTGTCTTATAGCTGCCTAGATCTGGAATCCCAAACTCGCCTTCGCGGTTGTAGTCCCTGCTGTAGCTGAACGAGCCCGGCGTATGGCTCCCAGAGAACAATTGCGCAGAGGCTGTAACTCCCGTTGAATCAAAATCAGAACGGTAGTTGGAGTTCAGCCGAGACAAGTTGTAGTAAGGGGAGACCTGGAAGCTGAGGAATTTTGGATCGAAGTAGAAGCCCCTGAGGTTGGCGGAGCCGCCGAAGTCGAAGTTGTGGGTACCCGCGATTTGGTTGCCGAATGAGGCGTTGTAGCCAACGGAAGCGTCGCCATCCATGGTGAGCTGCAATTCGGAATTCGGGGTGACGGGGGTCTGCGCCCACGCGCCAGCTCCCAGGGCTGCGAGCCAGAGAGCGCCGAGCCTGCCGATTTGCCGCAACCCGATTTGTCGCAACCTGATTTGTCGCAACGCTGAACGCACTGTTTTCCCCTAGGACAATTCCGTTACTTTGGCGGTCTTGCGCAGTTGGCGGTTGAGGGCGGAACGCAACTGGTCGACTCGCCGCGCTTGCAGATTTTTTTTGATCTGGGCTCGAACCTGCTCGAAGGGCTGTTGCTTGGAGGCATCGTGGTTGTTGACCCGAACGATGCAGAAGGAATTTTCGGCACGGATAAGATCGCTAACTTGACCGGGCTTCAGTGTGAATGCAATCTTCGCGACCGGGGGAGGCATCTTCGCTTCTTCGATGGCGCCGTGGTCGCCCATCATCACGCGCCACTCGTCGTCGGAGACACCCTCCGCGAGGGTTCCAAATTCCTCGTAGCTCTTTGTGGCTTTTGCTTTTTTCCAGACGTCCTTCGCGTGGCGAAGAGCGGTGGCCTCGTCTTGGGCAGTGGCTTCGTCGGGAATCACGATGGAAATGGTTTGGATGGCGACGCGTTCGCCGAGGTGAAATTCAGCGGGATTCTTGTCGTAATAACTGCGAACCTCCTGGTCGTTGACCGATGCCTTGCGCGTAACTTCGAGGTCCAGTAGCTGGTCGATCAGCAGGGAGCGTTGGATTCTGTGTCGCAGGGTTTTGCGGGAACCATTCAGTTCTGTCTTGAGAAAGGCCTGGAACGTGGCCTCGGAGTCGAATTGTTGCCGGAACTCCGCCATGGCGTGGTCGAGTCGGGCGGGGTTGATCTGCATCTTGCGGCGCTGCGCTTCTTGATAGACGAGTTCCTCGAACTCGATCATCTGGAGAGCGCCCATGCGCACAGTAGCTTCCATGGAAGGCGGAATTTTGCCGCCATGCTGGCGGGCATAGGGGAACATGGCGAGCATCTCGCGTTGCAAGTCGGCATCCGTGAGAGCGGCGCCATTCACGCGCGCGACTACCTTTGCGGTTGGCCTCGCCGGGGCGGTGGCATGTGTGGACACTGTCTTGGCGGCGAGAGAAGACGCGGCGGTTTGGGCCTGCGCGGCTAGAGCGGAAAACATAAAGAAGACGGAGATTAATTTTGGACTCGTCATAATTCGTCTCGATTGCATTGTTTGCAGCGTTCTTCGTTTCGGTACTAGCACATGTTTCGGAGTACAGCCTTCAGAGGAACAAGGGGAGGGGCTCCTCCCTCCCCGCATCCCGTTAGGCTTAGAAAGTCGCGCTCATGACCCCCCAAGCTTCGTTGGACTTATCGGCATGGCACGAGCGGCAAAACTGGGTTGAAGAATTGCTCGCCGGGTTCAGGGAGTCATACCAGCCCTTGACGAAGAAGCGTGTCGGAAGCAACATGCGCGTCGTCGAAGTGGATGGTATTCTTACCCTCGCCCGCGTCATTGAGTGCTGTTCATGACAACTGGTGCACTCGATGTACGGCTGGCCATCGGTTGCGGCCACAAAACCAGCAGGGTGGCCGTAAACGTTGTTGAAGTTGTTGGCTAAGGCATTCGTCGTGTCCCAGGTAACCTTGCCAGCGGTGACCGTACCAGGCCAGTGACTGGCGATGGTCGTGCCTCCGATGGTGGCGGAATCTGGAACATAGGGAATGTCCACCGGGTGGCTGTTTGTCAGGCTAAAGCCCTGGTTCAGGTATGTCGGGGCGGTGTTGACGCCGTCGATGGTCTCGACGGTATGCCCTGTCATGCCCTGCACCGTGACTGAGCCGTCGTGACAAGACAGACAAACAGCCGTTCGGTACAACTTGTCGGTTGCAGCGGTTGCGCCGGTCCGGTTCGTGAAACCAGCGTTGTTGGGCGGAGTTGTAAAGGTGTTGCCAAACTCCGTTGTATAGGTTTGCGTAATAAAGTCCCTCCCCCACAGCAGGACTTGGCCAGCACTGGCGTCGGTACCGCCGTTCCCTTGCGCGCCGCTATGCGGAGCGTGACAGGAAGCGCAGCCATGGCCGTTGACGTTGTGGGCTCCGAGGACATCATTCGCGATTGTGAATCCCTGAGCCATCGCTGCCCCGGAGCAGGCAACTGCGACGATCAGAAGAAACGCCATCTTGTTCATACGTCTCGGACCTCCTCTTTGTGTGACTTCGTGCGACAACTGTGTTTCTACTTCTGTGCTGCTCCGGAAGCCAGATGGAGCCTGGCGTCCGTTTTTCCCGCCGCTGGTGTACGGCCACCGGCGAGGAAGATTGAAAGTTCGAAAATTGAGAATCCAGGATTGAAGAGTCACGGTTTCGCCTCCTGTGCCGTCTGCGCCGGGCTAGGGACAGAGCCCTTCTCGGTGTCGGCCTTGGCGACCGCCGCCTCGGCATCCGTAATGTATTGGAAGATCTGAATCCGCCCCTTGAACTGCTCAGAGACGATCACGCGGTTTTTCTTATCGATGGCAATTCCTGTTGGCAGGACGAACTGGCCAGGCAGAGTACCGTGGATGCCAAAATAGGCAGCCACGCGTCCCTCATGATCGAACACCTGCACCCGATCCATGCTGGTGTCGGCGACCCAGACATGACCGTCGTGATCGACGGCTAAGCCCTTGGGCCGCCCGAAGAACCCTGGGCCATCACCCGGGCGCCCGAACATGCTGAGGAAGTCACCGTCGGCATCGAAGATCTGGATGCGGTTGTTGATGGTGTCGGAGACGTAAACCTTGCCCTCGGCGTCGACCGCGACGTTGGTGGGCCGGGCAAAGGTGCCCGGTTCCTCGCCCCCGATCTGGACCGGCGGCCCACCGATGGAACGGAGGCGCTTGAAATTGTCGGCATCGAAAACGGCGATCTGGTTCTTGACTACATCGGCGACATAGAGAAAGCGGTTCTTGGTGTCGAGAGCCATGCCGCTGGGCCTATCGAGAGAGTCCTGGCCAAACGCGTTGAGCAAGTTATGCTCAGCATCGAAGACGAATACACAGTGGAGGTGGGAATCGCTGACGAATAGACGATCATCGTCGTCAATGGCTAATCCGATGATCTGCTCGAAATGAACCTGCTTCCCGTTATGAATGGAGTCGACCTTCTCCAGGTCGTCGGCGTGGAAGATGAAAACCGACCCCACGTATGTGTCAGCAACATAGATGTTCCCCTTGGAATCCACAGCGATACCGTAGGGCTCGATCAGGATGTGCGGGTGCTGCACCTTAATCTCGCCCACCTGCTGAATGCCGGCCAGCCGCTCCATCCACTTTTGCTTGTTCTTGGCCGGGGGTGCGGGCGGGGCAATTTCACCTTTCGCCTGAGCCAGCCAGCGGATGCGCGCCACATCGGGAGGACGCGGCCAGACCAGTTTGCTGGTGTCGATCTTGGGCTCCACTTCCTCGGCCTTCGCGGGTTCTTCCGTTTTCGGAGTGGTTTTCTTTTTGGCGTGGCCGCTGGATACCAGGAACAGAGCGAGGACGCCCACCAGCATGAACCGCAGCGCCAGCTTGAAGGTCGTGGTCGAATTGGAGTGCTTTTGTAGCATTGGAGCTCAATCCTTTCGAACGATTTCATCGTGACAGCGGCGGCAAAACTGCAAGTTAGGGGGCTGGTCGCTGACCAGCAGCGCTCTGCCTCCGCTTGCATGCGGCTGATGGCAACTCAAGCAGGTGATGTGCTTGACCTTGGTTGTATCCAGCGGATCGGGAACATCGGCGACCGGATGGCCTACCATGGGATGGCCCATGCCGTTTTGCAGGGGAAGACGAATGACTTTTGCGAAGTAGTCTTCGGGCAGCCGCACTGCACCGTTAAAGATGCGAACTTCGTGCTCGCCCTCGACTTTCGTGGGCTTGGCTTCCGGGCCGTGGCACTCGAGGCACAGCGCGTTACCCTCGGCGCGCAGCAATTTGGGATGATCACTGCCATGCGGATCGTGGCAAGCGGCACAGCCCTGTTTGAACGCGGGCTGATGCAAAACGGCCTTGCTATGCAATTCAGCCTGATCGGAGTGACAGGTGAGACAGACATTGACTGCGTCCGGTTTGAGAAATCCGTGAGCCGTGCCTGCGTGCGGGCTGTGGCAATCGGTGCAGTCTCCAGTGGCGCCTGGATGCTGCACTTTGGAGGTTTCGATCTTCTTTGCCTGTTCCGCGTGACAACTCACGCACAACTCCCGAATGGTCGCCTTGATCAGCACCACTTTCCCGTTCTTGGCGGGAGCGTGACAGCTTTCGCACTGCATTTTCTGGAAGGGCTGGTGAACAAAAGCTTGCAGCAGTTTGGGGTTGGCGGACTCGTGAGGGTTGTGGCAGCCCAGGCAATCCGATTTCTCAAATGGCAGGTTGCGGTGCGCGTTGGCCAGCGCGGCGTCCGCGACATCGTGGCAATCCAGGCACAAACCGGGCGCAGATTTCGTGAGATGGAAAACGCCGTCCATCTCTTCGCC
>Ga0137418_10003041_pt1 | contig 15387 bp, 8 predicted proteins | sample CZODoug3_1_2_16f_FD_122242 | JGI IMG/M metagenome (GOLD analysis project Ga0137418, IMG submission 122242) | Vadose zone soil fungal communities from Angelo Coast Range Reserve, California, USA - CZODoug3_1_2_16fungal (Hybrid Assembly) | ecosystem: Environmental > Terrestrial > Soil > Vadose... | reverse complement strand
CTTGGAAGTGCAACGGACGATTGGAACAGGACAATCGTGCGGCTTACAAGACAACTCCTTAGTGTGTTCTTTCCCTTCCCCTTGGGAAGAGGAATGAGGGGAAGGGTCTAAGGCGCTACTAAGCCCTCGAACGCGATCCAAGGACGTCGTAATTCAAACACTGCATTTTTCGATCAACAACTCGTTGCGCTCGAAATCGAATGCGAGAAGGACCAGTTAACCATCTGAGCAAACCAATGAAAGCAGCACGTCACCTGAAAAGCCTGTTTGCTCGTCCTGCCTTGCTCATCTTTCTGTTGACCTGGTTTGCTTACGGCGCTGCGATTAATTCAAGTAACTTGATTGCGTTTGACCTGCAACAGATCGGCGTGGAGGCGATGGTCGAGCGCCATCACTTTTATCTGGAAGGTTCGGCGTTGCCGCAAATGCAAACCAAGGGCGACGTATTTAGATATGAAGGACATCTGTACGCTGCGAAACAGCCTGGCCAGTTTATGGCCGGCGCTGTCGTTTACTTTTTGCTTCGCATTTTTGGACTTACGTATTTCAAGAATTATCTGTTGACTTCCGCGCTCGTAACCTTCTTTACAGCTTCGCTGGTTCTCGCGGCTTCAGCCTCCGCCGTTTTTGAGATCGCACGTGAACTGGGCGCGAATCGCGACGATCTGTTCTGGGCCGCCGGCGCCGCGCTCATCTATGCGTTGGCGACCACGACGTTTTCCTATTCCGGAATAGCGCATCACGACGCGCTCGCTAGCGGCTATCTGGTGATTGCTTTCTACTTTATTTTTCAACTATCGCGCCAACCCCATGACCGGCGTGCGTACCTGAAATCCTGTGCCGCGGGTTTGTTGCTGGGGCTGACAATAACGACTTCAATGTTGCCGTTCTTTATGGTCATCCTTTGCTTGCTCTACTTTCTATCACTGCGGCGCTCGGGACTGTTACCAATCTTTCTTGTCGGCTTGCTCGCCGGGTTGTTGCCGCTCTTCATCTACGATGCTGTCAGTTTTGGCAATCCGTTTCGCCTGGCAAACATTGCCGGCGCCAGCATGTTTGCCGACACCTTCTGGCGCTTCGAACCGAGGAATTTCGGTGACAAGTTGGCCCTCTATTCACGCGCGCTGGTGTTTTATGTGCCCGTGTTCGCTGTTGGGTTGTTTGGATTGTCGTATTACCCAGGTCAAATCAAACGCTCTGCGGATTTTCTAACGCTGGTCGGATTGCTGATCGTACTGGCGGCCTATGTCTTCAACATCAGCTCTGACGGTGATTGCCAGTTTGGCCCGCGTTACCTATTGCCGGCGATGCCCTTCGTCTGTCTCGGCATTGTTGGCTTCGGCTATCTTTCTCGCCCAACGGAACGCGGGCTTGCCGCCGTCGCTGTGGTGCTGACGGGCGCTTACTCGTTCGCGGTTAATTTCGTGGGCGCGCTGCGCGGAGCAATGGGTTGTCCACATGGACAGAATGCTTTTTGGAATCACGTCGCCGCGTTTGAGCAAGGCGAAGCTCTCGTCTATCCACTTGCACCGTGGCTGATTGTGCCCTGGTTGGTTTGTATATTGCTGTTAGTGACAACTAGGCAAGCTCTGCAAAGGTCGCCTCAATCTTTCAGACGGTAAAGGTAGATTGAGTTTCCAAAAACCGCTTCCGGAGTGCGCGCGCGGTAGGCGGCGAGATAGTTAATGCGCTCTGCTTCGGACACGAGGTTTCCTTGTTCGTCGGCCGGAATGGCGATAGTCGAACCGTTGAGAAAACTCGCGCCGATCGCCACGTACCGAGTTTCCGGAATCACGCGGCCTGGTTTCGGAAACATTTCATGATAGCCAATACCATAAAACTGCAGCGTTCCCCAACCTCCGGAAAGTGCGCCGCGAACATCAGTCTCGCCGTGTGCGTGCAGATAATCCGCGAGCGCGCGCGCATCATCACCCCACTCTACATTTGAGTCGGACAAATACCACCAGTGCGGATGATTCGAGGCGAGCTGGTTCATATAAGGAATATAGTCGGGATAGGCACGCAACATCTCGACGCTCATCCAGCCAAACATCAGGACGATGAACGCAATCGTCAAATGACGAGCATATTGCACGCGCAGCAAGCGATCGAGGAATACGCCTGCGGCAATGAAGAGAAAAGAATAAGCCGGTAAAAAATGTCTGATGCCAATATTGATGTTGCTCGACATCGACATCGCCGTGTAGATAGCGAAAGGAACAATCAGCCAAAGAAATCGCCACTCCCTTCGCCACAGCGACCACAACGTCCAGCCGATTGCCAGTAGCGACAGAATTAGAAACGGCAACGACGTTTTGAGCGCGAAGGCTACGGGAAAGTAATACCACCAGCCGTTATGGTTGTATTTGCCCAACAACGATGTCGGATGCCCGTCGCGATTGTGGAGCATGACGTTGTACTGGCCGAAAAGCCAGTAAGTGGGCACGACCTTCGAACCCACCTTAAAAAATGTCATCCAGTTATTGAAGGTGGGCGCAGACATTGTTTGCACCCACTTTACGTCGGCAGCCTCGATCGGTGGACTGCGAAAGTAGTACGCGGCGTTGACTAAAAAGATCATGACGCAAATGACTATGGCGAGATGGAAAGCAATCCGCTTACGACTTTCCTGCCAACGCCTCGCGAAGATGAAACCAGCAATCGCCAGGGTCGCCAGCACCGGCCACACCACGATCATGGAAAACTTTATGACCAGCGCCAACCCGCTTGCCAATCCGAGCAGCAACGCGCGCCGCGGCGTGCGCGCCTTCAGGTAATACCGAAGCACGAAGAAGAAAAGCAGAAAGGCAAACGCCGCCGGTAAATCCGTGTGCACGATGCGTCCGTGTGCGAGTACTGTCGGCTCGAGCGTGTAGAGCGCGACGGCAAGGGCGGCAGCACGCGCTCCAAACAAATCCCGCGCGTAAACAAAAATGAGAACACCAAGTCCGAGCGTGATCGGAATCATCATCGCGCGGGTCCAAAAGAAAATTGCTTCAAAGTGTTCTCGATTACTGGGCCAGAATTGGCCCATGTACTTCCAGGTTTCTTCCGAGAAATTTCCGGCTATTTCCTCCGGTGTTGTTTCATTTGGTTGAATGAAGAGAAGCGGCAGAGCGGCCCACATCTTTACCAGTGGTGGGTGCTCGTTGTTAAGTTGGAACTTTCCCGCAACAAGATGGTAGTATCCGGCCGGAATGTGAACCAGTTCATCGTTGGTGATGCTCTTTCGCGAAATCACCGCGAAGAGATTGGCGGCCATCATCAGCAGCAGCGCTGCACACACCACTTCGGCCTTGTGGGCGGCAATCAATCGCCTGACAGATGCAAACCCGCGCCAGGTTTCAACCATAGCCCAGGTCTCAGCGGCCACGCGCTCCTGACTTTTTAATGATTCGTCCATTGAATTCCCGCTTGAGACTAAAGACTGACCACCTCGCGGCGATCGCGGTTACGCTGGCGCCGCTTTTTTATTTTTTACCCGCGCTACTGGATCACCTGGTGCTGGGTCCCGACGACGGGATGCTGTTCAATGTCCCGCTGCGCGTCGCGACGGCCCAAATAGTTAAGTCAGGACATCTACCGCTCTGGAATCCTTATATCTTCGGTGGCATGCCGCTACTCGCCGCTGCGCAGGGAGGCGTTCTGTTTCCCTTGAACTGGTTCTATCTCGTCTTGTCTCCCGCTGTCGCCACCGATTTGATGGTCATCTCGGCCTACATGGTGGCAGCGTTGGGCGCTTACCTTTACGCGCGGCGCACCGGCGCATCGGTGGCCGGCGCCGTCGTCACAAGTCTGATCTGGCAGGGTGGCGGCTTTCTCATTGGGCAAATCAGCCACATCAACATAGTTCACACGGCAGCGATGTTGCCCTGGGTGCTTTGGGCCCTGGAGCGATATGTCAGCAACAGCAGTCGTGCGCGCGGCGCGGTGTTGGCAATGTTAGTGGCCCTTCAGGTTTTTGCCGGACATCAGCAAGCTACTGCCTATTCGCTATTACTGGTTCTTGCTTATGCGATCATGATGGCGCTCGCCGATCGTCAGACTCGCAGGCGCTATTTAACTTCGCTCGTTTTCATCACTGCCGGTTTGTTACTTGCCGCAATCCAAATCGTACCGACGGCCGAGTTGTTGCGCAACAGTCCACGCGCGATGGCCACCTACGACTTCTTTGTATCGTTCTCGATGCCCCGTCGTTTCGTATCAACACTCGTGGCTCCCTACATCATGGGTGGCGGCGATGGACGTTTGTTCCGTGCCCCGTACACTGGCCAGGCTTTCTATACCGAGTATGTAGCCTATGCAGGCATGTTGGCAGTCATGCTGATGCTGGTTGCCCTCGTGTTAAGGCCTGATGCGCGCACAAAATTTTGGGCGATCGCGGGGCTTGTCTGCATGCTGCTTGCTTTAGGAAGCAACGCACCGCTGCATCTCTACCGGATAATTTATTACGTACCGGTCCTTAACCTGTTTCGCGTTCCTGCACGACATTTGATGGAGGTCAACTTTGCGATCGCGGTGCTCGCCGGTCGCGGACTCACTTCGCTCGCAGCCATGCGCGACCGCCCGCAGCCGAAGCGACGAGTTGTGATTGTCGCCGGCAGTGTTTTCTTGTTGACGTGTCTGGTTGTTACCTGGTGGCGGCCGGCAGATTTTCATTTGGGACGCCCGGCGCCGATCAGTATTCTGCGAGCGCCGGAACTGTTTCTGCCGATCGTCACCGCCGCGGTTAGCGCCCTGGCGCTGTGGGCCTTTGCACTCAAGCGCCGCGGAGGAACCGCGATCCTGCTGACTGTTCTGGTCGTCGATCTGTTCGTCTGGGGTCAATCGAGCGGCTGGAATAAATCCACCCGCCATATTCCAAAGGAGTTCTGGGGCGTACCTGAGACGGTCGACCTGCTGCGCGCAAAGGCGCCGAGCGATCCCTCCAGTTACAGAATTCTTACTACCCGGGAAACGTTTTATCCTGGTCCATCTGCTGCCCCGTCCTCCCGGCGCACTTCTGACTGGGTCCTCTGGATCGAGCCCGATGTCTACATGATGTTCGGCATACAAAACGCAGCCGGATATGATGGATTTGGGCTCGAGCGTTACAGCAAGCTCGCCGGGCAAATGAAATTATGGGGCGAGTTAACTGATCCCGATGCCACGCTTCGCAGCACTAGCAGGGAAATAGATTTACTCAATGTGCGCTACCTGCTTTCGATCAGAAAGCGATCCAACGAAGCCTCGCCGGACGCATCATCTGACGACACTGCTTCGGCAAATGCGTCTGCTTTCCCAGCCGCAACCGAGAAGTTCGACGGCTTCTCATTCGCGCCGGGCGATTTGGCTTTGCCAGGCCTTGGCGTCGACAAGCGTTTGCAGTTGACGGTCCCACCGGTCGAGTCCGACCATATTGCACTGGTTACCAACCTGTCATGGGCTGAGACTGTTCCCGACAATGCAGGCGTCGGCCGGCTGCGATTAAGAGCAAAGGACGGTCGCATCTTTGAATTTGAATTGCAGGCCGGACGAGACACTGCCGACTGGGCTTATGATCGACCGGATATCCACGCTCGCATCCGGCACAAGCGCGCGCCCGTTGCGAGCAGTTATGCCGTCAGCGATAACCGCTACGCATACCAGGCCCACACGTACCTGACTGCTTTTACGTTTCTGGAAAAAGCGACGATAGTGAGCGGTGAGATCGAACTTGAACCAAATGCTCATGCAGCTAACTTGCTGCTTAATGTCTTGCGCATATCACTGGTGAATTCGAGCGAAGGCAAGTCGTACCCGCTTGGTCGTGAAATGATTCAGGTCGAGAGCGCGTCAGCGGGAAAAGAAATGGCCCAGGCTCGCGATGACGAGCGTTGGAAACTCATCGCTGAAGCGTCTTATGTAAATATTTACGAGAATGCGCGAGCGCTGCCGCGTTCCTGGCTGGCGCCGGAACTCCGGGTGTTTGATGATGACACAATGCTCCAGATAATTCGCACCGGCCTCCTGCCGGATGGATCAAAATGGGATCCGCTGCGTACTGTGCTGGCTGAAGCGGAAGCCTCGGTTCCTTTAGTTGCCGGCGCGCAAGACGGGCGCGCACAAATCACAACGTACGAGCCAAACCGAGTGAAGGTGCAGACACACTCGGGTGGGAATTCAGTTCTGGTGCTGAGCGAGAATTACTATCCCGGCTGGCGCGTGGAAGTTGACGGTCAGTCCGCCGAACTATTGCGCGTCAATTATGCTTTGCGCGGAGTTGTAATCCCGGCCGGCGATCATCAGGTAAGTTTCGTTTACCGGCCATGGTCCATTTTGGGCGGTCTATTGCTTTCACTGTTTACTGCGGCTGCTTTAATAGTTCTGTCGCTGAGGCGCGGGAGCGTCCGATCAACTGCCCGGCCCTCTTGATGAAGAAATTATGAATGGTAAGGCACAGACACTTGCGGACCTGCTGGTCCAGCCGCGTCATGTGGACAGCCTGAGCGACTGTTTTTTCTATCACGCCATGGATCTGCCTGGCTTTGGCGAAGTGCACGGTCACTGGGACTTGCGCGGTAGATTCAATGACTACATCGGCGGCGTCGATCTCAAGGGCAAGTCGGTCATCGACGTCGGGGCCGCGACTGGCTTTCTCAGTTTTGCCGCCGAACAGAACGGCGCCGCGCGAGTATTGTCATTTGATATTGCCGACGCGCGGCAGCAGGCTTTTCTCCCTTTCAAAAATAAACTCTATTACCGCGAGCCCGAGCGCTGGGCCGAGCAGTATGGCGCGGAGATCGAGCAGTGGAAGAACGCCTACTGGCTTAGTCACCGGGTACTGAAATCAAAAGCGGAAGTTTACTACGGCAACATTTATGAACTGCCTGCGGAGTTGGGCCAGTTTGATGTCGCCATTGTCGGGTCGGTGCTGGAACATTTGAACGATCAAATTACGGCGCTCGCCTCAATCGCGCGGCTGACTAAAGAAACCATCATTCTCATCTCGCCGGTGCTGCAAACTGATGAACGGATAGCCCGGTTTGAAGCACTGGCCAGCAATCCTGATGCTGACTTCACCTGGTGGACATACTCGCTCGGCGTTTATCGCGAGGTATTTGGCATGCTGGGATTCAGTATCGCAAAAGTGAGTCAAGCAAAATATCACTACATGTACGGCGACAGGCTTGAGGAGAGAACCACGATCGTTGCGGTGCGCGAGTGAGAATCTTAAGTCCAAAGTCCAAAGTCCAAAGTCCAATGTCGGTATTCCGATAATAAGACTTTGGACATTGGACATTGGACATTGGACAGACAAAACCCGGTTCAGTCCTTGAGTTACTCAGACTTTTCTATTACTTCAAAGCTGAACAGCAGCGGCTGCGATCCTCTTTCCTCAAACCAACACACATGCTGATCAACGAGATCGAGCTTGAGGGTATACGCACCAGCGACTAGCGGCACCGGGCAAGGGACGTCGATTGCTATGGTCTGTCCGGGCGCGACTGCGCGCGGCAGCATTGGGTAGCCGTGAACCTCGCTGATGATTTCGCCGCTTTCATCAACGACTCTAACGCCGGGCATCACTATGCCGGCGCGCAGAGTTTGACCGCTGAGCCACAGCGTATCGCCGGCATTTCTAATTGTTATCGCCAGATTCATTTTCGAACCTGCTTCAATCCTTCGCGGCGGTTGCTCAACGAAACTGAACTCTGCACGCAAAACGCCAGGCGCGCGGCTGTCGGGAACGCTTGCCGCCGGTTCGTCAGCGGCGACCTTGATGCAACTCAGGTAATGATAGTCAGTGGCGAGAGTATGTAACGGTAAGCGATCCCCTTCCAACATCTCGCGCTCGAAAAGACCATTGACGCTGATGTAGTCACCCACCACGACACAACCGTTTGCGGAGATCAGCGCGCGCAGGTAGTCTGTGCTAAAAGGCGATTCGAGCGTCCCATAGCGCCGCATCACGTCTTTCAGCTCATCTTCGGTTGCCGAACCCGCTGACGGTTTGTGGCCTTCAAGAATGAATAACAATCCGCCCACGTCCAGCATCTCGGCGAGATGTTGAAAAACCTTTCGTTCATCTTCAAAGTGATGCAACGAGTCGTAACAGATCACGGCATCAAATTTTTCCGCCAGGGGCGCCAGCTCGACGTCCTGAACTAAAAAACGGCAGCGCAGCGCCGTTTCATGATCGACATTATAAGGAACCCGCTCAACACGCTCGCGCGCCATGCGAATCAGGTCTTCGCTGATGTCAATTCCGGTAACTTCGTAGCCCAGCCGCGCGAAGTATTCGCTTAGCCAACCCGAGCCGCAGCCGACGTCGAGAATCCTGGCGCCAGGTGGTAACGCCAGCGCGCTGGCCATGTTTGCGAAATCCGTAAAGTGGCGATGCGTCTCGGCATCCATGCCATCGCCAAAATGTTTGTCCGGCTTGTTGGCAAGGTTATAAAAAGGCTTCGTGCGCAAGTAGTAGCTGCGTTCTGCATCAAGCAGATTTGGATACTCAAGTGCAGCGCGCTTGTAATCGATGCCTTCGACCTTTGGCAGCCGGCCCAATTCGTTGGCGTCGGAGCTGGATTTAGTTACGGCCGGGTGGCCATTACCGCTGACCATGTTTGCAGAACCAAACTCCGCACGCGGAACAAGCACGGCAACTTCCCGAGCAACGCCACGCAACAGCGCCTCGTCGCTCGCGCGCACACCAAGCAAAGAAATTTCATCCGCAACGTCGCGCAGAAACTGCTTGCGCGGGCGAAGTGCCATCAGCTCACGTATGAAAGCAAGATAGCTGGCGGCGCCCCGTTCGATGTTGTGTTCCGTAAGAATGTGCGCGCGCGCGTTGTTTCCAATTCGCCGGCGCAGGTTGGGGTCTTCGATCAGCCGGCGCAGGTACGCTTCGAGCAGTTCTCCTGCGTATTCGTCGTAATCTATTTTTACTACTGCGTTGTTGGGTAACTCGGAAAAAGCTCCCACGTCGAAGACTATTGCGGGAACGCCGGCCGCCATAATCCGGCAGAGACTTGCGGAAGTTTCCCCGACAGTGCGCTCACGAAGGTTGAGCGCGATGTCGGTCGCCGCTATGCGCCGTTCAAATTCATCAAGGCGCACGTGGCCGGTGATCGTAACGCGATCGGCCATTCCGAATTCACGCACCAGCGCGCGCACGTCGAAAAAGGAATTTGGCTCGCCCACCAGAGTGTAATGAAAATCATGATCGGATTTCAGCGACGACAATGCGCATAACGCCTGCTCGATTCCTTTGCCCGGTGTAATCAGGCCAAAGTTGGCGATTTGTACCGTTCCGCCTGCGGCGCCGTCCCCCTCATTCGCGGCATGGCTCATTTGCGGTGGCTTGATCGGCATGTTGATGTGGGCGACGGGGATCCCAGGAGCAAGAGTCTCGAAGCGGGAACGTGACCATTCCGAATGCGCGATGATGCCGTTCGCGTTTTGAGCCAGGCGGCTGTTAAGTGGAAACTCAAGCGGACGAGCCAGAAGTGAAGGCGTACCGCCGCGCTGCAACGCTCCGGCCGCTTCGCGCGTCATCTCAGGACCGTAACACGCGGCGACCTCTTCCAGATAGATCTCGACACGGCTGCGCGCCTGCGCCAGGCCGAGAAAAAAATCCTGTAAGGCAAAGTCGTGAAATACGATGATGCCCGGATGGCGGCGCGCCACCTCCAGGATGCCCGCGTGATAACGGTGATCGTTGCCCATGTGATAGACGACCGCGTCGTATTCATCCAGCGTTTGCAACACACTCGGGTCGCGTGAGTAATCGTGCCAGGTAAACTGCGCGCGTATCTCGGGATTCGCAGGCACAAAGCCGTCGACGAAAAGAGTGATCTCCGCCTGCCGAGCGAGATAAGGCAAAAGCTCCTCGCTGTAGTCGGAAATGCCCGAAGGCTGTGGGTTCAACGGGCTGAAGTAAGCCAGGTTCATAACCAGAAGTCAGCAGTCAGAAGTCGGAAGTCAGAGATCAGAATAGAAGTGCTGAACTCTGACTCCTGTTTGCTCCAATTGAAATCTTATAAAGTTATTGGTCGACCTTTACTTTGATATTGGCTGTGGGCGAGCCCTTTTCGTGAAACCATGCCACGCCCTCCTGGACGAGATCTACTTCCAGGGTGTAATCGCCTGGAGTTTTCGGAGCCGTCACCAGAAGTGGCACTTCAATCTCTTCGCCAGGTTTAAGATCTTTCGTAATGCCGTTGTGTCCTTCGAGGTTTTCCAGGGGCTTTCCATCATTGCCGAGCCAGTGATTTCCGACAGCGATGTAGAACTGGTTGTCGGGCCGGTGATTGATTTCGCCGCCGCGTTGCCACCAAATCACGTCGCTGGCGTTCTTGATCTTGACCAGGATGGTTTCTTTTTGTCCCGCGCGAAACTTCACCGGCGGATTGGCTAGCGTGATCTGCGCTTTGAATCCTTTGTCGGGCAATGGCCCGGGCGTTCGCGAAACTTCCGGCGCTTTGGCGCTGGAATTAGGAGACTGCGTATTGGTCGACTGCTTCGCGCAACCTGTTGTCAGCAGGCACGCCAGCAAACTTACAAGCAATGTAATTCTCAACTTCAAAATTAGTGCTCCTCTCTTGTTCTCTCAATTCATACAAAGCTAAGAATTATGGCGCGACGTGCACGTTAAGATGCAAAGGGCGCGCACCTTTTTCACTGAACCAGTTCACTCCTTCGTGCACCATATCAATCTCCAGCGTGTAATCGCCCGGCTTCAGCGGGGCGTTGACCGTCAACTTCATTTCCGTTTCACCGCCCGGGGGCAGGTCGGCTGTCATCGCCGCGCGATTGTCCTCCAGCCTTGTGCCGAAGCCGAGCCAGCGGTCGCCCATATTGATTTGGTATCTGAAGTCTTTAGTGCCCACTGCGGGCCAGATTGCGTTGCCCAGATTTTTAACCTTGAACCGAATATCTACTTTCTCGCCCGGACGCATCGTTGACGGCGGATCGATTGCCAGGATCTCTTCACGGTAGTCGGCTGCCGGGAAAGCGCCCTTCATCCAGCCCGATTCAAACTGACTGCGCGCTTCAGCTTCCAGCGGCCGCCGCACCTGGATGAGCATCATACCGATCCGGTCCCACGGCGAAAAGAAGGGAATCTCTACCGGGGTCAACGCTGCGACCTCGAGCCCTCGCTCGCTAATCACCTGTTTCGCCTGCGCCACGTCAGCGTTGAGACAAAGAGAATACATACCTTGTGTGTCTAAGGTGTCAACGGCGCGAATGAACTGACGCCATGATTCGCGCGTAACGAAGTATTCCGGTTGGCGTACGGCGATGATCGGAGCATGCGGGTTGATTAGTACCTCAAAGCCGGTCGACTCCGGACAGGTTTCAAGCCACACTCGAATATTCTTAAAAGAAGCTCGTTCGCGATCATTGAGAAAATCAGGCAATGACCGATCGCGTAGCATAAATTTCATTTCGCGCGCGTAGTTGTCGGGATCCTTTATGAGGGTCGTGCGCGATCCCCATTCCCGGTCGAGGAAATAGGAAAAACCCAATGCCGCTTGCGCCGTTAGGGTGATGCCTAACACCACCGCCACCACACGGCTGATCAAAAGTTTGGACGTACTCTTTTGCCAGAGTGTCGCAGCCACCACAACAATCGTTACTCCTGCGAAAATTTCCTGGTAAAGACCATAGCGGCTATAGCCCAATCCGGAAACGCTCCACAGCAAAGAGCTGGCGACTAAAATGAAGCATATTTTCCAAACGTGCTCACGCCGCCACGCGATTAACAGACCAAGCAAAGCGACAACGAATCCAAGTGACAAACGACCCGAGTAGACCGCCAACTCTGAATGGCGTTCGGGTTTGAAGTAGATCAGTACCGGCCAGAGAATGGTTTCCCAAAGCGTTTGCGGTCCCCAGCGATCGTCCCAGCCTCCGTGTGTTGGCCAGTAAGGCGACTTGAAAAAGGAGTTCGCAATCGGAAAAAGCGGATTGCCGGTAACGCGGAAAATATAAAAACTGAAAGGCAGTTGCGGCGCGAGAAAACCGAAGGCGCCAAGCACCGTGGTTCTTGCGAATTCCTTTGCTGAAAACCGCCGCGGAGCGATGACCATCTGATAGGCACAGACGACGAAAATGGGTAAAGCCACCGCCAGGTTCGTGAGCTTGAAAGCAACGCTTGCACCGAGCAGCAGAGCTACATGAACGAAATTCGTGCCGCGGTTTTTGGCTTCGTCAAACCGCAACGTTAAGAGAGTCGCCTCGAGCATTAGCGGGAGCGTGAGAAGATCAACCATGTATGTGCTGATCTCAAACAAGAGTGTTTCAGAGAGTACGATCAGGAGTACGCACGCGGCCCGCTGCCATGCACGGCTCACAAATGGCCGCAAGATCTTGTCCGCAACCTGAGCGGCCCAGACGAGCGCGAGAAGGTTAATTACGGTTCCCAGTCTGAAGCCCAGAAAAAACCGGCTAATGCCGGTTAACGTGTCGGCGATGGGATTGAAAGCGAAAGCTGTGGGAAAGAAATCACCCGGCCCAAACAGGGTGCCGCGCAAGGTTCGCTCAGCATTAAGCAGGTGATACGCCAACACGTCAAAGGAGTGGTCCGGAAAAGCCGCGCGCAGCAGGTAAATCAACAACAGCGGCAGTCCTACCAGCAACCAAAATCCGGCACCAAACCTTTCGCCTGGAAATTGTTTTGTAGAAACGTAGAGGTACAAACAAACGGCCGCCAGCGGCACGCTGAGGATCCACCCGATAAAGTTGTTATTGATGATCCAAAGATACTCACGAATAAAGACGAGCGCGTAGAAAAACACCAACGCGTCGCCGAATTCGACGTGTCCGCGCAGGTTCGCAAGACCTTTTTTGAAAAACGAACCTGACTGTTCGGGTCGGATCATTGCCTTCTCAGCTCAAAATAGGTTCTTGATGAAACTATAGATGTAGCGAAACCAAACCCGGTGAAGCCTGATAGAAGATGTGCCGTGCTTTCTGGAATATTCATGAGCAGGAACTTCTGTTACGACGTAGCCCTTCTTCAGGGCTTTCATCATCATCTCCTGCTCAATCGTGGTGATGTTCTCTTTGAGGTCGAGCGCGCGAATGACTTCAGTGCGAATGGCGCGGAAACCGTTCTGGCTTTCTGTGAACTTCGTTTTCCATCTCATGTTGATGCCGATGAGGATGACGTCGCAGCCGACCATGCGCAGCAACTTGTCAATATCGCCATGCGCCTCATCACTGCCGCCCCGCCCGCGAGAGCCAATTACCAGATCGGCATGCCCGGCCAATATTGGTTCGGTCAGATGAGGAATGTCCTCAGGGTCATGCGAACCATCGGCATCCATAAATACGACGATCTCATGCGTTGCCGCCATCGCCCCTACACGGATCGCTTCGCCTTTGCCGCGTTTGTTATCCTTGACTACGCGAACGCCGTAGCTCTCCGCAACCTGGACCGTTCGATCTACTGAATGTCCATCAACTACTACGATCTCATCACAGAAAGGCAGGGACTTTTCAATGACTTCCGCAATGCATTGCTCCTCGTTGCGGGCCGGTATTACCAGGCTGATCCTACCTCTGGCATCAACTGATCTTTTCGCACTGTTGTTCAAGGATCGACTATCCTGTGGTCCTAACTCAAATGACAACTTATCTCCCCCTTTTTCCTGCTGCGCGCGGAATGAGGTCTGTGGGGCGCAGCTCAATGGCAATCGTCGGCGTGGCGCAAATCGTTCTCGTCTCCGCAAGCTTTTCTGCTGACATGATTGTCGGATTCTTTCTTCGAGGCCTGGGCCGAAATGAAAAATGAATGGATTGCCGATCGAACAAGATATGATAAAGTCCGCGCCGCCCGCAACAACTGCGCTCCGGACGTAGTCGGACGACGAAAGAAATTCAGTTAATCACCTGTGTGGATCGACGATGTCGTATTGTTTGCATGAAACAAATGCGAGCCCGTTTCGGCGCTAACAAAAAGTCAGGGAAGTTTGGCGCGCTACTGCACGAGCTGTTTGTCGTGTTCGCTTTCGCTAACTTCACGGCGCTGCTTACGTGGCCGTATATCAACTACCTACGCGACGTGGTGGCTGACTCCGGCGACCCATATCTCGTCTCGTGGATACTCTGGTGGGATTATCATCAGACGTTTACAAACCCGCTTCACCTGTTCGACGCGAATATCTTCTATCCGCTGCGTTACACGCTGGCTTTCAGCGAACATTGTTACGGCCTGGCTCTGCCATTCTTTCCGCTCTTCGCGCTGGGATTGAGGCCGCTGACAGTTCATGCGATCGCGCTGTTTCTCGGTTTTGTCTTTTGCGGCTATGGAGCGTTTCGTCTTGGGCGCACCCTGACAGGTTCAAGCAGTGTGGGCTGGGTGGCCGGAATTATTTTCGCCTTCGTCCCATTTCGTTTTCATCTGCTTTCGCATCTCCCGTATTTGTTCTCGCCCTGGATACCGCTCGTCTTTGAAGCCCTGGTGCTGTTCGTCCGCGGGCGCAGTCACAAGCGGGCCATCTGGCTTGGGGTCGCGTTTTTCATGAACGGACTAACGAGCGTTTCATGGTTCGCGCTGACGCTTGTGCCCTTCGCATTTGTTGGCGCGATCCTGTTGACACGTTATCAACTGTGGGGTGATCGTCAATTCTGGCGCCGCGGCGCAACCGCTCTTGGCATCGCCGCACTGGCGCTGGTCCCCTTCATGCTGCCGTACTATCTGGTCTCAAAGCTCTACGGCTTCAAACGCAGCATCGAAGAAGTGAAAGCCAACTCTGCCTGGCCTATCCATTGGCTGTCCGTCGAAAACCGCAACAAGCTTTGGAACAGAATGGGAGAAGGCATTGCTGGCGGCGCGCAATTCAAACTTTTTCCGGGTCTGCTGCCGGTTCTTTTTTCGCTGGCAGCGGTAATCATCGCTGCTCCTTTGGAGAAACGAGCGGTACTCAGCGAGCGCTCAGTCAACCGCAACTGGCTGGGCCGACTTGACGCGCTTATTGCCTTCGCGTTTGCGCTCTCGATTCTCGCTGTTGGGTTCGACGGGACTAATGCATTCGGCAACGTCTTTCACTACCTCACCTCAGAACGCGTGCTTGCGGTTTTGACAATCGCTATCATCGCGCGACTGTGTATCGCCTATCCTGCTTTTTTGCGAGCAGCGAATACGAACCTGATTCAAACCCTGCGTTCTGATCGTCGCGACGACGCCTTCTGGCTCGGCATGATTCTGACGGTTACCGGTTTTTGCTACTCGCTCGGCTGGAACTTCTTTTTCTATCGCATCTGCTATGACCTGTTGCCGATGTTTCTCGACGGTCTTGATGCTGATGCACAACTCGGCCGCGATCTGCTTGTTGGCGCGCCCCTCGGCGATCAATTGCAATACCTCAGCCTCCCGCGTAGTCAGGTAATCTGTCCGCCGTCTCACCGGTTGGCCACTGA
>Ga0137418_10003039_pt1 | contig 15390 bp, 11 predicted proteins | sample CZODoug3_1_2_16f_FD_122242 | JGI IMG/M metagenome (GOLD analysis project Ga0137418, IMG submission 122242) | Vadose zone soil fungal communities from Angelo Coast Range Reserve, California, USA - CZODoug3_1_2_16fungal (Hybrid Assembly) | ecosystem: Environmental > Terrestrial > Soil > Vadose... | reverse complement strand
TCCTGAAAAACCTGCGGAAGGTGCGGCGAAAAATCCGGCGTTCGTGCGTTGCCGGTCTTTAACTTGTCGAGGGCGCGCGTCAAGTCATTAACCAGACGGCCCGGATTAATTTCATAGTATTTAAGAATTCGCTCTAAATCCGAGTTCGACACATCAAGCAACTTGACGAGCAGATGCTCTATATCGACATCATAATTGGTACGTGCAAGGCAGAGTCCTGCTGCGCCCTGGAGAGCGTTTCGACATGTATCATCAAGCCTGCCGATTAGAGATTTCAAAAAATTTACATCCATGACGTTACTCCTGTTTCGATTTTTTTCACCCTGGATCAGCGTCTAAGCGCTTTTTCGAAAGATATAGGCAGCGGATCCGCCGTTTTAGTCCCAACGTTTGCCGGGAAACAGAACTCAGTTATTGAAATTGAATGCTACTTGTGTAGCATCCTCCGTAAACGGCTTTGTTTTTAGCCACGTCGTCCATCCAAGCACGGGCTTGATTGGGGCATCGGCACTGAACGAGCAATCCGGCACATCCTCAGCTTTGAGAATAAGGCGAAGTTCGAAATCCAACTCGGCCCCTACCAAAAGTCTGATCAGTTGAACTGCCGTCTTGTGCCCCGGGCTTGTTGGCAGAAACGAATTGAACTCGCGAAGTTTCAACGGCCCGAAGGTAAGCCGAAATGTCGACTGCACATCCCACACTCGGTTGCCTGCTATCGTGCCAACGCCAAGCTCGCTATTTGCTTTTCCCAGACGACATAAACTCTCGTCATCCAGATTGAGCCACTGGCCGGAGAATGGAGTTACATTAGCTTTGACGCTAAAGTAGTCGCTGAGAACTGCTTCAACGGCGCTCGCGGAATGTGGCCGCTGTCCGATCAATCCCGCGTAGAGCAAGAGCCCTTTGTCTGGAAACAGAAGGTGCTCGCGCATACCTCCGGTCCCCATTCCAATCAGGCCAAACACATATTCAGTAAAGTTGTCGCGGTCACCGCGTTCATAGGCGACTGTAAAGCGGTAACGCTCCCATGCCCGGTAGAACAACGAAACCATCCGATGGCCGAAAAGATCGAGGAACGCCCAAAGCGAACTGTCTTTATAGCGCACCCGTTCCGCGACCAACTCCGTAACATGGCTTGGCAGCACGCCGAGCGGCCCTACCATTCCCATAAAGCTGACGACCATTTCCAGCGGTACGCTGCCAGGTTCATCCTGATTCGCTACGGCATTGATACTGACGATCTGGCTGGGAGGGAAATTGAGTGTCGGGTACGAACGAAACCGAACGATTTCGCGACCAGGCGCTGCACCATGCCGACCAACAGGCACACGCGCAGGCTGAAGGCGTTCGAGAAGCCGTACAGCCTGAAAAAAATCAAAGCGATAGGATTCCTCAAACAGCTGTTCGTCTAGAGTAGCGCCTGGTCCCCTGCCCTCGGCTGCCATCGTTTTAGCGTTCCTTCCCCTTGCCTGGTTTTTGCAACAAGTTGGTTAAAAGAGTTTATGGTCACATATAGACCCAGGAAACGCTCGAGCACGGATGCAAAGAGGAAGACTCCGCTTCCAACGAACATCTCCTCATCGAATTCGATCGTGGTTTCTATACCACGTACAAAACCGGTTCCAATTCGCGACCCGGTCTGGCGTACAACGCGCCGGAAGCTAACATCAGCAATGCCGTTGATTTGCCTGTTCACGGCTGTGGAATCGGTGAAATTATAAAGCGACAAAATCTCGCGAAGCGCTTCGCCGTCTGATGACGTATCTTCTCCCGAAATCGAAAGATGATTCAACGAAAGGTGCGATATCAATCGCCACTGAGCGCCCCGGCCAAGGGAAGGCCGAATCGTCTGTGTTGGTTTGCGCAAACATTTTACAGGCGCCAGGGGTCCTGCCCCTTCCACCTCGAAGTCTCCTTCGCGCCCGCCAAAAGGCAACTTCGCTGGAAGATCGCGATTGCTGGATGTTGTGTGAATGGTAAGCGTTTCAGCAGCCGGAACTCGTGGGTTGAATCCTAAATCGACAAGCGAGATATAGACCTCAGATCCTGTGTCATCTTTTCGCTGTGTGGGCCGGCGCGTCGCATACCAGAAAGCTTCTTTTCGGTCTGCTTCAATTGAATGCCTGGTCGAATAGAACGGGAGATATTCATGCGTTTGCTTGAGATAAGGATCTGTCGAAATCACGCTGTCAACCGAGTAAATCTCAGTGGCCGACTGCCTGTGGACGTCCGGCACAACTCGATATTCATTTTGCAGGGCGTTAAGTTGAACTGGTTCGGCGAGCTTTTGGAATAAATTGATTATCGGAGAGCACCCAAGTTGAAAGGTATTTACGGAAACTATTCCCCTTGGCGGCACAACATCCTTCAGGTAAATGGATATGGTCAATTCCTCGCCAAGCTGGCCACTGGTTGCCACCTTATCGAGTTGCGTCAGGTCAAAGAACAGAAACTTCTCAGGAAACGCAAAATACTCTGTCAGTAGCCGATAACCAAGAAATGACCTCTTCGTATAGGGCAACAGCCCCTCGTCAGGCTCGAATCCGACTGTCTTGATTGCACCCGGCTGAAGATTAAAGGAAAGAGGAGCGCTCGGACGTGGCGAGTTTTTCCTGGCGCTGGTGGCACGAATCTCGATCCTGGAAACGTTGTTGAATATCATCCCATACAACGCATGTGTCAGGTGAGAATCTCCGTTCAAATAAAAACGAAGCTTGTCGATCGGAAGTTCTTCTTTTTCAGTTTCACCACTTTTCAGTTCAGAGAACCTGGTATTATTCAGGCACCGCAAGTTCAACTGCAAAACCGCTTCTTCCCACATCCCATGCGTATCGACTGGATCCAGCGAATGGAGCGAGGCAGCGGTTATCTCGATCGGCCAAACAGTTACAGGATAGCCTGTTCGAAAGCGACAGGGCGTACCCTGAATTGGCTTTGAGTAAAGCAAAGTACCCGGTTCTATAAAATAGCCCGTCGTCAGTTTTCCCTGGTCCGGATCAAGCGCGAATTGCGCAATTGACATCGAAGGAATTGGCGCCAGATAGTGCGGATAGAGAACGTTTAGGAGCGATTCGGTTATTTCCGGAAATTCATCATCAATTTTCAGGTGAACCCGCGCTGCCAGAAAAGAGAACGCCTCGATCATGCGTTCAACGTGTGGGTCTTCACATTTATCGGGTTCCAATTGGAGGCGCGAGGCAATTTTGGGATACTTCTGGGCGAAATCCGCCCCCAACTGGCGCATATACGCCAATTCCCGTTCGTAATAGGTCAATAAATCGTCGCGCATCAGGATTCCTGGACTTTATATTCGCCGTTTACAAGCTGCAGGGTTGTATCGAACGTTACAGGTTCAGGAGCAGGATCAACAATCAGATTTGCATCGATCCGGAAACGAAGTGCTCGTTCACCGATAAGGACTGGTTCGACCGTGACTGCGACATCCTGCAGCCGGGGTTCAAAAATTCTAATTGCCTCTTCGATGAAGCGTCTCATTCGGCTTTGATCAGCGATGTTACTGGCACTGGCAGCCGTAAAATCCGGCAGCCCAAATGCAGCCAGAGAACGTTTCAACTCTGTCAACTGCTCTGGAACGCCTCCGACGATCTGGCGAGTATTTAACAGCCATTCTAAATCTCGCCGCACCGCCTGCTTAAAGAGTCGGAGACTTTTGGCTCGCGACGCCGGAGGCTCGAAAGAAATTTCGGGCTCGTAATCAAGCAGCCGGTCGAAAACCGAAAGCGTGATACGGACTTCATTATCGAACCTCTGCATATCGATAAATATCTCCGAAGCGAGTCACATTGGACTATCCCAACGTGAAGGGCAAAGCTTAAATTCTGTATCAGCTGCCCCAGTTCAACCCAGCGTCTGTCGACCAGCCGATGCCCATCGCGGTAAGCCTCGAAACAAGCAAAAGTGCAGAGACACACAAGCCGTTTTCACGACTTGTGTGTCTGAGCAATGCGCCGATGAAGGGATAATAATTAACCGGCCTTGTTTGCTTTGAGGTCGTACTTGAATGCGACCTTACCAGAGAGTCCGCCCTTTTCGTCCTGGGGAGAGTACTCGAATTCGATCTTGGCGAAGTTCAACGCAAACTGGTCAGTCGGGATTTGGCCGCTGCCACCATGTCCACCGCTCTGATACGAGGAGACCATTACATCTTCTACCTTCAGTTTGTAAAACTCTTCTTGTTTGCCGCCAGCCTTTCGCACAATCAAAGAAGCAAACTTGATGTGCTTACCGGTCGAACAAGAGAGTGCAAGAATCGGGCTCGCCTTGCTAACCGGCGTCACGAAGTGGAGGTCATTAAAAGATACCTTGCCTGTACCACCGCCACCGCTGGCGGCGAAGGATCCTGGGTGGGACGCGCCCCACGAAAAGCTCTCGATTTCAATAAAGTCCCTGTGCTTGTCATCATGGCTTTCGCCTTTAATACCTTCAATTTCCAAAAGATAGTCAGTTGCCATTTTCTAGTCTCCTTAATATGCGACGGCAATGTGCCGCGCCGGAACCGCCTTTGTGAACCTTAGCGCCCACATTCAGTGTGCACTGCCTTCGTCCTAGAGAATGACGTTGAATGGAGTTTACTTTGCAGAACAGCCAACGCTAATGATCGAGCCCCTTTGAGTTAAATGTGTCGCGCGATGCGCCATCCCAACAAGTTTACGTTCAACTTCATTCGTTAGCATTTGTTTCCCGTGCTGAATCCTGTCGGAACAGGGTCAAAGATATTAACCCTGAGCTGGCGGCGGAAGTTCAGCTACCAGACGCAAAGAAACTGTAAGCTCGTCAAGTTGAAAGTGCGGTTTGAGAAATGCCACCGCTTTGTAGACACCCGGCTTTCCAGGCACTTCTACAACGTCGACTCGGGCTTCCCTCAGTGGATATTGCGCCTTCATTTCATGCCCTGCACTGTCGTCCAGCAGAACGTAGTTGCTGATCCAACGGTTAAGAAAATCCTGCGCTTCCACCCGAGACATAAACGACCCGATCTTGTCGCGCATCATTGCCTTCAGATAATGTGCGAATCTTGAAACGGCAAAAATGTACTGCAGTTGTGTGGACAGTCTCGCATTTGCATTCGCCGAGTCTGTGTCATACTTCGAAGCCTTTTGTGCAGACTGCGCTCCGAAAAACGCCGCGTAGTCGGTGTTCTTGCAATGTACCAGCGGAATGAACCCGAGATCGGAAAATTCCTTCTCGCGCCGATCGGTGATGGCAATTTCAGTTGGGCATTTTAGCGCCACATCGCCTTCATCGGTCTTAAAGGTATGTGTCGGCAATCCCTGGACCAAACCGCCACCCTCAACACCGCGAATCGCCGCGCACCAATGATATTTCGCGAATGCCTCGGTCAATCGTGTCCCGAATGAATAGGCGGCATTGCCCCACAAATATTTCTTGTGGTCTTTGCCATCCACGTCCTCTTCAAACTGAAAACTTTCGGTAGGATTGGTGTCCTTGCCGTACGGCAACCGCATCAGCGTATGGGGCAACGTCAGCCCAACGTAACGCGAATCGTCGGATTCCCGGAATGAACGGTATTTCGCATACTCAGTTCTGTCGAATATCTTCGCCAGATCACGGACTTCGGACAACTCCGTATAGCTATCCCATCCAAACAGCTGAGATGAAGCGGCGGCAACAAACGGTGCGTTCGCGGCAGCTGCGACGCCGGCAATCTTTTCGAGAAGCGAGATGTCCTGGGGATGATTAGTAAATTCGTAATCACCTATCAGCGCGCCGAAAGGCGCCCCACCGAAAGTACCAAACTCTTCCTCATAGACCTTTTTGAACAAAGCGGATTGATCGAATTCCACCGCTTTTTCCAGATCTTTGAACAGATCCTTTTTCGAAGCATTTAACACCCGGATCTTCAAGCCGGAACCGGTTTCAGACTGCATCACCAGATGGTTAAGCCCGCGCCAGGAACCTTCCAATTTCTGGAAGTCTTCGTGGTGCATTACCTCATTCAGCTGTGCGGAAACCAGCTTATCAATTGCTGCGATACGCGCATTGATTGTGGCTTCCATATCCCTGGACATGACCAATTCGCCCTGCATCACCTGCTGGACGAACTCCTTGATCATATCCGTTGCCTGTTCCGTCTGGGTCTCGTTGCGCGCGAGTCGCCCTTCGGACAGAATTTTAGAAAGGAGGTCGTTGCCCTCACTTTCCTGAGTGACAGTAGCAGCCGCATCCTTTTGCAATTCACTACTCATTGTCAGTCTCCTTCTTCGTACCGTCGGCTGCAGGCTTGTCGATTCCAAGCGCTGCACTTAGCTGTTGCTGCGATCCGGTGTTGTTAAGGATGTCGCCGAGTAACTGTTCGAGTTTGTCGTTGCCATCCATCTTTGAAACAAGGTCCGAAAGTTTACGACGTGCGGCCACAAGTTTTCGCAAGGGTTCAACCTGTTGAACGACCTGGTCAGGCTCGAAATCCTCCATGCTGTTGAAACGCATTTCGACGCCCATTTTGCTTCCATCGTTCGCCAACTTGTTCTCAACATTGAAGGCCAATCGTGGCTTCATCCCGGCCAGCACTTTATCGAAATTGTCACGATCGATTTCTATCAACTTACGATCTTTGATCCTGGGTAATGGTTCGTCAGGCTTGCCGGAAAAGTCACCGAGAACGCCGACAACAAACGGCAACTCTTTCATCTCGATGGCATCACCTACCTCAACGTCATAAGTAATATGCACGCGCGGAGAGCGGATGCGGCTCAGCTTCTTTTGGGTACTTTCAGTTTTTGGCATACCAATCTTTCCTTTCTAACCTGAACAGGGTTTCGGAGTACGTAACGCGTGTCCTTTCCCGAAGGAAGGCTGGCATCTACCAGTCGCGCGTCTGCGAATTCGTTTCAACTTTCGACAAATACTACTCTGCGGGCGGATTCTCGATCCCCAGGGTCTCACGCAACGAGTCAAGGACAGCGGCATCCTTTATCACACTCGCAAGCCATGAGTCCAGCGGCATCTGCGCCCATTTAATCGCGCGGTCAATCAAAAACGATACAGGGCTGTGCGGTTCAGTCTGGCGGAAAAACGTCGCAACATCTTTCAGCCTGTTGACAGCGTCTGCCCGTGTTTTGATAGGGCCTGAAACTCCCGGGACGCCGGCCCCCTGTATCACGATACCTGCTAAAACATCGGTGTCGCCGATCGATCCATCGCCCTCCGGTACATCACTTGGATCAGGCTCAAGGATCCGTTTTTCCTTAACCACCCGCGTCACCGCGGTCCGAATGTCGTCCAGGGTTTTCTTTAAAGCTCCCATGCCAGGGGTCTGGCGCCCGAATTTCTCGTCGATAATACGGTCGAGTGCCTGAAAGTTTTCCCAGCACTCGTTCAATTCCGTATTCAGCTTTTCATAAAATGATCTTGGGCTGGCTTGCTTTCCCTTCAGCCAGTCATCCGTGGTTATCTTGCCTTCTTCTGCAGCGCGGCGACGGCGCTCTTCCGCCACTGACGCTTCGACTTCGGGGCCGACACTGAACGTATTGGCGACGTTAAAGTCGTTCAGGGAATAACTGTATCCGGAAGACGGCATTGTCAGTGGAATTTCTCGCAACCCCAGCGCCGCCTGTTTGTCCATCCATGAAATTGCATTCGCACGAGCTTCGAGGTCGCCTTCGTCCTCCTCGGGGAACAGCCCCTCCCAATACCTTTCATGAAGGCCCTGAAAAACCGCGAGACAATCCCGCAAACCAACAAAACCGTAACGCTTTACAACCGCCTCGGTTAACCACGCACAGATTTGGAGGTCTTTCGTCTTCTGAGACAGGGCACTGGTCGCAAGTTCAATCACCGCGCCCCAGTCGGCCACTTTGTTATCTTTTTTCCAATCGCCCTGTTCGAGTTCGTCCTCTGAACGCCGTGCTTCGCGGATCTCGTCATAGACGCCAGAGTATTGCAGACTCTCGCCCGCCGACTTTTCATCGGAGATGGGGGCAAGCAATGATTGGATATCGATCACCTGAGGTGACGTATCAGTTGCCATGGTTTGCATTGTGGAAGTCATAAGGGAGTTCGTTAGCCCCTTCAGAATGAAGGCTCCAGTCCTCACAAAACTCGGAAGACTTTGCTGTTTCTACATCACCTGGGCGGCAGCGCCTGCGTCATGCTGGTCAAACGACAGTTTTTTGAGTTCGTGCACTCCCTGTTCTGCATCGTCAATTGCAAATACGCGCAGACCAACCCCTTTGTAGCAGTCATCAGCAATCTGCTCCCAGTCAGTCATTCGGCCCAATTTTATGCGGTTGTCCGTGTTGAGATAAGAATTGACGTAAATGTTCGGAATGAAGGCACGCAGGTCCTTATCCACCATTTGAATGTTGACCGGAGACCAGATTAAGTCACGCAATTGGGTCGGAGTGTCAACCGTCAGCTCCACAACCTGTTCCAACGGAAGCCACGTGTACTTATCCTGAACTATTAATTCCAGAACAGGTCCAAACAGGTCGTCCAGATCGCGAAAGTCCTGAAAAATCTGGTCACCACGAGTACCCGATAGAGCCGGCCTTTCCTCTTCAGCCTGTTGAAGAGTCCGGGAAAGCCCCTGTGTGTCACCGATTCGCAGTTGATTGATCGCCTCAAGGTGCATATCCACATATTGAGGCGGCTCTTTGATGAAGTGCGGAGCCAGGCAATCGGTGATCAAGTGCCTGCGGTCAATTTCCGCTTTGATGCAATTGTGATAGACCTGTACGCCAACCTCGGCAGATGTACCCTGGTGGCCGATAACATCCAGTTGACGACCCGCGCGCTCCCAATCGCCGGCAAAACATAGGAGTTCGAAAAGAAAGGTCCGTAGCCTGGTATCCCCCGGATTACCCTTAACGGCCTGCGTCAAGGCTGCGATAGCCTCGGACAGTTGCCCCGCGTCGAAAAGTGTCTTGGCTTTTGCCGCTGCTTCATCTGCCATAAAACCGCCGCCTTTCTGGCATGTTTGGCCGGTGCTGCCGGCACATTGAACACAGTAATCAAATTCACTGGTCCTGCATTACAGTCTTTGGTGCCTTGACCGAAGTAAACAGATCCCGCTGGAAGACGTTTCCGCTCTTTGGCTGAATTGTTAACTTGACAGATCCGGAACCCACTTTTGGAGTTATAACAAACTGACTTCCCTTACCATCCCCGCCACCGCTTCCGGTAAACATACGAAGAAGGCCCCATTCACCCGGGAACGAACTCGTCATATCCTGTCCGCTGAGCGGAGTAACGGTGATTTTAACGCCTGATTTATCGCCCGGCCATGCAAAATTCGCCGTTGCCTTGTCTGCGGAAACCGCATTTCCATCGATTATCACTCTGATCAGAGTATCCTTAACCGGCGTCAGAGAAATCTGGTATTCAACTTTCTGCTGTTTTCCATTATCCGGAAACAGTGCATCTCGGAGCCTCTTTGTGTTTGCCAAATACTTGACGAACAGAGGCGAGAATTTTTCTGAAGCTTCTTTTTTGACCGCCCAGTCGTCCTCGAAGTATGGCTTTAATCTCTCGTTAAAAAACTTCGTCAAATCCCCATCTTGCGGATTTAGGAACTGGGCCAGCGTCGCACTCGAAGAATCGGCACCGCTGTCCACAAAAGGAAATCCGCCTTCTATAGTCTGGGCCTTTGCATAAAGCGTTTGCCACAGCTTTTCGATTTGAGAAAAGTCAGTTCCAACCAGCAACGTATTTAGATTGTCGAGCGGTTGCTTCAACAATCGCGCGGCGGCATCGCTCGCGGGTGCCCCGCTGAAGCCCTTAGCTTCGAGTGAATCATTCACAGCCTGTCGCGCGGCGCGCAAACCAATCGTGTCGTTTCCGGCCTGGAGTGATTTCGATATTTCCTGAAGCGGTTTGGTGTTTGCACTTAACGTATCGTCGACCTTCTTGATCTGGGTCCGATACTGGGCCATTGCCGAGGAATCGCCTTTGCCTGACATAAATCGAATGACCGGCTGGAATTCCTTCTCGACCTGTGTTGAACCTACGTTGCCGGTTGTGCTGTAGAACAGCCCTTTAATCCAGCCAAAAAATCCGGTACCTGCCTGTGAAAGGTTGGTCTCACGAACAACTTCGCGCATAACACTGTCGACAGGCGAATTGCTTCCCGACAGCACTCGCAACGCTTTTACGGCTTCTTCCTTTGACTCGAAATCGCGGACCTTAATCTCCTGTAAGAACTTTTGCCACTGGCCAACGTAGTCGCGATAATACATATTCGCGAGTTCGTCCTTTTTTACATCCATGCTCGCGCCCGGCACATTACTGACCTTCATCACCCAATCGTCTTTACTGAACTCGTCGGCGGCAGACGACTTCAGTTTTTCCATCATCATTTTATAACCGTCGACCGTAAATGCAGCCGGTACCGAGTAGGTGCTGCTGAGGATATTTTCGTCCCGAGCGCCGGGGATTGTGGACAAATTAACCGGATACTTTATCGCGGCATTAATATCGCCGGTGATCCGCTTGTAAACCCTGTTGACGACGGGATATGTAATCAAGCGGTCCTGTGCTTTGGAAACCAGAGCCGAATCAATCTCCGGGTGGGGAGCGTCTTCCTTCGGAGCCTGATTCGCAAAATAATCCAACTGTTGTAATGCCACATCTTCCATGCCCGGCGGCGCAGACTTTTGCCAATAGTCACGTAATGTCACCGCTAGAAACATTGGCTCAACGCGTTCAGACTTGTTCAGCATCAGGTAAGCTTTGAGCAAATCGTAGTGATGCCCAAGATAGTCGCTGCCCACCGCGGTTGGATTTGTTGTGGGAGGGGAAGGTGGGATTGGCGCTGTCGAAGACGCGAACTTGCTAAGGTCGTCGGCCAGTCTCGTCAGAGTTGGCTTTAAGAACCGCTCTTCGATTGCCTCGAAGTAAAGATGTCTCAGTATCGAAGGACTCGCCGGATCCGACGAGTTTATCTTTCCACCAGAATAAAGACCGAAGCGCAAAGAGATTGGCGGTGTTTCCCTTTCGTACTGGTCCAAATCAGCCAGTACCTGTCTGACGTTTTCAACCGAGCGCAACTCCTCCTGTATTTGTGTCGGAGACGCAGTACTCTTACTGGTGGCCTTTCTGATTTCGGTCAATCGTTTGCCACGCGCATCCGCATCAGCGATCAGTGCCCTGTTGTTGATGAAGGACACGATCATTCCAAGAAAGAAGATGCCGACAAGAAGCGTGGCAAGACCCAAAAGGACATAACGTCCCCACTTGATACCACGCTTACTTGCCTGAGCCGCGGCGGTAATATCGCGGTCAGGAAGAAGCACGTTCTTAAACAGATTGTCCGTAAAAAACTGTGCGCCGTTCAAACGTTTGGCATTCTCATTGCCGGTCGCCGGACTGCTAGTGAAGTAGAACCCCCTAAGCAGCGGACTTTCGCTGAACGGGTTCGGTCGAAAGATTGCCGAAGAAAACCGGCCCAACTGACTGCGCAAACGACGAAACCGTCCGGGAAACTTAAATATGCGCAATTGCTGTTCTGAGGTAGAGACAGTTCCGAGCTGAACAGTACGCCTCCGCACCAGGCGGCCGTAAAGATAATCAAACTCTGAATCGAACTGGGCCTGAGCGTTTTGCGACTGCACCAGGGGGATGGTCGACCCCCAGACTTGTAAACGCTCTTCACTGCTGAATGCTCCGAAAAACTCGGCAAAGCCATCCAGTTGGTCCATATGTGTGAATACCAGATAGACCGGAAATCGATTGCCTGCGCGCAGCATAGCTTCATCCAAACGCGCGCGTAAAACCTTTGCCTGTTGCTCGATCTCAGTCTCGCTCCAGCGCGCAACTGCCAGGGCATTTACTGCCAAAACAAAGCCGTCAATCGGGCGCCCTTTTCGGTGGTTCTTCAGAGTTTCGATCAACGCAGCCCATTCGTCACGCTCGGCGCCTTCGGTTTGGTATCTCCCGCTGGTATCCAGCCAGATTGCCGTGTTGGTCACGCGCCAATCGGTGTGCGGAGTGGGGCGGATCAAATCCTGTTCGGACGCGCGCTGGCTCGGGAGCACCTGGAAATCCAGGTTCGCTGAAGTAAGTAGTGACGATTTCCCCGAAGAGACGGGCCCCGCAACGACATACCAGGGCAAGGCAAATACCGCTTCGCCGCCGCTGGAGTTGCCAAGTTTAGTGCCACGAAGCCACTGTACAGCTTCCTCGGCACCACGCGATAACTCCTGATATGTCCCGGTTGGCGCTCCAAATTGCGACGTCCCGTTACCTGCTGACACAGGGTCGGAATTGCCGGCCGGTGAAGCAGTCTGTGCACTTTTTCGCCTGCGACTGTAATAGACAATCAGAATACCTATTGGCCAAAGAATCAGGAGAAATGCGGTAATAAGAACTTTGACGGGAAGTTCAACAGAACTCGGACTGAGGAACCAGACAAGGAGGATGACAATGCCGGTTAAGAGGACAAGTCCAGCTATTACAAGTGCCGCTATTATCTGTTTGGCTTTAGAGGGCATCTAATATAAACGACACTCTGTGAGCGACAAATCAAGGAAAACCGCTCTCCCTCGCGAAAATGAAAACTTGACAGCCGAAGCATCCTATGTATTCAGAACACGTAGCGGCTATATAAAAACACGTAGCGGCCAGGAGGCGAGTTACCCATGACCTTTGGCCACGGAGCGCTGATTTCAAAATACCAAATCGGTTAGACGGGTTTACCTTCCCCGATTGCAGAACGAAAACGAATTAAAATAGGTGAGATAATTCATTCGCGAACCGCATTTTACAGGCTAACAATATTCAGTTTCAATATGGTCTCTCAGATGCTACCTTCGGTGCACAACACTGTCAAGGGTCAGGCGCTCGAAAGATATCTGAAAGTTGTTTATCTTACTACAGTTAGCTCTCTTTGAAGCAAAACATATAGAACCATATAAGTTACGACGACCAGGCCGACAACGGCCGCGAACCCGAGCTTCAACAAAAGCGGCATCCCCTTCTCCTCAGGTACCGCGGGTTGGTCAGTAGCTTGCCAGTGAGCCGACAGCCGGTTTGGCGCAAGTCTCCCAACTGCCCGGAGTCGGTTCGCCACATTGTTAACGGCATCCTTTAATTGTTGCTCCAGCAGGCTGATGTTGTATTTGCCCTTGAACCCAAGCAGCAGGCACAGATAATAGACCTCAATTACATCCGCGTTGGCTTCCATATCCTGCATCATCGCATCAAGACGCTCGAAAAACTTTAGACCTGCGAGATGCTGTTCGAAATAAACTAATTGCAGCGGATTTCGCTCCCACTCGGATCGCAGCGGAAAGTTGTTCTTAGGCGAGAGGACCGTCTCATCTATAAACGCAACAAGGGCGAACTTAACATCGTTGATTATCTGTGGATGGCATCGAAGTTGAACCCCGCCATTTTCAAGCTGCCGCAACAAATCGTCGACTACGGTTCGCACCTCATTCGACGGAACTATCGCACCGGCTTGCATCTTGAGCGCAAGTTCCAATAACGGCGCAGCGAGATTGACCAGAGCGTTATTTGACTTAACACGCAGGCCTGATTCAGCAATAGGTTGGGCGACGACATTCTGCATCAGTTCGACGTTGGGAAATTAAACAGTAAAGCCTGCGAAAATAATAAACAAGTACCCCGAAGAACGGCATTTCAGAACAGACTACGATCAGGGTTTAATTGCGTACAATTCAAGCTTTTGATCAACCAATTCCTGCGGAACATAAATAGCAACGCTCTTTGAATTACGAATCGATTCCCAAAAAATACCGTCTTTGTCGAGATTGAAATAATGAAATCCGATGCGAGTTGGAATCGGAGAAGGAGGCGGAGACGCATGCGTTAAAGTGACGCCCGGCAGTCCTGAACCAATCACGCCATCAATCACATCACGTGATGCGATCTTGATAATGCGTGGTACGCGATCGATCAGTTGGCCCTCGGGAACCTTCGCATGCACTCCAAGAAAAAATTCGGCATCCGTCAACAGCCGATCATCCTGAACCCTGCCGACATAGACTGACTCTCGCGTCGTTTCCAGCGGAATCTGAACGCAACGCGTCGGGATGACTGTCTCCATGAGACTGCGAATTTCCAAAGCAAGAGCACTGAAAGTTCCATAGAGATCTGTATGCAAATAATGAACGATATTCTGAGGATGCCGGTCGGTTGCAAATGTCATTAAGCGGCCACACAGTTCCGCCATCTCCGTATAAAGCCGTTCCGGGTGGACCAGCCGCGTCCTGAATAGATGCATCAGCACGGGCAGCGAAGAATTCACTGTATTCAAAAGCCAAAATACCGCGATTTCAGAGGTCGTAAAATCCGCAAGGGATGTTGTCCGCTGTCGCCGTTGCTCACCGAGAGAGCTGCTTTTGGCGATCAACACTTCGACGATCTGCCGCAGCATATTTACAAGCCAAACAGATGAACTGATGCTCAGGGCAGGGGGAACATAGGTTTCAACGTAGGAAAGCTGACCTGTAGGAGTTCTTACAATCTCAGCGATCTTTATCGAATTGTATCCGTCGCGGAGCTCGCTTGCGAACATTAACCTCAGATTACTGCGTGCGAACGCGAGTTGCTGCTCGTTCTGGCCAGTAGTTTCATCAAGCACAACCGCGGCATCCTGCCAGTAACGAATGGTCGGACTATGTTCGCCGCCGCTGCCCTGAAAATTCCTTGCGCCGGCGCGTTTTGATGGAATTGCCAGATAGACCGCAAGGCTTCCCTCGTTTTCCTGAAAAAACCCGTCGACGTGACGGGCTTCCGGCGCAACGTCTGTTTGCGGCACGTTCACCATTAGTCCATCCGGCATTACCGCGCGGCAGCGAACAATTTCACAAAGTCCGTTGGCGATCGCCTCGTGATTTAATAAAAGATCGAGAATCCCCCATTCATATGGAACCAGCGAGGCCGTCCTGGAGTTCAGCAGATCATCATAGTAGTTATCCCACTGTTGAAAGTGGTGAGGAGTTAACAGCATGCCTTCGTTCCAAACTACTTTTCTGTGCGGACTCATAGTTTTCCGGGTGCAAGCTGATTGGGGCGGCAGCTAGTCTATTAATTTTCAGAATATACTTTGGGACAGTTTAAGTACTTAAACCAGGACTATAAGGGCCTGTAAACTCTGCCCTTTCAATTTCTTCTGCAAAAGTGATTTTGTGACCTCATCTTACATTTGTCAACAAACAGTTGACGACGTCGAATATAAAGACGCTGGCTGGAGTTCGGTTTGCTTTGGCGACGGACGGAAGAGATGGTCTTGACAAAGCTGATACGCTGCATTAAAGATGTTGTACTCTCCAGGGGCATTCTCGTCTAATACTGGATTTCGGCCTTGAAGGCGTTGAATAAACGTCACGAACCATCTTCCGCGGAGCAACACGGTGAACAATAATGACAGGCGAAGTGGGAATGATCGGC
>Ga0137418_10003037_pt1 | contig 15391 bp, 9 predicted proteins | sample CZODoug3_1_2_16f_FD_122242 | JGI IMG/M metagenome (GOLD analysis project Ga0137418, IMG submission 122242) | Vadose zone soil fungal communities from Angelo Coast Range Reserve, California, USA - CZODoug3_1_2_16fungal (Hybrid Assembly) | ecosystem: Environmental > Terrestrial > Soil > Vadose... | reverse complement strand
CGCACTGACCTTACCGCCGATTCGTCGGCGGCTTCTGCCACCGCGCCCAACCTGGACACAAACCTCGTGAATGCGTGTGGGGTCTGTCTCGCGGGACTGGCAGTCCTTGGGCACTTAACACTCGTGCACAACAGAATCATCGCGCATGGACAGCACGTCATTGTTTACCGGGATAGAGCGGCAATCGCTAGTAAGTCAGAATGCTTGGTGCGCACCGAGTACGACTCCGCCTATGGACAAAACGGGAACGTGAGCCCGTCCGACCCAGACCCGAAGTCAAGCCGGGCGTGCGAGATCGGCCCAAGGCTGCGCAGGGAGGACGTCGGGAACCACAAATGCGTAAGAGTCCCTAACAAAACCCTCAGGGTTCCACGGACATCGAGGTGAACTGACAGATCCTAAACGAGCACAGCCGGATGTGACGTTGCCGCAGGTTCGTTGGCTAAGCCTCAGAAATTGAACTCTATGGACAGCTGAACGATGCGTGGGCTGGAACTGAAGCTCACAACCCTCCCAAAATCGTCCGAGTTGATGTCATTGATGGGATTGTCTCGATTCGCATGGTTGAGGACATTGAAGAAGTCGGCGTGGAACTCCAGGTTTCTCGACTCGGCAAGAGAAAAGCGCCTGGACAAGGAGAAATCGATGTTGCTTTGGCTCGGCCCGCGCAGCACGTTGCGTCCGACGTTGCCCAGGTCCGTTCCTCCCTCCGGCGCTAATGCCGTGGGGTCGTGGGCAGTCGGGATCGCCTGCCCGGGTCGGACCTCGGCGATGGAGAATGCTGCTGGGCTGAAGGAGTAGCCGGGCGGGATGTTGCTTAGGGCAGTTCGTTGGTTTGCTCCCGGCGCCCAGTTCGGACGCCCACCGGCTAGGCCATACAGGGAACCTCCTGCAGGGTCGAACAGATCGACCGGCAGGCCCGACATGATGGTCACGATCCCAGAAACTCGCCAGTCGGATGCTAGAAGACGCGCCGCTGTCGAGCGGCGCGTGAAAGCGGGCTTCGGCAGGTCCCACAGGAAATAGCCGACAACGCGGTGAGTGCGGTCGAAATCGGACAGGCCGCGGTTGCTCTGGGCCGCCAGTTGGTTTCCCACGATCCCACTTGTATCCAGTCCAGGGAAAGAACTGTTATCGATGGATCTGGAGAAGGTGTATGAACCCTGGAGCTCGAACCCGTGAGAGACTCTTCTATTCAGCGTGGCTTGCAGCGAGTGATAGGTGGATTGTCCGCTCGACTGGTTGAGATTGAAAAAAGCGGTATCCACTCCCTGCATTGGCGCGCGTAGCAACGCATTCTCGTTGGTGTTCAGCGTGATCACTTCTCCAGTGACCTGATTCGTGATGGGGTGATTCGGGCTCGCAATTCGAGCTTGATTGATGGCTACTTGGCGAAACAGTCGTACTCCACGCGAACCGACATAAGCGACTTGCAACACCGTGTCGGGTACCAGTTCGTATCGAACGCTGCCATTGAAATGTTGAAAGTACGGCGCGCGAAGATTCGGGTCGAAGGGATTGCTGGCTAAGGCATAGCCTGTCTGAACCAGGGGGAAGCTGCTTTCCGCGGGCACGTCAGGGAAGGGATTTGCAAAAGTATGCCCGGAGAAAACAAAATTCTGATAGAAGGGCGGTGAGAAGTAGTCCCAGGCAAGGTAAAAGAACGAGGGCTCCGAAAAAAAGATGCCATACCCGCCGCGCAAAATCAGCCGTCCCGAATTCAGCGGCGACCAGGCAATGCCGATCCGCGGACCAAGATTTCTCGGGGACACGCTGTTGACTACACGCTTGCTGACCTTGGGAACCTGGGGCAAGACGTACTGCGAATTGCCAGCCATCACGATGCCGCCGCTGGGTGGCCCCACCGGCAAGCCATCTGGTCCGATCTCCATGCGCGGGCGGTACAGTGCCGGATCAAAGCCGCCAATCGATCCGTTCGTCTCGTAAGGCGGCAGGTTTAACTCGTATCTCAGACCCAAATTGAGTGTGAGCTTGTGAGACAACTTCCAGTCGTCCTGCGCGAACAAGTTGTAGTCGCTCGTCCGGAAATGACGGTGGCTGAGGCCCACGCCAATCGAGGAAAAATCGGTGTTGCCGGTCAGGAAGTCGTTGAAGGTAGGGAAGTCGATTTCTCCGTAGGTGTTGACATTTGCATGAACATCCCACCAGTAGCGGCGAAACTCGCCGCCCAAGCGGATGATGTGCCCGCCTCGGTGAAGAGACAGGACATCGCTAACCGACAAGGAGTACGTGGAGGCGTTATTCAGAGTAATCCACTCCGACCCTACTGACGCTCCGCCCTCATCGCGCCCCAGCACGATATTCGGCAAGCCCGGAAAATCCGCAGCAGTGGGACGCTGAATGCCGATGGTCGAATCCAGCAGTGCTTCCTGCGGGAGCGCCCGGTTATGCAAAAAGTTGGAACCGAAGCGGGTCTCGTTGGCTGCGGTCGGACTGAACGTGTGAACGTAGGACACGGACAGAAGCCGGTTGTCGTTCTCCACCTGCAATCCAAAGCCGGGAAGGCTGGTCGCACCGAATGCGACCTGACCAGGCTCCCATCCCCCGAGAGCGTGAAACTGTGGTGCATCCGCGAAAAAGAACTTCACGGCCAGAGCGTCCTGGGGCCGAGGCAGAAAGTCGAAATCGGTATTGAATTGTTCTTCGTGGTAGGTGGATAGCACCGTGCCGGAGACCCGTCCGTCAGCTTGCTGCGGCGTCGGAATGAGGTAGTCTCCGTTGGTAAGCTTGGCGTTGAGAAGTGCTAGCGAAATGGGATTGATGGACGTCGCCGGAGTGCCGTCGGACATCTGCGGCTGAAAGGTATTGAGGAGGGTTGACTCCGAGCGGTCGTCGGTGAGACCGGGAGCAATCAGGACGCTCTTGTAAATGCTCTGGTCGGTAGCGCCGTTGGTCTCACGGACGCCCTGATAAGAAAGAAAATAGAAGGCCCGGTCCTTGCGGATCGAACCGCCTACAGTAGCGCCGTAAACGTGCCGTCGCAGCACAGGCCGGGCGACGTCCGCCTGTTTTAGATTGGCGTCATTCGCATTGAGCGCGTCATTGCGAAGATAGTCGTACAGGCTGCCGTGCACCCGATTCGTTCCGCTTTTCGTGGACACCTCAATGCTGGCTCCGCCCGCGCTCTTCAAGGACGCGTCGTACAGCGAAGTGTTTACCACGACCTCTTGGATGCTCTCCGGGGCGGGAATCGGGACCGCCGTGAAGTCATGTCCATAAATGTCATTGGCATTGACGCTGTTGACCTGAAGGTTGTTTTGTTCGCTCCGCGCCCCGTTCACGTAAAAGTTAGGTGAGTTGCGGCCGATGGCGCTGTTATTGGTGAGTTTCACGGATACTCCCGGCGCGAGTAACGCTAGCTGCAAGAAGTTACGCGTGGGCAGCGGCAGGCTCGATATCGTCTTCGCCTCTAGCTCCGTTGCAAGCTGGGGACCATCGGATTGGACCAAAGGAGGAGTGTCAATGACGGTCACTTCAAACGAGGCGCTTTCGACCGAGAGCACGATGTTAACAATGGTGACCTGACTTGCGCCAACCTGCAGGGTATTCCGCGCTGTCGCGAATCCCGGCACCGAGACGTTTAGTTCATACGTGCCAGGCGAAAGATTGTTTAAGGCATAGTCGCCCGAACGATCAGTTACGGTCGTGCATTTTTCGCCCGTAGTGCTGTTCGCCCCCCGGATCGCTGCGTCAACGACGATAGCACCTTGTCCATCGCGAACGGTACCGACAATCTTCCCCGTCGCCCAGGTCTGCCCAGAGGCCAAATCTGCACAGAGAACGCAAAGGCACAGGAAACAAATACGTGCGGGTTGTAGAACCGGCAACATAGAGGATGAACGCGCTATGGTGGCAAACCCACGCGATGCATCAAGTCCGTGAATCTTGGGTCCGAGCGCAGCGAGTCCCACTTCGGTTCCCTCAAACCATCTACTCCGTCCCGGGCGTCATAGGCTTTCTCTAACCATATAAATGCCTTGTCCTTATCCCCCGCATATCCATAAATTGAGGCAACGAACCAAGCGGGAATGAAAGAGGTTCGGGATGAAACCTCCAGTTCATGGGCAAAAACTCGGAGCGCCTCCGTATACCCATGCTTCTTATATGAGCGGCCGATGGCCTCAGACATTTCCCTGTAGTCCACGGCAGCTGCTGCCTTCTGCCATTCGGAAATTGCGTTTTCGGGCCTGTTGGTCAATGCATAGAGATCTGCGAGACATAAATGCACACCCAAGTCCCCGGGCCTGATCTGGGCTTGACTTTGGTAGAGCTCGATGGCGCGGTCAAATTGCCTCGTCACATAGAATGCATCCGCCATGTGATCATTCTTGGGATCGAGACTCTGTGCGAGTTCGTATTCTTTTGTCGCGTCCTGCATCTGGCCCTCAACCAGGCCCAGGAAGTTCGCGTAGTCCGCGTGCGCCTCCGCATCACTGGGCGCAAGTTCCAACGCCCGCTGGTATTCTCTCTTGGCACCCGGCCAGTCCCAGTCGTAGAAGCGTAGAACAAAAGCCATATCCCGGTGTGCTTCTGCCAGGGAGTTGTCGAGCTGCAATGCTTTGAGCAGCAGCGGCTTCGCTCGCGGTGCCCAATCCCGCTCCGGCAAAGGACCGGATAGCAGGGCATCCCAAACCCCAAGATACGACGGTGCGTAACTGGGGTCTTTCTGGATCGCCACCCGGAAGTACTGCTCGGCTTTTTCACCTTCAGCCGCAGCCAGTTTTATTCCGTCTTTCCTGAAGACCGCATCCTGTTCCAGCTGTAAGTGATACCGCCCCCTCAGGTAAGCTTTGTGCGCTTCCAGGCCTACCGGGCGCCACGAATGAAGTTGTGTCTGTTCGCCCGCGCTCATTTTTACTCGAATCTCATCGGCAATCGCGCTTGCCACTGTGCTTTGCAGACCGAGTACATCCTGCAGATTGCGGTCGTAGCTTTCCGCCCAGACATTCGTATCTGTGAGCGCGTAAATCAGCTGCGCGGTGATTCGGACCTCGTCTCCCGAAAGAACGACCGAACCTTCAACAATCCCATCCACTCCCAACTCCCTCGCGATCTCCGGCAGGCGCTTGTCCGTTTTCTTATAGCGCATGACTGAAGTGCGAGAGATTACCTTCAACGCCCGGATGCGCGACAATTCCGTGATCAACTCCTCAGTCATGGCATCGGCGAAGTATTCCTGCGCTGGATCGCCCGAGAGATTCTGCAATGGCAGCACGGCGATGGAGCGAATCTGGGGGACCTCACCTTTCCCGGCAAGTTTTCGCCACACATTCGCCGGCATCAGTGCTAATAGCACCAGGAGAGCAACCGTGGATATAACCCCAATCACGATGCCGATTCGCAGACCCCGTCTCGAAAAGATTGATTGCGTCGCCGTGTCGGCTGATTTCGAGACCTCGGTCGCAAGGCCGGTATTCCCGTTCACCCGCACAACCGGCGCCAGCAGCCGGTAACCCCGCTTGGGAATAGTCTGGATGAACTTTGATTCCCGCGGGTCGTCTTCAAAGGCGCGCCGTATCTCGGATATCGACCGCACCAGCACGTCGTCCGATACAAATGTGTCTGGCCAGACGGTCTTCAAGAGTTGTTCTTTAGGAAGGGTTTCACCGGGGTGATGGGCCAGGCACACCAATACCTCCATCACCTTCGGCTCTAGCTGTCGGCTTGTACCGTTCTGGGAGATGGTGTTCAGGCCGGGCTGGACCAACCAAGTCCCAACGCGCAAGTCGCCATTCATGGCGACACCCCAAACGTGACCACCATTATAGACCAGTTCTGCAAGTCTTTGATCCGTCTCAATCCTCGGTAAAAACTCGCCCAAATCTCGGCGATTCATCAGGACAATACAAGCGGCCTTGAACCATAAAAATCGGGTCAGCGCTCCTTGGGACCCAGAGCTACCGGGGATTTCGGAGAGCTGCGTATTTGAGACGAGATTCAGGAGGATGGTATGAACCGCACGACGCGAACGCTGCTCATGATTCTCATTGCAACGACCTTCGTCTTCAGTCTCGCCCCGGCCGCCCCTGCGCATTCATGCTCGACCGCCACCGGCGCAGGAACATGGGGATTCACAGTAACAGGAGCGATTGTTCTTCCCACCGGGGCCGCGGTCCCAGTGGTGCAGGTGGGCAGCTACACCCAGGACAGGGCGGGAAACATTGTCGGCTTCCAAACTCGGAGCCTGGACGGCAGCGTTGCGGAAGAAACGTTTACCGCAACAGTCTCGACCAATGCGGACTGCACCGGCAAGTCCACGCTTTCCGTCTATGACAAGGCCTCTGGCGCCCTGGCTCGCACCTCTACTCTCGACGTCGTATTCGTTGACGAGGGGAGAGAAGCACGGTCAATCGTCACGTCGATCGTTCTACCCAATGGCGCGAGCCTTGGTCCGGTACTAACTGTCGAGCACAAGCGAGTGTCCACAGCCGGTTCGAGATGACGAACGGCACGCGTCGCCGGGCTTGCTGGCTGCAGTTGGGGGGGCTCTAGGTGGTCATTGAAATCCGGTCCGAAACAACAAGGACACGGAGAGGCAAGAAAAAGTTGGAGTGGGGTTATGAAGCCATCTACGTTCTTACTTGTCATCGCTAGTCTGTGCTTTGTCGATGCGTGTGGCGGTGGCGGTACGCCGCCCCCACCACCTCCTCCTGCCGTGCCGACGGTCGCGATTTCGGCGTTATCCACCACAATCAATCTAGGGGACGCGGCAACCCTCACTTGGTCGAGCACGAATGCGACGTCTTGCACAGCCTCGTCAAGCCCGAGCGAAAGTGACTGGTCCGGCCAAGTGGCAACGAGCGGCTCCCAGCCGGTGACCCCGGCTTCACTCGGAACCAGTACCTACTCACTGCAATGCACCGGGAAAGGGGGCGATACGTCTAACTCTGCCTCGGTGATGGTGAACATTGGGGCGCTAGTCATCGTCTCCGGCACCCTCCCGAACGGCACCGTGGGGACGCCGTATGATCGAAGAAGCGTCCGCTGCTCAAAAGGATCTCCTGGCTGCACATGTCTTTTCCCGAATAACCCTCAAAGCTGCTTTCGAATAGTCTTCGGGTTCCCACTCAGCGCGACGGGAGGCATCGCACCCTACGTTTGGAGCTGGACTGCAGCGCCGGGTTTAGTTCTACCAGCGGGCTTGAGTCTTTCCGGAAGCACGATTTCAGGTACTCCGAGCGCTGCAGGGAGCTATGGCATTGTCGTAACTGTAACCGATTCGCAGTCCCCTGCTGGCCATACTGCAGTCACCTACACCCTGACCATCAACAATCCGACGCCGCCATCCATCACTAGTACTGCACCCCGTGCTGGTAGCCTGAACTTGCCATATACCTTCACGTTCTCTGCAACCGGCTTTGCGCCGCTGACCTGGACCAAGAGCGGCGCGCTGCCGCCGGGTTTGCTCTTAGGCAGCGATGGAGTGCTTGCAGGCACGCCAACCAAGCTGGGGTCGTACCCCATCACCGCGACAGTGACCGATGGGGTCGGACAGACATCGTCCGAAGACGTCACCATCGAAATCTTTCCCCACGGATTCAAGACGACCGGAAGCATGGCGGAAGCCCGTCGTGAAGGCCACACCGCCACCCTGCTCACTAATGGAAAGGTCCTTGTGGCAGGAGGAATAGATGCCACCACCACGGCAGAACTGTTCGATCCCGCGAGCGGAACCTTTTCTGCTACCGGCAGCATGGTAAGTGCACGCCATGACCACACCGCAACGGTACTGTTTAATGGCAGAGTACTCGTCGCGGGAGGGGATAACGTTACGGGCGCCACGGTGGAGCTATTTGATCCCGTCAGCGGAAGTTTTGCCTCTACCGGCAGTATGAGCACCGCGCGTACGGGTCACACCGCCACATTGCTGACCAACGGAAAAGTCCTGGTGACCGGAGGAATCGGCACTGGCGGGGTTTCTCTCGCGACGGCGGAGCTGTTCGATCCGGCCAGCGGGACCTTTACTCTGACCGGTAGCGTGGCAACCCCACGTACTGGTCACACCACGACCCTGCTTGCCAATGGAAAAGTGCTGGTCACGGGAGGGATGGACGCCGGTGGCACGACAGTCGCGACCGCGGAGTTGTTCGATCCAGTCACCGGGAGTTTTACTTCCACCGGCAACATGGGAACTACCCGTCGTGACCACAGAGCCACCTTGCTGACCAACGGAAAAGTATTGGTGACGGGAGGAGTGGACGCCAGTAGCACGATTGTCGTGACCGCGGAGTTGTTCGATCCGGTAAGCGGAACTTTTGCCTCTACGGGCAGCATGCGAACAGCACACATCCGTCACCAAGCAGTGTTGCTGCAGGATGGAACCGTGCTGGTAGCGGGAGGTGGTGATTCGAGCGGACTGGCGCAAGCAGCCGCTGAGCTTGGCGCGGCATCAGGAGCGAGCTTTGCCGGAACAGGCAGCCTGATCACAGGGCGGGACTCGCATACTGCAACCCTGCTCAATGATGGGCGAGTGCTGGTGACAGGTGGAATCGATTTCAGCGGAACTCCACTTGCTACCGCGGAGTTGTACCAATAGAGGTCAATGGAGGCCTCTGACCCCTGCCACTCTCGCGCACAATGGTCTGCTCGGAAATTGTCGTGCTTGCGGCCGCGTTGCTTCAGGGGTGCGGCGGCAGCAGCGTCCGCCAGGGGCTGCCTCCCACGAAAGGGCCGCCACCCACATCCGGATCACCGCCCCCAACCCCCACCGCGCTGCGTGTCCTGAACCGTCTCTTGTACGGCGGCGCAGATCGCATGGCAAGTTTTGGATCCGCCGAGCGGAGCATGTTTCCATCCGAAGGACAAATATATTACGTCGCTGATCAGCCGGGTAGTGACCGAGCCGGGTTGAATCGCTACGTCGATGCCACGATCACCGACCACGCCGATGGAGTCAATCCACCGGCCGGCTACACACTCGATCAGACACTCGGTTACCCCTGGACACAGGCTTCACTTCCCGGGCTTGAACTTCTATCAGAAGGCTTCAACTCCACGCGGGGCGACTACTCTCCGATGCTTCCTGGCGAGAGTATTCCCGGCTATACCGCTTCCTCGCTTGGCGTCTATGGTTACCCGCGATTCGCTAATACCCCGGAGGCGTTACTAAGTTTGTCTGCAGGCGGCGTGACGGTGGAATCAAACAAAGTTGCGGGCGGCGTGACTTGGCGATGGTTCTGGAACGGCATGCAGTTCGAAAATCACTTCGGATACGGAAGCGAGATTCAGGCTGCCTTCTACTTCGGCACCGGACCAAGCTTGAACCCCAACGAAGCGGGAGACGGCTACTTTCCTGCCGGCATCAGCGCCGGTAACGGATCGCCTGTCGCACGGTTTGAAAATCAGGGAAACACGCAGATCACGCGAGCGGTTCCCCTCAATTGGGATCCCACAGCCTTTGGCGGTGACTTCGACCACCCCATCCTCTGGGACAGCGTGATGCTGGGTAAAGACGTCACCCTCAACTTCAACAATTTGGGGTCGGTCGCTCAGTACACCACGCATTTGGTTCTTCCCGCAGCAGGCTTCGGCACGCTGGCGATGCCGACCGGTTATCTGCGGGGAAATTTCAACCGCTTTTGGACTTACGATGCACAAGCCAAGCGTCTGACCGAAGTGACGAGCCAAGTGCCCAATGGTTGCGCCAATGGGGACCTAACCTTCGCTTTCTATACCAGCTTCGGGGGCGTCATCATCTCCGACGCCACGGGTGACTATGCCATGGGGATTTACGGGGTCAGCACCTCAAGCGGAGGGCAGATAAGCTTCTTCGGTTTATACAGTTATCCCTGCGCGGTCGGCGACACGTCCGAGGACGCATGGAACTTCAACGTCTGGGCTGCGGTTCGCGGAAACGGGGACATATTGTTTCCGGCGGGAGACAGCAGCTACAACAGCTACATGATTACCGAATCTGTACAAAATGTAACCGCGCTAATGGATGGACTTTACAACGCTGGGGTTCACTAAAACTTTGGTTGTTTAGGGCCGCCGTCGATCTTGTGTCGACGACGGACGCACCGTCGCAATCGTCCTAATGAAACGTAAGCAGTCGTGGAACTTAAATGGATAGAAGCCCGGCGCAGACAGCTCTCATGGCGACAAGAGATTAAGGAGGAGTCCTCATGCGAAACCTACCTCTAGCAGTTCTTGCAATCCTCCTGAGCCTTGCAGCGTCCGCCCAGCTCACTCGTGCGTACCGCCCGCCAACGTCGCAACGTGTCCCGCAGTATCTGCGCAGGTTGAGTCCACATCGCGCATTTCTCACGCCCGATCGCGAAGCGCTCCGGCGGGCCACCGCCTCATCCGACATCACCTGGGTGAAGTGTCCCCCAGAAGCGCAGGATCTCGGAGCCATGTGCGGGACCCTGGCCGTGCCGCTTAATCGACGCCACCCGGAGAAAGAAAAGATAGCGATTTATTTTGAGCTCTACTTACATAGGAAACCAGGCCCGGCGGAGAGCGCAATCCTAGGCAACCCCGGCGGACCAGGTTTTGCCACGAACATTTTCAGATTTTTTGCCCTGAGCGCATTTGCTCGGAACCTCGATGTGCATGACATTCTGCTTATTGATGACCGCGGTCGCGGGTTCTCGGCTGCCATTGACTGCGAGGAATTGCAGCACGGCACTGCCCCGTTTGCCCAGGCTGAATCCGATTGTGCCGCTCAATTGGGGGAGGCGGATAGCCGGTACGGAACCGGTGACGTGGCCATGGACACGGAGGCGGTGCGTGCAGCCCTGGGCTACGACAAGGTTGATTACTTGGGTTCTTCGTACGGAGGCGCGGACGTAACCGCGTATGCGACGCGCTTCGGACAGCACCTGCGCTCGATCGTGCTTGACGCGCCAGTGGGGACACCGGGACTGCGAGCCTTTGCCCGCGACCGCTACTCCGCCCGGTCTACGCACCGCGAGGTACGACTGGATTGCCTGCGTTCGCCCACCTGCGCTGCGGACCATCCCAATCCTGACACCGGGTTTGAACGACTGATCACAAACATACGGAGCAAGCCCGTGCAGGGCTACGCCTACGACGCCAGTGGAAATCTCATCCGGGTGCATCTGGACGAGGGTGCGCTGCTCAATGTTGCGATCAACCCAACCGGGAACTTCGTCAGTATCGGAGAATTGCTCGCAGCCGGAAACGCTCTGTCAGGTGGAGATGCTGCTCCTTTGCTTCGCCTGGGTGCCGAGGTCATCCCCCTCGTGCCCGACAATGGTGACCCGACGGGTTTTTCGCAAGGCGCCCACTACGCCACCCAGTGCGTGGATGGCTACCAGCCCTGGGATTGGTCTGCCCCTGTGCTCGAGCGGAAGAAGCAGTTCGCCGATGCGCTGAAGGAACTACCCGAAAATGCCTTCTCGCCATTCACCAAAGCGGCGGCCGCTGGCTTAGATGTAAGCCTAGAGAAGCAATGCATCTGGTGGGAAAAGCCTACGCCGTCCTCGCCCGTAACGCCGCCGCATCCTACCTATCCAAATGTCCCCACGCTGGTGCTGGTAGGTGACCTCGATACGGTTGTACCCATGGAAGAGGTGCGCAAGGTGGCGGCCCTGTTTCCCGGGAGCACGTTCGTTCCAGTCGCAGAAGTTGGCCATACGACTCTCGGATCGGGCCAGTGTGCCGCAGGCCTTACGTCTGAGTTCTTCGAAACCCTGCAGGTTGGAGACACGACCTGCGCAAAGACCCCGGAAACCGTGTGGCCCGCGCTTGGACGCTTCCCGCTAAGGGCCGCGGACGCCCGCCCCGCAGAAATCGACCCCGATGGGCACAATGAGATCGGGGAACACGAGCGAAGAGTCGTGACCGTCGCCGTCGCGACTGTGATTGACGCCCTCAAGCGCACCAGCATCGGAGATGGCACGGGAGTGGGTTTGAGAACGGGGACATTCGAGAGCAGCTTCGATGCCGACGGAAACCAGATAACCACGCTCGCCGACTGCGCCTTTGCCAAAGATGTCCTGGTGAATGGCACAGTGGAGTGGGGAGCTGACCTCTCTTTGGTTGCCGACTTGACCGTGAGCGGCACGGGCACCGCAGGTGGAGTCCTCCATGTAGAAGGGACTTGGCAAGCACCAGGGCCAGTTGGCAACTTCACGATTTTTGGCACGCTACGGGGACGTCAGGTAGCAGTGCTCGTACCGGACGCCTAGAGCGCGGACTACACCCGGCGGAACGTGCTGAAGTCGGAATCCAACCGCGTACGTAATTCTAAGGACAAATGCTATGGCTCGCGCCCGTCGTCAGTGAAATGATCGAGCAGTCGGAGAGCGAGTACGCGCCAGCGCATCGCTCGACGAATAAGTCGGCCAAGCATCCGGGCCGCCAGGAGTTGCCTTCGAATTTTCCGCGCGTAGAGCGGGTTCTGCCTTGCACGCCGGATCAGCGCGTGTGCAAACGCTGCGGCAAAGAAACAGTGGTGATCGGCTACGAGGAGAGTTCCCAGTTGGATGTGGAGCCAGCGAAGTACTTCGTGCTGGTCACGAAACGAGAGAAACGGGCTTGCCGGTCGTGTGAGGAACTCGGAGTGGTTTCGGCACCGCTGCCACCACGGATCATCGAGAAGTGCCTGGCGAGTGACCGGAGCGTCATCGACACGGTCATCAGCAAGTATTGCAATCACACGCCCTTGCATCGCCAGAGCATGATTCTGGAAAGGGACCTCGGATTGGAAATCAGCCGCGCAACGCTGGACGGCTGGGTCCTGAAAGTTGGCGAGTTGCTGATCCCAATGGTCGCCGCCATGCGGCGCGAGCTGATTAGCGGATCTTACATTCAGGCGGACGAAACTCCGGTCGATGTGCAAACACGCGAGGGCCGGGAAAAGAACCATCAAGCGTATCTCTGGCAATACAGTCGCCCGGGAGGAAGCGCGGTGTTCGACTTCCGTTTAGGCCGTGGACGTGATGGACCGAAACGATTTCTGGGACAGTTCGAAGGCATTCTCCAAACCGATGGATACGCGGCTTATGACCAGATCGGCGGGGCAAGCATGGTACATGCCGCTTGTTGGGCTCATGCTAGAAGACAGTTTTTCGAGGCGGTGCAGCTAAATCCACGAGACTCGGTTGCAACTCCGATTGTGGCGCGGATGGACGAACTGTTTGCCGTCGATGCGGAAGCTCGGCGCAAAGCGCTGAGTACTGCGGCGCGCCATATCCGACGTCAGGAAACAGCCAAGCCTCTTCTCGGCGATATTCGCAGCAAGATCGAGGCAGCGCAGTCGGTTGCATTGCCCTCCAGCGCACTCAGCAAGGCTTGCCAATACGCCCTCACACTGTGGAGGAAACTTACGCGATTCCTGGAATATCCGGAACTTGAGCTGAGCAATAATCTGGCAGAGAACTCAATGCGTCCCGTGGCATTGGGCCGTAAGAACTGGATACACATCGGAAGCCCACAGGCCGGACCCAAGGTTGCAGCAATTCTCTCGGTCGTGGAAAGTTGCCGCAGGTTGAAACTCCCAGTGCGCGACTATTTGGCAACGATCCTTCCTGGGCTTGCCGATCTCCCGATCCGGCGCCTTCCGGAACTCACTCCAAAGGCTTGGGTCTCCTCTTCCTGATCCAGACCATTTGTCAGTTTCCCAGTCGGCAGGGGATTGGCGAGTCCGTGTTCGTTTACGGTAAGCTCACGCGGTGAATCAAGTCTTGAAAGCGCGGATCGGAGCGGAGGCGATCATAATCCGGACCCTGGTGTATGGAAAGCATAGCTGGCGAGTGGTTCGCAGGCCTTCTGCAGCCAGACGAAGGCCAGGTCTTTCTCTCCGAGGACCGCGTAGATTCTGGTGAGATAAAAGGATCCTTATATTGTTGCATGGAACGCCGCCGCAATTTGTCGGCGATTTCCAGCGCCTCTTGTCTTTTGCCCTGAACGGCGTAAACATGGCCTAGCTGCCCTTTGGCTAAGGAAAGAGTTTCCCAAGAGTTTATTTTCTCGACCTCGGCGATGGCAACCGGACACAACTCCACCTGCTGAGAAGCCTGTGCCAGGTAGCGCCGCGCTTGGACAAATTCGGAGTATACGTGCGGTGTCTTCCGTCATCGGCGACGTGATAGCCGAGTCCAGGCCAAGACGGGCGCGCAGCAGCCTCACCTCAGACCCAGCCGGCTCAATTTCCCACAGCAGGCGCGACAACCCCAGCGAGCGTCCACGAGAAAGATAGGCATCGTCCAGCGCGCCGATTCGCTGAGTAACGACGCGGTTGAAGCGCCGAACCAAATCGACTTGATTTTGTGCCATTGTCTGACTATAGTCAGACAATGGCATTTTTGTGATTGTACTCTTGGCGAGCTACATACCGGCGCGGCGCGCGGCCAGGGTGAGCCCGATCGTCGCCTTGCGCGAGAGTTGAGGGCATCGCCGGGGATGAGCGCCAGGAAACCAAAGCGGTCATCGCATCCACCACGATCTTTTTGGTACTACAACAACTGGGACTTTAACCCGAATCAAGATGTGAAAGGAAAATGCCAGATGAACAATGAGATGAACAAAAAGAAAGCGGTCGTAGCATTCATTGCGCTCCTTACGTGTGCCTTGGCTGGTCAAGCATTGGCGCAGGGTCAGGAGATTGAATACAAATCCAATGCCGATGACCTCGCGAAAATTCGCAGCGTGTTGGAGGAGTTCCGCCAGGATATTATTCACAAGGACGCGTACGCCATAACGAAGCTCATGCTGAACCCCAACGTGCTCTTTCATGAAATCGACGACCAGAAAGAGGTTGATAGCGCCCGCAAATATAACGCTCAGTTCGATGGGATTGGCCCGAGCGCTCTAGATGGATTTGCGAAATTCCTCTCTACGTCGAAGGACAAACTCGAAGAGAAATTTCACAACATCGAGATTCGCCAGGACGGTGATCTAGGGCTGGTGACATTTAATTACGCTTTTGTCATCAACGACAAGGTTACCAATTCAGGCGTCGAACACTGGCAGGTGCGCAAAATTGATGGGCAGTGGAAGATCTTGTCCGTTACCTGGACGAGCTATGATCGCAGCTGACAGCCAACAGCGCTCCAGAGAACAAGGCGAGCTAATGCTTGGTGATTGCGTCGGACCGATTCCTTAGCCGAGTAGAGATATATCATAACAGGAGAAGAGAAAATGATTAAGACTATTATCTTATCCATGTGTCTCGCAGCTTCCTCACTTTCGCTTAATGCACGTGCCCAGCAACAAGATAAAGATGAGCGCGCGTATACCGAGGGCCCGGTCACTCTGGTGGCCAACATAGAAGTTGAGTACGGGCATTTTGAAGAGTACATCGATTGGCTAAATTCGACATGGAAGCCGACCATGGAAGCCACGAAGAAAGCTGGGCTAATCATCGATTACAAGGTCTTCAGGCTCACTCCAAAATCACCGG
>Ga0137418_10003036_pt1 | contig 15393 bp, 14 predicted proteins | sample CZODoug3_1_2_16f_FD_122242 | JGI IMG/M metagenome (GOLD analysis project Ga0137418, IMG submission 122242) | Vadose zone soil fungal communities from Angelo Coast Range Reserve, California, USA - CZODoug3_1_2_16fungal (Hybrid Assembly) | ecosystem: Environmental > Terrestrial > Soil > Vadose... | reverse complement strand
TGGTGGAGGTTGTCTTACTTTGCCAACAGGCACTGGGTGGAGGACATCATGTCACGGTCACCAGGTTCAGTTTCAGAATCAAATTGGGGCATGTCGGCATGTCGGTGCCAATAAGAAGATAGAAGAAAAGACAAGGCGTCAGAGGCCCCCTGCCTATCCTAATAAAGGTTACATCCTAGTGCGGACGAATTTACCTCTCAAAAGAGCCTCATGTTAGATCTCATTGCGGACGGATGGGCCGAAATTTTCTACCATGTACGATCCCGGCCGCGGACAATTTGCCCCCGTCTGGACCAAGGTCCGATCGGTCATGCGGACGAACTGTTCGTGGCCGTAACTTTGGTTTGGTATGTCGCGAGCTTAGTCAACCAACACTGCAAATATATTTTTCCTACGTATTAACTGCATGGTCCCCGGCACTTTCAATAGCCCGTAGTCAACATCGTGTTCAACGGTACATATAGATGTCGGCATACTCCCAAATATGGCATCGCGCCTGCCTCGCGTCATGTCAACATCCAAGCTCCCGGCATTTTACACCAAATGTCGACAATTAATGATAATAGTTCATGTCGGCGACCACTGCCTCCGCCCGGCACCCTGGAATCCCGAGGTTGGCGTTACAATTTCACCTGGAGTTGCACCAACCAGCAACATTTTTCAGGTATAGTTTAGATATTATCAACGTTACTTTTGTGCGGTCGAAAAATAGCACTAACAACCGCTCACTCAAGGTGCCGGTGCACTGCCAGTGTCTCCAATATATATAGCTCAGTGCGACCTCACACAAGTCGATACTTACTTTCATACGTGCAAAAATCCCTTCTCCGCAAAACAAGTGTAGGTCAATGTTATAAGATTTGAAAATTGTACTAACCTTTGCTATCGAACTTTATAGCTTTCATAGACGCCATGAATAACAAAAAACATCGTACGTTGGATAAAGCATGCTCCCAGACCACAATAACTAAACAATCGCAGACATTGTTCCTTACAAGCCCTATATTCGACCGCTATCACCTCTCGCTATGGCGAGCCAATATGTTCCATTTGTTTGCTTGGTAGTATCTGTATTAGCAATGCCAGTGATGGCTTGCTTCACCTGGAACTTCCTAGTTACAGTCGGTGTGTTCACTGGCAACGATGGATCACCTCAATCTGCCCTTGGAATTACTATCCTTTCTCTGGAATTGCTCACGGTTTATCTTGTCATCGGTGAGTCTTGCCTAAGCCACTTGATGTGATAATTTCAAGCTGATGTCAAATAGCTCAATATATTTTCCCATCACTTCATTTGGACCGACCATTTATCGAAGTTGCTCGGAAACGCCGAACCCATACTTCCCGTTTGCGTCAGGACCGTTTACGGCGTCTAGTTGCTCGATCGCCACGGCCCAGACTATGGTTCACGGACGGTAAAACCACTCAGTCTATGCCTAATTTTGTCCTGCCGCTCGATTTCCCCCAGTGTGCGTAAAATCCATTCGCAACATTTTATTAACGCTTACGCGATTGATTTTACAGCTACTCCATCGTTTATCCTCTGCAATCCTTCGCCGCATAGTCCAAAACACTTGCAGGAACCCGGTCTGTGCATGAAAGACTGCGGTGACGACGAAATGCTGGACGATGAGTATCTCGATGATTGGCCCTTCGAAAACCAGTCTGGTTATTCAACAATGCCTGGCTTGCAGTATATGCTGGACAGTGACTACGACTCAATACCCAACCTACATTCTATCTCGGATTTCAACACCCAGAGTGAATCCCAACATTCCATTCCTGACTTGGAGTCGGTAGCGGAAAGTGACTGCAATTCAATACCCGACATGCTTTCTATCTCAGATTCCAACATCTGCAGTGAATCCAGACGTTCCGTGCCTGACTTGGAGTCGGCAACGGAAAGTGACTGCGACTCGATACCCGACCTGCTTTCAATCTCGAATTCCGACGCCCAGAGTGAATCCAGGCATTCCATGCCTGACTTGGAGTTGGCTGTGGAAACTGACTGTGACTCAATACCCGACCTGCTTTCGGTCTCGGACTCCGATGCCCAGAGTGAATTTGGACATTCTGTGCCTGACTTGGAGTCAGTAGCGGAAAGTGATTATGAGAGCTCGACGGTATCTGTAATGGATTATACTTGCGACAACTGCGTACCAGACCTGCCATTCACTATGGCAGGTACGGATAGTAAGTTTCTGTTATTGTTGAATTCAAATTGTGAGGCTGACAATCATGTGCCCGTACCACAACTAGTTGCAGATATGACGAGCAATAGTGTCAATTATTCTTCCAAGGATGAATACATTACGAACTGGCTTTCGACGTCATACATTTCTACATACAAGTCAGCTCGCCCAATGACTGGAGGTGGCGGTGATCCCAGCGATATCGCAGCGACTCTACCTACTCATTCGGCTCCAGCAGAAAATAGTGGCTCGGATGCCCCACTTCCGAATCTTCCGTTCAATCGAGATGCGTGGATCGGGTGTGGGAAGGTTTGGAATGATAACATCCCTAAGGAAGTTTGCGAAGCTCGCAACGCCGCTCGGAGAATTCCAAGTGGTGTCATCACTGCCCTGATTCCTTCTGCTTCACTCAATGTCACAGACCTTTTGTCAAAACATCTTATGACAGGCCCTGGGCACTCATCTGCGAAATCTGCCAGCTACGATAGTCGCATTCCAAATACCTTTGTAGGTGACTCTGATGGCCTCATATTTCAAAGTAATATTCGCGAATGCCGGGCCCACCTTTTTGCTTCCTTGGATTATGCTTCGCTCCTGCGCACGCAGTTCAATACCGCCTGGCTCTCTGGCGCTCGATCTATCCTTCTTCCGGGGGATCCCATCTCGCGTTATCCACTTTGGATTGAACATGTCCTTAGTGATCTCGAGATATCAACAAGGAAGGAAAGGGCATGGGTAAAGGCCTCTGACTGGTTATATTCTACAGCAGCAAATTCTATCGATAGCGACACAACTGCCATGGTTGGTGACTGCTTCGAGAGATTTAACGAGATTCCATGGGATAGCATTGTTCCGGGATTCAGTGAAGCGGTCTCATTGTCGACAAAAGACCTCGCGGCTTTTCTCTCCGACGATTGGCTCAATGATGAGATGTTGAACGCTGGAATTGATTTCATCACACGACATCTTGAGAATCAGAGCCGCGCGCGGGCGGTGAATGTTCTCTTTGTGGATGCACTTCACAGCGCGCGTTCGAGACATAAAACATACACAAGACGAAACCCACAAACTCTCGACCAGCTTATCATAGATGGTAGTGTGGATACACTTTACCTTCCCCTCCATGTGAACGGCAACCATTGGACTTTGCTGCTACTGGATCTAGTCAATCGCCAGTATGCCTACGGTGACTCGCTTAACCATTCAGCCACCGTTTCTCCAAACGTGCTTGACATCCTTGTCTGGTGGTTGGACGTGATCCAACTAGATAGAAGTAAATCCAAATTCACACTTTCGCCACAGTCACTTCCAATCCCACGTCAAAATGATGGTTTCTCGTGTGGAATCATAGTTCTATCAACAATAGCGTCTGAACTGTTGGGATTTTCGCCTTGGACTCAAGGTGATCATGCTTGCCAGCGAATGGAATGGTTTCTGCGTTTGTCCCAAAATCTTCAAAACCGCAATGTACGTCTTTCATCCTGTTTTAGCAACCAGCCATTCAATTCCTACCCACAGCAACCTGCCAACCAATTCGGCCATGATGATAGCAATAATGTGACGAACACGGGCTCTGCCAGCTCTTTACCTCCCGGGTCCGGCGAATCATCATCAATTAATACAACATCTGATGGCAATGGCATTTTGCAATTGGACTGCGTTGATTCCATGTTTGTGGATACCAACCCCATATCTCCTCTCGCTGGCTCTTCAACAACATCCCCACCGCTCCTACATGGGGCATCTATGCCAGGCGATATTCCAGCATCTGCGCCGAAAGTTTCGAAGCGGAGGAAGAAGGTCCTTCGAAATCCCAGTCCATCGTCAAGTGCGGAGTCTGACTCAAATGAATTTCGGGTTCAAGCATTGCGGTATCGACGGCTTAATCATTCTGGCGCCAAAGCCAGCTCTTCTTGGGCATATCAAAAGGCCCTTAACACCGAGGCACAGGGCTCAGAATTCACACCTAATGATACACGCTTATCTAAGTTTCAAGCGAAGATCATTCTGGACGACCCTCATGCTGAATTTGACCTGAATGATCTTCGAAAGGTTCGCTGTTCGCACTGTGCTACTTGGATTACAATGCGAACCTTGTATGAGGTACGGCGATGGACAGAGCACCGAAACTCACTGAAATGCCAGTCGCGGCAGCAGAAAGGTCTCGTTAACAAGTCCATTCGGAACTTCTTCTCCTCACCTGCTGGTGCATCGTTGTCCAACATTCGTAAATACCCCTGCCCTGGGTTGACTCGTGAGCAAAACCCCCGAGTTTCACATTATCTGAAGCGCTCACTGGCAGCAGGCGGCGGTGCACCAAGTCGAACGAATATTGCTGAAGTTCTCTTCGGTGTAGATGCGGTATATGCATTGCTTCCAGATGCACAAAAGAAGATGGTGGTGCGACGAGAAGAGTTGCTATTTCAGTGGAAGAATAGCCGGGCTGTAGGGGCGGTTTTCTCTAGCAAATGCCAGAAGGAAACACCAGGACGTCAAGATGACAACCAACTACTTCCTTGCGCAGAGTGCCGTGACTTGCTAAAACTGCATACCTTCCAAGTGGCGTTGAACCGACCCATACCTGATGACGCTAATATGAAATTCACGCCAATTTCTCACCGAGACCTGGATGTCGGTGATATCTACTTCAAGGTAAAGGGCATCCGTGATTTAGTAGAGACGGTATGTCCCATTTTTTCAACTCAAATCAACACTCGATTCACTATTTCATGCTTCAGAATGATGGCAACTCACCATGGCTCAAATTTGCGCGAGGTGTTGTTGATGGCGTTTATGCAAAACAAGATGTTTTGCTGGGAATGGTGGAGGCTTTGGTAATAAAAACTGAGCGGTTGGCAAAAGGCAAATCTTTAAAGAATATGTCATATCCGTCAGCCTTTAGTGACTTTTGTAACGTCTTGGCATCGACCTCCACGCGGGCCTACAAGACTTTCAAGCGTCAGTTTGGCGGAAGGGGTATCCGAAGCATGCAGTACGTCGTTTCTTACCAGTATTCACACGAAGTCTAAATTTGTATCCAGAAAACTTCGGGCCAAACTGCCTCGCTTTCAGGCAGGCATCTCTGAGAGAAATGTCGCAATGGCAGCTGAGGTACTGGAAAAACTTGACTATAGCGGCCCACTTGCATTATCTTGGGATGATACAAATTTGGAGCAATCATTGTCTGTTTGGAACGAAGGTAATGATGCTTGGACTGTGCTCGGAGGTAGTGATGGTCCTATACATGTTACGTCTGCTGAAGCTGTGGACGCTCTCTTCGACGATTCTCAACTGAAAAAAGCGGATAAGGTATGTCATCGAATCCTGACCACTTGTTTGAATATCATTTGATCTTCTCCATTTAGTTGCGTATTTATCTATTGACGATTCCATTGGCCAAGGTCCCGCCTATTCTTCTTGCAGCAGTTGCTCGAGGATCCAAAGATTCTGCAGAGGCTCTTCGAGATATTCATTTTCACCTCATTGATCTCCTACACCGTGCGCACATTTATCCGGTTTCACTGTCATCCGATGGAACTGAGACGGAGAGGAGGCTACAACGCCTTGTTGTTGATGCTGCACATTCCGTCTACGAGTATTCCATTCCAAATACGACTGCAGGTTGCACTATCGATCTCAACATACCACTTTTCTACGGTTATCCATCTATTGTATGCCAGGATTCAAAGCATGGCCTCAAAACTGCACGCAACCAGCTGTTTACGGGTGCGCGGATCCTAGTCCTTGGCAACTTCCCTTGTTTCTATCACCAGCTTCTGGAGTTTGCAAAACATCCTCTTGGCCCACTTTTTAATCGCGATGTGGAAAAGGTTGATCGACAAGATGATCGTGCGGCTGCGCGTCTCTTCTCTGCAGAGTCATTGCATTTTCATGTCTCGTATTATCCGGATCAGGTCGGGCTCTCCACATACCTTTTCATCATGGGAGAGCTTATTGATGCATGGCAAAACCGCAATATTCGTCATGTCGACCGTTCCCGCATGGTTATGCGTGCGAGATATTTTTTGATGGGGTGGCGAAGCCATATTGTTGCTCATCCTGACCACACAACTGATGTTCAATTCATCTCCCGCGAGTCATTCGACATTTTTGTAACACTCTGTGACAGCTTGATTTCACTCATCATTGTCTACCGCAAATTTTACCCGGACTTCCCACTTCTACCTTGGCTGCATTCAACGGAACCCTGCGAACATCTGTTTGGCCTTCTTCGTGTCATCAAAAAGGACTTCAACTACGCAGATGTCCTACACCTTTACCCAAAACTTAGGATTCTCATCCTTGGTGCTTTTGGTGACCTGTCCACGGAAGAACAAGCCAATCAAACGGCTGCTGGATACCACCATACATATTTTCATGTCAGTGATCTCGATCTCGAAACCCTTGGAACCTGGCCTAGTGACGGGGATCTTCAACGAGCCTCAGTTTCGGCATTCAAAGAAGCTGAACAACTTCTGGCGGCTGTGGGGATCAATGCGTCATTGATGTTAGCGGGGTACACTGCACCGGCTCCTGCTCAAAAGCCGCTCGAATCAGCACCCTCACTGCATCGCCCGCAAACACTCCATGAACTCATGATGCTGTATGCGAACATGCCGTTGACCTCACAAGTCGAGGATCAGGTTGAAATGTGTGAGATGGCAATTGCCGCGGATGACGTTGACAAAACAATGACTATGTATGTCCCTCTCCAATCGAACCTCTACTCCAATTCACAAGCCTCCATAGTGCTGCATTGCCTGACTCAACGGAGGATTCACTAGCCGTTGTCCAGAACAATATCAAGGAAAATATGACACCTTCACCGGTATTGTTGTCTGTTTTGATTGTCGAGAATAAGTCTGACTACCTGTGCCAGAATGTCCAAATCTCCCCTGCTTCACATTTGGGGCGCAAGCCGCTGATGTTGACAACATCCGGTACCATCAAACTGGTTGGAGATGTCCTCGTCGCTCAGCGCCAGTTTCATCAACCAAAGGCAACTGCCAGGGCGGTTCGCCAGGCCAATCGTCTCACAATCCCTTCTACGTTATCTGTGGCAAACATAGGCCATTCCTCACCTGACGAAACCCCAGTTCGTGATGCATTGATGAAAAAGTTGGCTGGTCTGGTAGCATCTGGGCCAAACAAAACTTCAGGTGTAGATCGGCAAGTTCGGCACATCGGAGATTATGTCGTCAATAGTACAAGCATACGGGCAACTCAAAAAGCGATCCTTCAGGATGTAGCTGCTACGGTAAGTGAGGTGCAAATGCCATTTGTTTCAAGCACCTCATACGTCATGCAGAAATTCGTCAATCAAAAGGTGATAGCGTTTAGGCCCTTGCAGAGTCTTCATGACAACATCTATACCGCAAATATCAGCAACATAAATCCATTGAGCCCCGGCCACTTCCTCATCGTAATGCATCCACGGTCAAAGGAAGTAGTTGTTGGTGAAGGTAAGCCAAAAAGTGACCAATGCTAGATTCCTGTTTTAATGAATGTTGCATACTCAGTTGTTACAATGTACACCAGGAGTGGTGCTCGCAACGCTCAACATCAGTGGATTCCCTCGATCACCAGTGTCGGTATGCCCTCGTACATCAATGTCCGGACTTATCGGCCATTTTCTGGGGAAACCCTTTCGTCTCTATCGTGCTCGCAGTTAGGTTGTAGCTCGTTCCTACGAGTGCCTCGTGAACATATTTTGTTTTCTTTGGCTTCCTGCATCATTTCTTGTTCAAATAATATGACCCCGGCGGGCCAGCCCTATGTTCTCGCTACTCTGCCAGCATTTGCAGCTAACATCTTACGGCTCTTACAGTCGAGGGCCATCCAGGTCTTTTCGTCAATCAAGGAGCTAAAAGTGTTGATGAAGGATAAAGTAGTAACTACAGAGGCGGGGGAGGACATGGTGGAGAGTGATCATGATGAGTTGGGAGACGGCCACGAGGGCCACTAGATAATTATGCGGACGGATTAATGATATTACAAGGTCCAATATATAATGCGGACAATGACCGTCGGTAGGCAGGTCACATCCGGAATGCGGACGAAAATTAGGAAAATTTGCCCAAGCCGATCCTAATGCGTACGAATAAGCGCCAAAACCTTGAGGACGAAAAGAGCCAAAATCGTCGTTTTAGGATCGGACCTCTGGGCCAATAGGCAGGGGGCCTGGCGTCAGGCCTCAGGTCTTATCAATAGCGACAGTGCCGCCACCAATTTATGTCAATACAACAGGTACTAATGCCTGCGAAGGAGAATCCCGGCTAAGCCAAACCAGTTACGATACTTTTCGGAATTGTGATATTAATGGTTCCGGTCAAGGCAAGTAGGGCTGGGCCGAGTTTTACTTATGCTCTCATAAATTCCGAAACACACAGAATCCGGTCATGGACAAGGTCGGCGATTGGTATGGAAGTGGTTTAGCTGCTATCCTTGTTGCGGAGTCATGCGGTCACCCTACAATAAAGGCGCCCATTGTATCAAGCGCTGACTCACTGGGTTGTCTCCAGTCCGAGTTGTATTGGTATCGTCAAACCTCAGTACAATAGATGGCTCATATTCTATCTCCGACCGATTTCAAATATCTGCTTCAATCCTGGTCTGACGCACCTCCCTTTGATGATCTCTTGCATGAGCACTCTCAAAAATGGTTGGACTCAATTTAAACACAATGCCAACGCAAATTTATACCTGACGTCGAGTTCGCCATATATTTTCTGGGGAGATATCTCCAGATAGTCATGCAGGCCGTCCAACAACATTAATATTTGGGGAGGCCTCCGTGGGAGTGGCAAGACTTCAAGTCCGCTCTGATCAAAATTTGGGGTCAGTGATACCTGCCTGGTGTGTTCTCAGATACTGATTGCTGGATACTAGAAGCATCCAAAAACTCTCGGTGTGACAAGTTTGTGTTTGCATCTATAACACGTGTCCCCAAAAGATTCAATTTTTAGACAGGGAAAATTCAACCAAGATTCTGGTTACCTCCGTTCAGGGCGTGATGCTTGTTGGAAGTGGTGTTCTCCTTGTAGCACTGCGCGCACTGCCACATTTATGCCTAACATCGTGCGACAGCAGGTAGGAGATGCATGCTCCAATGATGAAGCATGGGCGACATAGGGTTAACAGTGTCACAGTTCCACAAATTAAGAAGCGTTAAATGGAACAATACATAAAATTATAGCGGACGTACTGCGATTCCTTGAAAGTTGGGTTCTTCGTCAACGTCATGGTGCGGTGCCGGCGTACTCTACCAGCGATGGATCATATCGAACAGAGTGGGGGCGGCGGAGCTCGTTGGAGCCTCTTGTGGCGACGTCGATACGGTCATTTGAAGCTGCACGGCTTGATAAATGAAGTGGGACTGACCGGTAGCTGTAGCATAGGGTTACTGGGGTTGCCTGCAGAGTAATGTATGTTAGGATAATCCATGCAAAGACGATAGTAAACGAGAACAGACCATACCTCACTGAGGCTTTAATATCGGGCGCATCAGGGATGTGTATTAGTCTTCTAAGGTTTCAGTTGATCATCAGGTTCTCAACATGACTCACGGATGCTATAATTGTCATCTTTCGTACCGATGAAACGCGGACAAGTTGGCGTTTTGCCTGATTGGACTGGCTCCAACGAGATTTCGGGTCGTGGACTTAGCAGGTGATGAGGGTAGACGAATTAGTGGGGTGGCTCGACTGGATATGTATGGCGTGTATGGACGCCAAACCAAGAAAAACATATAAATTCTGAAGCGAACCACCTTGTCCTTGTGTGTTTTAATCACTTTCAGGACATTTTCTCATATTCGCCCAGACGTACCTGACTATCTCAACTCTATATATCGGCGATAGCGACTTGGATAGGCCGGGGTAACGTCATATTTCATGCCAAATACATAGCTATATTGTCTTTTGGCGTCAGCAAAGGTCTTGAGCAGGGCCACCATTGCACATTTGCGCCGTCATGTCGAATCCTAGGAGTGTCACAGGTAAAGCAGCCCACTCCAGGACTGTTTCTTTTGATGACTCCGAGTGTGCACTTGTATTTTGATGTGGATGTCACAAAGCTCATGGAATTCAGAAGCACATTTGAAAGGATGGCGGCCATGGCAAGCCGAGGTCCTGGTGATTATTAAATTATGCCACAGAAAGAAAAAAAGATGATACATAGATGCAATTAAGCCAACCAAGGTAAGTCGCAGCGAATACGGGAGGCGAGCCAAGCTGAACAAGGAGGGGACGATTCCGAGATGCGACGCAGAATGCTGTCACAAGAAGATGATTTGGACAATAACGTCTTCTTTGATGTGCAAGTGGGCACTTGCAGGTCAGATGGTAATCGATACCGAGCAGTGAGTACTACGAAGTGAAAAGGTATTCAATAAATCGAGGTATCGGTGACGCTGAGCAACCGCCAAAGACCATACCTCCGAAGGCAACCGCCAAAGACCTAAGACATCAGTCCAACATTGAAGTGCAAAAAATTGTCAGAAAGCCATTTAGTATTTAAAAAGAAAATCACTAGACTAGTAAAATTTTCAGAAACTGGCCAATCACAGAGCAGGATTTCTTGATATATCTCATGGCTGAACCACTTTACTCACAAATGAGTAAAATACTATGGAACCGATCCAGACATCGGGGCACGCCGCACGATGTGAGGAAAATAAGTAATCTTGGCGGGAGTTGACACACCGAGTTCCGAAACATGGTACCGAGCTTCACGTGATATGCCGGCGCCGGCATCCCATGGGCACATCTTATATTGTCTCCCACTTTTTCGCTCGCTGCAGCATTCCCCGACACACCAATCGTCAGTGCTCCGTCGATTGGATTCTTCACCTTCTCAATGCCCCACCCTGGTATCCATCATGCTTTACCATCAGAGTTAGTTGACGTAGTCATCGACCATGTTTCGTACGCGCGTTATGTTGAAGATGAGAATTTTCAAGTTAGGCGACGACAACTTGGGCGACGGCAGCAGGCGCTGGCAAGATGCAGTTTGGTGTGCAGATCATGGCTCATCAGGAGCCGATTTCACCTCTTTGGCCGAGTCTCTCTAGTCCCTGATAAGACTGAGAGATCAAATGCATTTATGGCTATTCTTGACTCTCCACTTTCGACCATAGCGTCGTTTGTTCGACATCTGGTCCTAGGTGGCGCGGTGTGGGGTGCGGACACGGGAGAATGGCAGAGAGCCACATTACCTCGGTTGAAAGTTTTGTTTGCCGTGGAAGTGCTTGAGATAAGATGGATAGACTTCGCGATGTTGAAAAGCTGTGGCCAGGGTCCAGCGGACTTTTTTGACAGCTTTCAGATGGTCAAGAAGTTGCGATTGAGCCTTTGCAATTTTGGATCATTTCCAGATTTCGCTACGGCTTTTTCCTACCCACCTTTGGAGGAGGTCTCTCTCGATCGCGTTGAAGTGCCAGCGATGGACGACACGATCATTACCCCGCCATCCCGTATCAAATCTCTCCAAATTCACTTTATACCTACAAGTACGCGCATGCTGACATGGTTGTCATCCGGCGGATGCACACCTTCAGTACAGAGGCTCCGTTTTAGCCTTGCCACATGCGAAGACTTGCCGCACATTGGCAATTTTATGCGATCCCTTGGACCTTCTTTGAAGCATTTTGAATTGGCCTTCTGCCCGTGGCTGGAGCCAGACCCCCAAGGTACGTTTGTACAGTTCGAAATATTTATCTTCGTAAGAACTTAACTCAATTTGCGCGCAGTCGCGTCATGCAGTAATATTGACTGGAGTCATAACTGCCACCTCACATCCATTGCATTTTGTCTTTCCTGTCATGAACCACAGTATGGAGGGGTCTTCATGTTGGACGTCCTCGCCCAAATTACATCGCTCCACATGCAAACAGTCAGGATAAAGATAGACAAGGTTCAACTGAAGCATCTGGACGTGATAGACTGGGATGGCATCGAACGTGTCTTGAAAAGGCCCAACTGCATTTGCGGCAGCTTGTTATATTCGGGGTGCATGATACTCAATTGGACGCAACAAAAATGTGGATACAGAACAGACTACCAACTCTCCGCAAGCGTATAGTAATTGAGGGTAAATAATCAGGCATGTGTTGACCTTTGAAATGGATGGGGATGTATGTGCATGGAAAGTAAGGTTTGTATCGAGCCTGAGAAGACATGTGACGATGATGTGGTGGTAGTGGTGATGGGTACTAGTAGTGCTGGAAACAGAGAAGGGATAATCTGTATTGGATTATGCGTGTGTAGTCCCGCTCGTCGTTCACACGGTGGGAGTGGAGTCTCTGATTCTCTCCCTCTCGCGCCCTGCTTCTTTCTCTTACATAAAAGCACCCAGAGTCCTCTTTCTTCCATTCCCTCTCCCTCCACCTAACCCAATCCTCTCCCCTGTTCCAGAATCAATATTAGTGGCCCCTTCCCCTTCTGCACCTTCCTCCGAAATGCCCCTAGGCTTACATTCAATGACTACAATCTCATCTTCACCTTCTCCATTGGAAGTGCCTGTGTTCAAGCATGATAGTGTGCTTGTCATGGCCATATTGATGTTGGTGTTGAGTCCCGTCATACCTGGGATGAACAAAAAGGTAGGAATGATTGAAGGATTATTCAGTACTTAATCCAATTCAAGGTTTACTCGGCTGACTCTGATGAGTGGTTCACCTTGAACCAACTCAAAAATGTGCCAGATATTCCAGAACAATGGAGGAATACCAGAGAACAATCTATGCTGTACATTTGGTGATCATTTGGTATAGTGACAGCCTATTTTAAGACTGATATGGATTTTTCCAAGTATTCCCTCAGAAATCCTATAAAATCCCTTGCATTCCAACATTTGACCCTCAGCAACTTTCATTACCTCCCACTTGTCCTACTTACTATGCCTATGCAATCTCACCTCGCTCTCCCTGCTCCTTCTGACTCTACCAATATTATTCCCTTTAATTCCAATTTTAATCCTTCCACCACCACTGCCATCCTTGAGATGTCTTCCTTTACCATGACTCTCAAGCATCACCATGTCCACACTGTCTCAGAAATCTACAACATTTATGCCCTCAATTTCCACCTTGCCAGCAGGATTTGGTGTGTCCTTAAGGATCTCTCATGTACTATCCATGAGGCCGCTGACCCTACAGTTGACCACTTCAAATCTCTTCTTCCCTACATCTATTCTAACCGACTCAGCAAAATTGGCATGGAGGTTCCACAAATTCTTCTGGTTGAGAAATACTACCAGAATATGCTATTGAGTTGCCACCTTGATTGAACAGGTTTTCAACTTGTTTAAATTTGCAGACAGTGGGATTAGAAGCTGTTAAATTGATTGAGGAAGTGAAGAATTGGTGCAACATTTTGGGGAGTGCTCACAATTGGATCTGGTCTGACTCCAGCATTGCTAAACCACTCAGATTCCCCAACCTTCCACTTTTGGAAAGTCAAGGTTTGATTATGGTGGGATCCAATCTTACCTTCAAAGCTGAATTGTTGCCTTCCTGCCCATCTTTACCTGACCTCTACAAAGCCCTTATCCTTCACCCAGTCCACTTCAACTTTGCTTGCACTCACCCAGAGTATAATACTTTTACCTCACTCAATAATATCCCAGATTTGCTGACCTACAGCAACAAATATTTGTTGGCTGACGATCTTCTTGCTCTCCATCAGTATGGAATCATTGTTGGTGGAGTAATTGAGACTGGGGAGGGGGAGGGGGTTATGTTATGGATATTGAATATTTATATATATATTTCTTTTCTTATCCTTTACCTAAAAGTACTCCGCATTGCTTATGTAGAACTATTTCTATCCAGATTTCCTTTATACTTGCTTGAAGTCTCAATCACTTCGCCTGTCAATTGATTCTATTTACCTTAATTCTACTTAGTCCAAGCTTTCCAATCATTGAATATTAGAATATGTTCTCTCAGTTTTCTTCCTCATCACCAAAGCAGATATTCACTTGCTGTATAAATATGAGGCAAATGTTGCTCAAAATGAAACACTTTTATCACTCATATATATTGCCCTCAAACTGAAGTATCTTGGTGGCAAAATCATCCACATTTGGCCAAGTAATTCTTTTAGTGCTGGATTTCTGGGCCCAAATGCTCAATCATGCCCTGCTGCATTGATTGTATTGTATATTGACTGTTCTCCTACTAGATACAATGCCTAAGAGAAAGGTATTTAATATTGCTAATCTAGAGGCTTGGGCTAAAGGCATGGTAACTAAATCTACAAAGGAGAATGTCAGTAACTGCATTGAAATCTTGAAGAAGCTGCTGACTTTTGATAGATTGACCCCACTGGATCAGCACCATCCAGCCCAAAGAAGAATGTGTTATTGGCACTCAAAAGCATCCCTCTCATCAGTATGCAAAGGTTTGCAATTCAATCATGTCAGTTTGCAGATGCTTACCAACATGGTCTTACTGGAAAGCAAGCTGCATGGGCTGGAAAAACATACTGAGGGCATTGTATGATGCCCGAGACCCTCCTTCATGACTTAGATAAGGCTGGATTAAGTTAAAACATGTATTAGCTATGCTATTGTACAGTAATCACAGCTGAATGGCTTGTTATGGGTTGTGTCACACTGAGTCACAGGTGGGTCACACCTGGAGGTGAATGCAGCCAGTTATGAATCTGAACCTATTCATCACATGCTATTTACTTTCTACCACATGACTACTCATGATGTTATCTTTCTTATCTCTTTATCATTGATATTGGTTATTTATATTCTGATGGAGTCCTCTTGGATCTCCATCATCCCTTATGACATCACACTTCTTATTGTTATTAGTCATTCCACCAAGTTCATTCCAACTCATGCCAAGTCTTTCCTTCTGCTTTCCATTGGCTGATTAGATACTTCCATTCCTTTACATTCCAATTGGATGATAGGTTATCTGCTTATCTCATGGATGCTTACTTATCCAGTCTTGTTACCTATTGTGTATATAAGACTCATATCTTTGCAATAGAATGCCAGTCTTGAGCTGGTCTATTGTCCTAGCAGTTCTTTACTCGCCATCCGATAACTTAGAGATCTCAGCCTCTAAGATCCTTATTCCTTTTCTCTTGATCACAAGCAACCCTAGGTGCTCAGTTAGATCAGTTAGTCACCAACACAGCCTACTGTACACCTGAGACATGCCAAGTTATTTCCACTAGAGATA
>Ga0137418_10003035_pt1 | contig 15396 bp, 13 predicted proteins | sample CZODoug3_1_2_16f_FD_122242 | JGI IMG/M metagenome (GOLD analysis project Ga0137418, IMG submission 122242) | Vadose zone soil fungal communities from Angelo Coast Range Reserve, California, USA - CZODoug3_1_2_16fungal (Hybrid Assembly) | ecosystem: Environmental > Terrestrial > Soil > Vadose... | reverse complement strand
GACATGAATGCCTTCACCAATTACGACGAAACGGCTTACCACTATTCGTTGCCCGAGAATCGGCTGGAGTTGTGGGCTTACCTTGAGTCTGAGCGTTTTCTGCACCCCGTAATGCGCGAATTCTACAAAGAACGCAACGTGGTAATCGAAGAGCGTCGCCTGCGTACCGACAGCAATCCGATTGGTCGTTTACTGGAGCAATTCACTGCCGGGGCGTTTGAGGCACATCCTTATCACCGGCCGACGATTGGCTGGATGTCCGACCTCAATACTTTCTCCGCCACCGACGCACAGAAATTCTTCGATACATACTACGTGCCCTCGAACATTACGGTCGCAGTTGCCGGCGACGTGAAGGCCTCAAACGCGATGCCGATTCTCGAAAAGTATTTCAGCCGGTTGCCCGCACGTCCCCAACCGGATGAAGCCACTACAACCGAACCTCCCCAAAATTCCGAGCGCAACGTTGTCTTGAAGGAGAGCACGCAACTGCTCTACTTGGAGGGATACCACCGCCCCGACTACGAAGATAGAGACGACGCCGTGTATGACGCCATTAGCGACCTAATGTCAGAGGGCCGAACCTCACGGCTTTATCGCGCTCTGGTGCGGGATAAAAAGATCGCGTCTTTTTCTGCGGGGTTCACAGGGCTGCCCGGAATAAAGTATCCGCATCTTTTCGCGTTTTATGCATTTCCGCTTCCCGGTCACACTACGCGGGAAGTCGGCGAAGCCATTCACGTCGAGATTGAGCGCCTCAAGAAAGAAGATATCAGTGACGACGAATTGAAGATGATCAAAACCCGCAGCAAGGCCAACCTTATTCGGGGGCTAGCCGAGAACCAGGGACTGGCAATCCAATTGGCTACTTATCAGAGACGCTATGGGGACTGGCGTGAACTTTTCCGCACTGTCGACCGAATCGACAAAGTGACAAAGTCTGACATACGTCGCATTGCCAATCAAATATTTGTTGACACGAATCGCACCGTGGGCGTGATCGAAACAGCAAAAGCGGCAGCCGCCGGAGACCAATCCGGTGGTGGCCAGAGCACTTCGGACAAGGGAGGTGCGCAATGAAGAAGAGAACGATCCTTGGCACTATTCTAATTTTGGCCGCGATTCTCGCTGCGTACCATCCCCAGTCTGCTGCTCAAGCCAACGATTGGAAGCAAATTCCGATTCCACCCCTGCCAGCATTCAAACCTCAGCAGCCTAAGCGCATCGTGTTACCCAATGGCATGGTGATTTTCCTCCAGGAGGATCATGAACTGCCTCTCATTGGCGGAACCGCCCGCATTCGTGGCGGATCCCACAACGAGCCGGCAAGAAAAGTCGGCCTCGTCGACATTTATGGTGAAGTCTGGCGCACGGGCGGCACCAAAACAAAAACTGGCGACCAGTTCGATGACTTCCTGGAAGTCCGCGCGGCAAAGGTTGAAACCTCCGGCGGCCCGGACTCGACATCCATCAACTGGTCATGTCTCAAAGGTGATTTCGACGATGTATTCAAGATTTTCGTCGACCTGTTACGCAATCCTGAATTTCGCGAAGATAAACTCGACATCGCCAAGAAGGGGGCCTTCGACGCCATCTCCCGCCGCAACGATCAGATTGGCGAGATCGCGCAGCGCGAAGCCACTAAACTTGCGTACGGCCCCGATAATCCCTACGCTCGCGTCCCCGAGTATGCCACCGTTGCTGCGATAACGCGGCAGGACTTGATCGATTGGCACAACACCTACGTGCATCCCAACAATATTATTCTCGGCGTCAGTGGCGACTTCGACTCTGCCGCGGCGGAAGCCAAGCTGCGCGCCGCATTTGCACAGTGGCCCAAGGGTCCCCCGCTACCGAAGGATGAGGTTCAATACCACCCAGCCAAACCCGCCTACTACCTCATCCGTAAAGAAGATGTGAACCAGAGCAGCATCCACATGGTGGGACTCGGCATCCGCCGCGACAATCCCGACTACTATGCCGTCAATGTCTTCAATGAAGCTTTCGCCGGAGGTTTTTCATCGCGCCTATTCAACGACATTCGCACCAAGCGCGGCCTTGCCTATCACGTGGGCGGCGGCATCGGAGCGAACTTCGGGCATCCCGGCATTTTGCAAATCGTGATGGGTACGAAGAGTCAGACCACGATCGAATCGGTCCAGGCACTCCAGGAAGACATCGACGACCTGCAAAAGCATCCCTTGACCGACGATGAACTCAAGCGCGCCAAAGACGCGATTCTTAACGCGTTCATCTTCCGTCTCGACTCGCCCGACAAGATTCTCGGCGAACGCATGACCTACGAGTTCTACGGATACCCAGCCGACTGGCTCGACAAATACCCCGCCGAGATCCAAAAAGTCACACCCGCGGACGCAAACCGCGTGGCCACTAAATATCTGCACAAAGATCAATTGGCCACGCTCGTCGTCGGCAATGACAAAGACTTCGACAAGCCGTTTGCATCACTCGGGCCGGTGAAGGAAATCGACATCACCATTCCGCCACCGCCGGGAGCGCAGCCAGAAGAAACCCCCAAGCCCACGGCCTCGAACGCCGAAGGCAAAGCCCTTGTCGCCAAAGTCGTGACCGCGATGGGAGGCGAAGCAAAGCTTGCGGCGATCAAGTCGCTCAAAGCCAAACTCACCGTCACCCAGAAAACGCCGCAAGGTGATTTCCCCATGCAAATGGAATCCATCATTGTCTATCCCGACCACTTGCATGCAGAAATACAAGCCCCTCAAGGAACAATGACGATCGTGGTCACCCCCGACTCTGCATTCGCCAGTTCCGGCATGGGCACTCAAGCCATGCCTGCTGAGCGAAAGGCGGAAGTGCTGGAGCAAATCAAGCGTGATCCCATCTTTATCGCATCACACTGGAATGATCCGGGTTTTGTCTTCCAGGCGAATGGAACGGAGAAGGTCCGCGATGTCGAAACCCGCATCGTTGACGTGAACGCGGCGGGCGCTGCGATTCGCTGGTACGTCGATCCGCAGACCGGCCAGATATTGCGCGAAACCTATAAGACCCTCAGCCAGCAAGGTCCGGTGCAAGGCGAGACTCAAATGGAAAACTGGAAGACCGTCGACGGAATAACGATCCCCATGCTGCGCCGCAACAAACAGAATGGCCAGGATTCAAGCAGCGCCGAATACAGCGCGATCGAATTCAATCCTTCTGTAGACGAGAAAATCTTCGAGAAGCCCGCTGACCAGACTGGCCCCGCGCAGTAGTGCCATTCTCTAACCCGGATGCCGTCGCACGTGAGATTCGACCCCGTATCTCTGGTAACCGAGCCAGCACTATGGGCTGCGGCCGGAATCGTTATTGGTCTTTACATGTTCTTCCGCGGCTTCGGACTTCTCCGGCGCAAGCTCCTTCTCCAGAGCGTCCCCTCGTCAACCGTTCGCAGCGCCGCACTCGGACTGGTGGAAGTATCAGGTACAGCGACCGGGCCCTACAGCGTAATTTCCCCGCTCTCCGAGACCGAGTGCTATTTCTACCGTGCCATCCTGCAGCGCCATCGTGATTGCCAGGAAACGCTTTGCGTTCCCTTCTTTCTCGACGATGGCACGGACAAGCTGCTGATCGATCCCCGCGGCGCAGAGACCGACTTGCAACTGAGTTTCTCAGAGGATGTTGAGTGGGATTCCGCCCCTGACTATATACGGCACTTTCTTTCTCGCCACGGCGTTGCGTCCGGCCAGGTCAAAGAGTATTGCATCTGTGCAAACGACCGTTTGTTCGTGACAGGCACGCTTCAGGACAATCCGGCAAGCGATCAGATGAACGAAAACTCAGCGAGATGTTCCCAAGCTGAAGGTCTTGCATATCTCAGCCCAGAAGCCGCCGATCTTCAGCGCGAGTTAGCTTTCCCGGGTCTAGAGAAATTGCCTGCTTCGGCCAGATTTTCGATCCAAAAACAGAACGAGTTGAACGTGAACCCTCCCGTGCTCCTCATGAAAGGCCGACGCGAAGATCCTTTTCTGATCTCCTGGAGCAGTCGGCGGTGTATGCTTCGCGGTCTGGCCTTTTATTCCGCAATCTGCATTTGGGGTGGCCCAATCCTAACGCTCGGCTGTTTCTACATCTTGCTGACCCGACTGGGCTATTTATAGCGGCGACAGCCTGCACATTGCTGGATTAACGTGAAAACAAGAATAAGGTGTGGGCTACTTTCAACTTCATCAAGATTCATCGTACACTTCGCATGAGTGCAGATGCTGATCGAGTCGGCTCACGCCGTGGTGCGCTACGATCCCGACTGGCGGCTTCGGTTCCTGCACCTGGCAATGCGTCGTGGCCGTCCGATCGCCAAGGTCGCGATGGCCCGCAGGCTGGCGGTGCGATTGTATTGGATGTGGCGCGAGGCATGGCATTATGAGCAAACTTTTAAAGTTCGGTTCGCAGGGTAGCTCGGAGCTGGGCTATGGTATGCCGTAGGTCACCGTCAAAGTGATTGGGCGCCCCTTGTAGCGGCACCGAATAGATGGCTGGGTCGGACCGAGTTCCGCCCGCAGAGATTAGCCGCGAGCCTTGGTCGGCGATGACGACGTTTTTCCAGCTAGAGCTTTCCTGCTAGAGCGAAATGGCGCGCTCTTTGCAGTGCAGGCAATAGGGTGCCCAAGAAAGTCCTTGACAGAGCCGACACCTTCATAGATCGCCCACTGCCCAAGAAAACTGGGCTTGACTGCCCGCTCCCGGCAGCCTACTATAGGCGAATAAAAAGCGAATTACAACGCTCCCTCATGAAGTCCTTGCCGATGTTTCCGCCTGCGGATAAACCCCCTTTAGTCGGAATCGCCCGCCTTGCCTCCGAAGGCGAATCCCTGCGCGAGGGACACAACGTTGAATACTTCACTCTACCCAACCGTTCCCTGCTAAATCGCTGCGTCAGCAACAGAGAAATGCCGTTCACCTGGACGATCAATCCCTACCGCGGCTGTGAATTCGCCTGCAAGTACTGTTACGCACGCTACACGCACGAATTCATGGAGATGCGAAACGGTATCGACTTCGAACAGAAGATTTACGTTAAGCAACACGCAGCCGAGTTCCTTCGCCAGGAGGTGCGGCGAGTGAAGCCCGGAGAAGCCATAGCACTAGGCACCGCCACTGATCCCTATCAACCCGCCGAGCGTCGGTACGAAGTCACGCGCGTCATCCTCGAGGAGTTCGCCCGCCACCAGGGCTTCGAACTTGGCATCGTCACCAAGTCGAATCTGATCATCCGCGATGTCCCCGTCTTACAACAGATCGCGCGGCACAATCAGCTTTCGATAAACATGACAATTACCACACTCGATGTCGAACTGGCACGGCTTCTCGAACCTCGAGCCCCTCGTCCCGATCTCCGTCTGGACGCCGTGCGACAATTGCGTGACGCCGGCATCAGAGTCGGAATAAGCTGCTCCCCCGTGATTCCCGCGCTTACGGATTCCCCCAAAGATCTCGAGGCTCTGGTACGAGCCGCTGCCGACGCCGGAGCCACCTACATATTCGCCAACGCTCTATTCTTGAAGCCCTGCTCTGCCGCGGTGTTCCTGCCCTTCATCGAGCAGCACTTTCCGCACTTGATAGACAACTATCGTCAACGCTATGAAGGACGCGCCTTTCTGCCGCCCGCGTATGAAAAGCGCCTGGCTCAACTTATCGCACTCTTACGCCAAAAGTACAAAGTTTACGAGGATCGCCGCCCTCAGCCGCCCCACGCAACCAAATGGGCGGTGCGGGCTTTCGACGAGCAGTTAACTCTCTTCTAGGATTTCCAATTTTTTAGGATTTTCAATTTTTCAATTTCTCGCGAGCACCGCCAACCTCGTTCGACAGAAAGGAACGCTTCCCGTCAGCCGATGGCGGTAGCAATGACAATTGGAACTTGACAATCGGAAATTGAAAATCTCTTTTCTCAACCTTCCTCTATAATCGCTGCTCAACTCTGTGGCCACCACCCCCAGACCGGCCGGACACTCCTCTGCCCAGCGCCCTTCTCTCCTGGCTCGGCTGCAGCAATTTTGGCAAAGAGTTACAGAAGGACTCGCGATCAGCCAGCTTTGGTCGCAATTTGAAACTGAAACCAGATCCAGCTATCGTCTCTACTCTCGCGATGTCCAGGCCAAGACTCCGGAAGGCTTGACTAGTCGCGGCCGCCGCCTCCATGTCCTCAAGGAATTCTTTTGGGCCGTCCTCGAAAAACTTTCGCCCGCGCGCCGCGTATTGCTGCTGCTGGCGCTGATCATGCTGATGGGTCCCTGGGATGACATGCGCTACCAAGACTCCTCTGGCGGTCTTCATGGCATCCAATTTAATTCCCAATTCTGGGCTGGGTTGCTTCTATTTCTTCTTTTGATGCTTGAGATTGCCGACCGCGTAGTCATGAAGCGCGATTTGCAAATTGCGCGTGAGATTCAAACCTGGCTGCTGCCCGGCGCACCGCCGCAAATACCAGGTCTCGCGATTGCCTACTCCACGCGCCCGGCGAACACCGTCGCCGGCGATTACTACGACGTCTTCCCGCGTCCGGGCAAAACACCCGAAGAGCATCGCGTGATTTTCGCCGTCGCCGATGTCGCGGGCAAGAGCATTCCTGCCGCCATGCTGATGGCCACCTTTCAGGCAAGCCTCAAGACACTCTCCACGACTCCCGCCTCCCTTCCAGAACTAGCCGCTGGCATGAACCAGTACGCATGTTCGAACAGCCAGGGCGGCCTGCGCTTCACCACCGCGTTTCTGGCTGAGTACGCCACTGCTCGCCGCTTGTTCACTTACATCAACGCGGGCCACAATCAACCCATTCTGCGCCGCAATGGCGGCTTTATTGAGCGCCTCGATGTCGGCGGCCTTCCGCTGGGCATTCAAGCAGGCGCAAAGTATGAGTCGGCAAGCGTCGTCCTCGCCCCCGGCGATTGGCTGGTGATCTTCACCGATGGCCTGGTGGAAGCGGTCAACGCGCGCGATGAGGAGTACGACGAGCCGCGGCTGTTGCACGCAATCGAAGCGGGAACATCCGGAAGGCCAAGTGACATGCTGAAACGCCTGATGGCGGAACTGGACCTCTTCGTCGGCAACACACCCCAGCATGACGATGTGACTTGCATGCTGCTGAAGGCGGAAACGTAGTGAAAACGCCCGTTCGGCGCGGGCACTCCTACCCGCGATCGGTAAGCACGGGAAAAAGTCTGATCCAAAGCCAGTAATTACAGAAGGCGTTCCGCGGCTAGGATCGACGCAGAATCGAGAGGGTTAGCCATAGATGTAAGCCGTAACATTGTAAGCTGTAGATTCCGCGAGCGCTCAACAGTTCGCACGTGAGCTGGAGGAGCTGCCCTGATGATTGAGCGTATCGGGTTCAAGATGGAGGAAGGCAAAACTGGTCCCCGAGATTAAGCATCAGCAACACGACCGGGCACTTAGCCGTACAGAGGGACTTTCGCTGGCGGGAGTGCTTTCCCTAACGTTTTTAACCTTCGCCTCAACCTTCACCTTTGGATGGGTGTACGACGACCCGCCCCAGATTCCCCAGGATCAGTATCTGCAGTGGAACCGGCTGAACTATCTTTTCACCCATCATCTGTGGGCGTCCACAGCGGGAACGGAAGCGCGTTTCTACCGGCCTCTGCTAAGCCTCTGGTTCCTGATTAACAAATCGCTGTTTGGCCTCGATCCTCATTGGTTTCATGTCACAACCGTCCTGACGCACGTGACCGCCACCGGCCTGGCGTTTCTGATTGCACGCAAGGTGTTGCGGGACCCGGGCCCGGCTCTTCTTGCCGCGGCAATTTTTGGTATGCACCCTCTACAAGTTGAGGCGGCATCCTGGATCTCTTCGGTCAACGATCCACTCGCTGCGGTCCTCTGCTTCTCGAGTTTCCTGGCTTACCGGAAGGCCAGAGAAGTCGGACAAACCTCAGGTGCCGGCGTCTGGTGGGTCATATCTGCAATCTCCTTCTTCCTGGCCCTGCTCACCAAAGAAGTCAGCGTAGCACTGCCCTTGATTGTTCTGGTTGACCTGTGGTCGTCGTCGGATGGCACCGCCGCCACGAAAGCATCATGGCGAAACGTCGCGATGGGCTATGGCTTGACGGCGGCACTTTGGCTGCTTCTCCGCACGGTGGTGCTCGGTCAAACTGCCACCGTCGGATTACTCGCAGCAGGAACAAAGCCGCTGTTGAGTGCCCCGAAGATCCTCCTGTTCGATCTCTACCGGGTAGTCTTTCCCGTTGGATTGAGCCCACACTATGACTTCCGTCCGGTCGAATCAGGCGGGATGAAGTTCCTGCTCACGCTGGGCATTCTGGCAGTTTTGGTGTGGCTTGCCATGGCCGCGGCAAGGCGGAATCGGGAACTTTGGGTTGCATATGCGTGGCTGGTTTTTCCTTTGCTCCCTAGCACCAACCTTGGTTGGATGAATCAGGATGATTTTGTGCACGACCGGTATATGTACATAAGTATGTTGGGAGTGGCTCTACTGGCAGGATCCGCCTTCGCGGCCTTGCGGCGGAAGCGGCCTGATGCCGGTCTTGTCCCCTTGTTGAGTGTCGTTCTGATAGTGGTCATGGGGTTCGCCAGCGCCATCCAGTCCCAGTACTGGGCGAACGATGTATTTCTGTTTTCTCGTGCCGTGAAGATCGCTCCTCGCAATGAATGGTCACACCTGAACTATGGTGCCGCCCTTAGCGCACGGAACAGATTCGGGGAAGCCGCGGTGGAGTTTGTCGAGTCCTTCAAACTGAAAGCTAGTTGGCAAGCTGCAGACTTCGCCGGGTACTCGTATCAAAGGTCCGGGGACCTGTCTCAGTCTGAACATTGGTTTACCGTCGCGGTCGAGGAGAACCCGGCTCTGGCGACCGCCTGGTTCGGACTCGCACAGATCCGACTCGAGCAACACCACTCCGACGAGGCAATCGGTTTTCTCAAGCAAGCGTTGGCGATTCAGCCTGATGCCGACGGGTACCACTACGCGATGGGAGTCGCGCTGGAACAGTTGTCCCGTCTTTCGGAGGCGCTCGAAGCCTATAGAACCGAACTGCGACTCCATCCCTATCAAACCGGCGCCCGGAAGGCGGTCGAGCGCTTGCAGAGTACCCTACACGAATGGCCGGTGAAGCGTTAGGATCTGGAAATAAAGCTCGCAAAAGAGCCTTCGAGGAGCGTTCAACCATGGGATCGTCCCGATGCCAGACCGGACACGAATTGTCATTCTGGGCGACGTATTTTGGCGCGAAGGACGATCCGAATCTCTTTACAATGGGTACTAGGGTCACTCGCTGGACTGAAAATAAAGCTCTTGTCTCGATCGGAACCAACCCTAAAGTAACTCGCAGAATTGGCCCGGCAAGTGCGAACATCATGCTCGACTGCGTCATCAAATGACCAGACTGAAATCTAAAGAAAAGACAAACGAGGAGAAAATCGAGATGCGGAAACAGAAGGGTTTCTCACTAATTGAGCTGTTGATCGTGGTGGCCATCATCCTGATCATCGCAGCTATCGCAATTCCTAACCTGATGCGCGCCAAAATGGCAGCCAACGATTCGTCTGCGGCCGCTGGCGAGCGCACCATCGTCACAGCCGAGGTTGGTTATTTCGCGTCCTATCCCACGATTGGCTATACCAGCTTGGTAGCCTTGGGTGGCGCGATCAACGCAGCCTGCGTTCCGAGCACAACCACGGCCTGCCTGATCGACAACAACTTGGCCAACAACGGCCCTGGCGGCAATGGCAAGAGCGGCTACAACTTTGCTGCAACTCCTATTGCAGCTACGGCCACGACCCCAGCCCAGTTCTGGACCACGGCTACTCCGCTCGGGACCACCAGCGGTACCAAGGCGTATTGCGCGACGGATGACGGTGTGGTTCGGACTCAGGCTGCTGGCACCATCACGCTGGTTGCCTCATACGCAGCTTGCGCGGTTCTGACCCCGCTCTCGAACTAACGTAAATTGGTTTGGCAAAGTACCTGGGGGAGGGTACAAGCCGGGAGCAGCGGAGGCAACTCCGCTGCCCTTTTGTTTTTCCGCCTACCTCAACTGCACTCATCCGGAATCGATGACAAAGTTTGTCGAGGCGGCGAAAGCGCAAGGCCGTCAACTCAGGATCTTGGCTTGGGAAGATTGATCCTGAGCCGTACCATCGGCATGATGTAAGGCAGTTGCCCGGAGCATTACCAAAGTGTAGAACCGCTTCAGTCTGAATGGCGGTCAGCATGCTACTACACGTATGTCTCGCGGGATTAAGACCGGGACGAGTCCGGTATAGATGCTTTCGAAAGAGACGACAAAAGAGCGCGCTCGATGAAGAAACAAAAGGGTTTCTCATTAATTGAGTTGCTGATAGTGGTCGCCATCATTCTGATTATCGCGGCGATCGCTATCCCCAACCTCATGCGCGCCCGCATGGCGGCCAACGATTCTTCCGCCGCGGCCTCCGTTCGGATGATTAACACAGCCGAAATTGCCTATATGGGTGCCTACACAACCCTCGGTTATCCGGCAGCCATGACTACCCTGGGCGGCGCATCGCCTTGCACTCCAGCCATGGCTACTGCTTGCCTGATCGATGACTCTCTGGCCACTAACGGTGGCGGCCTCGGTAAAAGCGGCTACAACTTCAACGCCACCGGCTCGACTAGCGCGGGCAGCACCGTCAACGACCAATTCTATTCGACTGGCACACCTCTCGGCCTCCGGTCCGGCACTCGAGCTTATTGCTCGGTTCAGGATGCCGTGATACGCCTCCAACCTGCGGGCAACATCACGTTGGTCGCCAGCTATAACGCTTGCGCGGCCTTAAACCCGATGGACAACTAGTCTGTGTGGACTTCCATGCTTTCGAGTATCGGCCAATTCTAGAAAATCAGCGTCTCACTAAGGGACCTTCGCAAGGCAGATGGGCGCCAGCGCGGCACCAGAATCCTGTGCGCAGCTAGGGATGTTGACTGTCGAGACCCAAGTAGTAACCGCCGTAACCTTCCACCCGATACAAAAATATCGGCTCGTTTCATATAATTTTCCTGGGAAGTGTGTCATCTATTCCATGCCGCCGGAGTGCCATGCCTGCGATTGAAATTCTTGGTTTGGAAAAAACCTACTTAGTCGGGTTCTGGCGCAAGCGCCCGAAGCGCGCCTTACACCCACTGCATCTCACCGTCGAAGGTGGCGAAGTCTTCGGCTTTCTCGGCCCCAATGGGGCGGGCAAGACCACAACCCTGAAGCTGCTTATGGGGCTGGTCTTCCCTACCTCGGGATCGGCTCGCCTCCTGGGTCGCGACTGGACGGACCCCGAGGTCAAGGCGCAAATCGGTTTCTTGCCCGAACAGCCGTACTTCTACGACTATCTGACCGCTCACGAGCTTCTCAATTACTACGGACAGCTCTCGGGTGTCCCAGGCAAAGATCGCAAACGCCGCATCGACGAAGTATTAGAGCGCGTGGGCCTGACCGACGTGAAGGGCGTGCAGCTCCGAAAGTTCTCAAAAGGCATGCTGCAGCGAGCAGGAATCGCCCAAGCCATCCTCCACGATCCCAAGCTCGTCTTTTTCGACGAGCCCATGTCAGGTCTCGACCCCATGGGCCGCCGCGAGGTCCGCGACCTCATGGAACAATTGAAGCACGAAGGGAAGACCGTGTTCTTCTCTACCCACATTCTTTCCGACGCCGAGGCGCTCTGCGACCGTGTGGCCATCATTCATCACGGGAAGCTGAGAGGCGTGGGTGCGGTCGCCGATCTAACCTCCAGCGTCCAGGGCAAAGTCGAACTGATCTGGCAGGGCACCCAAGTGCCGCCGTCAATGAAAACGTTAGGCGCGGAATGCCACGTCACCGGGGACACGGTACGCGCCGTGCTCGCCGAGAACCAACAAGACGCAGCTATTGACGCACTGCGCCGCGAGCGGATGCGTTTGATTGCAATCACTCCAGTTCGTACCTCGCTCGAGGAATATTTTATTGAGAAGCTGCAACAGGCCGAAACATCGATTGGGAGTACGGCATGAGTGCGCGCATCGTCCACATCGCTTCCAACACGTTCCGCGAAGCGGTCCGTGACCGGGTCCTCTACAACCTGATCGCCTTCGCCCTGCTGCTTTCCGGAGCCGCAATTCTCGTGGGCCAGATCTCGATTGATATCAAGCGGTTGGTCGTCATCAATCTCGGACTAACCGCGGTTTCACTGTTCGGCGTGGTGATTGCGATCTTCATCGGCATCGGCTTGGTCTCGAAGGAAATTGAGAAGCGTACGCTTTATACCGTGCTCTCGCGACCAGTCCGGCGCTGGGAGTTCATTATCGGCAAGTTCTTCGGATTGGCGGGAACTTTGGTCGTGAACACGTTCTTTATGGCCATCGGAGTGTTCGCCGCCCTCCTCTATGTTTCGCATAAGTTCGCACGGCCTGATGCGCTCGTCTTGGTGGCGTTGTATTTCATCATCTTGCAGTTTCTGATTATCTGCGCACTGGCGCTGCTGTTCTCTTCGTTTTCCTCACCGCTGCTTTCCGCGGTATTTGCTTTTTCTCTTTTTGTGATTGGCAGCTTTGCCGAGGACTTGCGCGGCTTCGCCGGGATGGCCCGCGGACCTACGCGCTGGCTGGCCTCCGCCGCAGCCTACCTCGTGCCAAACTTCTCCGCCTTCAACGTGATCACTTCGATCGCGCATGAGCAACCGGTGGCGGGTCAATTAGTCTTGCATAATACTCTCTATGCTCTGTTTTACGCGGCCATGGCGCTGAGTGGAGCAGTGCTGATTTTTGAACACCGGGACCTGAAATGAAATCTCGACGGCAGACTACATTCATCGCCGGCGGGTGCCTCGTCATCTCGCTGATCATGAGCATTCTGATACTGCGTCGCGTGGACCAGATCCGTCCTCAGGCCACGCTCGATGAAGTCCTCTACATCAGTTCGCCGAAAGTCTTAGAGCGCGCAAGCCTGGGTTACAACGGCTTAATGGCTGACATTTATTGGACGCGCACCGTGCAATATTTTGGTCAGCGCCACTACCGTTCCGCGCAGAGCTACAATCTGCTGGCGCCCCTGCTGGAAATCACCACACATCTCGACCCTCATCTGCTGGTTGCCTATCAGTTTGGCGCTAGTTTTCTTGCTCCCAAACCGCCAAGCGGTCCCGGACAGCCAGATCGCGCCGTCCAGTTGATCGAATACGGCATTCAAAACAATCCCAACGAATGGCGGCTGTATTACAACTTGGGCTTTGTCTACTACATGGAGTTAAACGATTACGCCAAAGCGGCCGAGGCGTTTGAGCGCGGCTCGCGCGTACCGAACGCGCACCCCTTTTTGAAATTGTTGGCCGCGCAGATGGCGCAACACGCGGGTGAATATGAAACTGCTAGAACACTGTGGATTGCGACCTATCAGACCACGCGCGATCGCCACATTCGCTCCAATGCGGTTGAACACTTGCGCGCGCTGCAGGTTGACGAAGAGGTTACGCGCCTGCAGAGTGTGGTAACCCGGTTCGGTAAGCGAACGGGCCGACTGCCTTCCAGCATGTCTGAATTAGCTCTCGCTCAACGCTTACAAGGTATTCCGGTTGATCCCGATGGCAACCCCTACAAGTTGACCTCCCAGGGCCGCATAGTGGTCGAGCATCCCGATGATTTTCCCTTCATTAACAAGGGCGTTCCCCCCGGTTACAAGCCCGCGCCCCCGAAGTTCCGCGTCCAGCCGTAAGCGCTCAACTTCACTATTCTGTTGTGACTTTTTGCCCATCACCTGTTTCTAGCGCCATCGCGAAACCGCGTGAAATGTGGCCCTGATTATCCGCAAATACTGACCGGCTATCGGCATCAGGATGCAGGCACGCCGTACAATTGGCAGCGTTTGCCCTAAAATACCCGTGATGACGTAACAACGGCCTTGTCTTTCGCCTCCAGGAAAATAGTCGCCCTTGGCAGAACGAATTTTCAAATTCGCCCATTAATGGAGAATCAAGTTGCCCCGTTCAGTTGAATCTTCCCGGGTTGTGAACATCGCCGATCTCCGGTTGTTGGCCCGTCGCCGTCTGCCCAGGGTGGTTTTTGACTATCTGGATGGCGGAGCCGACGGCGAGTTCACTTTGCGAGAGAACTGTAATGCATTTGAAGAAGTCACGTTCCGCCCCCGCCACGCAGTAGCCGTGCCCAAGTGTCAGTTGCGTATGCGTGTAATCGGCTGTGACCTTTCTTTTCCGGTCGTTCTGGCCCCGGTAGGCTACAGCCGTCTGATGCACCCTGAGGGTGAAGTTGCGGCCGCTCGCGCCGCTGGAATGGCCGGAACTGCATACACTCTTTCCACCATCTCGGGACACCGCCTGGAAGATGTCAAGTCAGCTTCTTCCGGCCCGGTCTTCTATCAGCTCTATCTAATGGGAGGTCGTGCTGCCGCTGAGGCTGCAATTCAACGCGCTCGAAGCGCTGGGTTCTCAGCTCTCGTAGTCACGATTGACACTGTCGTGGCCGGAATGCGCGAACGTGACTTCCGCAACGGAATGAAAGAGCTGTTAGGGGACAAACCGCTGGCCAAACTTCCCTTCCTGCCGCAGTTCTTGGCGCGCCCCGGATGGCTCGCGAGCTTCCTCTTGGACGGCGGCGTCCCGAAGCTCCCCAACATTGTGGTTCCCGGCCAAGGACCGTTGCCGCTCATTGACGTCGGATCAGCTCTGAGTAGCGCAGCCGTCACCTGGGAGGATCTGCGATGGATTCGCGAAGCGTGGTCTGGCCCCGTCGTTATCAAAGGCGTTCTGACCGCCGACGACGCCCGGCGTGCCCTCGATGAAGGAGCTTCGGCCATCGTGGTCTCAAATCATGGTGGCCGCCAACTCGACGGCGTTCCCGCTTCTCTGCGAGTGCTTCCGGAAATTGTCGCCGCGGTGAACGGCCGAGCCGAGGTGCTCATGGACGGCGGTGTTCGCCGCGGCAGTGATATCGTCAAGGCTATCTGCCTGGGAGCGCGCGCCGTGCTGATCGGCCGAGCGTACGCTTACGGCCTTGCCGCGGCCGGGCAAGCTGGGGTCGCACGCGCACTGGAAATTTTGCGGACCGATGTGGAACGGACACTCAAGCTCCTCGGCTGCGCATCAATCGACTCACTTGATGGCTCCTATGTTCAGGTGCATAAAAGATGAACCGGTAACTTCTGCGCTTGGTCGCAGGATTCAGCGGAACAGCACGTGGGCGAAGCGCTTGGCCAGACGAATCAGGACAAGATGCTTCGCCTCCGGCCGACTAAGCCTTCCTCCGCCTGCCCGGTCATTTCATTTCTCACCTCGACCTTTCACTTCGACTGTCACGCGCATCCAGGGATGGATGCAGCACTCAAAACGATGTTCACCTTTCGACAAACCGGTGATCTCGATATGGCTGCCTTGAAGGATTCGAGTCTTTGCCACCGCGAGGTT
>Ga0137418_10003034_pt1 | contig 15399 bp, 10 predicted proteins | sample CZODoug3_1_2_16f_FD_122242 | JGI IMG/M metagenome (GOLD analysis project Ga0137418, IMG submission 122242) | Vadose zone soil fungal communities from Angelo Coast Range Reserve, California, USA - CZODoug3_1_2_16fungal (Hybrid Assembly) | ecosystem: Environmental > Terrestrial > Soil > Vadose... | reverse complement strand
GGCCGCAACCAAAACGCGCTTGTCCACTGCGGTCCCGACGCATACAGCTCATGAAAAATCGTGACCATTCTTCCACGATGCTGTTCGACCAACGCCCGCAAGATCGTCAATAGACGAAATGGAACCCCGCGCTTCTGGAAGCCGTAATTCACATAATGCAGGAGCGTGTGATCGTATTTTCGGGACAGGTCGTCGAGCAGACCATCAAGCGATACAACTTCAAAGCCGGCCGCTTTTTCCGTCGACGACGTTTTGAAAGTGGCGAACACTGTGTCGCATCCGAATTTCACCCGCAGTTTTTTGGCAATGGTAAGGGCATAATCGCCGACGCCATCGATTCCACCCGGGACCCTGGGAACGATTTGGAGGAGCGTGCTCAAACTGAAACGGTTCGCGCTTCGCCTGTTTGACTGCGCGATTTGTGCCGGGCAAGCACCGCGGTGTATTCCCGAATCGTGTCATAAGCGATTTGCTCCCAGCGGAATTGTTCTGAGATTTGACGGCATTTGGCGGACAACGCGCTGTAATCGGCTTCGCTCATTCGCATAATTTCCAGGGCTCGATCAGTCATCGCTTTCACGTTTCCGACGGGAACCAAAAACTCCGGGCCAGTGCCATCGAAAATGTGGCGTGGGCCAGGCACATCGTAGGCGATCGTGGGAATACCGGCTGCCAGTTGCTCGAGCACGGAAAGACCGAATCCTTCAATGTAACTTGGAAAAAGTCCCACCGCGCAGCTGGCGATCAACTGTGGAAGTTCCTTAGGATCGTAGCTTGTTAGGCAGCGAATCGATTCATTCGACGAAATCCGCAGATCATGGAGGACTGTTTGTTCATCGGTCATGGTGCCGAGGAATGTGAATCGCGCGGATGGCACCGAATCCAAGATGCCGCGCACAATCTCCGGCCAATCGCGTGAACCTTTCCGCACGCTCCACATTCCTAGGAAGCAAATTTCTTTTCGGGCCAAACGTTCCGATGCTGATCGGGCAGCGCCAGTGAGACCGGCGCGCTCGGTTTCGTTTAAGCCATAAGGCAGAACAATGACCTGCGCGGAAGTGGAACATTGTTCAAGGGATCGCTTTTCTTCCCCGTTCGGAACATTCAACAAATCGCAATGAACCACTGCGCGGTCAGCGTGGCGCCGGAGCAGCCAGGACGTAAACGTGTAAAAGAGCCGGCCAAGAAATTTTCCGCGCGGCTGGTCCGGCCATTGACGCCGACTAAACCGGATGAATTCATCGTAAGCCAGATACAATCCGATCGAGCGTCCGACCAAAAGGCCATTGAAGCGGAGGGATTTTTTCGAGAACGGAAGCGTGCCGATCAAACAATCGATCACATCGTATTTTCCGGCATGACGCCGAACGTAACGAGCGGCCCGATATGGAAAGATCGCTTGCCGCCAGGCCGAAAGAGCGCGCGAACGCGTCGGCTTCGGAAACGCGTCGCTGAGACAAAATTTATCGATTTTATGGCCGGCTTTTTTCCATTGCTCGGACAGTTCCAGCCAAACCCGAGCAGCGCCCAACCGCGGGTCCCACGGAAGATTCACAATGCCGAGAATGCGAAGCGATTTTTCCACGATTTGTTTACTGAGAAGATCGATGGGCCAAGGCAGTCCAAAATTTATGTCGCACCGGATTGACGTAATGCCGGATAGCGAGCGACTGACCGGCATATCGATCGCGGTAAATAAATTGATCATCCAATTGCAAAACGAACTTCCCCGGGTCGAGCGCGACCGCGCCGTTCGCGTGCATACATAAATGGGTCACGGTTTGATTGGTGAAAAAATTTGGCGGACCGCTCAACATTCGTAATCGCTCCAAGCCAAGCGACCAATCCAGTTTTCGAAACAAAAGAACGAAGCCGGTGTTGGTTGGGTTTTGTTTTTCTGCCGGATCGAGAAGGAGACGTTCATCGCCGGAGAAGTGATAATCGGCCAGATAAAACGCAGGAACCGCCGAGCTTTGGGACAGGTTTGCGAGCTCACGCGCTTCCGGAAAAAAAAGAACATCAGAATCGGTGTAAAGAGTCGGGCCATTTGTTGGAAGCGACATTAGAAGGGCAAGTTGTTTACCGGTGGGATGCTCCCGGAGATAAGATTGAATCGTATCTGGCAATCCTGACGGCAAAATTGGCGGCGTTTTTTTGACACGCACGCAGCGGTCGATGTTTTCCAATAACTCGATGCTCGCAGCAGTATAAGATCCGTCCGAAACGACGGTGAATTGTTTCGGCCGGCCGGCCTGCGCAAGAAACGAGCGAATCGAAGCAACCTGTTCTGGAAGAGTGTTCTCTCCGGAATAGGCAAATACGTCCAGGGGAAGTTCGCGGACAACGTGTGCGCGGTACCGGACGATTAGCGGCAGCGCCGCGCAATAGAGGGTACGGGCGATTTTTCCTTCGAGCCGCGCGGAATGGTAGGGCACGTTCATCCCGTCACTGGAGCGAAAGTGCGGAAGCCGCGGTAACTCAGAGCCAGGTTGAGAAGCACACTCGGCGCCGCCGATATCAGATTAAAGATGAGAACGCCCGAGACACTGGAAAAATCGGTGAACGGAATGAGGGCGACCTGCGTGGCCAAAGTTAAAGGAATATAAAGCCACGCTCCGGTAATCCATGCTTTGGAAGCATTGAGTAGCCAAAGGGTCCCGCTCAACGCCGAAATTACGGCGACGCCAACCATTAAGAGAAGTTCGCGATGCAAATGCGCGTAACGATTGCCGAGAACAAAAAGAAACTGTTCTGGAAAGAATGCCGCACCAGCGAGCACAGCCAGGCTGAAGAGAACCACTGCGCCAACAATTCCAATATAAAGCCAATGCAATTTTCGCTCGTCGCGGCACCGGGCGAAGGCGGGCACGAAAATATTTGTCAGTAGATTCATCAGCACGGTAAAAATCATGGCGAGACGTCCGAGCGCTCCGACTTCCGCGACCGAAGCCGCGTGACGCCCGAAAAAACTGATCAGGAACACTGTGATCTGTCCCTGAAAACAATAGAACAGCGAATTCGCGGCGAGCTTTTTGATTAGTCGCACGATTTCGCGTCGATCGTCGGCATTCTCATTCGCCTTGAGATCGACCACTTTCGCGGCGTAGGCGCGGAGCAAAAAATATTGCAAGAGAAAAGCGGCACTGGCGATGGCAACAGCGAGTCCGGCGATGGCGAACAAATAAACCAATCCCAGAATCAGCAGGAGGCGGGCGACGGCGCAGATGAAATCGATTTTTTGAATCCGGCCGATATCCGAGTGGAGACGCGGCACGACGCTATAGATGTCCAGCGCAAGTTGAATGGAGAATCCGACAAGAACGACGGCGATCAGGAGAAACGTGTAGCTCGCAGAGGCACCGTTTTTAGTCAGCATCGCGTACAAAATCGGCGCGACGACGATGGCGGCGGCACCGGCAAGTTTTCTCCGGACGGCCAGGCCGGTGTTGATCAATTCGCCGAAACGATGTCGATCTTGCCAAACGCGGCCACCGATGGAGACCAAACCAACGCTGATGCCGATATCGGCCAGCAACATCAGTGTGGCCTGCATCGCGTTGGCGATGGTGTAAAAGGCGTACTCCTGTTGGGGCAGCCATCGGACGAGCAGAATTCCACTCGAGAAAGCGATGATTTGAACGACCGCCTGCACGAGCACGTAATTGCCGATGCGGCGCGCGTGATCGAACGCTCGCCTTAAAATCGGAGTCGAGCTTTCGTCCAACAAAGGCGGGGAGACCGGGACGAAGAAGCTCATAGCCGAATTACGTGTTCAAGAGAGCAATGAGCTATCCAAGTGCCAAGAGGAATCTGCACGCCAGTTCGTTTCCGTCGAAACGCTGGATGCCGATCTAACTCCCCAAACGCGGCGACGTAATCGAACGATGCCGCCTATGTTGTCTCGATCGGCTTGGTCCGCTGCCGACGGACGGGGGCGACTGCTTCGCCGTCGGGAACGTTCGTCGGTGTCGAGTAATATTCGGAGTATTGATAGTAATAGTACTCCGGCAGCGAAGTATCGACGAAATTCAAAATGACTCCGGGAATATTGACTTGCCGGCCGTAGAGAAGCTCGAGCGCTTTTTTAGTGATACGAGCCGAAGTATAGGAAAGCCGAACGACAAAGATGGTAGCATCGATTTTCGGCGCGAGGCTGGTGGTGTCGTCCGCCGCGAGAACGGGCGAGCTATCGATGATGATGTAATCGTAATGCTGATAGATTTCCTTTAAGAGCGCTTCGGTCGAATCGCGCAAGAGATGTTCGCTCGGCTGGGACAAAGTCTTCCCGCGCGGCAACACGAAAAGTGTTTCATAGGCGGTCGGCACGACGACTTCGCGCCAATTTACTTCCTGCTTCAGGACTTCGGAGAAACCAATCTTTGACGAAATTCCGAATGCCTCGCGCAATGCCCCCCGGCGCAGATCGCAATCGATCAACAAGGTGCGGGCACCGGAGAGCGCCATGGTAATGGCAAGATTCGCCGAAACAGTTGACTTGCCTTCGCTCGGGACTGCGCTTGTGACCAAAAAGCTTTTTGGCCGCGGGCCGTCGTAAGGCATGAAGAAAATGGACGAGCGAATATTCCGATACGACTCAGCAAAGACATGGCGCGCGTCGTCCGGTTGAAGCAGGTCCACTTTGCCCTTCGTTTTTTCTTTGGGAATCTGGCCAAGAATGTTCTCGGAAAAGTGATGTTGAAATTCGCTGAAGGAGGCCATCCGGTCATCGATGCGATCGAGCAGAATGAGAATGGCCAGTCCCGCGAGCGCGCCAATGCCGAAGCCGATGAGCAGGCTCTTGATCAATCCGGGACGGACCGAAATCGGTGGGGTTGCCATTTCCATTATCGATACCTGATCTTCGCTACCGGTTACCTGGGAAACGTCGATGTCCTTGAGATTGTTGGTGAGCCGATCGTATAGCGTTTTCAGGCGATCCACTTTTCCCTTGATCCGATTAAACTGGGCAAGCCGCTGACTGAGATCGAGTGCCTTCGCCTCCCATTCCTTGATGTTGGCCTGGAGGTTTTCCATCTGCTTGCCAATGGATTCGCGGCGCGTCTTTAATTTTTCAAGAGTGTCAGCACGGAAAAGCTGGATTAGCTTGTCCTGTTTCGTGATTTCATCGTTGAGCTTGAGGATCTTGGGATGATTCGGCCGCAAATCTTTGGCCAAGATTTCGCGTTCGGCTTTCAGAAGCTGGATCTGTTGCTTCGCCTTTAAGTAATCGCCCTCCGGTCCAACGTCCGAAAACGGCATACCCTGATTGTCAGAACCTTGACCAGATGCCGCCTCGGTTTTGTTTTGGGCGCGGTCGAGGTTTTGGTCGAGATCGAGCAGGTTGAGCAAGTCGTACTCAGTTTTAAGCTGAGCGTACTGCTGATTCAATTTGACCAAATACTGGGCGGCGCTGTTCCCCTGTTCTTGAATGAAGCCGATGTTGTTTTGCTTCTGGAACTCGAGCATCTCATCTTCGCCGTTCCGCAAATCTTTTTCGACCTGAATGAGCTGCTCGGTAATTCCGGTCGTAATTTCGTGGCCGCGGTCCTCGCGCATTCCGCGTTTGAAATCGAGATACTTCTGCATGACTGCATTCAGATAGGCCTGGGTGTACTCGGGCGCGCTGCCAACCGCAGCCAGGTCAAAAATGGAAGTGCGCGGCTTTTGCAACACCGTGATTTCAATCGGAACCGGCTGCAATTCAGGGTGCGCGGAACGAACGAGCGATTCAGCGCTATGTCTCACTTCCGCGCTCTGCATCAATTGAATTTGTGTCCCGTAAAAATTGACGCTGTCCTCGCTGTAAACCGCGCCCTGCGCGATGTTCAACTTTCCTGCCAGCATCATTTTACTGGCCGAAAGGTAGGAAGGCGGCATCTGGTAAATGAGAAACGCCTCAACAAATAATCCGAGGCAGGTGGTTAGGACCGGAATCCACCAGCGCCGTAGAAAAAGTGACTTGTAGCGGTGCAGCCGTGTGATAAAAGCGGTAGACCAAGAAGTAGAAAGATTTTTACCGGCTGTCGCGGCCTGCATATTACATGTTAATCAAGCGCTGCGGCACGTAGATCTGGTCGTCGGGCCCAAGCTCCAAGTCTTCATCAGTGTGCCCTTCTTCGATGACGCGCTTAAGATCGACAGTGGACTCCTGACCGGTTTTGCGAGTCAGCTTTACCTTGCGCTTGTTGGCGAAGTCACCAAATCCGCCCGCCTTAATAATCGCTTTGCTCACCGTGTAACTCTCGTCTGGCGGAATTTCCTGCGGTCCTTGCGCTTTGACTGAGCCATAGACATAAATCCGGCCGCGGGATTTTTCGCTCACCCGATCTACCGCCAGGATGACCGTGGCGTGATAATAATATTCTTTTTCCAGCAACGATTTAATCGTGTAGGCCAGTTCTTTGCACGATTTACCTCGAGCCGGCACGAGTCCGACATAAGGGACCTCTAGCTCGCCGTTATCGTTGACGCGCAATCGCTGGGATTCGTTATCCCGATCCTCGACGACTCGGAAGCTCACGTAGTCGTTGGATCCAAGTTTCTTTTTGTCATCCAGCACGGTCATCGAGTTTGTCCGCATCACCGTACTGGTCGCAGTTGAGGGCCCGTCGGATGAAGGCGGCTTTGGCGCCGCCGGCGCTGGACTGGCCGCGTCTTGAGCGAATATCGGGTTAGTCAGAAAAAGGCAGACGGCGCCGACGAATGGATACAACCAGACTCTCATGTTAAACCCCAATTTACCCCTTTTGCGCTGTTTAGAAACTGTAAGTGCCGTCGACAGAAATGCGGTTCTGGTTGTAATCGCGCAACAACAAGTTGGAGTCTTTGCTCGTGCCCTGATAGCGGACGCCGAGAGTAACGTGCGGCGTCAACTGATAGCCGAGGGTAATCGCGCCGCCGATCCGATGAAAATGCTCGCCTGTGCCCAATGGAACTGGACTGAAAACCCCGGCGAAACCGCCCGATTCTTCGGCGTCTTCAAAAAAGAACTCAGTCGAAAGCAGAGTGTTGCGGATCAGATTCCAAGTCAGGGTATGCCGAACGTAATTCAGCGTGATGTAGTTTGAGTTGATACCGAGCTGATTTTCGTGACCGGCACTCACCGTTTGGCTGAGCTGTGCGTTGATGCGGTGGCTAATTAGTCCGTTCACATAATAATCCTGCAGGTCCTTCTGATCCGGGACCACGAAAACAAATGGGCCGAAGCGAAAATTGACGAAGTTGTGGTCGAAATCGATCCACTGATAGCCGCCGGCCGCGCGCACTTTCAGGTTATTGGTCAAGGCAACTTCAACGAATCCGCCGACGCTATAATCTTTATTGTCACTGAGAACGCTTTGGTCATAGCGGGTAAAGACAGCGTTGCCTTCTGCACCGATCGTGATCGTCGGATTGACGATAAAAGCCGCTGAGCCCTGCACGATTTCCGAATTGCGATTCAGATAATCGAACCTGTTGGTCGTGGAGACGAAGTTGTAATGATCGTAACCAACCTGAAGGAGCAGCTTGTTTAGATCCCACAGGACCGAGAGGCCGGCGGTGTTTTCAAAACGGCCGTAATTCACCACATTGCTCAACGCACCTTCCTGGATCGGATCCTGTTGGAGGAGCATCCGATCATGAATGTTGATGCGGAAGTCGCTCACAAAAATGTCGAACGCGATCTGCGACTTCGGCGCGACCAATATATAATCGGTGTCGTTCTTGGAATGATCGAGATAAAAGGCGTAGCCGATACCGAGATCGAGACGCAAGGTATTCAGTTGGGTTACGGGCCAGATGGCGTCGAGCGTCAGATTAGGAGTAACGATGACATCATCTTGCGAATTGGATCTTATAGTGGTGAAACCAGGACCAGTCGGGTTGGGGATCACAGCGGTGCCATCATCGGCATAGTTGATATTGTCGTTGTACTCGACACCAACGGTTGCGCCCACTCGAAATCGAACGGGGCCCAACAGCAAATTATACGGGATGCGGGAAACATCCTGCTCCCGGGCATCCGAAGCCTCCTGGCCGGCCAATGACGGGCGCACCGCGTCCTGCGCATAAACACCTGCAGTCGCCATCAACACCGACGTCACGAACAAAAGCGTGACCGATTTCCGCAACTGACAGCGGTGTAAGGAGATAAGACGACGACTCATAGGCAGGTTGATCAGATTAAAGGCTCAAGCAGTTGTAGTACCATCGAAATCCCAAGCGGGTAACGCAACGCTTCTTAAACGCTCGCCCTCCGTCCAAGATCCTATCTTGTTATCTCGGTATCCGTTTTTTTCGGTCGTATGTTTTACGAGAAAATACCCCGCTGAAGCAAGAGAAATCGGAATTTTTACAGGGTTTCGTTGAAAACAACCGGGCAAAACCTCACCCGGCGTCATGGCATCGGTTTAGCCGCAAAATTTCCGCCCTTGGCCCGCTCTAAGCTAATATTGCTCACATGCGTTGCGCTTGCCGGCGAATTAAACCTAGGTGGGCCAGGATCTTCCGGCGTCTTCCCGCCCTCGCTTTTCTCGGATTTCTGGCTGCAAATCACTCTGGCTACGCGGGCGGCCCGGCGAAGAACGGCGCCCAAATCGAATATATCGCACCGGACGGGCAATTTTCTTCCTTAACCGCGGCGCATCCCGCGCATTACAAACAAACCGCGGCCTTCGTCGATACTGACACTATCAGCTGTGTTCTAAAAGAAGGCGAAACGACGTTCATCATCGAACTGCCAAACAATGCACCGCGGGACCGTTTCACCTTCCTGAACGAAAACGCAGATGCCTGCGGCGAACTCCGAATCGCAGTTTCCGATTCACAGCTGCCCGCGGACAGCCCCAAGTGGACTGAAGTGGACGGCATCGTCCCGTTTGCTCACAAGCGTCTCTTTAAATTATCGATGTTAGGCGTGGAAACAAAATTCGTCCGGCTCTCATTCAAGGTCGATGGACGGCGCCAGGATTCCGCGCAGATCTCTCATCCATTTCGAACATCTGTTCTCGCGGCGGAGATCAACTCAAATTTTAGCAGATTGCATGAACCCGGCCACGATCTGAGCGTCGCCGCGGTCTCGGTCGCGCCACTTCCGGCGAGGCAGAAATAGATAATTTTTCGTCCTGACCGCGACTTGATAAAAGGCCGCGCACACAATCACGGGCGAAAATTTCAGAGGCATGGAACTAGCTCTTAAAAATCACGGCTTGATTGTTGTGACGCATGCGATTGGACAAAGAAGATCAGACCACAAAAACGCCGATTCAATCGCCTTTGCTCGATCTGGTCGTCGCACCTCATCTCGAGCACATCTCTCATGAAAACAAAACCGCTCACTCCATATCTGAAAGTCATTCGCCATCGTGCGATGATTATTTTGCGATTGTTGCCCGGGCTACGAACGATGCAGTTCGGGATTGGGATGTAAGAAGCAACGGCCTCTCGTGGCCGCAGGGCTTAGAACGTCTCCTCGGGTACGACCCGTCAACCACTGAGTGCAACGACATCGGTTTCTGGCAAAAGAATCTTCACCCCGCTGATCGCGCTCGCATCGCTTCCTCGATTCGTGACACGTTTGCCAGCTCGTCTGACCACTGGAGCGGCGAATATCGCTTCCGCCGAGTGGATGGCGATTACATCAATGTCCTGGAACGCGCGCTGATTTTACGTGCCCACGACGGCACAGCCCAGCGTCTGATCGGTTCGCTCATGGATGTCACCGCCCGCAAACAATTGCAGGATCAGCTCTGCCGCTCTCAAAAAATGGAAGCGTTCGGCCAACTTGCCGCCGGGCTCGCCCACGATTTCAACAATTTTCTCACCACCATTCTCGGTTATGGCGATTTGCTTCTGCACGAGCGCCAGATCAAGGGCGCCCTCGCTGACCACGTCACGGAAATTCGCGCCGCCGCCGCCCGTGCGTCCGCTTTGACTCAGCAACTTCTCGCTTTCAGTCGCAGGCAGCCGCTCGAACCCGTGGTCGTTGAAGTGAATTCGATCATCACCAATCTCGAACGCTCATTACTCCGGCTCATCGGGGAAAATATTTCCGTCATTTGCCATCTTCACCACGAGAAGGAAGGCGCGCACATCAAAGCCGATCCGAGCCAGATCACGCAAATTATTCTAAATCTTGCGGTGAACGCGCGCGACGCAATGCCCAAAGGCGGGCAGCTCACGCTCGAGACCGCGATTGTCGATCTCACAAAGGAAATGGAATCGCCTTTCCTTTGCGGCGACTTTGTTTCAGGCCACTATGTTCTGATCAAAATCGCCGACAACGGAATTGGAATGAGTGAAGAGGTCAAAGCTCATCTCTTCGAACCGTTTTTCACCACCAAGACCGATCAGGAGAGAAGCGGCCTTGGCCTCGCAACTTGTTATGGCATCGTCCATCAGAGCGGCGGACATCTCCGGGTCGAGAGCGATCTAGGCAAAGGTACTGTCGTCCAAATTTATATCCCTCGCGTCCCGGCGCCGCCTCCGCCTTCGTACAAAAAGCCAAATAACAAGAAGCCGCGCGGCGGCACCGAAACCATTCTCGTTCTCGAAGATGACATTAGCGTCCGCCACATTTCGGTGCGCACACTTCGCGGTTTTGGTTATCAAGTTATGGAAGCGGCCAATGGCGCTGATGCACGGCGTTTACTCAGCGAAAACCGTGGACAAAAGATCGACCTTCTTCTGACCGATCTGATCATGCCAGAAATGAGCGGACGCCGTTTTGCCGATTCACTCCGCGCGGCTCATCCCGACATCAAAGTTCTTTTCATCTCCGGATATCTCGAAGAATCGCTTCAACCGAGCGATCGATGTGAGCCGGAAATGTTTTTCCTGCCAAAGCCATTCGATTCAGAGCAACTCGCCACCAAAGTTCGAGAAGCACTGGACGGGTAGGGACGTCGCGTCGCGGTGCGCCGTCCGGACATCGCAGCGCGATGTCCCTACCAAGTTATCCATGGTCGCTTGGCCGCCATAGCTTGGCGAAGGCAGAATCTTGCCCGAAACTGTAAGCGCGTGATCACGTTCAAAGAGATCCAGGCCGCGCGCGATCGCATTGCCGGCGCCGTTTTTTATTCGCCTTGTCTTCCATCGATTCCGCTCAGCGAAATCACCAGCATGCAGATTTTCTGCAAGCTCGACAACTTGCAGCGCACCGGAAGTTTTAAAGAACGCGGCGCCCGGAACGCGCTCGCCCAGCTTTCAGCCGATCAAAAAAAACGGGGCGTGATCGCTGCTTCCGCCGGCAACCACGCTCAGGCGCTCGCGTATCAAGGAAAACTGCTCGGCATTCCGGCGACAGTGGTCATGCCCCAATACGCGCCGCTCATCAAAGTAAGCAATTGCCAGAAACTGGGCGCGAATGTTGTTTTGCATGGCAAGGATTTCGCGGAGGCAAAAGCGCACGCGCATGAAATCGCAGCTGAAAAAGGCCTCGCTTACATCGACGGCTACGACGATCCCGCCATCATCGCCGGCCAGGGCACGATGGGCATTGAGATTGTCGATCAGGTGGAAGATCTCGATGCGGTCATTGTTCCCGTTGGCGGCGCCGGCTTGATCGCCGGGGTTTCACTGGCGGTCAAAAATTTGCGGCCGCAAACAAAAATCATTGCGGTGGAAGCAGAGACCGTCGCCAGTTTTTCCGCGGCGCTCGAAGCGGGCAAACCAACCAGGATCGCATTGCATCCAACGCTCGCTGATGGACTCGCTATCCCGCAAGTTGGCTCGAACGCGTTCGCGATCGCGCGCGAACATGTCGATCAAACAATCACGGTCACTGAGGAACAAGTGGCGATCGCGATTTTGCGGTTGGTCGAGCTTGAAAAAACGGTCGTGGAAGGCGCTGCGGCGGCGCCACTTGCAGCGGTGCTTTCCGGAAAATTGCCCGATCTCGCCGGGAAACGCGTCGTTCTCCTGTTATGCGGCGGCAACATCGATCCAAACATTCTCAGCCGCGTGATCGAGCGCAGTCTGGTAGCGGACGGGCGATTATCGCGATTCGCCGCCGTGATCAGCGATCGACCAGGCGGCCTGGCCGATCTGAGCAAGCAAATCGCGGCAACCGGAGCGAGCATTAAACAAGTTGTACACGATCGCGCTTTCGCGAGTTCGGATGTCTCAACCGTGAATGTGCTTTGCACGGTTGAAACACGAAACCACGAACATCTCGCCCAACTTCGCGCTCACTTGAAAGCCCACGGCGTTGAAACCTACGACGCAAAATAGGTGGCAGGGGGTTGATTCGCTCGCTTCCCGCTCACTCACCCCTCGGGCTTTCCCGTCCATCCCCGCCGGCTCCATTCACCGAACCGATCCAAGCCGGATTGGCGTTTGCGGCGACCGAGGTCAATCGCCCCTACCTGCTTGAATGCACGTTCGCGTTCCATACCGTCAATCATGCATTCGCTGGAGCAAAAGATCGACCATCACCAATCCGGTCCCGACTTTGCGCGCCGGCATATCGGTCCGAATGAAGACGAGGCCGCGGAGATGTTGGGTTCCCTCGGCTTTGAAAATCTTGATGCGCTGATCGATGCGACCGTTCCAAAAAATATTCGGCTCGATCGAGAATTAAATTTACCGGAAGCGAAGTTCGAAGACGAAGCGCTCGCCGAGCTGCGCGCGATTTCGAAGAGAAACAAAACCGCGAAATCTTTTATTGGCGCGGGTTATTCGGATTGCATCACGCCGCCGGTGATTCAGCGGAACGTCCTTGAAAACCCGGGGTGGTATACCGCTTACACACCGTACCAAGCCGAGCTTGCGCAAGGTCGTCTCGAAGCGCTTGTCAATTTTCAAACGATGATTGTCGATCTCACCAAGCTCGATATTGCCAACGCGTCGATGCTCGATGAGGCCACCGCCGCGGCCGAAGCGATGACGCTTTGCCACGCGTCCGTTCCAGACCGAAAAACCTTTCTCGTTGCTGACAATTGTCACCCGCAAACAATTGAAGTTATCCGCACACGCGCCAAGCCGGTTGGAATTGACGTTAAAGTCGACAATTACACTCGCTTCAAGTTCGACGAGTCTGTTTTCGGCACGCTCATGCAGTATCCGGCGACTGATGGCGCGATTTACGATTACGCCGAGTTCGCCCGGCACGCGCACGATGCGGGCGCGCTCGTCGTTGTCGCTGCCGACATTCTCGCGCTCAGTTTACTAAAACCGCCCGGCGAATTCGGCGCCGATGTCGTGGTTGGCAATACGCAGCGCTTTGGCGTTCCGCTTGGTTTCGGCGGACCACACGCGGCTTACTTCGCGACCCGCGACAAATACAAACGGCACATGCCGGGCAGACTTGTCGGAGTTTCCCACGATGCCGACGGTCGGCCCGCCTATCGACTCGCGCTGCAAACGCGCGAACAACACATCCGCCGCGACAAAGCAACGAGCAACATTTGCACGGCGCAGGTTCTTCTCGCCGTGATCGCGTCGATGTACGCGGTTTATCATGGCCCGCGCGGTTTGCGCACAATCGCCGAGCGAGTTCATGGCCTAGCGAGTCAACTGGCTGACGGTCTTCGCGCGCTCGGACTGAAAATTACGCATGAAAACTTTTTCGACACCATCCGGGTGGAAGTCGAATCGAGTAGCGTGTTGATTGAGCATGCGCAAAAAGCCGGATGCAATCTTCGTGTTCTGGGAACGCGCGCGGTCGGCGTTTCGTTAGACGAAACGACCACGAATCGCGACATCGAATTGTTGATGTCGATCTTTCGCGGCACGCATGTCCGTGATTTGGCCGATGATGATCTCGGTCAACCGCCGCTACCCATCCCGAAATTCGCGACCCGCGATTCAAAATTCCTAACCCATCCGATCTTCAACACGCACGAAACCGAGACCGAGATGCTGCGCTATCTGAAAAAACTCGAGTCGCGCGACCTCTCTCTCTGTCACTCGATGATCCCGCTCGGCTCGTGCACGATGAAATTGAATGCGAGCGCGGAAATGTTTCCGATTTCGTGGCCGGAATTCGCCAAGCTCCATCCGTTCGCGCCTGACGATCAAACGACCGGCTACGTCCAGATGTGCCAGCAATTGGAAGACTGGCTGGCGGAAATCACCGGCTTCGCTGCGGCTTCGTTGCAACCCAATGCCGGATCGCAAGGCGAGTACGCCGGCTTGCTCGCAATCAGGGAATATCATGCCTCGCGTGGCGAAGCGCATCGCAATGTTTGTCTGATTCCAACTTCGGCGCACGGAACCAATCCGGCGAGCGCGGTCATGGCCGGCCTCAAAGTCGTTGCGATCGCGACGGTAAAAGATGGCGATATCGATCTGGCCGATCTCCGCGCGAAAGCGGACGCGCACGCGCGTGATCTCGCTGCGCTGATGGTGACGTACCCGAGCACGCATGGCGTGTTCGAGCCGACCATCCGCGAAATTTGCGAGATCGTACATAACCATGGCGGGCAGGTTTACATGGATGGCGCGAACATGAACGCACAATGCGGCCTTTGCCGTCCGGGCGATTACGGTGCCGACGTTTGCCATTTGAATTTACACAAAACGTTTTGCATTCCGCACGGCGGCGGCGGCCCCGGCGTCGGACCGATCGGCGTGGCCAAACATCTGGCGCCTTTTTTGCCGGCGACTCCGTCTCTCAACCCTCAACTCTCAACTCTCAACTTCTCTGTTGGTCCGGTGGCGCAAGCGCCTTACGGGAGCGCGAGCATTCTCACGATTTCGTGGATGTACATCCGAATGATGGGCCCTGATGGTTTGAAGCGCGCGAGCGAGATCGCAATTCTGAATGCAAACTACATCGCCAAACGGCTTGATCCGCACTTCCCGGTTTTGTTCAAAGGCAAACGCGGATTCGTCGCGCATGAATGCATTGTCGATCTTCGCCAATGGAAAAACGCGGGCATTGAGGTCGAAGATGTCGCCAAACGTTTGATGGATTACGGATTTCACGCACCGACGGTTTCCTGGCCGGTTGCTGGCACGATGATGATCGAGCCGACCGAGAGCGAGGCGAAACATGAGCTCGATCGTTTTTGCGACGCGATAATTTCAATCCGCAAAGAGATCGATGCGATCGCGAATGGGAAAGCCGACCGGCAAAACAATTTGCTCAAAAACGCGCCGCACACGACGCGACAAATTGCTTCCGAAAAATGGGAGCACCCCTACTCGCGCGAGCAAGCGGCGTTTCCCGCGCCCTGGACGCGCGACCATAAGTTCTGGCCGGCAGTCGGTCGCGTAGAGAGTGCGTATGGCGACCGAAATTTGGTTTGCTCGTGCGTGCCAATTGAGGAATATGTCTAAGAAGCAGCTACAGGCTAAAAGCTACAAGCTTGTAGCTTTTAGCCTGTAGCTTGTAGCTGCTGTTCAGGCGCCCACATGCGCTGAATACGCATCAGCGCTCATGAGCGAGCTCTTATCGGCGTCGTTCTTCAACTTGAG
>Ga0137418_10003033_pt1 | contig 15404 bp, 12 predicted proteins | sample CZODoug3_1_2_16f_FD_122242 | JGI IMG/M metagenome (GOLD analysis project Ga0137418, IMG submission 122242) | Vadose zone soil fungal communities from Angelo Coast Range Reserve, California, USA - CZODoug3_1_2_16fungal (Hybrid Assembly) | ecosystem: Environmental > Terrestrial > Soil > Vadose... | reverse complement strand
ATGAAGGTCCCGTTCGTGGAATCGAGGTCCACCAGTATCCATACGCCTTCGCGACGTTGCAGCTTCGCATGGGTGGTGGACACCGATTCATCAGGCAGCACCAGGTCGTTGTAATCGGCCCGGCCGATGTTGACGACGGGAGTTTTGACGCCGAACCGCTGTCCCTTCAGCGCGCCGCCGCGCCCAATGAAGCTCGCCAACGGGGCTCCGGATGCCCGCGGAGTGGCCGGGACGCCATGAACTGTCTCCCTGAGTCTCTCGCCCTTCGCGGGGGGTACGGCCGAGGGCGCGCTAGCGGCCGGCCCCGGGAGAGGGGGGGCTGGGGGGGGAGGGGGGGGAGGATTAGGAGGCGCAGCCGCGGTATCCGCATAGAACCGAAACTTCTCTTCGCCGATCGTGATCACGTCCGCCCGAGCGAGCAGCCGCTGCCCCTCGATGCGGGTGTCGTTTACCGACGTGCCATTCGTGCTGGAGTCGACGATCAGGTAGCCCTTGGGCGTCTGCATGATCTCGGCATGGCGGCGTGAGACGTCCTTGCCGGCGACGACCACATCGCAAGAGGCGTCACGGCCAAAAACCAGCGACGTACCGGCGACGGCGTACTCCCGCCCATCCGTGAGCGAGACGACTCGCCCGCCGGTGTTCACCGTGACCTTCCCGCCCTTGGCCTCAGCCTTCGCCCGCTCCATCGCCTGGGGAAGGCTCATGGCCTGCACGTACTGCGTGCTACCGCTGCGACGCTCGTCGACAAATGTGAGCTCCTGCCCTCCGACCTCGACCTTGTCGCCGTGGAGGAGAGGGGTCGGTTCGGCACCGAGGCGCACGCCGTTGATCAGCACGTCCGCCTCTGGAACTGCCTTAGTGATGACGACTTGCCCGTCTGGCAGGGATTTCAGTTTCGCGTGCTTGGGGAGAACACCTGGAACGGCGAGCGGGATGGCGCAGGTGGGATCTGCGCCGAGTAGCACTTCCCCTTGCGGGAGTGTGAATCTCCGCCCGCCTAATTCAAGCAACGCCATGCACGCCCACTCCCGTATCTGAGGCCAGGCCGTGAAGTTACGCCCGGCGGTGTAACCGGGCAAGGAAGCTGCAGTTAGGTGAGCCCCACGGCTTCCTCGCGCCCGACGAGTCCGCGCCTGAGCCAATACCAGAAGATCAGCGCGCCGACGATCACCGTCGCGTAGCTGTTGATGAAGCGCCAAATCAAAGTGTAGCTCGGCGTCAACTCACGCGGAACGTAGAGCGACATCACGGCCGCAGAAGTCAGCTCCGCGAGACCCGATCCCCCTGGTGTGGGCGCGAAGTATAGAAGGAAAGAAATCAGGGTTTGGAGGAGGAGAATGTCGGTGAAGTCAGCCGGGATGCCCAGCACCCGCATCGTGACATATCCGGCCAGCAGCTTGTTGGCGTGCGACGGCGCCGAGATCACGATAGCCAGGAGCAGCGTGAGCAGACCCTTCGGCGACCCGAACGCGACCATGCAGTCGTGGGCGCGATCGACGCCGCCCAGTAGTTTCTCCATCCGCATCGCGGCGTTCGGGCTGCGGCGGGCGATTCGTGCCGCCAGTCGCTGAATGAGCCGCTTCATCACGCCGGGGAAGATCATCGCGGTCAGCATCAGCAGACCGAGGAGCCCGAAAATTGTGAGGCTGGTCTTGAAGAGGTCGTAGAGGGTGATGCCGAGCACGAGGCCGTGTTGCGCGAGTGATTTCCCCGCCCCGAACCACACAGCCAGGGGTCCCGCAATCGCGAAGAAGCCGACGGTGGCGATGAAGGTGACGAAAATCGAGCTGATCGCGACGGCCACTGGCACGCCGGCGCGCTTCATGACCCACACCGACATGGGCGCCGAGCCGGACTGGAACGGCGTGAGGTAGGCGCCCCAGGCGCCGAACCCGCCGGCGAGAACCATGTCCCGCAGCCTGACACCCGGATATATGTAACGGGTGCAGACCCAGAGTCGCAGCCCACCACCGAACCAGTCCATCGACGCCAGGACGAGGCCGACACCGATCCATCCCCAGTGCAGTCGCAGGAACGGTGTAAGGAAGACGTCCACCCGATCGCCGAAGCGAATCAGGTAGTACGCAACGAGCAGGGCGACTCCACCGAGGGAGATGGCGGCGAACAACTCGAGGCCACGACGAAGCAGCCGCGGGGTCAGGGCGAGGGCCATCTGACGGCCAAAGCTGTTATTTTTGGGGGTTATGCGCCATCCCCCCGAGCGCGTCGTTCTCCGCAACGTACGCCAGCACAATCTGAAGGGCATCACCGTCGAGTTCCCGCGCCGGGCGCTCTCGGTCGTCACCGGCCCTTCGGGCTCGGGGAAAAGCTCGCTCGCGTTCGACACGCTCTACGCCGAGGGGCAGCGGCGTTATATCGAGTCGCTGTCGACGTATGCCAAACAGTTCCTCGAGCGGATGCCGAAGCCGCTGGTGGATTCGATGGAGGGCCTCTCACCGGCCGTCGCGATCGAACAGAAGAACCCCACGACATCGAGCCGTTCGACCGTCGGGACCGCCACCGAAATCAACGATTTCCTCCGGTTGTTGTGGGCTCGCGCCGGCACGCAGGCGTGTCTGCAATGTGGGCAGGATGTGAAACGGGATACCGTGCAGGAGGTGGTGGATGCCGTCATTGGGCGGAATGAGAATGGTCCTGATGTAGGGGCGCAGCATGCTGCGCCCCTACACGAGCCCGTTTTCGTGTCGTTTCCGTTGCCAGCATCGGCTCATCGTCCGGACGTAGAAGTGGCGGCCCAGCTGCGCGCGGCCGGTTTCGTGCGGGCCCAGATCGACGGTGAGACGGTCCGATTGGACCAAGAAGGCGCCGAACAGCGGGTGCGCGCTGGCAAGGACGTGCTGGTTCTAGTGGATCGTATCGATGCGACCGAGGAGAATCGGGCTCGACTGGCCGATGCAGTTGCCACGGCGTTCAGCGAGGGTGAAGGCGTTGCGATCGCCCTGAACAACGGCGACCGGCGGCGCTTTTCCGAGCACCCCGCGTGCTCGGCCTGCGGCTGCGCCGCGCCCCTGCTCACGCCGACGCTCTTTTCCTTTAATAACCCGCGCGGCGCGTGTGCCACGTGCAACGGCTTCGGTGCGGTGCTCGAGTACGACGAGTCGCTGATCGTCCCGGACCCCAAAGCGTCGCTTGCCGGCGGCACGCTCGATCCCTGGACCAAGCCCCGCTACGAGGGACGCCGGCGGCTGTTACGCGAGACCGCGCGTGCCCGCGGCATCGACCTCGATGCCCCGTGGCAGGACATTCCGGCGCGCGAACGACACTTCCTGCTCCACAACACGAGTGGCCGCTACCTGGGGATCTTTCCCTTTCTCGAGCGGCTCGAGGAAAAGCGCTACAAGCAGTACATCCGCGTCTTCCTCCGGCAGTACCAGCTCGCCAAGACCTGCCCCGGATGCGGCGGCGCCCGGCTCAAGCCGGCAGCGCTCGCAGTGCGCGTGGCGGGCAAGACGATCGCCGAGGCGGCGGCGCTGACCGCCGCCGATCTCGCGGTCTGGTTGGAGCATCTGGAGCTTCCGGCGTTCCAACAACACGTGGCGGACCACATTCTGGGTGAGCTGCGCGCGCGCGTCGGCTTCGTGAACGACGTCGGCCTCGGATATCTGACGCTCGATCGCCAGACGCGCACCCTGTCGGGTGGCGAGGCACAGCGCATCGCGCTCTCGAACGCGCTCGGCTCCCACCTGGTGGACACGCTCTACGTGCTGGATGAGCCGTCGATCGGCCTGCATCCGGCGGACGTGGACCGGCTCCTGGGATTGCTCCGGCGGCTCGCCGATGCGGGCAACACCGTGGTGGTCGTCGAGCACGATCCCGCCGCCATGCGCGCGGCCAGCTGGATGGTCGAGCTCGGCCCCGCGAGCGGCGAGGCCGGCGGGCAGGTCGTCTACCAGGGACCGGCCGCCGCAGTGCGTGAGGCGGGCACGCTCACCGGCCAGTATCTGTCGGGCGAAAAGCGCATTGGTGTGCCGTCGGCACGCCGGCCCGCCGCGCGCTGGCTCGACGTGAAGGGCGCGCGGCTCCACAACATCAAGGGCGTCGATTTTCGGATCCCGCTCGGCACTCTCACGGCGGTGACCGGAGTGTCCGGCTCCGGGAAATCAACGCTCGTGCACGACGTGTTGTACCGGCAGCTCGAGGGTCGGCTGCGCGGCGAACACACCGCCAAGCAGCACCTCGGCGAGCCCGTCGGGGACGTCTCCGCGCTGAAGGGATGGGAGTACCTCGAGGATGTCGTTCTCATCGATCAAGCCCCGATCGGACGCACGCCGCGGTCCAATCCGGTGACGTACGTGAAGGCCTTCGACGAGCTCCGTGCGCTGTTCGCGAATGAGCCGCTCGCGCGCGCGCGCGGCTACGAGCCCAGCACGTTTTCCTTCAATGTTGCGGGAGGCCGGTGCGAAGCCTGCGAAGGCGCCGGCCACGTGCTGATCGAGATGGTGTTCCTCGCCAACGTGTTCGTCCCGTGCGAGGTCTGCGGCGGCTCGCGCTTCAAACGCGAGGTCCTCGATGTCAAGCTGCGCGGCGCGAGCATCGCGCAGGCGCTGCAGTGGACCGTGGATCAGGCGATCCAGCGGCTGCACCGCAATCCCCGCCTGGCGCGCTGTCTCTGGTACCTGCAGCAAGTGGGGCTCGGCTACCTGCGGCTCGGGCAGCCGGGCACGACCCTGTCGGGCGGTGAGGCGCAACGGCTGAAGATCGCCCGCGAGCTGGCGCGGACCAAAGGCGCGCGGCGGCTCTACATCCTCGACGAGCCCACCACCGGCCTGCACATGGACGACGTGCGCGTGCTGTGTCGCGTGCTGGACCGGCTGGTGGACGCGGGGCATACCGTACTCGTGATCGAGCACAATCTCGACGTCATCAAGCGCGCGGATTGGGTGATTGATTTGGGGCCGGGGGCTGGGGATCAGGGAGGCCGAATTGTTGCCGCGGGTACGCCTGAGGATGTCGCGCAGATCGCGGGATCGGTCACGGGAAGATATTTGCGGGATTTGGCGTGACCAAGCGCCGCGCCGACTTGCTGCTGATCGCGGCAGCCGCGGTCTGGGGTGTGAGCTTCGTGATCGTCAAGAACGCGCTCGCCGCGGCTTCCCCCCTGCTGTTCCTGTCTGTCCGCTTTACGATCGCGACGATCGTGCTCGCGCCGCTCGCCAACTTGCGCGCGCGGTTTTCGCGCGCCGAGCTGCAATCCGGCGCGCTGCTCACGCTGCTGCTGGCATCGGGGTTCGCGACACAGGCGTTCGGGCTCCAGTACACGACCCCTGCGCGTTCGGCGTTTATCGTGGCGATGTCGTCGGTTCTCGCGCCGATGATCGCCCTCGTCGTGCTCCGCCATCGTCTCACGTGGCAAGTCTTCGTGGCACTGCTCGTGGCGGCGCTGGGTCTCTATTTCCTCACGGCGCCCGAATCCGGCGGTTTGAATCGGGGCGATCTCTGGACGCTGGTGACGGCAGTGGTCTTCGGGGGCCACATCGTGGCCGTGGCGGAGATCTCCAAACGGTTCCAGGCGGAGCGCATGGTCTGGTTGCAGCTCCCCGGGACGGCGATCGCGACGTTGATCGCGGCGCTGCTGCTCGAGCCGCTTCGCTTCGAATGGTCCCTGGGGCTGGGTGCAGCCCTGCTCTTCCTCGGCGTTATGTCGACGGCAGTCGCGCTTGTATGGCAGATGCGCGCGCAGCGCGAGATGTCCTCGGCGCGGGCGTCGCTGCTCTTCTGTCTCGAGCCGGTGTTCGCGGCGCTGACGTCGCGGCTATTCTGGGGAGAGACCTTTTCGCTCAGCCAGGGACTCGGGGCCGGATTGATTCTCAGCGGAATGGTCCTGGCGGTTGTTGGCGAGTCCCGCGCAGAACTCACGGCATCTCAAGCCGCTCCCTGAAACCCGTGTAGGCAAAAGCTTAGGCAGCCCAGAGTCATCGGCCGACAGGTCGTGGCTCTCCAGTTTCCCTATTGTGGAAGCCCCTATCGGAAGGACAGTGCATGACCCGCACGCGCACGCTCTTCCTCACGGTTCTTCTCGCCATGTGGGCGGTCTCTGCGCGCGCTCAGCAACGCGACTCGTTGCAGGCCCTGAAACACCTCACCCTCGATCAACTGATGAACATCGAAGTCATGTCCGTCTCCCGGCGCCCGGAACGCCTGTTCGAGACGCCATCAGCGATTCAGGTCATCACCCAGGACGACATTCGCGCCTCCGGCGCAACGAGCCTTCCCGAAGCCCTCCGCCTCGCCTCGAATCTGCAGGTTGCGCAAGTCGATTCGCGGCAGTGGGCCATCAGTGCCCGAGGATTCAACAGCACCACCGCCAACAAGCTGCTGGTCCTCATCGACGGACGGACCGTCTATACGCCGCTGTTTTCGGGCGTGTTCTGGGATGCTCAAGATGTCCTGCTCTCTGATATCGACCGGATCGAGGTGATCAGCGGGCCGGGCGCGACGCTGTGGGGCGCCAACGCGGTCAATGGCGTGATCAACGTGATCACGAAGGACGCGAAAGAGACGGGGGGACTCCTGGTCACGGGCGGTGGCGGCAGCGAGCTGCGCGGCCTGGGATCCGCCCGCTACGGCGGCGAGCTCGGCGCACACGGCAACTATCGGATCTACGGCAAGGCCTTCAGTCGTGATCCCACGTTGCTCCCTAATGGGCAAGCCGCTCCCGATGGCTGGCACATGGGACAAGGGGGATTTCGTCTGGACTGGGATGCGCCCGACAGCAACCGTCTCAGTCTCCATGGCGATTGGTACGATGGCCGCATCGCCCAAGCGAGCCCTGGCCACATCGGCGTCAGCGGCGGGAATGTGATGGCAAAATGGGCGCATCGATTCTCCGCCAAGTCTGATCTCACGGTGCAGGCGTACTACGACCGCACGCACCGGGACATTCCGGGCACCTTTGGTGAAGATCTCGACGTCTACGATATCGACGTGCAGCATCGCGCCACCGTTAGCGCCCGACACGATGTGGTGTGGGGAGCCGGCTATCGTCTCATCAACGATCGCGTCGTCAACACCGCGGCGTTGGCGTTCCTGCCACCCCAGGTCGCACGCCAGTGGTTCACCGCATTCGCCCAGGATGAGATCGCGCTTGCATCCGATCGGCTCCACGTCACGCTCGGCACGAAGATCGAGCACAACGATTACACCGGGTTCGAGATCCAGCCGAGCGGCCGCGTAAATTGGACCTTCAGCCCGTCCCGCACGCTGTGGGCGGCGATTTCGCGGGCGGCGCGAACGCCGTCGCGCATCGACCGGGACTTGTACGCGCCGGGTCAGCCTCCCTATTTCCTTGCTGGTGGCCCAGGCTTCCGCTCCGAGAAGGAGCTGTCGTACGAGCTGGGATATCGTCATCAGGAGGGCGCGTTGGTGCTCGCATTTGCGAGCTTTTACAGCCGCTACCACGGCCTCCGCAGCCTAGAGCAGGTCAATCCCCCCAACCCCACCCCGATCGTTATCGGCAACGGTCAGGACGGCGAGTCGTACGGCGGCGAGGCGTCCGCGAGCTATCGCATCACCGACGATTGGCAGGTTCGTGCCGGTTATACCGAGGTCCGCGTACACATCTGGCCCAATCCGGGCAGCACCGACACGAGCCGAGGCACGACAGAGTCACATGCTCCCAATCGGCAGCTCAGCATGCGCTCGTCGCTGCACCTGGGTGCTCGGTGGATTCTGGACGGCGGGTTCCGTTACCTCGGTAAGATCGAGAACCAACAACTGCCTGCATACGCCGAGCTGGATGCCCGGCTCGGCTGGCAACCGATTCCCGCCCTGGAGCTGTCACTCGCAGGTCGCAATCTGTTGCACGAGAAGCATGCGGAGTTCGGCACGCCCGCCGCGCGCCGCGGCATTCAGCGCGGTGTGTATGGGATGGCGCAATGGCACTTCTAAAAGTGGTCGCCGCCCTGATGTCCGCGCTGCTGCTCGTGCAAAGTCCCAGGGCTTCCGAGTATCAGGTGAAGGCCGTGTTCTTGTTCAATTTCGCGCAGTTTGTCGAGTGGCCGGCGGTGCCGACACCGGACCCGCAGACGCCGGTGATCATCGGCATCCTCGGGGAGGACCCGCTGGGCACCTTCCTGGATGAGACCGTGCGTGGCGAACGTCTCGCGCAGCGGCCATTCGAGATCCGCCGGTCTCGCGAGCTGACGGACATCCAGGCGTGCAACATCCTCTTCATCAGCCGGTCGGAGAGCGAGCGGGTCGGGCAAATTCTCGCGGGTCTCAAGAACCGTCCGATCTTGACGGTGAGCGACGGCGATGACTTTGCGAAGCGGGGAGGCATGATTCAGTTTGTCAACGACAAGAACCGCATTCGTCTGAGGATCAACGTCGAAGCGGCGCAAGCCGCCAACATCGTGATCAGCTCGAAGCTGCTGCGCGTAGCCGAGATCGTCAGAACATCACGACGGTGAGCATGGCGATCCGCGACTGGCCGATCAAACGAAAGCTGACGGCGATACTGCTCCTGATCAGCGGACTGGTGTTGGTGTTGACGTCGGCCGCGTTCGTGACATACCAGGTCGTGACCTTCCGTCAGACGATGCGGAATAATCTCGCCACGCGGTCCCGCATTCTCGCCGCCAACAGTACGGCCGCCCTGGCGTTTGCGAACGAGGCGGACGCAACCGAGCTCCTGGCGGCCCTGAAGTACGACCCGCACATGGTCGCGGCGGCGCTGTACGACAAGAACGGGCGCGTGCTCGCGACCTATCCCGTAGCTGCCAGCGCCGACCTTGTGCCTCCTGCGCCACAGCCGGACGGTTACCGCTTCGAGGGCGGCCGTCTCGTGGGGTTTACGCCCGTGGCACAAGGAGGGAACCAGCGGCTGGGGACCCTCTATATCGCTTCGGACACGAAAGCCGTGTCGGATGCCCTCCGCCTTTCCGGCATCATCGCCGTCGTCGTTCTCGCGATCGCGATGCTCGCCGCCTACGCGCTGGCTGCCGCGCTGCAGGGACGGATCTCGGCACCGATCCTCGCGCTGGCGGACACCGCCAAGGTGGCCTCGACCGGTCAGGACTATTCCGTCCGGGCGCCCAAGTTTGGCGAGGACGAGCTGGGGGTGCTGACCGACGCGTTCAATGAGATGCTTCGCCGAATCGAGCAGCAGAAGCAGGAGCTGCAACAGCACGCGCTGGGGCTGGAACAGCGGGTCGCGGAGCGCACCCAGGAGCTCGAGCATCGGAACGAGCAGCTCAAGCGCAATGCCGCTGAGCTGCTCGCCTCCAATACGGAGCTCGATGCCTTTGCCTATTCCGTGTCGCACGACCTCCGCGCGCCGCTCCGCAGCATCGACGGCTTCAGCCAGGTGCTGCTGGAAGACTACGCGGCCCAGCTCGGCGACGCCGGAAGGGATTCCCTGCAGCGCGTACGCGTCGCCAGCCAGCGGATGGCCACGCTGATCGACGACCTCTTGAAGCTGGCCCGCGTTACGCGGGCGGAGATGCGGACCGAGCCGGTGGATTTGAGCCGCATGGCTCAGGAAATCGTCGCCGAGATTCAGCGCGCGACGCCTGACCGGCCGGTCGAATTCGCGATTGCGCCGGGCCTCCTGGCGCAGGGGGATTCCCGGCTGCTCCGGGTCGTACTCGACAACCTGTTGCGCAACGGCTGGAAATACAGCGCGAAACGGCCGCAACCGCGGGTGGAGTTCAGCGCGCTCGATCAGAACGGCGACCGGGTGTTTGTGATCAAGGACAACGGCGCGGGGTTCGACATGCGCTTCGCCGACAAGCTGTTCGGTGTGTTCCAGCGACTCCATTCCGCAAGCGAGTTCGAGGGAACGGGGGTGGGACTCGCGACCGTACGCCGCATCGTCAATCGCCACGGAGGCAGGGTCTGGGCCGAAGGCGCCGTCGATCAGGGCGCGTCGTTCTACTTCACGTTGTGAGGAGGGTCGTGTGAATCACGGAAAGATCCTGCTGGTCGAAGACAATCCCGACGACGTCGCGTTGACCTTGCGGGCGCTCAAGAGTCACAACATCACGAACGAGGTGATCGTCGCGCAGGACGGCGTCCAGGCAATCGATTATCTCTTCGGCTCGAAGGAGGAGCAGCGCGCGCCGACCGACCTGCCGGCGGTCGTGCTGCTCGACCTCAAGCTCCCCAAGATCAACGGCATGGAGGTGCTGCAGCGGATCCGGTCCGAGGAGCGCACCAAGGTCTTGCCCGTCGTGATCCTGACCTCCTCGGACGAGGAGCGCGATGTCATCGAGGGGTACAAGCTCGGCGCCAACAGCTACGTCCGCAAACCGGTCGACTTCGTCGAGTTCACCAAGGCGGCGCAGCAGCTTGGCTTGTACTGGCTGCTCATGAACCGGGTCCCGCCGGCGCCCCGAGGCCCGTGAGCGCCATGGCCGCGCCGGCTCGTATCCTCCTGATCGAGGACGATCCACAGGATGCCGAGCTCGAGCAGCGCGAGATCCGCCGTGTCGACCCTGCGTGCACGTTCCTTCGGGTCGACACGCGCGAGGGCATGATCGCGGCACTACAGGAATTCGCCCCCGACGTCATCCTGACCGACCACTCACTGCCGACATTCACGGCGCGGGGATGCGCTCGAGCTCGGCCAGCAGCTCGCGCCGGGAACGCCGATCATCGTTGTGACCGGCAGGCTGGGAGACGAGCCCGCCGTGGAATACCTGCAGGCGGGCGCCGTGGACTACATCGTCAAGGACCACTTACAGCGCCTCGGTCCCGCCGTACTTCGCGCGCTCGACGTCAAGGGCAGTCGCGAAGCGCAGAAGCGCGGCACGGTAGGCCATCGCTGACAGCCTGTCGCGTGAATCACAGACATGTTCTGACCGTGCTCGCTTCATTAAGTAGGGACCTATGAGTAACCCGCTCCGCCTGTTGCTGGTAGAGGATTCGGAGGCCGACGCCGAGCTCCTGGCACTCGAGCTCAGGCGTGCCGGGTTCGTCCTGCAGTTTGAGCGCGTGGACAGCGCGGCCGCGTTGGCAGCGGCCCTCGACCGTGCCTCGTGGGATCTCATCATCAGCGACAACAGCATGCCGGGGTTCAGCGGGACGGAAGCGCTCGCTCAGCTTCGTTCCCGCGGCCTGGATATTCCCTTCATCTTCGTATCCGGCACCATGGGCGAAGATCTCGCGGCTCGCGCGCTCGACGCGGGCGCGGGAGATGCGCTCGAGAAGGGCAACCTCCGGCGACTGATGCCGGTCATCCGCCGCGAACTGCGCGAATTTGGTGAACGCCGGGCGCGCCGCGAGTCGGAGGCCAGCTACAGCGCGCTCGTCCAGCAGGCTCCCCTGGGAATCTATCGGTCCACGCCGGTGGGCCGGTTCGTCTCCGCCAACGCCGCCCTCGTGAGAATGCTCGGCTACAGCACAGCGGACGAGTTGCTTGCGCTGGATATGGCGCGCGACGTGTACGCCGATCCGGACGAGCGCCGCCGGCTGGTCGAACATGATACGTATACCGACAAGGTCTACGATGAGCTGGAAGCCACCTGGAAAAAGCAGGACGGCACACGCATTCGCGTACAGCTTAGCGTGCGTGCCAGCCGCGACACGGACGGCCGCGTCGAATTCTATGAGGCGTTCGTCCGCGATATCACAACCCAGCGTCAGCTCGAGGCGCAGCTCGCCCAATCCCAGAAGATGGAGGCGATCGGGCGGCTGGCCGGTGGCGTCGCGCACGATTTCAATAATCTGCTCACCGTAATCCTCAGCTACAGTGAGTTGTTGCTCGAGGACCTCCCACAAGGCTCGGCCACCCGCGAGGACATCGGACAAATCCGCAAGGCCGCCCAAGGCGCGAGCGAGCTCACCCGCCAGTTGCTTGCGTTCAGCCGCCAGCAAGTGCTCCAGCCAAAAGTCGTCGATCCCAATGCCGCCGTCACCGGCATCGAGCGACTGCTGGGCCGCGTCCTGCGCGAAGACATTCAGCTCAGCTGCACGCTGGCGCCGGACGCCGGCACCGTGCGCGTCGACCCCGGCCAGCTCGAGCAGGTGCTCATGAACCTCGCCGTCAATGCGCGCGACGCGATGCCGCAGGGCGGCCAGCTCACGATCGAGACGGCCAACGTGGACCTCGATGAGACATACATGCAGGCGCATCCGCTGGCGGCCGCCGGCCGGTACGTCATGCTGGCGGTCACCGATACCGGCATGGGGATGGACGCGGCGACGCAGGCGCGGATTTTCGAGCCGTTCTTTACGACCAAAGAGGTCGGCAAAGGAACGGGCTTGGGCCTGGCCACCGTGCAAGGGATCGTGCAACAGTCTGGTGGGTTCATCTGGGTGTATTCCGAGCCGAACCACGGCACGTGCTTCAAGATCTACCTCCCACGGGTCGACGAGCTTGTGTCCGCTGACGTGAATGTGCCTCTCGAGCGTACCCGCGGCACGGAGACGGTGCTCGTCGTCGAGGACGTTGCGGCTGTGCGGGCAGTCGCACGCAAGATGCTGGAACGGTATGGCTACCGGGTCCTGGACGCCGCGGACGGTGAGGCCGCCGTGCGCATCGCCGACGGGAGCGGTGAACAGATCCACCTGCTGCTCACCGACGTCGTGATGCCCAACCTCAATGGGCGCGATCTCGCGGCATTGTTCGCGCAGACGCGTCCCACGACGAAGGTGCTCTTCATGTCGGGCTATACCGATGACGCGATCGTTCGCCACGGGATTCTGGAGGAGGGCCTCGCGTATCTCCAGAAGCCCTTTACGCCGGTGTCATTGGCGCGGAAGGTGCGCGCGGTTCTGGATGCCGGCGCTCCGAGCTCGGCGTGTGTGTTGGTGGTCGACGATCATGCGGACGTGCGCAGTTCCCTGCGACGCATCCTGGAAGAAGCCGGTCACCGGGTGCTCGAAGCCGCCGAGGGCGAGGCCGCGATGGGCCTCCTGCGCGGCACGAAGGTAGATCTGGTCGTCACGGACCTGTTCATGCCGGGCCAAGACGGCATCGTCACGATTCGGCGCATTCGCAAGGAGTATCCTGCGGTAAAGGTCATCGCCATGTCGGGCGGCGGTTTCGGCGGGCAGCTGGACCTGCTGAAGGATGCCGTACTGCTCGGTGCGACGACCGCGCTGCGAAAGCCGATTGGGAGTGAGGAATTGTTGGAGGCGATCCGCACCGCACTCGGGTGACGCCCTTGGCTGGTCCGCCTCGCCGTCTCTATATTTCGCGCCTCATTCCCGAGTAGCTCAGTTGGTAGAGCAGCCGGCTGTTAACCGGCGGGTCGCAGGTTCGAGTCCTGCCTCGGGAGCTTCCCGCCGATAGCTTTCCTGTTGTGGATCCCGAGATCGCCCAGGGGACCTGTTTCCCCATGTTCGCCTACGAGGTCGCGCAGGCCATCGATCTCGACGAGGCCGAACGCCGGTTGTTCGCGGGCACCGAGCGGCAGACGATCAAGCAGAAACGCCGCGCCCCGGCCTCTTTCGAGTATCGGCCCGCGCCACTGCGCGTGACCCGCGGGGGCGAGCCGCAGACGGTGGATGGCTATCGCACGGCGCCCGCGGTCGAGATCGTGCTATACGACTTCGGGGCCGTGTCCGTGAGCTATGCCATCCCGCTCGCCGGTGCGCTGGCGAAGCTGCCCGAGCTCGCCGAGGTGCTCTGGGGCAACGAACGCCTCTTGAAGGACTCGCGGCAGCACGTGGAAACCCTCATGGGGATGTTGGGCGACGCCGCCGCGCGTACCCACGTCGCCGATTTCGTCGAGGACTATTCCATCTTCCACATCGCGGCGTTCACCCAACCCTGCGATGCCGCCATGTTGTGGACGAGCCAGGCGCAAACCGTCGCGCAGGTGCTCCGCGCCGCCCGGCACCCCCTCTCGCAGCAGGAGATCGCGGACGCCACGGCGTCGCGCCTCTCGTTCGGCCCGAACGACGCGACGATCATCGATACGGACGCCGCTATCCTGTTCGATCCCGAAGGGGAGGACGTACGCGACCTGATCGAATTCGCCAACACGCAGCTTCTCGAGATGCGCTACCTCGACCACGAGCTCGACGATGTCCTCGAGGGCGCCTATGAGACCCTGCTGGCGCGGCGCTGGGGGAGGTGGCGGAGGTGGCGGCTGGCGCCGGTCGGCCCCGACCTGCGCAGCCTCGCCCGGCTGCAGCTCGACGCCGCGATCCTGTTCGAGCAGGTGACGAACGCGCTCAAGCTCGTGGGCGATCAATTCCTCGCGCGCGTCTACTCGCTGGCATCCCGACGCTTTCACCTGCCCGAATGGGACACGAGCATCACCCGCAAGCTGCAGACGATCGACGGCCTCTACGAAAAAATGACCGATCGGGCGACGAGCCGACGCACCGAAATGCTGGAATGGATCATCATCGTCCTGATCGCCGTAGAGATCGGCCTCTCGCTGATCACGCTGCTGCCGTAGTCACCGCCCTTCTTCCTTCTTTCCGGCCTGCAGCGCCGCCCGAACCTTGTCCATGATTTCCCGCGCGTTGAACGGCTTTTGCAGGCTGCTGATGGCACCGAGCAGCTCCGCATCCTCCCGCAGGTCCATCATGCCGGTCGAGTCCCCGCCCGAGATCACGATGACCTTCACCGCGGGAAACCGTTTCCGGATTTGACGGAGGGTGACGATGCCATCCTGACCCGGCATGAAAATGTCGGTGATCACGATGTCGAACGATTGACTCTCCAGGATCTCCATCCCGACTTCGCCGTCACTCGCGTCGAAGACTTCATGTCCGTCCTGCTCCAATGCCCGCCGCACGACGCGACGAATCGGCTCTTGATCATCGATCACGAGGATGCGTGCCATAGCGGTCAACTTCCTTCTCGCATCGCGTTCAAGGTAGTCAGCAACTCCCTACAGCCGGAGCATCCAGGACTTCGCGTACCTTCCGCGCCAAGCCATCGGCGGTGAACGGTTTCGCCAAAAACGCGACGCCCTCCTCGAGCACGCCGAGTTGTACGATCGACTTGTCCGGGTATCCCGAGACGTACAGCGTGCGGATGGTCTTGCGCGTCGAGGTCAAAAACAGCGAGACCTCACGACCGCTCATGCCAGGCATGACGACGTCGCTGATTACGACATCGGGCTCGAAAGACAAGGCTAGTTTGAGTGCTTCCGCTCCGTCTTTAGCTGCGGAAACTTCGTAGCCTTCCTGCCCCAATAGTTCAACCAGGAGGTCGAGTATTCTCTGATCGTCATCAACGACCAGGATCCGGCCTCGGTCCGAGGAACTTATGCTCATTTAGTCTACGCCTGACTTTGCGAATAACTGCTTAGGAAGGTCGTGGGAACGGAAGTGGGAGTAACTATTTTGCCAACACGAATGCGTTGGTTTCCGGAGTATAACAAAGTTGGTAACAGTTTGTCACCCCCATTGTTTTCTTCAGTTTAGGGGTGGTCCGAGAAGGTTATTTCTGGTCCTGGTACTTCTTGCGGGCGGGCGTG
>Ga0137418_10003031_pt1 | contig 15406 bp, 9 predicted proteins | sample CZODoug3_1_2_16f_FD_122242 | JGI IMG/M metagenome (GOLD analysis project Ga0137418, IMG submission 122242) | Vadose zone soil fungal communities from Angelo Coast Range Reserve, California, USA - CZODoug3_1_2_16fungal (Hybrid Assembly) | ecosystem: Environmental > Terrestrial > Soil > Vadose... | reverse complement strand
GCGTTCCCAAGGGATTCGCACGGTGTCGTCCAGCCGCCAGCCTGACAACGGCGCGTCCATCGGCAATTTCTTTCGCTTCAAACCCGATCAGGTGCGCGACCGGAACGTTGTTCGTATCCACGTGAGCCATAAGTCCTCGTTGCAAGCATAGGTTGCGGAGCATTCCTCATGTCGATGCGACCGACTGGTCGCTATACGCCACTTTAGCATAAAATAAATGGAACCGACCGGTCTCAAACGGGATCGATCGGCGATGCCGTTCAGCTCGACGTGAACCCTAACCATGCACGAAGATCCCGATCTAGCCATCGAGGCCATGCGAGCGGGGGCGTCCGGATACTTGCTCAAGACATCAGCCTCCTCAGAATTACTTCACGCGATTCAAGAGGCTCTCAGAGGAAGGACCTATATCACACCGCATATTTCCCGGGGAATGGAGAACAGCTTTATTCGCGACCCACGGGGTAGGTAGCGGCCCAAATCACTTACGCCGCGCCGGTGCGAGGTTGCACAGCTCCTGGCCGAGGGAAAGTCCGTGAAAGAGATTGCTGACGCTCTTCATGTCACTCCACGAACAGTCGCTTTCCACAAATACAGGACAATGGAGGAACCAGCGCTCAAGTCAGCGGCCGAACTGATTCAATTTGCTATCAAAAACCATATTGTCGTGACGTGATCAAGCCGCAGGAAACATTTCCTTGTGGTTCGGAGCTGATAGGCTCCAAAACACGCCCAAATATCGCAGTTTTGACGACGAGCAACTCGTTTGACAAGGATTGGATGTCGGTCGCTATGTCGGGGTCTGGTTCCGTACTTCATACGACTGACCTCAAGCAAATCGGAAGCCAGCAGCGCGAAAAGCTGACCGATTTCGTTGTGAATCTCGGTATTTTCACGACTCCATGGCACGAGTTTTCCGACGCAACTGGCATTATTACCAATATGCCCTGAAGTGTCCCCGTTCTAGCATCGGGTATGACTCAAGCCCACCCCGCTATGGGGCAAACTATCTCGCGCTACCGTATCCTGGAGAAGCTGGGGAGCGGTGGGATGGGTGTAGTCTACAAAGCGCAGGACAATGAGCTCGGCCGGTTTGTGGCCTTAAAGTTCCTGCCTGACAATCCAGTCCCGGACCCGCATGCCCTGGAACGCTTTCGCCGCGAAGCACGAGGTGCATCCGCGCTCAATCACCCCAATATCTGCACCCTCTACGAAATTGGGAGCCACGAAGGCCGTGCGTTCATCGCCATGGAGTACCTGGATGGCGTGACGCTGAAATACCTGATAGCCGCAGGCAACCTAGATATGGAGCGTATTTTGACGATTGGCATCGAGGTCGCCGATGCGCTCGATGCTGCTCACAGCGAAGGCATCATTCATCGTGACATCAAACCCGCCAACATCTTCGTCACGAAGCGGGGGCGCACCAAGATTCTCGACTTTGGCCTGGCAAAAAGTATTCTTTCGGAGAGCTCCGCACGGCAGATCGCGGCGGGGGCGACGCAATCTCTGTCCGATGTCGCCGGAGAAGAACTCACCAGCCCGGGGACGGCTTTGGGAACCCTAAAGTACATGTCGCCCGAGCAAGTACGGGCCAAGGAGTTAGACGGTCGCACGGATCTGTTCTCTTTCGGTATCGTTCTCTACGAGATGGCGACGGGGAGAGTGCCCTTTCAAGGAGGCAGTTCGGGCCTCATCATGGACGCCATCCTTAACCGCACTCCGGTGGCTCCCATACGAGTCAATCCTGACATCCCTCCGGCGCTCCAAGAAGTGATCCACAGGGCTTTGGAGAAGGACAGCAACCTGCGTTATCAGCACGCAGCAGACATGCGGGTTGAGCTGCAACGGCTAAAGCGAGACACCGAATCGGGCCGGAGGGCTGCGGAAGAAGAAACAGAATCGGTCCTGATACCAACCCCAAGTCAGTCATACTCGACAGACAAGCAGAGGCCACGGGCTTCCTCTGTACGAACAGATACTCCCCGCCCGCGGCGAGTCTCCAAGATCATTGACTCGCTTGCCGTTTTGCCCTTCGAAAATGCTAGTGGCAACCCTGAGCGCGAATACCTCAGTGACGGGATCACGGGGAGCCTCATCAATAACCTGGCGACAGTACCGAAACTGCGCGTGATGGCGCAGAGCACAGTATTTCGGTATAAGGGCCGGGAAATTGACCCTCAATCCATCGGTCGCGAGCTTAATGTGCAAGCCGTGCTGACAGGAAGAATCGAGCAAGGCGGTGGCTCTTTGCGCATTGGGACCGAATTAGTCGATGTAGCCACTGGTTGTCAACTGTGGGGCGCGCAATACAATCGCGAGCCTAGCGACATCTTTGTGATCCAAGACGAAATTTCCAGCGAGATATCGGGAAAACTGCGGTTACAGTTGACCCGGGCCGAAAAGAAGCGACTAACAAGACACCACACGGAGAATGCCGAGGCCTACCAGCTTTACCTAAAAGGCCGTCATCACTGGAACAGGTGGAGCGAAGAAGGCTTCTACAAGGCGATCGAATATTTTCAGCAGGCAGTCGAAAAAGACCCCAGCTACGCCCTGGCGTACACGGGTGTGGCCGATTCCTACGTGCTGCTGGGATGGAACAGCTATCTGCCGCCGAAGGAAGCGTTCCCTAAGGGCAAAGCGGCGGCAATAACCGCCCTGCAGCTCGACCCGGATCTCGCCGAGGCCCACACGCCTTTGGCGGCGCTGATGTGGCTTCACGATTGGCAGTGGGAAGGGGCTGAGACAGAATTCAAGCGCAGCCTCGAACTAGGTCCCACATACCCAACTGCCAACCACTGGTACGCTGAGTACGTGACGACCATGGGGAGACACGAAGAAGCGATAGCCAGGATGAACAAGGGCCAAGAGCTCGATCCGCTGTCGCTAATTATCAACGTGGCAGTAGGATGGGCCTTCTACTTAGCCCGCCGATACGACGAAGCCATCGAACAACTCCGGCGAACTATCGAATTGGACCCAAACTACCCCGTCACGTATTGGATTCTCGGCCTGGTGCTCAGGAAAACGGGCTGCTACGAACAGGCCATCATCGAGGGCGAGAAGGGGGTGAAGCTGTCAGGCGGCAGTCCTCTGATGCGCGCGGCACTAGCGCACACTCTCGGCAGTGCTGGTAGGACAAAGGAAGCATTTCAGATGCTCGATGATCTGACAGAACTAGCAAAGCAAAAGTATGTCGCGCCCTACTTCTTCGCTGGAATCCATATCGGCTTGCGAGAAAACGACCGCGCGATTGAATACTTGGAGAAATCCTACGAGGAGCACTCCCACTGGCTTATCTATCTTCATATAGATCCGAGCATGGACGGCTTGCGGGACGACCCACGTTTCCAAGTCCTGTTGCAGCGTGTCGGTGTTCCCGCACTGACGGCCGCGATCCTCACCTGACGGAAGCCAAGGCGGAGTATGCGAAGCCGCGGTCGCCGTTCACCAATGATTGGCGCAAACGGCGGGTCCATAAATGCTTGCCAACGATCCTGGGTGGATGACGGGCACTCGGAAACAACCGGTTGACTTCCGGATCGCCGTTTATCCACTCGGAACCCCGCTCAATTTGATCTATGATGCACCGTTGCCTCAAAGGTGTGTGAGACACGGCCGCTAAAAGCACAAGGCGTTTCAGGTTTGTACTTTTGGTTGAAGTACGAGTATAAGAATGGTTTCGTGCTTCGCCGTCTTGTGACCGAATGCATGCTGTTGTAACTGTCGTTACAGTGTCATTCTGAATGTCGGGTGGTGCTGCTCCCGGGAGTGAGACCACATGTCCCAAGCGACTGAGAACGTGAGAGTCGCGCCAGTTCAAGTCGGGAAGTATCTTGCCCAGATTACCATTATTTTTGCAGCCTATTTTGTTGCAGGCAAGCTCGGACAGGCCACGTCCAACATCAGGAGCAGTAACCTCGGGCCTGTATGGCCTGCCTATGGCGTCGCCCTCGCTGCGATTTTACTTTGTGGCTATCGGGTTTGGGTCGGCATCGCAGTCGCGGCTTTTCTCATTGCATTTTTGAGTCCAGTTCCTCTCGTGGCCGCAGTTGGTCAAGCCGCGGGAGCAACACTCGCAGCTCTGGTAGGTGCTTTCCTCCTCCTCCGTATTGCTAAGTTCCGCCCTTCACTGTCGCGCTTGCGCGATGCGCTTGCGCTGGTTGTCCTCGGTGGATTGGGCAGCGCCATGTTGAGCGCCACAATCGGAGTTTCCGTTTTGTACGCAACCCATGTGCAGGCGTATTCAGGCCTCAGTTCTGCTTGGCTGATCTATTGGCTTGGCGACAGCACGGGGGTACTCTTGGTAGCGCCTCTCGTGTTGACCGCCCCCGATCTCCTGAGGATTCGTCCTCGGGCTCGCATCGGAGAATTTGTTGGACTTTTACTACTTCTCATAGCGACGTGCTTCATCGTCTTTGGCGACTTGCCTCTAATCCCCGTAAAACTGCACGTCTTGGCATTTGCAGTGCTCCCATTTGTCATGTGGGCTGCGATTCGCTTTGGGGTGAGCGGAGCCGCGCTCTCGATTCTCTTCGTGGCCACGGTAGCCACGGTAGAGACGGCATTGGGCTCCGGGCCGTTCGCGCTGAACGCCACATTCACTAACGCTGTTCTGTTGGACGTGTTCTTTGCGGTGCTTTCCGTGTCGGGTTTGACATTGGCGGCGGTAATCGCGGAGAGGGAACAAAGCGAGCGAGAACGGGAACAGCTTGTCCGTAAGCAAGCAGCGATGGAGGCACGGCTTCGACTTGCAACCATCGTCGAATCATCCGACGACGCCATTATTGGGGAGGGCATCGACGGAATCGTTACGGATTGGAACAAGGGGGCAGAATACCTTTATGGCTATCCGTCAGGTGAAATAGTCGGTAAGCCGATTTCTTTTCTGATACCAACAGATCGGTCTAACGACTCTCCTGAAATTATGAAAAAGCTCAACGATCGAGAGGCTGTGAAGCATTACGAAACCGTGCGCCAGAAGAAGGACGGGACACTTCTGGAAGTATCGCTGACGGTTTCTCCAATATTCGATAACGAGGGCCGGATGATCGGAGTATCAACAATTGCGCGGGACATTACCGAGCGCAAGCGGGCAGAAGAAGCTCTGCGTGAAAGCGAAGAACGTCTGCGGCTTACACAGGCGGCTGTGCACGTCGGGGTCTTTGAATGGGATATTAAGAAAAATGAAAACCATTGGTCTCCTGAAATGGAGCGGATTTACGGTTTGGCGCCGGGATCATTTGGGGGCACGTACGAAGCCTGGATCGAGCGCATTCACCCTGAGGACCGCATGCAGTTTAAATGGGACGATCAAAGGCACGTTCAAGGAGGACACTTTTTCGACTCGGAGTTTCGCGTGGCCACCCCATCTGGAGAGATTCGCTGGTTGTATTCCAGAGTTACCCTCTCTTGCGATTCGGCAGGCAGGCCGGTTCGAATGTTGGGATTCGCTATTGACATCACCGAGCGCAAAGCGGCGGAAGTGGCTCTCGCAACCATCAGCCGCAGGTTGATTGAGGCACAGGAGCAGGAGCGCACCCGGATCGCCAGAGAGCTTCACGATGATATCGGTCAGCGGCTCGCGCTCTTGATCATCGAGTTAGAACAGCTCCGGCAAAACGCTTCCGATTTGCCAGTTGAAGTCCGTAGCTGTATCGGTGCACTACAGAAGCAGACGGCCGAGATAGCGACCGATGTCCAATCCATGTCGCACGAGTTGCATTCTTCAAAATTGGAATATCTGGGCCTAGCGGTGGCCATGAGAGCATTCTGCAAAGAGTTCTCGGACCAGCAGAATGTCGAAGTTGTGTTTGCTCAGGATAAGGTCCCCAGCACGCTCCCGCAGGACATCTCACTCTGCCTGTTTCGCGTCTTGCAGGAAGCTTTGCAAAATGCGGTAAAGCACAGCGGTGTGCGGCACTTCGATGTGGAGCTGCGCGACACTTCGAATGAGCTCCAACTCACGGTGCGCGATTTGGGATCCGGTTTTGATGTCGGGCAGGCGATGAAATCGCGCGGACTTGGCCTTATCAGTATGGCGGAGCGCGTGAAGCTCGTGGAAGGGCGGCTTTCGATCGACTCGCAACCCCAACGTGGCACTACCATCCGCGCCAGCGTGCCCCTTAACAAAGTTGCAAGAGCGTCGGCGTAGGAATGCAATACGCCCTCAAGCGAATCCCATCTGTCCCGCGGTCCATTCTTTTCTTCGACGGTCTATGGTCGGACTGTCATTTTTGCCAGTTCACTCGATGGGTGCGGAGGCATTTCGACATTGAACGCGGATACCAGCGCGAAGTATCGGACTAAGAAATGGGAGGCAGCGACCTCGTTCGATTCGACGTTTAGCGGTCAGTCGGGAGCCTCCAGCACCAATCGCGAAGACATACAGTTAACGGTCTCCAGGTTTCTAAACAGAAATTCCTTTGTCGCGGCGCTATCTGATTTTCTTCACAGCAGCCGGCAAGACTTGAACCTGCGCACAACGCTTGGCGGCGGTTATGGACGTTTCTTGAAGCGTACGACCAACAGCAACCTCGCCTGGCTGGGCGGCGCTGTGTACATTCATGAGTCCTTCGATACCACGGCCGGTCAACCTTCGGGCCAGAGTATGGAGGCTGTCGTGGGATTGCAATACAACTATGTGCGCTTTAACCTCGGAGAGTTGGAGTCTCAGGTGCAGGTGTTTCCGGGGCTGACGGACTCTGGCCGTCTGCGTCTAACCACGAATAATTCACTCACGATCAAACTAAGAAACAACTTTCACCTCCTCTTCACGTTCTGGGATAACTTTGATAGCAGGCCGCCGGCGACGGCAAGAAAGAATGAACTCGGCACAAGTTCGGGGATCGGCTGGTCCTTCTAGATGCCACGCTCGCTCGGAAGATGGTTTTGCTGTCTTCGGAGCAATCGCCGAGTGGAAGCGCAGTCGAATCGGAAAACGTCTGCCGGCCCGGCTTGTATCGCTTGGCTTTCAATCCCGCCGGTCGATGACACTTTGCTTTTCCAGCTCTTTGATCACAACCCTAACCAGCTCCCGAATCACTTTCATGGGTGAATTGCCATTAAAAGTATTGGTTGTTCCCGTCCACACAAGTTCGCCGTCAGGCTTTGCTGTGGAATAAAAGTTTGTCTCCACCTGCGCAATTTTATCTTTTACTAGGTATCCGGGGGAATAAACCAGGGGATACACCGCACCGTAATAGCCGGCCAAACTCCCGTAATAGGGATACGGATTATAAACTTGGCCGGGCACGTACGTAGTCTTCTTCTCTGCCTTGGTTAAGCGCGCGACCACGATCGCGTCGAACTTCTGTTCGCGGATCACAGCCTTCAAGTCGTTCATGTCGATGGGTGTCAAGCTGGGACGCGGCAGAAACACATAGCTTTGAGTAGCCTGGATCCCCGGCCTAGCGATCGCCGCGACCAGCTCATCTTCGAATTCCGCGCGATTCTCCGCCTTGCCATTCAGGGCCAGCACGAGAATGTTCGTAAAGTTCCCGCTCGAATAGTTTGGGTTTTTCCAACTTAGCAACAATTTGGGGGAACTGGCTGCCAAGAACACCGGAAGCGCAAGGAGAGTTACGACCAACAAAGTTTGTTTTCTCAAGGTTATTCCTCTAATCCGCAAGACCTGCATTCTCGCGCTGCGAGCAACTCATCCTCAACCACCAAGGAAGAAGTCCATCCTCAGATGACAGAGTGCCTTGGGCTAGCCCTATTCCTGTCATAGTCACAACTTTATAGGCCAGGACCATTCGTCTGTTGAAGCTGGGTGAGGGAATCATAGAGGTGTGTTGAGCCTATAATGGGCTACGACAGTCCGCATACTGTCAAAAGTTACAGACTTTCAACTGGGATATTGCGAGTCCGGAACCCGCAGGGTCTTATTATTCACCGTAGAATCTGGGTTCCGGAACTGGGAGATCGAGTTACCAGTTATGGTAAGGTGTATTATCATCGCTTTCCATGCATCGACCTGCTGGTCCGCGATCCGACTAAGTCGGTGACCGTTCCGCCGGTATCGGAGTTAGGCCATGGAAACCGGCCGTAGTCGCCCATCGTGGAACATAGCGAAACTCAATTCCCCGTTCCACACAGTGATCCTTGTGTGCCTAGTGGCCCTGCTGTCCTATCTCGCTCCAAAACTCGCAGGGGCACTATTGTTACATCCCCAAACGGTCTGGCCGCTTTGGCCAGGTTGCGCGCTGCTGGTCCCCGTGTTGTTGTTGGTACCGCGGAGAATCTGGCCAATCGTTACCCCCGCAGCCTTTGCAGCGTTTGTTCTTTATGACCTGCAGGCAGGCGTGCCGGTTCGTTCGATTGCTTGGTTTATTCCGGCCGATACGGTCGAAGTCCTTATCGCCGCGTTCGGTCTTAGCTATTTCTCCGACAGGATGCCCCGACTGAATAGTCTAAAGGCCCTGGGTAAGTATTTGTTCTTTGTCGCGCTACTCGCTCCGTTTACTGCAGCATTTCTTAGCGCACCTGGCATCCGCAGCGACTATTGGACTGGTTGGAAGATTTGTTTTTTCTCCGAAGTGCTAGCTTTGGTTACTCTGACGCCGGCCATTTTGGGTTGGGTAACCGACGGACCCGCATGGGTGCGAAAATCACGTGCATACCATCTTGAATTTGCCGGGCTGATGACAGGGTTGGTTCTTCTGAGCTATATCACCTTTACCATCCCTGAGAGCAGCAGCTCGCCGGCGCTCCTCTATTCTCTCGTGCCCTTTTTGCTGTGGGCGGCTTTGCGTTTTGGGTCAATGGGCGTCAGCTCTTCGGTGGTTGTGGTGGCCTTTCTATCAATTTGGGGTGCAGTCCACGGCCGCGGCCCCTTTACCAATGGGGGCTTATTCAGCAGCGTTCTTTCGCTGCAGCTATTCTTGGTTTTCGCTGCGATACCTTTCATGGTTCTGGCAGCGCTTGTAGAGGAGCGCAAAAGGGTGGAAGAGGTACTGCGAGAAAGCGAAGAACGTTTACGCTTGGCGATGGAGGTCGGCAAGTTAGGGGGATGGGAATGGGACATCAAGAGCGGGCGAAATCCCTGGTTCGGCGAGGCGCACACACTGCTGGGAATGACGGCCGCCACTCGGTCGGGATCTGTACAAGATTTTTGGGATCGCGTACATCCAGAGAATCTCGGCCAGCTGCGGAAGGCCATGGAAACTGCAAGGCAGAACCACGGCGAGTTCGACCAAGAATTCCGTGTCGTCTGGCCGGACGGGACCCTGCGCTGGCTGCGATCTCAGGGCAGGTTTTTCTATGCGCCCGACGGCGAGCCTGAACGCATGCTTGGTATTTCGAAAGATATCACCAAGCGCAAGCAAGTAGAGCAAGCATTGCGGCAGAGCGAGGCTGAGCTCATGGAAGCCCAGCGCCTGGCTAACGTTGGCAGCTGGCGATGGGATCTAAGTACGGACACGGTCACCTGGTCAGAAGAACTCTATCGCATCGCAGGTCTCGATCCCGGTCTGCCTGCTGTCAGCTACAAGGAACACTCAAAACTCTACACCGCCGAAAGCTGGGACTGTCTGCGGCGCGCCGTGGAAGAAGCGTTGCGCACTGGAACGCCCTACGAACTCGATCTTGAGATGATTCGCTTTGACGGCGCAAGAAGACGGCTCATCGCCAAGGGCGAAGTCCGGCGGGATAGCACCGGCCAAATCGTCCAGCTTCGTGGCACAGTTCATGACATTACTGAGCGCAAGAGAACGGAAGAGGCGCTGCGTGAAAGCGACGAGCGATTACGTCTGGCGGTCCAAGCCGGAAGGATGTACGCGTTCGAATGGGACATCGCAAGCGATGTAATTGTGCGAACCGGACAGTGCAGAGATATTCTCAATTGGATGGACGACCCAACGCGTGATACTGGTCGGCAATTTGTCACTAGAGTTCACCCCGACGACCGCGAGGCGTATTCATCCCCACAGACTTGGCTTACTCCTGAAAATCCTAGCTATCAAACCAGCTATCGGGTGCTACGTCCCGACGGTGCTGTAATTTGGCTGGAGGCAAGCGGGCGCGTCCTCTTCGACGCTGAAGGCAAGAGGCTGCGCATCGTAGGCCTGGTGGCGGATGTCACCGCGCGCAAGCTCGCTGAAGAAGCCCGCCGAGAAAGCGACGAACGTCTGCGGCTCGCACAAGAGGCAGTCCACGTTGGGGTGTTTGAATGGGATATTCAGAAAAACGAAAACCGCTGGTCGCCGGAATTGGAGCGGATTTACGGTTTGACGCCGGGATCGTTTGGCGGGACTTACGAAGCCTGGATCGCGCATGTTCACCCTGAAGACCGCGAACGGTTTAAATGGGACGATCGATGGAATCTTCAAGATGGCGGCTTTTTCGCCTCGGAGTATCGCATTGTCAAACCATCGGGAGAGATACGCTGGTTGAATACCAGAGGTACCCTCTCTTGCGATTCAGCAGGCAGACCGGTTCGATTGTTGGGATTCAGCATCGACATTACCGAGCGCAAGACGGCAGAAGAAGCCCTGCGAGAAAGTGAAGCGCGAGAGCGCGCGAGAGTGAAAGAGCTCGAAACCTTGCTCGATGCAGCGCCCATCACGATCCTCATTGCAATGGACGCCGAGTGTAAGTCCATAACGGCTAATCGCACCGCGTCTCGACTGCATCACGTCCCAATCGGCACGAACATCTCGCTAAGCGCCCCCGCGGTCGGACTCCCGCTTCCGTTTCGGATCATGCGCGATGGGGTGGAGATTCCCGTGCAGGAGTTACCGCTACAACGGGCGGCTGCTACAGGAATTCCTGTGATTGGAACGTTTTCTACATTGGTGTTGGAGGATGGCACCGAGCACTACATGTTTGGTAATACGGCTCCTCTGTTTGGCGAGGATGGTAAACCATGCGGCGCAGTGGGTGCTTTCGTGGATATCACCGAGCACAAGCGAGCAGAGGATGCGCTCCGCCAGAGCGAAGAGCGGTTACGTCTCGCGGCCCAGGCCGGAAAGATGTTCGCTTATGAGTGGGATGCTACCACTGATGTGGTCGTGCGCTCGCCAGAGAGCGCCAAGATTCTCGGGATAGATGAGGCGACACACCTTACAGGTCAGCAAATCCTGGCCAAGGTTCACCCGGGCGACCGGGAAAGACTTCTGTCCGCGGTTGCCGAGCTTAGTCCTGAGAAGCCCTACCTTGAGATCACTTATCGCATGGAACGTCCTGACGGTACTGAGATTTGGGTGGAAAGGAACAGCCGTGCACAGTTCGACGGGCAAGGCAGAATGCAGCGGATAGTAGGCATGGTGGCGGATATCACTGAGCGTAAGCGGGTGGAGCTCGCCCTGCGCGAGAGCGAGGAGCGCTTACATCTGGCCTTCCAGGCGGGAGGGATGTACGCATACGAGTGGGATCCGTTAACCGATAGAGGGACGCGGACTGCGGAGTGCATCAATATTCTCGGAAAGGATGCGCCACTGCAGATTACTCGCCGGGAATTGAGCGCCCGGGTCCACCCGGACGACCGCGAGCAGTTTGCGGCCAACCCCTCGCAGATCACTCCTGAGCACCCTAATTCCCATATGACCTACCGCGTTTTGCGTCACGATGGTAGCGTGATCTGGCTGGAGAAGCGCGCGCGCGCCTTCTTTGACGAACAGGGCAGGATGCTACGGATGATAGGAGTGGTAGCCGATGTCACCGCGCGCAAACACGCGGAAGAGGCGTTGCGCGAGAGTGAAGAGCGTTTCCGGTTGGTGGCAAATACGGCTCCAGTGATGATCTGGATGTCCGGTCCTGACAAGCAGTGCAATTACTTCAATCAGCCGTGGTTGGACTTCACCGGTAGAGCGATCGAGTCTGAACTTGGAAACGGTTGGGCTGAAGGGGTGCTCCTGGAAGATTTTAAGACTTGCCTGGAGACCTACACAAATGCTTTTGATCGCCGGGAGAAGTTCAGCATGGAGTATCGGCTCCGGCGTTACGACGGAGAATATCGATGGGTTCTCGACATTGGGGTGCCGAGGTTCAATCAAGATGGTTCATTTGCTGGGTACATTGGATCGTGTCTCGATGTTACTGAGCGGAAGCGGGCCGAAGAAGCGCTCTCAAGCGTGAGCCGCAGATTGATTGAGGCACAGGAGCAGGAACGCACAAGGATCGCCAGAGAGCTTCACGATGACATCGGTCAACGTCTCGCCCTGTTGACAATCGAGTTGGAACAGCTCCGCCAAAACTCTCCCGATTTACCTGCTGAAGTCCGCAGACGTTTTGGCGAACTACAGACGCTGACCTCCGAGATAGCGACCGATGTCCAATCCTTGTCGCACGAATTGCATTCGTCAAGATTGGAATATCTGGGCATTGCGGCGGCTATGAAAGCATTCTGCAAAGAGTTTGCTAACCAGCAGAATGTCGAAGTTGTCTTTGCTCATGATGAGGTCCCACGCACGCTTCCGCAGGAGATTTCACTCTGCCTCTTTCGCGTCTTACAGGAAGCCCTGCAAAATGCGGTCAAGCACAGCGGCATGCGGCACTTCGATGTGGAGCTGCACTACGCGTCGGACGCGATCGACCTCAACGTGCGTGATTCGGGACGTGGGTTCGACGTCGAAGGGGCAATGCAAGCCCAGGGCCTTGGCCTTATCAGCATGGCGGAGCGGCTTAAGCTCGTGGGTGGTCAGCTTTCCATCGACTCGCAATCCCAACGTGGCACGACCATTCGCGCCAGCGTACCCCTCAGCAATGCCGCAAGAGCGTCGGCGTAGGCACGCAATATGCCGTCAAATCAATCCCCGTCTGTCCCGCCAATTCCTCTCTTTTCTGGACGGTCTATGGTCTGACTGTCATTTTTGCCAGTTCACTCCGCGGATGCCGTCGGCTAGCGTCTTCGTGGAAAACGGTGATAGGGATTGTGCCTAGGAAAGTTGCATTGAGGCCTTATGCCCTGCCAGAAATGCGGGTCGGAACAGCAGTCGAAGTTCGGCGCGGAAATTAATGTGCATTTTCCCGGACACGAAGGCCAGGACAAGGCGTCCACCTTGATATTCCCGGAGCTTTTGGTCTGCCTAGAGTGCGGTTTTACGGAACTCACCATTTCGAAGAAAGAATTGCCCCGTCTCGCAAGGAGCGTCGGGAAGTAAGGCGCGCATATCTTAAGACGCTTTTCTACCCTGATAAACGATTGAATGTTCTGCGGAGATTCTTTGGAAGATCCGGCGGCTTTCGTCGCCATGAAAGCTATTCACTGGATAGCCGCAAAGGATATCTACGTCGTATGTTCTTGCTACTTCGTCCCAGAGTTGTTCGAGTCGAATCGCCGCCTCCGCCAGGCCTTTCGCCCACAGGCCGGGCGCGCATTCTCCACAAGCAGAAACGCGACGATGTTTCCCGTTTGCCGTTTTGGCCGCTGTGCTGATGAGGTCGCCCGCGGCTTTCGCGAAGCGAATAGGGTCGGGCATATTGTCGACCATGAATGTGGCGAGCATCTCTGCAATACTCACAGGGATATACCGGCCCTCTTCAACGACGGCCGCAAGATCCACACCCTGTGGCTGCAATGTCTGACCAAGACTAACGAGATGTGACTCGGTGGCCACAACAACTACCGCATTCCCGGCCTCAAGAGCGGCTCTAATGAAACGACTGAAGCTTTCGAGAAAGCGCCCATCATCAGAATAGAATAGAACCCCATGGCAGCGAGTGCTCTCTGTTTTTCGCAAACCGGACGGTGCATCTGATTGGCGAACTTTAGCAAGGCGCGGGCGATCCGGGGCGTCCGTGGCATCGTGACCTGTCACTCCTCCGCTGACAAACTGCTTGTCCTGAAGCACGGCTTCCACGGCAGCCAGCAGGTCGCTTCCAGCCTGTGCTTTCACAACGTAGCCCAGTGCCCCCAAGCTGAGGACTTCTTGCACCACTGCGGCAGAGGATTCTTGGCTCAAGAATAGTATTTTGGCCTTTGGCACGAGCTTGCGGATTTGCCGAGCCGCCTCGATTCCATTCAATGTGGGGAGACCGATGTCCAATAGAATCAAATCGGGGTTAAGTTCTTCCGCTTTCTGGACTGCGGCTAACCCGTCTGACAATTCGCAGACGACTTCTAGTTCCGGCTTTTGTTGCAGTGCCGAACAAACGAAAGACCGAAAAGGTTCGAAATCATCAACAACTAGAACACGAATGCGTGACGTTGCCAGTGGGCCCCCCTGTTTCTGAAGAGGTCACAATAAAGCCGGCGGACATTTGAATGCAAGACTAGTCGAAGTTGTTGCGCGAGCGCAAGTCATTAATCTGCCTGCCTCGCACCTTCCGTCAACTCAGCTGAAACACCGTCCTGCCTCCAATGTCCGGATCGCGGTCATTCCATCTGTCAAGGCTGCCCCGCGGAGAAGACCGCTTGATTCCTTGTTTTGTTTTCCTTGAGCTTGGCACGGTACACCATCGCCCTCGTCTCAAGAAGTTCCGCTTCGGCCTTACGCTTTGTCTTCTGCAGCACCCAGGCGTATTGCGTCAGGGCTCCAATCAACGCCGGATAGTCCCGGGGTGAAGACTTTTCTAAAATCCCGAGCGCTCGCTGGCAAGGCGATTCGGCCTCGGCATAATAGCCGCGAGCCAAGTCTGCCATAGCCAATTTGCTAAGAGCCCTTGCCACCTCCGGGTGCTCCTGACCCAGTAATTTCTCCTTAACTGTGACCGCTCGTTCGAAAAGCGCTCCAGCCTCGTCATACTTCCGTTGATCAAAATAGAGCACGCCCAAGTTTTGCAACGTCTGCGCGAAGCTCAAAGATTGTACTTGAGGCTCCTTGTCCCACACGTTCAAAGCATGCTTGTAGAGGGACTCAGCGTCTGCGTAGTTGTGACGGACGTGCTCGACCATGGCCAGATTGCTGAGGACGAGCGCCATTTCCGGGTGTTCCGGCCCAAGCACTTTTTCTCGGATGGCAAGTGCGCGCCGGAAGAGTGCCTCAGCGGCCGAGGTTTGGCCTTCGCTCCACACCAGAATCCCTAAATTAATGAGCATGGAAGCCACCACTGGGTGCTCGGGTCCAAGCGTCTTTTCCGATATGGCGAGAGCGCGATGATAAAACGACTCGGCTTCCTTATACTTGCCTTGGGAACGAAAGTTTTCTGCCAAATTACTAAGAATCGTGGCCACCAAAGGGTGTTCCGGTCCGAAAATCTTTACCCGAATCGCCAGCCCGCCCTGGAGCAGCGGCTCCGCTTCCGAGTATTTGCCTTGCTCCTGAAGAACCGTCGCAAGATTGTTGAGGACTGCGGCCACGTTCGGGTGTTCCGGCCCAAGAGTTTTTTCAGAAATAGCGAGCCCGCGTCGTAGAAGGGGTTCAGCGGCCGAGTAGTGGCCTTTCCGCAGCTGCAGCATCCCTAGATTAACGAGCACGGTGGCCACAGCTGCGTGTTCTGGTCCAAAGGCATTTCCCCGGAT
>Ga0137418_10003030_pt1 | contig 15407 bp, 18 predicted proteins | sample CZODoug3_1_2_16f_FD_122242 | JGI IMG/M metagenome (GOLD analysis project Ga0137418, IMG submission 122242) | Vadose zone soil fungal communities from Angelo Coast Range Reserve, California, USA - CZODoug3_1_2_16fungal (Hybrid Assembly) | ecosystem: Environmental > Terrestrial > Soil > Vadose... | reverse complement strand
CTCGTCCGGCGCGACCATGCCGGCGCGGGCGCCGCCTTCGATGGTCATGTTGCAGACGGTCATGCGGCCGTCCATGGAGAGGCCGCGAATGGCTTCGCCGCCATATTCGGCGACGTGGCCGGTGCCGCCGCTGATGCCGATCTTGCCGATGATGGCGAGGATGATGTCCTTGGCGGTGACGCCGGCAGGGCGCCTGCCTTTTACTTCGATGTGAAGAGTTTTCGAGCGCGACTGCACGAGGCACTGCGTGGCGAGCACGTGCTCGACTTCGCTGGTGCCGATGCCGAAGGCGAGCGTGCCGAATGCGCCATGCGTGGAGGTGTGGCTGTCTCCGCAGACGATGGTTTGCCCGGGCTGCGTGATGCCTAGCTCGGGACCGATGATGTGCACGATGCCTTGATGCTTGCTGTGCATGTCAAAGAGGCGGACGCCGGACTCGCGGCAATTTTTCTCAAGCGCTTCAAATTGGAGACGCGCGTCGGTGTCAATGATGGGCAGCGTGCGATCTTTGGTGGGGACGGAGTGGTCCATGACGGCGAAGGTGAGATCGGGGCGGCGGACTTTGCGGCCTTCGGCGCGCAGGCCGGAGAAGGCTTGCGGGGAAGTGCCTTCGTGGATGAGGTGGCGGTCGATATAGATGAGCGCGGGTTGGCCGGGCTGTTCGTGGACGACGTGACTGTCCCAAATTTTTTGGTAGAGAGTTTTAGGCGTGGTCATAGAGATGTCGTGTCGATTTTAGCACTGTGGGGGAATGTTGGCACATTTGCGAAGCGTGATGGGTCGGTGCCTTCGGACTCTCGGAATAGACGGGTTGAAGATGGATGACGGGAGGAAGGGTACCCCCAACCCCCCGGTGTTTTTCGTAAAAGCGGATTCTAAAGGACTTGCAGGCAGATTTGGCGTAAAAGCGCATTCTAAAGGACTTAGGAGATTCTGCTGGGCGGGTTCGGGCAGAGGCAATTCGTAAGAATATGAAAACAAAGGAGCCGACAGAAACAGGGAAGAGCGTTTAGTTGACGGGAGAGGCTGAGAGGCGAGTTTCACAAAGCTTTATAGCACGAAATTGGTTAACTGTCAAGTAAATTACGCTTCCACAGGGGATTTGCATTCTCAGGGGCGTACTTAGCCCGGACGGATTCGGGGCGTCCGTTTGGAGTTCGCCGGCGATTCTGAATGGGCGTTACTTGGAAGGCACCGTATCGGGAGCAAGTTCCCCTCATGCCCTCGGAGAGTGTCTCTGAAGTGCCAGAAGAGGTCGCGCCTATTGCGATGAGGGGAAAAGAAGTCTTCGCGGGTGTTCACGTGAGCGGGTGCAACCAGGCTCACATCACTGATTATGAGAACGTGTCTATAATGCGCTCGACGCACACCTGCGAGCCTGCGAGTCGCGATCAGGACGTGCGTACGGCAATCACCTTCAAGCGGGAGATTTGCCCAAAGCCGAAGACCGTCGAGCCAAAAATGTAGCATCGCTGGGCGAAGAGGTACGCGTACCGCGACATATGAATTGGCTGGGCAAGATATTGGGTTACCGCGACCGCGAATATCGCGGGAATGATTTTTCTGTGCGCATCGAGCCGATTATGCGCGAGGTCGTCTCGGTGAGTCACACCCGCAACGGAGCCAAGCTCCATATGGACGGAGAGCGAATCGGGAAAAAGTGGGAAGGGATCGGGGTGAACATCCCGCCCGAGGTCGAGTCTGCGCGTGTGTCGCAAATCGTTTCTGATCTGCAAACCGCGTTTGAAGAAATGAGATACGAGTACATGATCGCTCGGTTGGCCGAAGTTGAAGTTGTGCCCGAGGCGGAACGGGAGAGTGCGATCGCGGAGTTGCGCGCCATGGGCTATGAACTCGAAGTGTCTCCCGACCGGAAGCAAATCCGGCAAACAAGAATTCCCGGGACGCCGCGTGTCGGTATGGAAGAAGTTCGCAAAACCATGCCGCGCTATAGGTGGTTGCTGCAAGCGGTGCATGGAACACGGCCGCGCTTCGAAATTCTGGCAAAGTCGAAAGAGTTTTAGCCCAGCGGCGAAGTGAAATCCGCGCATGCGACGGCCGCGTTTAGAGTACGTATCCAGAGGTGTGCCGCACCTACGGCGCTCCAGATTTTTCTGTTTTGCTTACCCAGCCTTTACAGGCTGGGCTAACGTGTGGCGCACCTCTGGCGCCTCGGAGAACAAAGTTCAAAAACCCGCCCTTTGCAAACGGCGCGAAGGATGCGGCGCGCGGGTCCAATTATTAACGAACCTCACGCGCAGAGTGCGGCGTGTGGGCCATCCTGGCTTGCGCCATTTGGGAGAATGGCGTTCCCGGATTGTTTGCAGCTTCGCGTGGGGGACGCGGCCCTACCGTCTTTCCATAATGATTCACATTGACAGGCGTGAAGGGTAAGAGGAGACTTGTGCCACTTTTGCGGCGAGACCCGCTCGTCGCAAGTCGTAGTCTGGTTTACTTCCCTACTTCACGGAGAGTTTGTTAAGGAGCTTGTATGCACCCACTTTCTAAAATGGTGAAGGTTGCCAGCGCATTGCTGGTGGTCCTTCTAGCGCCCTCGGCTTGGGCACAGTCTTCGGGGTTTACGGTAGTTGCCGGCGGACTGAACGGTCCGCGGGGTCTGAAGTTCGGTCCGGATGGCGCCTTGTATGTGGCCGAAGCGGGGAGCGGCGGCGACACCTCGGGCTTATCTTGTGAGCAGGTTCCTTCGCCGGTTGGGCCCTACCACGGCGGATTAACGGCGCGAGTATCCAGGATCTCCGCAGGGCACAGAACGACGGTGGTGGACGGACTGCCGTCCGGCAAGTCCAGCCTGCCGTCAGGGGATACGGTCGGAGCCGCGGACGTAGCCTTTATCGGAGACAAGCTCTACGTACTCCTTGCGGGCGGCGGGTGTTCCCACGGCAACGCCGACAAGCCAAACGGCGTGATCCAAGTGGACGTCGCACATGGCACCTGGAGTTACGTCGCCAATTTATCGGCGTTCGAGGCGGCAAATCCACCGGCAAACCGGGAACCTTCACTTGAAGACTGGGAGCCGGATGGAACCTGGTACGGCATGGTCGCGGTTGGGGGAGACCTGTATGCGACAGAGCCAAATCACCAGGAGATCGATCGCATCTCGCCAGCGACGGGCAAGATTCATCGTGTGGTGGATATTTCGCCGACCAGCAAGACCTGGATTGGCCCGACTGGAATCACTTATCACGGTAACTTTTTTTTCGGCAACCTCGCGCCGTTCCCAATCGCTCCGGGAAGTGCCAACGTCTTCAAGCTGACGCCTAGCGGCAATTTCAAGGTGTGGGACGCTGGGCTCACAACGGTGGTAGGAGTTGCTTTTGATCATCGCGACCGGCTCTACGCGCTTGAGTTGTCGGATGGCCCGGGATTTCCTAACCCTGGCGCGGGGAAGCTGGTTCGCATCAGTCCATCAGGCCGAGCGGAGGACATACTGACGGGCCTCGTGGTCCCAACCGCAATGACCATTGGACCAGACGGAGCGATTTACATTTCCAACTTTGGCGCCGCACCGCCAGGCCTGGGCCAGATTATTCGCGTGGCAATTACAGACTAGGCTAATCGCGCAAGACGATTTGAATCAGCCGGCGCTGACGGCGTCCGCGGCGCAGGCGCTGGCTTGGTTGAGCTTGTTGAGAGACGCGGGGTGTAGCTTTAGATCGGCGGCGCTCAGCAGCTCGTGGAGCTGGTCGAGATTTGTGGCGCTGGCGATGGGGGCGGTCACGCCTGGTTGCGCCAATAGCCACGCGATGGCTACTTGGGTTGCAGTGGAGCTGTGAGCTATCGCGACTTGGTCTAGCGCTGCCAGGATTCTTAGACCGCGCTCGTTCAGATATTTCTTCACCATGCTGCCTCTCGCGCTGTTGGCCAAATCGGCCTCGGAACGATACTTGCCGGAGAGGAATCCGCTGGCCAGCGAAAAGTAAGGAATGACGCCGATGTTTTCGCGCAGGCAAACAGGGGCCAAATCCGTCTCGAAGTCTGCGCGGTCGTAAAGGTTGTAGAGCGGTTGCAAGCTTTCGTAGCGCGGGAGACCTTTTTTCTTGCTGATCTGCAACGCTTCTCCGAGTCTCTTGGCACCGTAGTTCGATGCACCAATCGCGCGCACCTTTCCCTGCTTGATTAGCTGCGCGTAGGCTTCGAGCGTTTCGTCGAGCGGCGTATCGGGGTCGTCCACGTGCGACTGATATAGATCGATGTAGTCGGTCTGCAAACGCTGCAGCGAATCTTCGGCCGCGGCCAGTATGTAACGCTTGGAGAGGCCCTTCTTTCCTGGGCCCATTTCGGATGCAACTTTTGTTGCGATGATGACTTGCTGGCGCTTCGCGCCGCGCTTCAGCCAATTGCCGATGATGGTTTCGGACTCTCCGCCTTTATTTCCGGGGACCCATTTGGAATACACGTCCGCCGTGTCGACGGCGTTGAATCCCGCGGCGATGAACGCGTCCAGCAAGCGGAACGATGTTGGTTCGTCCGCAGTCCATCCGAATATGTTTCCGCCAAAAACGATTGGGGCAATCTCCAGCCCCGAATTTCCGAGTTTCCGCTTTCCATGTGCCATTGTTTTCTCCGAACGTGTTCTGTTGATGATCACGAGGGTTGGATGCCGGCGGCGACGGGTCCGGCGCTATGAACGAAGATTGGAAAATCGTTGTTCGAGAAGCTATTGGTTGGGGCGCGCGGCAGGTCACTCAGAGAGCGGGGAAGAAAAGATCCTTGGGACTGGCGCTCCAGCCATGGATGGATTCGGGCTTTATGAGACTGGGAGGGCGGATTTGGGCGCCGTCGCTCATGTGGAGGGAATAGCCGTTTGCGAGGTAGGAGGGGAGATCGCGGTGATCGGTGACGGGAATGTATGGGCCTTCTTTGCCGAGCTGGACGTGGTAGCGATTGTCGTTGAATCGATGGGGGAACAAACGGGCTGCGTGTTTCTTGCCGCGACGGACTATGGCGAACAGCATCGACCACCCCCTCACAGGAGTAAGAATTCGCGCATTCTACAAAGGAGAGGCGGTGGTGGTAAGCGGGTAGGTCTGTGGAAAAATGTGCATCGCTTTTCGAGGTCAACGGCGCTTTTTGGCTTCGTTTTGGGCGACGCGGGCTTTGACTAGCTTCTTGATGAGTGTGGTCGGGAGTGGCTTGTCGGTGGGGAAGTGAATGGTGCCTTTGGAGGTGGAGTAGCCCTTAAGTTCGCTCTGGAACTCTGCAATGACGGAGGCTGTTGGGAATAGACTGCAATGGTTTGAGAATGCGGCGAACCAGACCAGCACGCCGTTATGGCGGAACGCGGGCATGCCGTAGCTGATGGTTTCGGTGGCTTCGGACGGCACGACGGAGCGGATTGTTGCGCGCATCTTGTGCAACGTGCTGCGGGCGGGCGCAGGGACGGCGGCGAGGTATGCGTCGACGCTTTTCGGGGCGCAGCTGGCTTTCGCGGTGGAACGGGTCTTGGCAGCCTTCACTTTTTTCATGCGGGGAATGCTATCAAGGAGGGTCGATAAATAAAACCGTCAGTGCGGTGAAGGTCAGGCATTCGCGGCGCGGGCTAATTCTTTTCGCGGGGGCAGGATGCGGGGAGTGAACTGGGGATAGCGTTTGCGGATGACGCTTAGCGCGAAGTCGACGCTTTGCTCAAAGCTCTTTCCGGAGAGCCGCTGCGAATTTACGACATGGCGGAGCTCGTTCTGCGGATCACCCTTTGCGGCTGGGGGAATTCGTTCATTTAGCTCGCGCTGCATGGCCTTTTGCTGCTCGTAATGCATCTGGCTTCCTTTCTTTGGGCAACGGAGTATAAGGCTTTTTGGCGGCAACAGGCAAAGTCGCGCTGTGGATAAACGGGCGCACCTGCAGTACGGAAGAAGCTTGATGGGTTGGTTATGGCTTGGTTTTCTGCTGTTTTTCGGCTTCGTCGACCAGCTTGCGGAATTCGGCTACGGCCGGGACGTTGGGGGAACGCAGCGCGTCCTTGGCTAGATAGCGCCAGGCAGGGGCTTGCTGATCAAAGGCGGCAACTGTGTGGCCCTCATAGACTGTGAACATGTCCTCGGATGGGCCGACCTCTGCTTGCGGGTGCGGTCTTGTGTCTTGGGGCGCAGGGTCGGTGGAACCTGGCCGGCGGCCTTGCTGCGCACCGATTCGGATGGCGCTGTCGGTCTGCTGCACGATGACGGGACGATCGTTGGTGGGCGCGCCGCCAATCGTGGGCTGAACAACTTTTCCCGAGCCTTTGCGAACGATTATCACCATGTCCGCGGTTTGCGTGTCCAAGACGGGATTCAGGCGGCCCCATTTCATGAGGGCCTTCTCCACATCTTCCTGAGCGGTCTTGTTGGCGAGAGGGGATGCGGGAGAAATGCCGGTGTTGGGATCGATCAGCACAACGACCGTCCGGGCCGCAAGGACGTAAGGAGGCAGGACAATCTTTTTCTTCTTGTCAGCGACGGCCAGGGAAGTGAACAAAAGGAGCAGGCAGAGCAGAGCACGCATGCGAAAGAGCATCGTGGCCTCCATGCGGCGAACACACGCGAGTAGTATACGCGGACGGCGAAACGGTGGCAGTAGGATTGTTTACACGCTTCCTGGGCGATGGCGCGGCAAGATTATCTGGCGGGAGTCGGGTCGGGGTTTGCGGGCGCGGCCTCGCCGCGGAAGGGCAGTTTGAGTTTGTGGGAGATCTCGGGCCAGAATTCGCGGAGGATGTCGAAGCCTACGTCCTGGAGAATGCTGTAGCTCACGCGCTCGGCAGTGGCGGAGAAGCCGCGTTGGCTGTCCGGGTGATAGGTGTTGTTGACCAGGATCGCGCTCGTGGTGCCCAGCCATTCGGAAAAATTGAACATGCGTGTGCCATCGTCGCGGTGAGCCACGACGGCGTGCTCCATCGCGTGGAGCAAGCGCTTTTTGGCGGGACCGTGGGCGAGACGGTAATAGCGCGGGTCTTCTGAAAATATTGAGGGATAAGCAAATTCCTTGAAGAACCTTGAGGAGATCTGACCGCCGAATTCGCCACCGAAGCGGCGGCCGTACCCTGCGGCGCCCTGTCCATAGCTAGGGTCCGAGTTTTCGGCTTGGTCAATGCCCGCGTCGAAGGCGCTGCCGAGAAAGTTCACGGGATCAACTGAATCTTTGAGGAACAGAATGAATTTTCCCTTAAACGTAAGGGTGCAGAGTTTGGCGCCGGGCTTGTAGCGCGGAGGATGCACGGACTTGCGCTCTAGCGGTCCGGCGAAGGTGCCCACGAGCTTCTGGAACGGTCCGTTGTAATCTTCAATGCGCACCATGGGTGGCGGCTCGAGGCACGGCGCCGAGGCATTTTTCGTAGCTTCTTCCGGGAAAGGCATAGAGGAGGACGGCGGAGGGAGCGCGGACGGCGGGTCCTGCGCCTTGACTGCGCCGGCTGCCAGCGCGAAGAGCGCCATCAAGAAGGAAATTTTTGCGAGCGAGCGCAAGCGATCTGTTCGACGCCCCACAATCCGACCACAACAGTACTATTTTTGCACAAGCGTCCAGGAGATGCACTTTGGCAAGCGCGCTGTTTCTATAAAACGATTCTTGCAAGGCCGGCAGCGGTGAAGTTCGGTGAGGAAACTGCGTGACGAGGGTGAGGTGTGCCGCATCCAACCCGCCGTCTGCCCGCGCTGGGTGGAAAGTGTGCATTCTCTAAAATTCAACGAGGTGAACGAGCATGAGTTCTTACGGCGGCAAAGAACTGGCAAGCGCGTTTCGGACCGTGCGGAAAAATACAATTCAGGTGGCGGAGGATATTCCGGAATCGAAGTACGGGCATGTGGCGGCGCCGGAGTGTAAATCCGTTGCGCGAATGCTGGCGCACATCGGGATTGCCACGCGCATCTGGGACGAGCTTCACCGGAAGCAGCGGTTGACGACGATGGTGGGATTCAACTCTTTGGAGATGCGCGAGCGGTTAGAGGCGGAGGAAGCGAAGCCGCGCACGAAGGCCGAGATCGTGGAACTGCTGCGCAAGGATGGAGAGGGGTTCGCGGCGTGGTTGGAGACGCTGACGCCGGAATTTCTCGCGGAGATGGTGACAGAGGGCGATGGAAAGACCGCTAAATCGCGCCTCGAGCGGCTGCTCAGCGCGAAGGAGCACGAGATGCATCATCGGGCGCAGCTCATGCTGATCGAGCGGCAACTCGGAATCGTGCCGCACATTACGCGGCAGTTCCAGGAACGGATTGCGCAGACGCAGGCGGCAAAGGCGTGAAGAATTAGCCTAGGCAGGCGGTAGGGAACGCCTCGCGCCTTCCAGGCGCTGGTTGCTTGTGCTGGAGCTTTGGCGGAACCAAGAGTTTGACAACTTCCGGACATGGGGCACAGCAGTGCTGTGCCCCTACATCTTTGGCTATGCTACTGGCTGCAGGACTTCCACGCACTCGTCGAAATCATTATCGAATGCAGAATCATCGGCGGATGCGGCGACGACGGGTGCTGCAACTGCCGGATGCGGAGTTTCGACGTAATCGTCTTCCTGGCGCCACCACTCGGGTATTTGCGGAGTTTCGTGGATCGAGAAGTGAGCGACCAGCGTTTTGGTTTCCTGATTGAAGACGATGTATTCGCCGGGGAAATCGGCAAGCAATTCCCAGACGCGAATTCTGGCAGCGCTGAGTTCTTCCGCGCATTCCAACCATGCCAAGGTGTCGTCACTCAGCACTTTCATAATGTCGAATGGATTTTTCACCGAGCGTGCCTCCCTGGGACTAAGAGCCCCTCAAATGGTGCGCGTGCAAATTAGCTGGCGGGGACTTAACGCGCTATCCGGTAAACCGCTTATCAACAGCGTTATATTGTCGTAGACAAAAGCTTGGAGCCATGCAAAAAGGCGCGGGGCTTCATGGCAGGGAATTTCCGCAGGGAAAAAACGAGGGTTCACCTGATTGCGAGATTTGCGCTAGGGAGTAGGGTTTGATACCAGGAGGCCCGGTTCATGATGAAATCTCTCGCATGTGCTGAACAGGCCATGGAACGAATCCTCGACCTCTCCGCTGACTTACAAATCAAACGACGTGCTAGCGCGAAGTATTCGTTTGAATTTGACGAGTACAGCGTGGCGATAGCGGCGTACGGAAAGGTGCTTGAAGCGCTCACCGCATTGCTGCACAAGGAGCTATCGTCTCCGGACCTTGGTCTTCTCGGTGCGATGGAATCTTCGCTAAAACCGCAAGCCGTTATTTAGCGATTACAAGCCGCTGCCTCATTTCGCACGAATCCGCCGCATTGCCGGTTGCGCCGTCAAAATACCGACGGCGCTTGCCGTTTCTCACGCAAATTTACTGCAAGTCTCTGCGCACCTCTTCCTACGGCGCATCATCTCAACAATATTGGAATCGCTTATGTTCCCGTTTCGAGATCGCACGGAAGCGGGCCGAGTGTTGGCGGCGAAGCTGGGCGAGTATGCCAATCGAGGTGATGTGGTTGTGCTCGCGTTGCCGAGGGGCGGCGTGCCTGTCGGGTTTGAGGTTGCGAAAGCGCTGAATGCACCCCTTGACGTCTTCGTGGTGCGCAAGTTGGGCTTGCCGGGCCAGGAGGAGTTGGCCATGGGAGCGATTGCGTCCGGCGGCGCGCGCGTGCTGAACATAGAGCGTATTCGCGCGGTCGGTATTCCCGCCGAGGTAGTGGAACAGGTCACGCAAGAAGAGCAACGCGAGCTGGAGCGTCGGGAGCGGGAGTATCGCGACGGGCGTCCGCCGGTAAACGTGCGCGGCCAGACGGTGATTTTGGTGGACGACGGTTTGGCGACGGGTTCGTCGATGCATGTCGCGGTACTCGCGCTCAAGCAGAAGGAGCCTGCGCAAATTGTTGTCGCCGCACCGGTAGCACCACGCGAGTCTTGCGCGGAGCTGGAAGCTGTAGCGGATCGGGTGGTTTGCGCCCTCACTCCAGAGCCTTTTGGGGGAGTAGGACAGTGGTACGCAGATTTTTCACAAACCAGCGATGAAGAAGTGCGCGGTCTGCTGAGGCGAGCCGCAAGCCTCCTTACGCACCGGGCCGCCTGAGCAAGATCCGCCAACGCCCGCTTATGCCGCTCGCAACGATTCTGCTAGAATTTCCAGCCATGAAAAGACGAACACTGCTGCAATCGCTTCCAGCTCTCAGCTTGCTTCCAACCGCCGCCTGGGCCGCCGCACAACCGAAGGCGGACCCAGCATCGACAACCGTCTACGAACTTCGCGTGTATCACACCTATCCAGGCAAGCTGGATGACTTGCTGAAGCGTTTCCGCGAACACACGACAAAACTCTTCGAGAAGCATGGAATGAAGAATGTGGCGTACTGGACGCCGCTCGACGAACCGGCCAAGAGCACCACGCTGATCTATGTCCTCGCGCATCCGAGCCGTGAGGCTGCTGCGGCGAACTGGAAGGCTTTCCAGGATGATCCCGAGTGGAAGACTGTGCGCGACAAGTCCGAAGAGAACGGAAAGATCGTGGAGAAAGTGGACTCCACGTTTATGGCGCTGACGGATTTCTCGCCGGTCCGATAAAGCGGGCCGTCACCTTCTTGGGCTCGATCGTTTCTCGATGAATCTGTAGATTTTACGCTGCACGAGTTGAAGCCGTTGGTGGCGTTGGACGCGGAGGTGGAGAGTTGCGTTCTCAACGCGTGGCGGACTGCTCGCGACGAATTGTGACATTTTCCGCAGGCGCGTAACCCTCGTCGCGCACGGTTTTCTCCGCGGCGGCACGCAGGGTTTGCTCGTCCGCATTTTTCGGTGCGTCGCAATGGCGGCGAATCACTTCTTCGCCGCTTTGGATGCGGACCAGCCACTTGGACTTGCCGGGGTCCCAGGAGACTTCCACTCGATCAGCGGTCATAATTCCTCCAGGGCGAGTTGAGTACATTCTAGTGCAACGCGGATAAAAACGGGCCGAAAAGGTTGAAAGAATCATCTAGAAAGAGCAGAGCGGCGCGGAGAAGAGATGAAGAAGGTCAAGTGGGGAGTTTTAGGGGCGGCATCGATTGCGGTGCGCAAAGTGATTCCCGGAATGCAGAAGGGCGGGTACTGCGAGATTTCGGCGATTGCTTCCCGTGACAAGAGGAAGGCGGAAGACGCGGCGGGCAAGCTGGGAATTGCGAAGGCGTACGGATCGTATGAGGAGCTTCTGCGCGACGGCGAGATTGAGGCCGTTTACAATCCGCTGCCGAATCATTTGCACGTGCCGTGGTCGGCGAAAGCCGCGGAAGCAGGAAAGCATGTGCTCTGCGAGAAGCCTATCAGCTTGAACGTGGCGGAGGCGAAGGGTTTGCTCGCCGTACGCGACCGCACCGGCGTGAAAATCGGCGAAGCGTTCATGGTGAAGACGCATCCGCAGTGGCTTCGCACGCAGGAAATTATTCGCAGCGGCGGGATCGGCGATTTACGCGCTATCGCGGGAGTGTTCAGTTATTTCAACCGCAATCCTGACAATGTGCGGCACAAAGTTGAATGGGGCGGCGGCGGCTTAATGGATATTGGCTGCTACCCGATTACGATGTCGCGTTTTATTTTTGGCGAGGAACCGGTGCGCGTTGTGGGGACGCTGGAGCGCGACCCCGATTTCGGTACGGATCGTTTAGCTTCGGTGATTCTGGAGTTTTCTTCGGGGCAATCGATCTTCACTTGCGGCACGCAAGCGGCGTACTTCCAGAGGATGCATTTTCTTGGCACGTCGGGACGTGTCGAAATCGAAATTCCGTGGAACGCGCCGAATGACCGGCCGTGCCGGATTTTTGTCGGGGACCAGATGGGTGGAGCGCCCAAGGTTGAGGAGTTTCCGATTGTCGACCAGTATACGATTCAGGGTGACGAATTTTCGCGGGCGATTCGCGGCGAGCGGGAAGTTCCAGCGCCGCTGGAGGACGCGATCAAGAATATGGCGGTGATCGAGGCGATTTTTAAGGCCGCCGATTCGCGCCAATGGGAAATGCCGGAAAAGATTTAACACAGAGCGCACGAAGGGAAGAGCACTGAGGGCACGGAGAAGAGGGACGAGCAGTGGCCGTACGAACTGTTTTGCAGTTGGGTGATCCGGGATTACGGGAAGCTGCCGCACGCGTTGCGGATCCGACTTCGCCCGAAATTCGGTCGCTGGTGGGAGACCTGTCAGACACGCTGGCCCATTGGCGCGCCAGCACGGGCTACGGGCGCGGAATCGCCGCTCCGCAAATTGGCGCGGCGAAGCGCGTGATCTTTCTGCAATTGCCGGACGCCGAGCCGTGGCCGCTGGTGAATCCGGAGATTGGCTGGCGGAGCGAAGAAAAGATCGTGGTGTGGGATGCGTGCCTGAGCTTTCTTTCGATTTTCATGCAGGTGGAGCGGCATCGCGAGATCACCGTGCGGTATCAGGATTTGCGCGGCGAGTGGAAGGAAGTTCGCGCGAGCGAAGAACGCGACCTCTCTGAGCTGTTGCAACACGAAATCGACCATCTGGACGGAATTTTGGCCGTCGACCGCATCACGGATATCCGCACGATGTGCACGCGCGAGGAATTTGAGAAGCGATATCGCGCGCAGAGCCCTTACGCCGTCTCCGGGCGATCAAGTTAGCTGCGAGCAGGAGTCCCGCTGCTACTACGTTGGGGCGTGCGGCGACCAGGCAATTGGTTCGATCGGGCCTACGATGAAAATCCAGGCGGCCGCGCCGAGCAGAGTCACCCCGCTCGTAATTACGAAGACCCAGAAGAAATTACCGGTCTGCTGAACGATTAGCCCGATGAGTGCCGGCGTGATCCATCCTGCCAGATTGCCGGTGAAATTTTGCAGGCCGGTCCACTTGCCGGAGGTTGCCGGTCCGGCGAGCGTTTGCGTTACGGCCCACAGGTTCGAGGTGCACATGCCGAGGCCGATGCAGGTCAAGACTAGAATCGCCATGGCGGCGCTGTGATTCGGGACGAGCCCGACGAGCAGAATACTCGAAGCAATCACCGGGCCCGCGCCGGTAAACGTTTTACGCACGCGTGTGGGAGAGGCGCCTGCGGCAATCCATTTATCGGAGAGCCAGCCCGAGACGAGCGCCGTGGCGGCCAACACAAAAAAAGCCAGGCTGGTAACGAAGGACATGACTTGGACCGAGAAGTGGCGCTCGCGCTCGAGATACGTGGGCAACCATGTGATGAAAAAATACCAAACGTAGTTATAGGCGAAGAGCCCGGCGAAAGTACCCCAAGCGGAGCGCTGGCGCAGGATCTGTAGCATAGTGGCGCCGGCGGCGGCGTCGCTGTCCGGCGAGGCATCGGGGGTGGCGAGACTGGGCGCCGCACTCGATTGCGTGGTTGGCACGGGTTTGCGTAGGTACTTCAGCCACGGCAATAGCCACAGCGAGCTAGCAACGCCGAACACAACGAACAAGAGTCTCCATCCGACGTGGACAATGAGCAATCCGCCGAGAATCGTCCCGACCGCGGGACCGGAAGCTTGGCCGGCGCAAATGAGCGAGTTGGCGCGGCCGCGTTGAGACTCGGAGAAATGGCGGGAGATGATCTTGCTGTAAGAGGGATAGGCGACAGATTCGCCGATGCCGAGCATCAGGCGCATGACCAGCAGTAGCATGAAACCGTGGATCAGTCCCGTTCCGAAGGTTGCGGCAGACCATGCGAGTATTCCGAGGGCGAGAACCCAATTGACCGGGAAACGGTCGACGAGCCAGCCGGAAACAATTTGAAAGATGGCGTAGGTCCAGAAGAAGGAAGAGAAAAGGATTCCGAGCTGCGCATACGAGAGGCCGAGTTCGTCTTTGATCTGCGGAGCGGCAATGGCGAGATTACCGCGATCGATGTAGTTGATGAAGATGGATAGCGCGAGGAGGATGGCGAGGCGAAAAAGCGCGGGAGAGAGGCGGTTGCCGTGCTCAGTGGCGGCCACTGCGTCGGAAGGAAGCGCCATCGCGGGAGGGCTTGCGTGTGGGGATTTGCTCATGGTGACGGAAGGAAATCGAGAACTAGAAGCGTAATGTCGTCGTCCTGCGCTCGTCCCAGGTCGGTGGCAGACCAACGGCGCAGCTCAACGAGCAGCGCGTCCGCGAGGTGCGAAGCGGAGAAAGCAGACGCGTCGAGGAATTTCTTCAGGCGCGATTTGCCGAACTCTTCGCGCGCCGTATTCATGGACTCCGGGATTCCGTCGGTGTAGAGGACAATACGATCGCCGGGGTCGAGCGGAATCTCCAGCGAGGAATATGTCGCTTCCGGAAACAGGCCGAGCATCAAGCCATTGGCTTCGACTTCGCGGCTGGCGGACTTCCGCGTGTGCGCGTTGCCGCGCGAGGCAAGAAGTAACGGCGGGTGGCCCGCTCCGCCATAGCGCAAGACAAGTTTTTCCAAGTCCACGAAAACGTACGCAGCGGTCACGAAGTGCTCCTCGAATTTACCGCACAGCGCACGATTCAGACCGGCGAGGACGCTGGCAGGTTCTTCGGCGTGAGCCGTCTGTCCCGCGAAGGCGACCTTAAGCATGGAGGCGATAAGCGCAGCGGGCACACCGTGGCCGGTCACGTCGGCCACGAGGATCCCGATATGCCGCTCGTCTAAAACGAGAAAATCGTAGAAATCGCCGGCCACGGCGCTCATCGGCACATAGCGTGCGGCGATTTCAAGTCCGGCGAGCCGGGGCACTTCCCGCGGCAAAATGGAAGACTGAATCTGATTTGCAATCTGCAGCTCTTTATTGATGGCCAGCAGGCGCTCTTCCTTTGCTAGCGTGCGATGGGCGGCGACGTAACCCAGGCAGCACACGAAGACAAGAAAGCCAATTGGCTCGATATTTCTATAACGCGGAAGCACCTTGAGATCCTGGAGGTTCGTGGCAATGGCAAACAGGGCAAAGATGGCCACTCCAGCGAAGGTAATTGTGACCTCGCGTGAAGTTCCTCGCGCCGGGCGTCCATAAATATAATAAACACCGACCAACGCGCACACGGCGATCACGAAGATGTTGTTGGCCAGGCTCATCGCTTTTTCGCCGATATGCAAGAGCGTGGACATCAGGCGCGTGGCCCCGAAAGCGAGTTGCGCCGCAAACACCCAGCGCAGGGCGTTCTTCCACCGAGGCTCGATGATTTGAAGCAAAAAGAGTGTGAAGGTCACGGGGATAAAGCAGTCGATGACCAGGTCGATCCGATCAAATACGACCCTGCTCGCGGAAAAGAGTGAACGAATGATGCTTTGCCAGAACAGCAGGCGGACGGCGTATAGGATCGCGAACGAGCTGAAGTAGACCAGCGTGAGGTCACTGCTCCTCCGGCGAAAGAGGAACAGGGCCATCGCGGCGAGCCCAATCGCCAGCAGCACGCATCCGATGGCTACGCCGGCGACCTCCCAGCGCAATTCCGAGCGCGTGGACGCACTTATGTCGGTGGCAAGCGCCAAGGGCAGAGGCATTTGCCCACGGTTATACGTCGTCC
>Ga0137418_10003029_pt1 | contig 15408 bp, 17 predicted proteins | sample CZODoug3_1_2_16f_FD_122242 | JGI IMG/M metagenome (GOLD analysis project Ga0137418, IMG submission 122242) | Vadose zone soil fungal communities from Angelo Coast Range Reserve, California, USA - CZODoug3_1_2_16fungal (Hybrid Assembly) | ecosystem: Environmental > Terrestrial > Soil > Vadose... | reverse complement strand
CCGCCGACACGGCAGATGTCGATGCACATGCCGCCTTCTTCGCACTCGAGGTGACCTTCTTTATTGGGTGCGATGATCGAACCGACGCCGCGGTTCTGCACGCCGAGCGCCCAAACGTCCATGCCTTCGCCGCAAACGCGTACGCAGCGGTAGCACAGGATGCAGCGCGGACGGTCGAAGAACACTACCGGCGACCACTGTTGTTCCTCCGTGTGGTTCTTGGCCTCCATGTACTTGGATTCGGCCGCGCCGTAGGAGAACGTCATGTCCTGCAGTTCGCACTCGCCGCCGGCATCGCAGACTGGGCAATCCAGCGGATGGTTGCCCAGCAGCAACTCGACCATCGACTTGCGGGCCTGGCGTACTTCTTCGTTGTTGCTGGTAACGATCATGCCTTCGCTGATGACCGTGGTGCAGGCGGTCTGCAGCTTGGGCATTTTTTCGATCTTGACCAGACACATGCGGCAAGCGCCCTGCAAAGACAGGTTGGGGTAGTAGCAGAAGGAAGGCACTTCGATGCCCGCGCTCTTGCAGGCCTCAATGAGGAGGGTCCCGGCGGGAGCCGTGATTTTCTTGTGGTCGACCGTTAATGTGACATCTGGCATTTTTAAATTTATTTCCGTACGTTGTCAGGACGCTGGGTTTGAAATTACACAATTACCAGATTTCCCAATTACTCAATTGCCTGAGTGTGCCAGCACCGGCAACGGCTCCACGCTCGCTCCTTCTTTCTCGAAGGGGCACGGCTTGCCTTCCAGGTGGTCTTCAAATTCCTTGCGGAATTTTTTCACGAAGGCGATCGTCGGCATGGCGGCGGCGTCCCCCAACGGGCAGAAGGTCCGGCCTAGCATGTTTTCCGACAAGTATTGAATGTTGTCGATGTCTTTTTTCAGGCCACCGCCGGCATGGAAGCGGGTCAGCGTCTTTTCCAGCCAGTCGGTGCCTTCCCGACAGGGAATGCACCAGCCGCAGCTCTCGTGCCGGTAGAACTTCATGGTTCGCAGGGCGAACTTCACGATGCAGGTGGTGTCGTCGAGCACCACCACGCCGCCGGAACCCAGCATGGATCCGGCTTTCGCGAGCGAGTCAAAATCCATCGGAATGTCGATTTCATGGGGCAGAAGAACGGGTGTGGACGAGCCTCCGGGAACGACCGCTTTGAGTTCGCGACCGTTGGGGATTCCGCCCGAGACGTCGTAGATCAGCTTCTTCAGGTTGTAGCCCATGGGCAGCTCGTAGACGCCGGGCTTGGCCAGAGTGCCGCTCATGCAGAACAGGCGCGTGCCGCCGTTCTTGGGTGTGCCCAGGTTGGCATACCACTCGGCGCCGCCCAGAATAATGTGGGGGACGCTTGCCAGGGTTTCGGCATTATTAATGACCGTCGGACCGCCCCACAGGCCCACGACTGCCGGGAATGGGGGACGGATGCGCGGGATGCCACGCTTGCCTTCCAGTGATTCCATCAGCGCGGATTCTTCGCCGACTTCGTACGCGCCGGCGCCGCCGTGCCAGTAGATGTCGAGGTCGCGTCCACTACCGAAGATATTTCTTCCCAGGAAACCGCGGGCGTAGGCGTCGGCCAGCGCCTTTTGCATGATGATCGACAGGTAGCGGTATTCACCGCGGATGTAGATGTATCCCGTCTGCGAGCCGACGGCCAGGGCGGCGATCATGACCCCTTCGATGACCGCGTGCGGGTCGTGCTCGAAAATCAGCCGATCCTTGCAGGTGCCGGGCTCGCTCTCGTCGCCATTGCAGAGCACGTATTTGGGCTTGGCCGATTGCCTGGGCACGAACGACCACTTCATCCCGGTGGAGAAGCCGGCCCCCCCGCGGCCGCGGAGGCTGGAATTCTTCACCTCGTTAATGATCGCGTCGGGCTCCATCGTGAGCGCTTTTTGGACAGCTTTATAGCCGTCGAGTTCGAGGTAGCGATCGAGCTTGGTCGCACCTTGGCCGAAGCGCTTGGAGACGACCTTTACTTCGTCGGGATGGGAGACCAGAGAAGCCATTTTTCGAAATTTGATAATTGGTTAACTTAAAAAACTCGCCCGAAAGTTCGTTGCCGATTTCGCGGTTTTGTGATGTTCAAATTAGCCAATTACCCGATTACACAATTACCCAATCGATTGCGCATCTTTCTTTTTGTACTCGTCGAGAACCTTGTCGAGTTTGTCCGGCGTTAAATTTTCGTGGAAGTCGTAGTTAACCTGAATCGCCGGAGCCCAGCTGCATGCCCCGATGCATTCCACTTCTTCCAGCGTGAAAAAGCCGTCTTGCGTGGTTTGCTTGTGGCCGATGGCTAGTTTCTTCTTGCAGTGCTCAAACAGTTTTTCGCCTCCGCGCAGCATGCAGGCAATGTTGGTGCAGACCTGAACGTTGTATTTGCCGCGCGCCTTGGTGGTCAGCAGTGAGTAGTAGCTGATCACGTTGCGCACCTCGAGTTCGGTGAGATCGAGACGGGCCCCGATTTCCAAAATCGCTTCGTCGCTGAGGTGGCCGATTTCGTCCTGCGCGTAGAGCAGCGTCGGGACGAGGACCGACCGTTTCGTCGGATAATGCGTTAACATCGCCCTGTAGCGGTCTTCAAATTGGTCTGAGAATCTCACCGGTCAATTTCCCCCAGAACAATATCAATGGACCCGATGGCCGCCACCACGTCGGCGATCAGGCCGCCTTCGCACATGGTCGGCAGAGTCTGCAAGTTCGCCAAGCAGGCCGAGCGCATGTGCACCCGATAAGGCTTCGCGGTACCGTCACTGACCACGTAATAGCCCATCTCGCCCCGCGGTGACTCTACGGCCTGGTACACCTCGCCGGCGGGAACCGAGAACCCTTCGGTGATGATCTTGAAGTGATAGATGAGGGCCTCCATCTCGGTCTTCATCTTTTCACGATCGGGCAGGACTACCTTCGGGGCGTCCGCCTTGATGGAGCCTTCGGGCATGCCATCCAAGGCTTGCTTCACGATGCCAATCGATTCACGCAGCTCTCGCACTCTGCACATGTACCGGTCGAAGACGTCGCCTTCTTTGCCGAGCGGAACATTGAACTGGAAATTTTCGTAGCCGCTGTACGGCATGTCGCGGCGCAGATCGATGTCGACGCCACTGCCGCGCAGGGTCGGACCGCTCGCGCCCAATGCGATCGCGTCTTCTGCTGTTATCCGTGCGATGCCTTTGGTGCGCATACCCCAGATCGGATTGCCCGTCAGCAGGTTTTCGTATTCATCCACTTTGGAAGGGAAACGTTCGGCGAAGTCGCGGACGAAGTCGAAGAATCCCAGCGGTGGTTCCAGCGCGATGCCGCCGATCCGGAAATACGAGGTCATCATGCGCTGGCCGCTAACCATCTCGAACATGCGCAGGATGTCTTCGCGCTCCCGGAAGCAGTAGAGAAATACCGTCATCGCGCCAATGTCGAGAGCATGAGTGCCTAGCCAGACCAAGTGGGAGTTGATGCGCGTCAGTTCGTTCATCAACACCCGCAGCCATTGCGCCTTGGGTGGAATCTCGAGACCCAGCAACTTTTCGACGGCCAGCGCGTAGCAGAGATTGTTGGTCAGCGGACAGAGATAGTCGATACGATCGGTGAGGGGCACGACCTGCTGGTAGAACTTGGCTTCGCAGGTTTTCTCGATGCCGGTGTGCAGGTAGCCGATGTCGGGCATGATGCGCACCACCGTCTCGCCGTCGATTTCGAGAATCACGCGCAACACTCCGTGGGTGGACGGGTGCTGCGGGCCCATGTTCAGGATCATGGTCTTGTCCTGAGCAGGCTCGATCACGGGAGTGGGCGTGAGATGAGCCACTAGCGGTACCCCTCCACGGGATAATCTTTGCGTAGCGGGTGGCCTTCCCAATCTTCGGGCATCTGGATGCGTCGAAGATAGGGATGACCAGTAAAACGGATTCCGAACAAGTCGAAAACTTCGCGCTCGAAGTAGTTGGCCGCGGGCCAGACCGCGGTGATGCTTTCCACTACCGGACTGGAACCATCGAGGCGAACTTTCAGACGGATACGCTCTTTTTTCTGGATCGAGAGCAGGTGATAGACAACTTCAAACCTAGGCTCAGAGGGATACCGATCCACGCAGGTCACGTCCGAGAGGAAGTTGAAACGGAAGTCGGGATTGTCGCGTAACAGGGCACAGGCTTCGCGGACGTGAGACCGATCGACGTAGATGGTCATCTCGTCGCGGTCGAATTTTACTTCTTGCACGGAGGAACTGTTCCACTCCAGCAGACGCGACAAGGCTGGGTGACCCTTTAACTCCTCAATGTCAGTGATCGGCGGAGCGATGGGCATTACACGGAACCTCGCACGCGGGATGTCTTTCCCCAGTCGAGGACTCCCTTTTTCCATACATAGAAGAAGCCCACCAGGATGACGGCGATGTACACCAGCATCTCCCAGAAGCCGAACATCTTCAGGTCGCGCAGGATCACCGCCCAGGGGTAAAGAAAGACGGCTTCTACGTCGAACAGAATGAAGAGCATAGCTACCAGGTAAAACTTGACCGAGAAGCGTTCGCGCGCGTCTCCGATGGGAGTCATGCCGCATTCGTAGGGAGACATTTTCGCCCGCGTGGGGCGGCGCTTGCCTAGAAGCCACGACAAAATCACAATTGCACTCGCCACCACGGAAGCCGCGAGCATATGTATCAGTAACGGCAGGTAGCGGGCGAAGTAATTGTCCGGCATAGGAGAGCTATATATAATTCGCGCAAAGAGTTGTTTAAACGTTCTAGATTAGAGTCCGTGGGGAGCAGTGTCAAGCGACCGAGCGACGTTCGGGTAATGATTTGAACGTTGCACGATTTCTTTCGTGGTTCCGAATCGAGTATGCATGATTTTTGGATTTAACACTGACGTAAAACAGGGCGACACGGTGTATCACGTGCAAAGCGAAGCACGTGAAAATGAGCTTGTCTTGCAGACCCAGGTATTCGTGCGCGGGCGTTGCATCGGGAAGCGCGCGACTTCCTATGCGGAACAGCTGTCGAAGGGCGACTTCACGGACCAACAAAAGGAACAGATCCTGCGCGACCAGCATCGGCTGGTGCTCGATTCGATCCGCGAAGGGCGTTTGGAGAGCGTGCTGGACCGCAGGGATACGCCGGAAACACTGGCCGCTGTGAAGGAACTCGATCTGCAATGGGTGAACGCCGAGTCGGTGCACAGCGACAGCAGCCTCATCATGCGGCTGCGCGTGACCGACGGAGGAACGGTTGTTCCCGGGGCGCGGCTTACGTTTCGGTTTGAGCGTCCGAGCGCGGTCCCGTTTTATACCCAGGTCATGACTGATGCGGGCGGCCACGCCGAAATGAAGGTTCAACTGGAAGAGGCCGCATTGCCGGACGCCTCGGTTCTGGTGCAGGCCAGCTACTCGGGCAGAACGGCCACCAGAAAATTCCGCCTCCGCAAGATCGAATAGACAACCAATTCTGATTTCCTCCATCTGTTTTTTGATTTCCCGAATCTAAGCTGCAGACCGGGGTGCGGACCTTGCTGGTTGCGTTTGTCCTTCGCGCGGGTACGTGTACTTGCGCGAACCTCGGCCCCTTGCGAAGATCAGCAGGGATGAAACTGGTTATCAATGGGGAAGACCGGGCGTTTGAGGGCCCGCTCACGCTGCATGGGCTGGTCGAGCAACTAGGCATGAAACCGGACCGGGTTGCGGTCGAGTTGAATCGGGATATTGTCCCGCGGGACCAGTGGGCGCGCACCGAACTGGCGGAAGGGGATCGGTTGGAGATCGTGCATTTAGTCGGAGGAGGTTAGGCGACCCGGCTCCTAACCGCCTGCGGGCTCTCCCTTATTCTGAATTCATAAGAGGTCCAATCATGAAAACAATCAGATCATTAGCATGTATTGCTATTGTCCTTCTGACGACCGTACTGTGGGCTCAAGGCCCCAGCCGATTTCGTCCAGGCTTCAATCTCTTCTCCAAAGACCAGGACGTGCAATTGGGGAAGGAGAGCGCCGATCAGGTGCGCAAGCAGATGACGGTGGTCAAGGATCCCGTCCTGACCGACTACGTGAACCGCGTCGGCAAGCGGCTAGTGAGCGCCCGCGAGGCGCAGGAGAGCGGATTCCCGTTTACTTTCGAAGTGGTGGCCGATTCATCTATCAACGCTTTCGCCCTTCCGGGCGGACCGATGTTCATCAATACCGGACTGTTGCGAGCCGTGGACAATGAAGCCCAGCTGGCGGGCGTGATGGGGCACGAGATGTCGCACGTGATTCTGCGTCACGGGACGAACCAGGCATCCAAGAGCAAGCTGATCGAGTTGCCGGCTCTGCTGGGATCGCAAATGGCGGGTGGCTCGATGGCGGGACAGTTGGCGCAGTTGGGAATCGGCCTGGGCGCGGGCAGTGTGCTGTTGAAGTTTTCGCGAACCGCGGAGAGCCAGGCTGACCTTATGGGGTCGCACCTCATGGCGGAAAGCGGCTACAACCCGCTGGAGATGGCGCGCTTCTTCAACAAGCTCAACGCCGAGGGCGGACAGCGTGCGCCGCAATTCTTGTCGGACCATCCCAACCCGGACAATCGGCAAAAAGCCATAGAGGAAGAAGCTAAAAAATTACCGCAGCAAAATTACCGTTATCAAACGGGGCAATTCCAGCGCATGAAGCAGGCGGTTGCGCAGATCCACGAGCCGAAGCCGAAACCGGCTGCTCCGGCCCAGTAGAGGCCCCATTCCACCTGCTTTTGACTGAACTGCTTCGATACTCTCCGGAACACTCTTAATTACTACCTGTGGAAGACTCTTCCTTGACACTGAGCAAAGTCGACCTAGAATGTTTCAAACATTTCTGTCCATTCTTGTTTTGGACGGCCTGGTCTGGTAATGAAGACGGAGTTCACATCTGGCGAAGTGGTAGTGCTGACTGGGATCACCCCCCGGCAACTGCAATGGTGGGATGAGCGCGGAATTGTGGTTCCGGCGCGCCAGGGGCGAAGGCGCCTGTATTCGATGGAGGACCTCTCGGAGATCGCGGTGATCTGCGAATTGCGACAGCGTGGTTTCTCCTTGCAGCGCATGCGCAAGGTGGTGCGCTTCCTGCAGCGCGAATTCGGCAAGCGCCTGGCTGAAACCGTGAGCGGGGCCTCCGAGTATCACTTGCTCACTGACGGCAAGCATCTTTACCTGGAAACATCCGCGCAGCAGATTGTGGATATCCTCAAGAACGCTCGCCAGCCCATGCTGGCGATCTGCCTCAGCGATACCGTGCGACGGGTGCGCGCCGAGATCCGAAATATAAAGAAAAAGAATGGGACCGCGGCGGAAACTGTTCGCTCCGCGGGTCGCGGTAAGACGGCTTCCTAGACCGGCTCTACGGGGAGGGACACATGATCGGCGAACTCGATTTCCTGAGTGAGTGGATTCCGGAGCAGATGGCCCCGGGTACGCTGTTCGTCCTGGAAAATGCCGGCGAAGTGGGGGAGAAAGAAGATCCCTACTGGGCGGTTCTGGCTTGCCCGTCGTGTGGGACATTGGGGCTGGTGACCCGGAAACAGGTATCCGGATTGCTGCCGGTGATTTGCGGATCGGATCAGTGTTCTGCGCAATTCTTCATTCGCGATAGTGAGATTGTGCCTAGAAAGCCGATTTAGGCCTGTGTCTCCTCCCTGGTGGCTGACCTCAGTATTTTCTGAGCTTGCAGGGGTCTCGGAGGAAGTTTGGGCTTACAGCGTGCCCGAAAAAGAGATGCTGGAAATTGTCCTACGCACCGAACTCAAGCCGTCCCTTCCTTCTCAACTTGGATGTGACTAATGCTTTATCGGGCAATTTGCTCCCGATTGCTGAACGGATAGTTTCGCTCATCGATGCCTTCCATGGTATGACCACAAAATCTTTCGGCCACAACGTATTTCTCTTGAGAATGACCGTTTCTTCTTCGCGCGCACCAGGAGTGTTTAATAAGTGTGTGCTACGAACATTGCCCTCGAACGAGGATGTGCGCGTTCCCGGAGAGCTCTTCCACAAGGGCCAGGAGCCATGGTTCGCTCTTGTCCGTCTGAGAATTCATTGAGTGGCTCAGTGAGTTGCCTTCACCCGGTCGAGTAGCACCGGAACCTGCTCGATGATCTCAATATCAAATCCTTCCAGCGCGGCTACTCGCCGCGGGTGATTGGTCAGCAGGCGAATTCTTCTCAGACCTAGGTCCGACAAAATCTGCGCTCCGATACCAATCTCGCGCTGCGTCTTACGCTCGCTTTCCGGCAGCGTGGGTAACGCGCGGTCTCGATGGAAGCTGAGGACCGCGCGGTCGCCGATCTTGTCGACCGAAAATCCTTTCGAGGTCTGGTGCAGGTAAATGATGGCGCCGCGGTCCGCCTCGGCAATCGCTCGCATAGAGCCTGCGATGGTGGCATGGCAGTCGCAGTGGGTTGAGCCGAAGACGTCGCCCATCACGCAGTGCGAATGCATGCGCACCAGGACCGGTTCACTGGTCTTCTCGATATCACCGCGCAGCAGAGCCACGTGCGATTCGCCGCCCTCGACTTCGCTTTCGTAAGCAATCAGACGGAATTCGCCGTGGCGCGTCCCTACCAGCGCTTCTCCTACGCGATGCACGTAGCGCTCGTGGGCCATGCGGTAGCGTATGAGCTCCGCGACCGTGAGCATTTTCATCTCGTGAGTTCGGCAGAAATCGATCAGGTCGGGGACCCGAGCCATGGTGCCGTCATCACGCATGATTTCGCAGATGATGCCGGAGGGGATCAAACCCGCGAGCCGCGAAAGGTCGACCGCGGCTTCTGTTTGCCCGGCGCGCACCAGGACTCCTCCTTTGCGGGCGCGCAGAGGGAAGACATGGCCAGGACGGGCCAAGTCGGACGGACGTGTCGCCGGATCGATCGCAACCTTGATGGTTCGGGCCCGGTCATAGGCCGAGATCCCGGTGCTGACGCCGTCGCGAGCGTCGATGGCTTCGCAGAACGCCGTTCCGTAGTTCGAAGTGTTCTCCGCTGTCATGGGGCCGATGCGCAGGTGCTCGAGGCGCTCCTCTGTCATTGCCAGGCAGATCAGGCCGCGTCCGTACTTCGCCATGAAGTTGATGGCTTCGGGCGTGACTTTTTCGGCAGCCAGGGTAAGATCGCCTTCATTTTCGCGATCTTCATCGTCGACGACCACGATCATCCGACCGGAGCGGATCTCCTCGATCGCGGTGGGCACCTCGGTGAACGGGGGTTGGGGGCTCATTGGGCGATTCTAGCAAACAGCTCCTTTCAACCTGGACGGCTCTGGTGCGCCAGAACGCCTTCGGCACCGCGGAAGAGCGCTCGCAAAGCGCGTACTACCCATCGAACTAGCACCACAATCACGACTACGAAGGTGATTGCAATCGCGGCAGCCATGAAAGGGTGCCGGGTCGCAAACCAGGTCAGCGAGATGGCCAAGACGTCTTCGCCCAGGCTCAGGCCGATATTCGATAAGGGTTCGGGCGAGGGTGTCACGACCGCCCGGACTGCTGTCTTGCCACCGTGCGCGGCCAGAGCAATAAGGCCGCCCAGCAGAGTCGCGAGCAATTGCTTTTCGGGCGACAGCCTGGCGGTTGCTCCATACGCCAGGAGAGCCGCGATCGGTATGCGGATAAAGGTGTGCAGAGCATTCCACAGCAGATCGAAGGCCGGGACCTTGTCGGCAAAGAACTCCACCAGGAAAAGTGCTGAGCTTGCGCCAATCACCCACCAACTGGACAGCAAATGAAGCGGGGCCGGTAACGACAAGACGCCGGTCTGAGCCAAGAGTCCCAGGGTGGCCAGGGTGGCGTACACATTCAGGCCGGCGGCAAAGCTGATCGCGACCAGCGCTGCGGCAATTTCATCGGGGGTCAGCTTGGCAGCATCCAGCATGGAGTTCGCGCCAGGATCCGCTAAGCGGATCCGACCAAGCATAGTACCGGTTGGGGACAAATAGAAAGAGCCGCCACGCGGGCGGCCCTGAGGCTAGAAAGTGATGGTTTATAGAGTGGACTCGATCTCAAAACCCCAAGCTTCCAAAAGAGGCTCCGGAATGTACTTGGAGTTCTTATTGCGGCGTGCCCACTCGCGCAAACGCGTCGACCGCAGGTACTGGTCGGGGGAAAGTTTGTACTCACGCACTACCTGTTCGAACTCGGTGATCGTGGGGGTGATCGGCCCAATGGGTTCGGGCTTACCCCAGTTTGGGTTTCCGCGTCGCTTTGCCATGAAGATTACGCCTCGTCCGCTGAGATAAATTTGACTGCTTGGATAAAGCCGCCTCTAAACCGTTAGATTCACTGGAGCTTGGGTAGGATTCATCGCAAAACTGCTAAACGCGACAAAACTATAAGACCCAGTGGACGGCAGCCTATGGATATTGGAAACGCAAGATTGTAAGACGGTTCCAGGGCGAAGTCAACCAAATTGTGGATGCCGAATGCGCGAACAACATCGGCTAACAGTCCTATTATTAATCGGTTAGATGGGCCGCGTTGGCACGTACCAAAGGCTACAAGCTAATTCGCTATGTGGTTTTTGGAAGGCCGCATCTGCAGAAAATTGGATCTTCCGTTGCCGCTCCCTTTCGTGCCCTAAACCCGATTTACCTTTGGCTGCCTGCACTTGCGCCTTTTGGGTCCGGTCTCAGGGGTTACGCCCGTAACGCGAAGTCCCGAGCCTTCGTTGACGACGTAGTTATCGAACCGTAAAGTTGGCCTCAGGAGGCAGTTGCGTGAGAGATATCTACGAAGTGCTCCGAAAGAAACAGGCCGAACAGGCCCAACTGGGCAAGCAAATCGAGGCCTTGCAAAGTGCCGCTGAGCAACTGCGAAGTGTGGCCCACCTGCTCAATGCTGAGGACGGGGAAGACGCGGAGGGCGCGCACAGCAGTTAGGTCAGTCGCCAGGAAAATCCGGGCGACCGCCTACAGATGACTGAGAACAGTTACTTTGTCACGTTTGGTTCCAGGGAGTTGGAAGGCGTTTTATGAGCCTGAAGTCACTCGTGCTGTGCTCCGACGAGAAGATCGTCCGGGTGCTGCGCCGCGTATTAAGCGATCTCGATATCGGGATCGAACATTGCACGGAACCCGACGGGGCCATCCGCAAACTCACCCGCGAGCGCTTTGAGGCGGTGATCATCGACTGCACCGACCAGAAGACGGCCGCGCAGGTCCTGAAGAGCGCCCGTTCGGCGCCCTGCAACAAACGCGCCATTGCGGTGGCCATCATGGATGGGCATACCGGGTTGCGCTGCGCCTTCGATATGGGGGCGCATTTCGTGTTGTACAAGCCGGTGTCGAGCGAGCGCGCCAAGTCGAGCTTCCGCGCAGCTCGCGCCTTGATGAAACGCGAACGCCGGCGCAATACCCGGATCGGAATTGAACTACCGGTCGCGCTGAACAATCATCAGACTGGATTTAGCCAGCGAGTCGTCACCACCGATCTGAGCGAAGGTGGCATGGCAGTCCAGCTCCCCAAGAAGCAAAAAGCGGCTGGCCCATGGCAGGTGAGCTTTGCGTTGCCCGGTTCCGACAAACTGGTCGAGGTCATGGGCGAGGTCGCTTGGCAGAATCCAGGTGGCCATGTCGGCATCCGGTTTACGAACTTGGAAGTTGATTCTTCCCACGCGCTTCGCACCTGGCTCAACCAAAATTGTGCCGACAGCGAAAAGGACGACCCACCGGTCCGCTGCAAGCTGACCGACCTCAGTCTCGGGGGTTGCTACCTGGAAATCGCTTCGCCCTTTCCCGTGCGCACGAGGATCGTGCTCTCCATGAAAGTCGGCGCACTGGAACTACGGGCCGAGGGTGCAGTGCGGGTCATGCATCCCGACGTCGGCATGGGAGTTGCGTTTAAGCAAACCACGGCCGAGCAGCGGACTCACGTTGAAAAGTTCATCCAGACCTTGATGAATGCCGGGGGCCTGATGCCGGAATTGCTGGTGGAACCGGAAGGGCTTGAGGCCGACTTGCCGGCTCTGGAGAGTGCGGCGCCCCCGGAAGTCGACGATCCATTGCTCGACCTGTTCCAGCAAAAAGCATCTCTGCCGACGGAGCTCTTCCTCAAGGAACTGCGCAAGCAGCGAAGCTCACATCCTCAGGATTCGGTAGAAGAGACGATACTGCCGGTCTAAGACGAGGGTCGTCAGCACCCCTCATTCCTTCATCATGCTGAATCCTCCTGAATTCATTGAACGATGCGGCCAAACGTGCTGTCGCTATCTTGCAACAATCGTTAGCCTACGCGGATCCAGCTTGCCACCGACGGGACACCGTCGTTGTCGACCAGAAACAGCATGTACCATCCCGGCGGCGTGAGATTGGGACTCGCCGGGATCGTCGCGCTGACTACGCCTCCCACACGACTCCTGATATCGAGGTCGACCAGGCGCTGGCTTCCATCGAACGAGTGAGTGGTCACGCCGTTTCGAATCAAGCTGGCCCAACGGATGTTTCCTGCTTGAGGTGACTTGATCGAAATTGTCTGCTCGTAGGTGCACACGCCGGGCGCGGCCGTAATCACCGGACGCGGACCCCGGAACAAGTACGGTGGGCTGAAAACTTCGAGACGCATTTCCTCGTTGGGATCGTCATCCCACTCGACATGGTGACCACCGTCGGGATTTCCCCCTGAGGAGAGCACGGTGGCGTCGGGAAGCAAAAGCGCGGTGGAGTGGTAAAGGCGCGGCACGGTTGAGACCGCCATGGGAGTCCAGGTATCTGTAACAGGATCGTAAATCTCGGGTTGCAGGCGCGCCAAGGGCATGTCTTCCTGCTTAAGTGATCCACCGGTTACGAAGACCGTATGGTCGGGAAGCAGGACGGCGTTGAGATGGAGCCTTGGGAAGTTCAGGGGCGCAGCCGGAACGAAATGCGGGACGGACGCCTTCAAGTCGACGATATCCACGCTGTCGATAGCGTCGGTTTTGTTCGGTTTGCCCGCTGGACCACCTCCGATGATCATCACCTTCTGGTCCTGCGCGGGCGGCAACAGAACACTGGCCGACTGGTTGCGCATGCCTCCGCCTTCCAGACCATCCACGTTGGTGATGTGGATTGGGTCGTGCGTGAGGTCGAGGATCGCCGGATTGACTTGGAGATCGTCATCCATACGGCCCCCGTCGAACAAGATGCGTCCGTCTGCCATTAGAAACAGATGGGCATAGAGCGGCAAGCCGGGGAAGCCCCCAGGGAAGTGCTTCACCTGCCACGCGTCGTGGGCTGGGTCATAAATCTCGATGGTGTTGTTGTGAGGATTGTCGAGAGCTTCTGTGAGTCCGGTCGCAGCGAGGGCCCGTCCATCGCCGAGCGTGATCAAAGTTGGATACCAGCGGCCGTGCGCCATCGACTTCACAAAGGACCATTTTTCGGTCACAGGGTCGAAGACGCAGCCGTCCTTTCGTCCGGTAAACGGGTTGTAGTGACCCGTGCCCCCGGCGGAAAACAGGCGGCCGTCGGCCAGGTATGTGTCCCCGCCACAGAAGAAGTCAAAGGGACGGTGATTGGGCGCAAACAAAGTGGCGGGATGAAAAAAGTTAGCGGGCGGAGCGGCGGTTGGGTCCCAAACCACGCTTGTGAAGACGTCGCCTCTGCCAAAGTTCGCGGCGGCAAAGCGAGTGGCACTGCTGCCGGAACCCGCGTAGAACAACACTTTGCCCTTCGGTAACAACGCGGCGTGCACCGGCAATACACCCGAGTGAAATGGCAGTAACTTCCACTGCCCATCCCGCTTCGGATCCGAATCCAGGGGCAAAACCCGGTAGTAAGCGGCGTTTTGGCCGGGTGGATTGTCGACCATCATGACGGCCATGGACTTACTTCCGTTATTCGCCGTAGCCGCGATCCCGCCGCCTTGATTCTCCCAGGCGAACCACCCGGGCACACCAAGCCATGGACCCCAACCCGTCACGTTGCCGTTGACGTCAAGACCGGTACCAATCTTGTAGAAGGCCTGGTTCTGTTCGACGGCGTTATCGATCTGGAAAACCAGCAGATCGTTGCGGCCCGTGTTCGGAAGGTCGAGAACGGCGGCGCCGACGCCCTGGTTCTCCCAAGAGAACCAGCCGTCCACGTCACGCCAGCCTGTCCAGCCTCCGGTGACGTTGCCGTTGCCATCGAGCTTGCGTCCGATCTGGTAAATGCCGCGATTCTGTCCCGGAGGATTGTCCGTGGTGACGACGATGAGCTCGGGGTTGCCATCTTTGTCGAGATCGGCGATGGCGATCGTTCCATGTTGATTTTCCCAGGAGAACCAGTTTGGGATCGGGATCCACGGACCCCAGCCTCCCTGCACGTTGCCGTTGGCGTCGAGTTTCTTGCCCACACGGTAGTAGCCCTGGTTCTGTTCAGGCGGATTGTCGATCATAAAGACGACGAGGTCCGGGTTTCCGTCTTTGTCGATGTCAAAAATGGCAGCACCAGCGCCCTGGTTTTCAAACGAGAACCAGTCGGGAATATCGATCCAGGGTGTCCAGCCTCCGGTGACGTTGCCCTGGTCGTCGAGTTGGCGGCCAATGCGATAGACGCCGCGATTCACGCCGCCGGGATTGTCGACGGTGAGAACGAGCAAATCCTGTTTGCCGGAATGTGAGAGGTCAGCGACGGCGATGTTTCCGCCCTGATTTTCGACGGAAAACCAATCTGGAACGGGCAAGAAGTTCTTCGGCATGTGAGTGACTCCCGCGTCAAGCCGCTACCAGGACCTCGCGGCGGAAGGAAACAGAAGGGAGCTAGCCCTGCGCGTGGTGAAGCACGCGTTCTCCCACTAACATGGAGCGATCACGGAAGGCCGATCAGATCGTTGCAAGGATGGTGATACGAGCGGGGCTGGCGTTGCAAGAGAAATCCGAGGTAGATAGAACGGGATTTTGTGCCCGTATTGCCAGCGTGACTCACATCACAGGTGTAGATTTACTCCAACCTCTATATTTACAGCAACAGTAAATATAGAGGTTCGAGTATATTTTACGTTATATCAACACCTTATAGCCTACGATTTCCGTGGTGCAATTCCTACGGAGACACCGCGATCTTCCCCCCACACACCGCTCACAATGCTTCCACACAGAACGCGACGACTGCCCCGCCACCGCAACCACCCACCGCCACTTATCCGCCGTCGTCGTCCCGGCCCTACCTAATGCTGAGAGGCCGTTTCCACCCACCACTTCACAGACGACGGTCGAGATAATCACTAACAGGATGACGACGACCACCGTGAGCACCACTCCGGCGCCGGGCACTTTGCGGTTCAAGAGGCGCTCGAGATTGATCCACGTGTCGATCTCGACGAAGATCCAAGAAACGGCGATCGCGGTCACCGCGATCGGAACCACGACGATGAGTCCACGGAAAAAGTACTTCGCAAGCGTTCGAAAGGGCCGCCAGGGTTGGGTCATGGCGACAGCCTACCCCAAGACAGATTCCGAAGGCTG
>Ga0137418_10003027_pt1 | contig 15411 bp, 10 predicted proteins | sample CZODoug3_1_2_16f_FD_122242 | JGI IMG/M metagenome (GOLD analysis project Ga0137418, IMG submission 122242) | Vadose zone soil fungal communities from Angelo Coast Range Reserve, California, USA - CZODoug3_1_2_16fungal (Hybrid Assembly) | ecosystem: Environmental > Terrestrial > Soil > Vadose... | reverse complement strand
TTGCGAGGAAAAATGAACTTTCGATGGTTTTCCTTAATTCTTGCGCTCCTGGCCTGTCTCGTTGGCGGTACTTTTGCGGCCCTCCTTGCTCCAGCCACGTCCGCACAGACATCGGCGTCCCTCGCCCCGACTCCGCCGATGGGATGGAACAGTTGGAACAAGTTTGGCTGCAACGTAAGCGACAAACTCATTCGCGAAATGGCCGACGCCGTAGTCAGCAGTGGCATGCAAGCGGCCGGCTATCAGTATGTGAACATCGACGACTGCTGGCAGGTGAGCCGCGATGCGTCGGGGACCATCGTCGCGGATCCCGCAAGATTTCCGTCGGGAATCAAGGCGCTTGCGGACTACGTGCACGGTAAAGGATTGAAGCTGGGAATCTACACGGACGCAGGCACCGGCACCTGCGAAAAACGGCCGGGCAGCTTGAATCACGAAGTTCAGGATGCCAAGACCTATGCCTCCTGGGGAATCGATTATGTAAAGATCGACTGGTGCAATGCCGAAGGGCTCGATCCGGAGGTGCAATACGCGAAACTCCGCGACGCGCTGGCGAATTCCGGCCGCCCCATCGTGTTCAGCATCTGCAACTGGGGAGTCAAGACGCCATGGCGGTGGGGGCCCGCCACCGGCAATTTGTGGCGGACCACGGGAGACATTAACGATACCTACGACCGCATGTCCCTGATCGGATTTGGACAGAACGGCCTGGAAAAGTTTGCAGGTCCCGGTCATTGGAACGACCCAGACATGCTGGAGGTCGGCAACGGCGGCATGAAACGCGACGAATATCGCACGCACATGGCGCTATGGGCGCTCCTCGCGGCTCCATTGCTCGCGGGAAATGATCTGCGGAATATGTCTCCCGAAACAAAAGAGCTCCTGTTGAACTCCGAGGTCCTGGCGGTCGATCAGGACGCGAAGGGCGTACAAGGGCATCGTGTTTGGGAGGAAGGGCCTCTGGAAATTTGGGTGAAGCCGCTCGCCGACGGGAGTCACGCTGTGGGACTTTTCAATCGCAGTGAGTCGGCCACTCAGATGACGCTCGACTTTACATCCATCGGCGCGCCCGCCTCTGCGAAACTCCGCGATCTCTTAGATCACAAGGATCTCGGCACTGCGCAGAACTCCTACTCGGCCGAAGTGCCGACCCACGGCGTAGTGCTGGTGAAAGTTTCCAAATAAGCCTGCTGCGGAAACATGCAAGCAAGCCGTGGGAGTCTTCCTTGAGCTTACTCAGGGCGTATCCGCTTTTGGCCATTGCTTTTGCTCAGGAGCCCGCACCGGGGCCGACAGCCACGACAAAGTATGTCGCTGGCGTTGTGCCCACATTCTTGATCCCATGTTCGTCATTCGAATGCACAAATCCGACGGACCCCGGCCCAAGACGGTAGTTCGTCCCGTTGACCGTCAACTCGACCGTTCCTTCTCGAATCAGCCACATTTCGGAATGCACGTGATGGTGTGCCGGGTGGGGTGCTCCGCCGGGAGGCAGCGTTGTTTCGTGCACCTCCAACGACTCCCCGGTGGCCAGCTTGCCCTTCAGAACGTCCCGGATCTGCGCGTTGTTCGGCGTTCGAATCGGCAGCTTTTCGAACGGATACATTGCCGATGGCATCGATCCCTCTTGCGCACCCACGCCCTCGGGCCGCAGAACGGCGGGGAAAAGAGTTGCCGGAAGCAAGAGGCACAGATCACGTCGCGTGATGGACATTTGCATCTCCTTCTCTAAATTCGCAAACGCATTGTTCGGCGAATTCGAACAAGTGTTGCCCTAGAAGCTCCTCGACATCGAGACAAAGAATCTTTAGCATGCCGTCATTTGTCAAGAGGCGCGTTTTGCGCCAAGCCTTTTCTGTTTTCCGTCGCGGGAAGGGCATTGCTCGCCGCCGCGGTTGCGGGGCTGCCAGAGGAACGGGGACCGGCATGAACACACTCCCGATTTTGAGGCTGGGGGCGGTGAAAGATGTGGCGCGCTTTCAAGATCACGTTCGCTCAGTCGGACTGACGATCCCGTGCGATAGCGCGCTACTCAACGGATCCGATTCACCGCTGAGATGGCCGCTCTCACGCGGCGGAATCAACATCGGCAATCGGATCGCTGTTCATCCGATGGAAGGATGGGACGGCACCCCGGATGGGAATCCGAGCGAGCATGCGATCCATCGTTGGAAAAAATTCGGCCGCAGCGGTGGAAAATTAATCTGGGGAGGAGAAGCCCTTGCTGTTTCGCACGAAGGACGCGCGAATCCGAATCAGCTGGTGATTGCGCAGCACACGCGAGAGGGATTGGCGGGACTGCGAAAGGCCCTGGTTGAAGAACACCGGCGGACGACGGGTTCGGATGAAGGGCTTCTCATCGGACTGCAGTTGACGCACTCCGGGCGCTACTGCCGGCCGAATGCTCACGATAGGCCGGAGCCGCGCATTCTTTATCATCATCCGATCTTGGATCGAAAATTGGAATTGTCTAGTGAGTATCCCATTCTGACCGACGGCGAGATTGGCGCGATCATTGAAGCCTTTCATCGCGCAGCGAAAATGGCGCAGGAATTAGGCTTCGACTTTGTGGACATCAAGCACTGCCACGGATACCTGGGGCACGAATTTCTTAGCGCGCATACGCGAGAAGGGAGCTACGGCGGTAGTTTCGAGAACCGCACGCGATTTCTGCGAGAAGTGGTCGAAGGGGTCCGCTCGATGGCACCAGGAATTCGCATTGGCGTGCGGCTCTCTGCGTTTGACACCGTGCCATTTCGTCCCGATCCGTCCCAATCGGCGAATGGAAAGTTGGGTCCGGGAATTCCCGAACCGCACGACAATTTGATTCCGTACCGTTGGGGATTCGGCGTGAATCCGCTCCATCCCACGGAGGTGGATCTCACCGAGACGATCCGGTTTTTGTCTTTGCTCCAGGAGCTAGAGATCCGGCTTGTTAACATCACGGCGGGTAGTCCCTATTACAATCCGCATATTCAACGGCCCGCGCTCTATCCGCCATCGGATGGATATCAGCCTCCGGAAGATCCTCTGATTGGCGTGGCGCTGCAGATGAAAGTCACGCAGCAATTGAAGCGGCTCTTTCCGAATCTCATCATCGTGGGAACTGCTTATAGCTATCTGCAGGACTTTCTGCCGCATGTGGCGCAAGCCGCCGTTCGCGAGGGATGGGTAGACGCAGTTGGTCTGGGAAGAATGATTTTGACTTATCCTGAGTTGCTCTGGCATGCAACCGAAGGAAATGTCATTGAACACAAGCGGATTTGCAGAACGTTCAGCGATTGCACCACCGCGCCGCGCAAGGGATTGCCTTCCGGCTGCTATCCGTTGGACAACTACTACAAGAGTTCCGCGCTGGCGGAGCAGTTGAAGATTGCGAAGGCCAAGCGATGAAAATAGGATCCATCAATCAACGGCAACAACTCGGCCGCAAGGTGCAGGGCATCGCGGCGGCGCTTCTGCCATTTGAACCGGATGGACGAATTGCCGTCGAAGCTTTTCAGAATCATCTGCGCATCACGCATCGCGCCGGATTGATGAATGCCGTGAATATGGACACCGGTTACGTCAATTATCTGAGCGGAGCGGAAAAACATAACGTGCTCGGATGGACGCGAGAGGCATTGGGCAAAGATGTGCAATTTGTGGGCGGCGCTTACATCGAAGGACAGACAGGTGACCTCGTCCAACTCTACCGGAAAGAGATGGACGCCATCGTTGCACATGGTGGAATTCCAATTTTGTTTCAAACCAGCCGGCTGCACGGGAAATCTGCCGCCGAGAAGGCGGCGGCTTATCGAGCAGTGTGCCGGGGATACGCGCACGTGCTGGCCTTCGAGCTGGGACAGATGTTCGCGCCGAACGGCGAAATCTTTGAGGAAGAAACTTTCCGGCGGTTGATGGACATTCCGGAGATCAAAGGAATCAAGCATTCTTCGCTTGACCGGCTAATCGAGCTCGAGCGGCTTGTTCTTCGTGATACGAACCGGCCGGATTTCCGCATCTACACGGGAAACGATCTGGGCATCAACATGATCGAGTACGGTTCCGACTATTTGCTGGGACTCGCAACCTTGGCCCCCGAGAAATTCGCTGAGCGCGACCGGCTTTGGGAAGCGGATGATCCTGCGTATTACGCTCTATCCGATGCCCTGCAATATCTTGGAAATGTTGCGTTTCGCGAGCCGGTTCCCGCTTACAAACATTCCGCTGCGGTGTTCCTACGTCTGGCCGGACGAATTCCTTCTGACCTAACTCACGCGAGAAACTCGAAGCGCCCGGCGTGGGAGGCCGAAATTCTTCAAGATTGTGCGCGGCGGCTTGGCTATTGAGGGGCGGGGGCACTACACATTGCACCTTAGCTTTGATTCGGAAACCAGTCTAAGCACCATAGGGTTCTCGGGCGTCCAAATAGCAGGCGTGCCCCGGCGGCCGTCTGGACGACAAAACGGCGCGGACGGTGCCTCCGCAAGAAAGCCGCGTGGGTTAGCTCCACCATCCCCTAACAATCTCGAAATAGCGGATGGGGAGAGAAAGAGTCAGGAAGCTCCTGTTCAAATCTGAGAACTGCTGAGGGTTTATAGAAATACTCTTTGCGGCAGTCATCGCACCGGACCCTGAAGGGACCATCGAGAGAAGGGCGAGGGGCGAGGGGATCGGTTTCGGCAAGGGGGATTCTATGCCTGAAAAAAAGGTTCTGCCGAAGATGAAACCAATGGTTCTTGCACAGCACCACCCAGCAGTAGTGGCTGTCGACCCACATTTCTTTCCTTACAGATTTCTCCCGGTTTGTGGAAACAGCCGCAGGCACGGCAATCCCGATACCTGTGTCGCCGCGAGCATCTGCGCCCGAAAGAGGCCCACCGGTATTGGCGGGAGCGGCCTTCTCATCTCTCGATGTTTCCTGATCCTGAAGGGCGCCCGCGGCCGGCAAGGCGTGCCCAGTCCCGCTGCTACTGACCGCTTGACCAGCGCTCTTGGTATCGTCGAGCTCCTTGCGAACCCGCGCCAAGCGGAGCGACTTGAGGGCAAAGAAGAGGCGCACAGCAACAATTGTGATGCACACGCCTGAGAATAAGAGGACAAGCCACATAACATCCTCCCAGCCATCACCATGATTGGGGGGGATAATCAGTGAAGGTCAATGGGTTCAGGCTAGAGCCTACTTCTTTTGTCCAACAACTTCCAGAAAAAGTTCTTACGCTGCAGATCGTGCCGCCCGCAGCGTCTATGGTTTATCTGTCCTTTCTTTGACCGGGTCCTCAGCCGCCCCTGTACCAAATGCTCGACATACAGAAATACAAATACGTGTCCTTGCTTGCAATAATGGCCTGGATTAAAATAAGCGCGGCCCAAATCCTACTCAGCAACAGCCCTCTTTCCGAATTCTTGGCGTGCCCTTTGAAGGAGGAGCATTCATGCGCAAGTCTATTTCGTGTCTCGGAGCTATTTTACTTATTGCCATTGTGTTGGCCGGGTGTGGCGGCAGTATGAGCTCGATGCAAACACCCTTGGGGACAAACATGGCCCAGGTTTCTCTGACGATCCACGACAGTCCCCCGATGGGGGTGACCGTGCTGTCTTTTGAAATTGAGGTGACCGGTGCCGCTCTGCAACCCAGCGATTCCAGCAGCCAGCCTGTTTCAATGCTCAGCGAGCCCCAAGACATTGAACTCGAGCATTTGCAAACAGAGTCGGCGCTTTTGGCGAGCCGGAGTGTCCCAACAGGGACCTACAGTGGCCTCATGGTCTCGTTTGCAAATCCTCGAATGACTATCCAAAACCAGACGGGAGCGCCGCTCACCCTCGGAACCCAGACTTGCGCCGATCAAAAAGTGTGTGAATTCGATCCCAAGCTCAATCAATCCTCGGTGAGCGTCGCAGCGCCAACCCAGCCGTTCCCGATTACTCTGACCATGAATTCCCCGGTGGTTCTGAAAATGGACTTTAATATAGACAGCTCTATTCAACAAAGCGACCTTTCCATAAATCCCACGATCAGCCTGGTGCAGCTCCCAACGCCGAATTCCAGCGGCGGAGACCAGAGCGATGAGGACATGGAGTTGATCGGCCAGGTCGCGTCGATTGACCAAACCGGTCACACCTTCACCATCCAGAGAGGAATGAACGGCCCCTCTTTCACTATCGCCACCGATAGCAACACAAAATTCGATTTCGGAACGTCTTGCAGCGCCGAAAACTTCTCCTGCTTGCAAACGGGTCAAATCGTCAAGGTGGACGCCAAAATGAACCCGGATGGATCACTCCTCGCTTTCAAAGTGAAATTCTTTCAGCCCCCCAACCAGATGTCTTTCGCAGGCACGGTCACCTCGGTAAATACCGGGGCGAGCAGTTTCCAGATCGTTCTCTTTGAGAAAGAGTCCTTCGGCGGTGGCGAGGGGATGGGAGTCTTTTCGATGGGCGCTCCCTTGACCATCAATCTCGCGCCCCAGGCGACTTTCTCCATCGACACGAGCGGGTCTATGCTTCCGGCAGGTCTCAACTTCGCGAGCAGCGCTGACCTCATGGTCGGGCAAGAAGTCCGCCTTCATCCGACTGCTGCGACCGGCACGCCTCCCAACCTGATGGTCACTGTTGACCAGGTGCAGCTCGAGCCTTCTTTCCTGACCGGCACGGTCACAGCCGTCGACACCAGCAGCAACCCCCAGACGTTCACACTGGGCAGCCTCCCGTCGTTTTTCACGAACGCGGGGATCACCTCGATCCTGGTGGACGTCCTTGCCACAACGCGGTTCGAAACGGAAGAAGACCAAACGCTTTCCGGCCTCAGTTCATTCAAGTCTGGGGACGTGGTTTCCGTTCGCGGGCCACTCTTCAAGACCATGACCACGCCGACCGTGGCTGCCGAAAAGGTGGTCAAGCGCCCCATGTCCTCTGGCACGGGCGACTAGAACTACGTCATCTGATGTAGCGGCTCCCCAGGGTGCTGGCTTTCATGCCAGCGCCCTGCAATTTTCTGATGGTCGCCCTTGTGGCGACAAGTAGTTGGAGTATCTCGGCAACCCATGAAAGCCGTCTTGATTGTTAATCTCGCCGGCAAAAACGTCATCAGTGAGGGCCCTGGCGACGGCAAGATCGGAGACGCTTCAGCAACTGGCTCAGGGTTTCGCCGTCCCGGCGAACTCGTCGGCATGCAAAAACTTAGTTTCCTTGTCGCATTGCGGGCAGTAGATGTGTTTGGGGTTTACGGATGTTCAAAGGCAGGTCTAGGTATCTCTTTAGGGGAGCCACCCACTATCCAAAAACGGACCGTGGTACAGTTCCGGTAGACTCGTGCTAGGTCCCCGTTGCCGGTTCGGAGGTCTTCTCTTTAGGGTTGTTGCCCGGAATGCTTTGTCGGGATAGAAACGGGTTTGCCGCTGTTTTAGGTCTTACTAACCAAGTCTGTGCTTGGACCGCTGCGCGTCTTGGATGAGGAGGGCCATAGTGTCCGGGGCCTTTGGGCGTTTTTGGTCACTTGGTTTCCTGGCGGTATTCGCTGCCATCGCCAGCAGCATCGCGCTCGGGCAACCGCAGTCTCTCTCTTCCACAAGGCAGCCGATCGATAACGGCCAGCGCGTCACCCTGAGGGGCAACGTACATCCGCTGGCCCGGCCGAGCTACGACCATGGTGCGGTTGTTGATTCGTTTCCAGCCGAGCGCATGCTCTTGCTCCTTAAGCGCTCACCCCAGCGGGAGACGGCGCTTCGTCAGTTTATTGAGGATGCCCACAATCCGGGCAGCCCCAGCTATCACAAGTGGCTCACGCCAGAGCAGTTCGGCAAGCTGTATGGCCCGACAGACTCGGATGTTGCCGCCGCGACCGCATGGCTCCAGGCGCATGGCTTTTCCGTAGCCCGCGTCACCAAGGGCAAGACAGCCATCGAATTCTCCGGCAGCGCCGGACAAATCCGCGAGGCCTTCCACACGGAAATACACACCTACTTGGTCCAGGGCGAAGAGCACCACGCCAACAACCGTGACCCGCAGATCCCCACCGCGCTCGCGCCGTTCGTTGCCGGTATTAACTCCATGAACGATTTCAAAGCGAAGTCGTACAGCGCAGTGCTTGGCAGAGCCACATACGAACGCCGCACACACAAGGTGACGCCGGAGTGGACCCTCAATGCCTTCGCATTAGCGCTTGCCCCTAGTGATTTTGCCGTTCAGTACGGCCTGAATCCCCTCTACAGCGCAGGCACCAATGGCACCGGTGTGACCATCGGCATCATTGGCGCCTCCAACGTCGACCCTCAGGTGGTTGCCGCGTATCGCGCCCTTTTTGGCCTGCCCGCCAAGGCACTCAACGTCGTCATCGATGGCCAAGATCCCGGTCTGAGCGGGGCTGCCGTAGAATCCTACCTCGATGTTGAACTTGCCGGCGCAGTTGCGCCAGGAGCCACAATCAATCTCTACACTTCTGCCGACACCGCTCTCGAATCCGGTCTAAATCTTGCCGCCTTGCGGGCGGTCGACGACGACGAGGCCGCCGTCCTCAGTACCAGCTACGGTAACTGTGAACAAGTTCTTGGTTCAGCCGGGAACCAATTCTGGGCCGCCATATGGGAGCAGGCCGCTGCGCAAGGACAGACGTCCTTTGTCTCCGCCGGAGACGGCGGTTCAGCGGGCTGCGACAACTTCGACATCCCGCAGGCCGCGCGGCAAGGGCTTGCCGTGAACGGCTTCTCCTCCACTCCCTGGAACATTTCTGTCGGGGGTACCGACTTCTTCTATACCAGCTACAACGGCACGAGTGCTGCACGGAACGCTCAGCTTGCGACCTTCTGGAACCTGACACCAGCTAGGCTGCCAGCCACCTCTCTCCTCAAACCTATTCCTGAGCAGCCTTGGAACCACGCGTTTGGCTTGAACCTTTCGACTGAAGGAGTTTACAGCTCGGACAGCCCCACCATCGTCGCCGGCAGCGGTGGCGCCAGCAGTTGTACGTCGGGCGTCGATGCCTCCAACGGCTCGTTCGCCTCTTGCTCTGGCGGCTATCAGAAGCCAGCCTGGCAAACAGGCAGCGGCGTGCCCGCCGACGGGGTACGCGACCTTCCCGATGTTTCTCTGTTTGCCGCCGCGGGTGCGAACTACAGCTTCTATCCCATTTGCGCCTTTTCCGACGATTGCATCCCGGATGAGGATGGCGTAAGGATAGTGGGTGTCGGTGGCACGTCTGCTTCCTCGCCCGCCATGGCCGGCATTATGGCCCTCATCAACCAAAAATACGGGCCACAGGGGCAAGCCAACTTCACACTCTATCCGCTAGCGGCACAGCATCCCTCGGTATTCCATGACATCTCGATCGGCAGCAACAACGTGCCTTGCCAGCAGGGCACGCCTTCCTGCGCACTCAGCACTCTCAATGACAACACCAAGGGTTTTTACACGCTCGGCCAATACTACGGGGCGGTAGGCTATGACCAGGCTACCGGCCTCGGCAGCGTCGACGCCGCTTTGCTCCTGACGTATTGGACTTCGCTGCACTTCACGCCCACAACCACCACGCTGAACCTCAGCCAGACGAGTTTTACCCACGGGACTCCGGTCATCGTCAGCATCGATGTGGCCGGCAATGGCGGCACGCCTTCTGGCAATGTTGGCCTGGTCACGACCGCCAGCCCATCCGTCAATACCGGCTTGGGCGAACTCACGCTCGGGAGCGGCACGGTATCGAACAGTTTCAAGAACTTTCCCGGCGGGCAATACAACGTCACCGCGAAATACGCCGGCGACACGATCTTTGCGCCGAGCAGTTCTTCTCCGGTAACGCTCAATGTGGACCCGGAAGCCAGCTCCACGACTGTCTTTGGAAGCTACTTCAACTACAACAGCCTTTTATTTGTCAGTCTCTCGAACGGCGGCAGCTACCCTTACGGCTCCTATATCACCATCGATGTTCAACCCACGGGTGTCAGTGCGGCAACAGGCTCAACGGATGGCATCGCAACGGGAACCGCTACCTTTGTCGACACGGCTAGCCCTGGCACAACCAGCTCCGGTGCCGTCAATCTCACCTCCAACGGTGTCGCTGAATGGATCCCCAGCGGCGGATTCCCAGCCGGAACGCACAGTCTGAGTGCAAGTTACTCGGGCGATGCGAGCTTCAAAGCATCTTCAACCACTACACCGCTCACGTTTACCATCACCAAGGCGGCACCCACCGTAAACCTTTCCGCGAGCGCAAGCCGCATCGCAGTGGGCTCAACCACAGAGCTCACCTTGCTGGTCGTCGCCTCCAACACTGCTCCACCTCCTAGCGGTACCGCTACGTTCTACTTCGGTTCCACCGTGCTGGGCACAGCCTCCCTTGATTCTGATCCCTTCAATCGTCACGTCGGGGCTGCTATCCTCGACACCACCGCTTTGCCGCTGGGCATCGACTCCGTCACCGCGAACTACAATGGCGACGCCAACTGCAATCCGGCCGCATCTTCCGCCATCAATATCACAGTCCAGCAACCTGCTAACTTGTCCGCCATCCTCAATCCGAATCCTTTTAATGAGGCGCAGTCCTTCACCCTTACCGTCACTGTTTCCGGTGTTGCGGGCTCACCGGCTCCGACCGGAGTCGCGGGATTCTATGGCCACGGCTCTGAGTCTTCCTTTAGCGGTGCAGCGACACTCGTAAACGGCTCGGCAAGCTTCACCGAGGACGGCAACGTCTTCCATCCCGGCAACATTACTTTTGACATCTCCTACAATGGCGATTCCATTTACGCCCCGGCCTACATACGCCTGTTGGCTGCGGAGACGCTTCCATTCAATGTTAGCGGAACTCCCGTTACGATTGTTTCTCCCGGTGCAACCACGGGGAACACTTCTACTGTCACGCTCACACCTCTCGGTGGATTTACCGGCGCGGTCGGTTTCACTTGTGCGCTCTCTGCCTCCCCACCGGGAGCGAACTATCTTCCCGGTTGCAGTATTCCACCTTCTGTCAACATTGCAGGCACGAGCGCGGTGACCGCCACGATGACAATCACTTCTACGGCTGCGAGTTCGAGCGCGTTCGTTTTTCCCTCGCCGAATCGAATGGGATGGCTCGCTGCCAACGGTGGAGTAGCACTGCTCGGCATAGCCTTATTCGGAATCGGGGCGCGAGGGCGCAGGCGCCGCTTCTGGCTGAGTTTCATTTTGGGTATGGTAGTTGTCGGAGGTCTCGTTGGATGCGGTGGCGCGGGTATCGGCGGAGGTGGCGGAATTCTCGGCACTACACCTGGTAGCTACACGTTTACTGTGACCGCTACGACCCCGGGCCCCAACGCGGGCCTCCCAACCTTCTCGGCCAAGGCCACAGTAACCGTCACAATCCAGTAGTCTATGTTCAGGCAGTGGCGGCACGCTCGGAAGTTTTTGCAGCGCGATAGATGGATTCGATGAGGGCGATGCTCCACTCACGTTCATAGCTTCAAGAAGATGTTCCGCTTGTACAGCCAATAGCACATGTACCACATGACGAGGAGTACCGTGCACGCCTGCGCCACCGGAGCGAGGGTCCCGATGAACTTGTAGTGAAAGGTGAATACTGCGACGGCGCGATCCAGCCATTCAACCAGAATCATGCTCAAGGAATAGATGAAAATTGAATTCATGCCCACCACGACGAGGGGAAACGTCCATTTGCGGTAGCCGCGCACTTCAACGAGCCAATAGAACCCCATGAGCATGAACAGCACCCAGCCGAGGCTATACAGGACAAAGGATGCCGTGCCGACCTGTTTGATGAAGGGAATCCAAGGATGGACGGCAAAGGCCAGCGTGAAGGAGATCGCCATTCCCGCCGCGAGTTTGGTCAGATTCTCCCGATGCGATTTGTTGCTCATGAGCATCCGACCGACCCAAGCGCCTGCCAAAGTCCATACCGTGCTTGTGATGAAGTTCAGCGTGGAGTACGCCGGGTCGTAATCGTAGCGAAAGATCGCGCGGTCGACTTGAAGCCCAATGTGATTCCGGTGCGAGAACGGGCCGTCAGGCCCAGGAAAAGCGAAGAGCAACGCCGTCCATCCCGCGAGCAGCACAAAAGCGGCGAGGGCCTGGTATCGCCACGGCCAACGCATGATCAGATAGGTTAGGAAATAGGTGAAGGCAATCTGCGAAAGAACGTTGATCAACTGCGGCTTGATCTGGCCGGCGGAAACCCAGATGAGGATCTGGCTCAGGATGATCAGATGGATGGAGCGCGTCAGCACGTGGCGAAGATTTTCTCGAGGTGTGGCGCCCAGTTCCGCGCGACGGGCAAGGGCGAGAGGCATGGCCACGCCAACCATAAACATGAAAGAAGGCTGAATCATGTCCCAGAACACGCCGCCTTCCCAGGGCACGTGGTGGAACCAGCTCGCCACGCGGCCCCAGGTGGGATCACCCTTTAGAGCGGAGAACCCAAATCCCTCCGCGGCGAGGGTGAGCATGATGAAGCCGCGATACGCGTCCAACGCCAGATAGCGTTTCGTTGCTGGCCGGTGTTCAGCGGTAATGGTTGACGGCAAAACGCCTTTTTCAGAAGTACAGAGGGTTGTGGCCATTGATGCACCTCGTGGACCACGATAGATGCAGCGAACTGTACACGAATCGTCTGAGTACGAGCAAATGATTCCGAAATTTGGCGGTCACATGGTGGGAGTCTTGGCGCCGCGGTAGATGGCTTCGATGAGGGCGGCGGGGCTGCGCTATGCATGCAGTCTTTTGGTCGAACCCTTGTGATGCTTCTTACCGGGATTGATTCGGCGCGGCAATGATCGACAGCGGACTCACCGTACCGAAATGCGGCACTTGGAAGGGTGAACCCGGGACCGGCGTAAGTGCGCCCGTGATCCTATCGACCGCGGCGGCCGCAATGCAAGCATAAGGGTAACAGTTAACGCTGGTCGGCATGTAGATGAACTGGCCTGTGGCGTCCGCCGTGATTGACTTATCCCCGCCCACCGGGAAGGGAGAGCCGGGAACGGGTGTCAGCGCGCCCGTGGCCTGATCAATCCGTTCCACGCACGTGCTCTGATAATTGCAACCCACCATGTAAACAAACTCGCCGCGGGGGTCGACAGCGATTCCCCTTCCTCCTACCGGGAAGGGCGAACCTGGAACGGGGGTAAGCGCACCGCTCGTGCCATCCATCGCGTAGGCTGCGCCGCTATTCAAATAGAGGAACTGACCGGTGGAGTTCACGGCCATGGTCAGTCCTAGGCCTTGGCCTGTCGAATAAGGGGATCCCGGAACAGGCGTTACTTCCCCTTTGTGGTCAATGGTGTATGCATAAATGAAAGAAGGCTCCGCGCAAGTCCCTTCTCCCCCAAAACGGGGCGGTGGGCAACTGACCATGTAAAGGAACCGGGCCGCAGGATCTATTGTCGCTGCGCCAGGAGTATTCTGTGGCGGCATCCCCAGCGAAGACCTGCCAGGTGGCTGTGCCAGCGCCCCAGTGTCCTCATTGATCTTATACGTAAGAAGGCTCGGAGAAAAGTTGCTGTAGTCGCCGCCGTAATCGACAACGTAGGCGAAGTTATCGTGAGGGGCGACTGCCAGGTACAAGGGAGTCCATGGAGCACCAAAAGGTGCGCCAGGAATCACTGTTAGAGTTCCTGTCGCCAGGTCAATGGTGTAAGCGGAAATGCTAGGAGGGACAGTGTAGGGGCCGTAAGGCTGGAAGCTTGAAAGAAGTGCGTAGGCGAAGCGGTGCGCGGGGTCCACCTTAAACGCAATGGGCGCCCCACCGCCTTGTATCGGGGAGCCGGGAACCGCACTCAGCGTCCCGGTCGCTTGGTCGATAGAAAACATCGATACGGTGTTGCCGACCGTAACGTAGGCATACTCGGTCGTCTGCGCGAGCAGAGCGGTTCCAGCGGCGCTCAAGAACACTGAGCACATCAAGAACAATACTCTTAACTTGAACATGGACGACCCCTCCTGCGATCACGTTATTGCTGATTTGGTGGCGACACTGCCCCGCGGACCTGGCCGTGAGCCTCTCTCTCCAGCGTCGAGCGCCGGGAGATTCCTAGCCGGGTCGGCAAGTGAATGGTGCAACCTCTTAAGCCGATAGCTTTTGCCGGGGTCCGGCGCGTGCGTTCAGCGAGGTTGCATAATGCACGATGGCTTTTAGCAAGGACGAGGCGGCACGACAATCGGGCAAACCCTGGAATTTTAAATATTCGAATACCCTAACCCATAAAGGTAATACTCGCCGAAGAAATGTCATCCGGAGTTAGATATTTACCCGGGGAGCGCTACAGAGGGCGGGACGCCGAGTTGCGAATTCTCTGCGGCAGGCGACAACGTGAAGCTTCCTGGCGGGAGAGCGACACAATCTCTGAAATTGATTTTGATTTGGAAGCAGATCGATCCACTGGCCGACGTTCGGACACCAGGGGTCCTACAATCTTCACAAAAAAGCAAGAGGAACCGGAGACGCTTTCCCTTGTGAACTCATACTTTGGTGGAAATCTGCGGACGATGCGCGGCGCGGTAGATAGATTCGATGAGAGCGATGCTACGGCGGCCCTCGAGCCCGTCGCACGCAGGGGCGCGATTCTGACGGATGGCTTGGAGAAAATCTTCGAGGACGGCTTGGTGGCCACGGAAATCGCTGACGACGGCGGTGGAGGCGCTTTGATTTTCGTCGAGTGGGGCGGATTCAGCGGCGGCTGGAGGGGTGCGGAGATTGGCGGCGATGATGCGGTCGTGCTCGAGGATGACGGTGCCTTCGGAGCCGGAAATTTCAACGCGGCGGGGGTAGCCGGGGTAGGCGGCGGTGGTGGCGTGGAAAATGCCCAAGGCACCGCGGGCGAATTCGAGGATGGCGGCGGCGGTGTCTTCGGCTTCGATTTTGTGAAGAAGTGTAGCGGTGTGGGCTTGCACGCGAACGACATCACCGAGGAGCCAGAGGAGCAAGTCAATGGTGTGGACGCCTTGATTGATCAAGGCGCCGCCGCCGTCGAGCGCGAGAGTGCCGCGCCAACGGGAGTTGGCATAGTACTCGGGAGGGCGATACCACTTCACGCGAGCGTCGACGAAGAGTGGCTTGCCGAGCCGGCCTTGATCGACCCAGTTTTTGAGCTGACGAATGTGCGGCTTCATGCGGTCCTGGAAAATCACGCCGAGATGGACATTGGACTGTTTTGCGGCTTCGATGAGGGCGTCAGCGCGCGCGGTGCTGATCTCGATCGGTTTTTCTGTGAGGACGTGCAGGCCGTGACGTGCGGCGGCGATACCCTGCGCGGCGTGGAGGCCGGAGGGACTGCCGATGACCACGAGATCCATGGGGCGATGTTGCAAGAAGGCGTCGAAGTCTTGATAGGGGGTGCCGCCGTGTTCACGGGAGAGGCCAGTGATTTTCTCCGTGTTGGCTCCATGGATGGCGGAGATTTCGACTCCGGGGATGGCACGGGCGGCGCGGGCGTGGGTTTCTGTGATGTT
>Ga0137418_10003022_pt1 | contig 15430 bp, 12 predicted proteins | sample CZODoug3_1_2_16f_FD_122242 | JGI IMG/M metagenome (GOLD analysis project Ga0137418, IMG submission 122242) | Vadose zone soil fungal communities from Angelo Coast Range Reserve, California, USA - CZODoug3_1_2_16fungal (Hybrid Assembly) | ecosystem: Environmental > Terrestrial > Soil > Vadose... | reverse complement strand
TCTAATGTGGGAACAAAAAACGAAAGATAAGAGCATTAGACCATTCGCTGAAGTTTCTTCGATATTGAATCAGTAACTTCCCTGAACCCGAAGAAGGGTTTCACCTGCTTGTTTAGCCACCTCAACTGGTCATAATACGTCGCTGTGAGCGCGTTATCGCGCCGGCTGAAATCGGAGCGTCGCACTCCTGCCCACCCCACGTGTTCTTATGCGAACGGTGTGGAAAATCGCTTTCTCTTTGTTGATCTGGCCAGTCTCGGTCATGGCACAAGGTTCTACCCCGCCCACGCAACCTGCCCCGTTATTGCAAAGCCCTCCAAGCACAAATGATTCCTCTCCAGGTTTAGATACGACGACGCCTCCAAGTCCTGACCCCACGCCGATACTACCGGCGCACCCTCCCGCGTTCATCTACCTTCGTCCAATAAAGCAACCGCCGATTGCCCCCGGACATTTTACCGTATTCAATATCAGCGCTGGGTATTCCGTTACCAATCTCGCGATACCTTCGTCAAGTCGCGTTGCTTTGACCGGAATGGACGTTAGCCTTGCCGCTGATAGTGGCAGGCGCATTTCCGCTAAATTGGATCTTAGTTACACGCGTGCTCCGAGTGTCTTCAACGGTGGCCATCGCGCCGATGCGTTCAGCTACTTATTCGGTCCGGTGTTTTCTGTCTGGAATAGCAACTCGCTGAGTACCTACGCTCATGTACTGGCCGGCGGGGCAAGGGTAACCGGAACCCTTCCAAACGCAAGCGGCGGGTTGAGTGTGGGCCACGTTCACTATCCTGCATGGGCGTTGGGCGGCAGCGCAGAGTACCGCCTTTCCCCTGCGTTCGGGTTTCGCGTCACCATCGATTGTCTGCATGCTCATTTCTTTAACTCTGCCGGTGCCACGCGCGGGCAAAACGACTTACGCGTCGTCAACAGCATCGTTTATTATCTTGGTGAACCGATCCGAGCCAGACACCGCTGAAGACTCCTGCTTTAGCTGTCACCAACTCAATCAGCAGAATGAACTTTGAGTGTGCGGCCCATAAACAACACGCTGCCTAGATTATCGATTGCTTTGCAGGGGCGGCAATGTCACCTGTTGTGACTTCAGAGCTTTCCCTTTCTTTGCAAGCTAGCGCCAGCGTAACCGTAAACACCAGCGCATTCGCGGGGATATAAAGATTAAAATCGGCCATACTGTGCACCAGGATGGCGGCGATACTCCCGATGCAACCAAGACAAACCGCGGCTTCAAAGCGATCTTCGGTCTTCCGGTAACGCCGGACAGTTCGCGCGAGAATCCAGAAAATCGAACCAAACACCAGGATGCCTCCCGGCAATCCGAGTTCGCTGACCACTTCCAGATAGTCGCAGTGGGCGTGGTCCACCAAAAGGGTAAGAAAAGTGCTCTGCACGGAAGTATACGCCACGGAAAAAGTTCCCAACCCCGTGCCAAACAAAGGGTGTTGGTGAATCAATGTAAGTGTGTCGCGCCAGATGGATATGCGATTCTGCCCAGTTCGGGCGTATTCATGTCCAAGGGTCTCAAAGCGCTTGACTGCGGGATCGCTTCCCACCCAAAGAACCATTCCGGCAACGCCGAGGAAAAACAACGCCGCGACCGCCGCCCTAGTGCGCTTCGATAACGAAGAGCTTCCAGCCAGGGCAAAAATGGCCATGAGCGAAGCGAGAGCAGAGATTATTCCCATGCGCGACCGCGAGAAGACCAGCGCGGTGAACATGGCGATGGCCAGAAAGAGCAAGAACACAAGAGGAAGCAGTTCCCTCGCGGATAAGAGCCGGCGCGCCTTCGCTTCACTGCGTTCAGCCGCGCGGTTCAGGTTGCTGGCCAGGCGCAAGGCCAGGGCTACTGTGAATGGCAATGTCATTTCCAACAAGCCCGCAAAATGATTGCGGTTGATATAGGTCCCGGTGGCGTCTTCCAAGTAATACTTCTTCACATAAGCAAAAATCTGCTGCCATCCGGTCAGATACTGCACCAAACCGTAGAAAGACTCGAACGCCCCCAATGCAACAAGGGCATAAACCAGCCGCTTCCTTGCGTTGCTGTCCCCACCTGCCAACAAAACTAGATAGAAGGCAGTCAAAAAGGTGACCAACAGAAGCAGATGGGAAACGGTTTGATATGGGACGATGCTGAGCGTAAAACGAGTATCGCCCGCGGGAGCAATGTGAAGTCGCGCGTACAACGGCGCCAAAAAAGCAGGCAATGGAAGGATTTGCAACACTACCCAGGCAATCAGCGCCATCGGAGCTGCGAGGGGAAGCCTGATGGTGGTAAGAGGCGCGCGTAAGCTGGCGGAAAGGAGAAAGACTCCAAGCCCGAGAATGATTATTTCCGTTACGAGGAAAAAAGGAGGGGAAGTCCCGCCAAACGCCAGCACCGCAATCCATATCGCGATGGTGAGACCCGCTTCGGCAATTCGAAGCACTAAGAATCTCACAGCGGACCCACGGCTCACCTCTGTTGTTGTAGAGTACCCTGAGAGTCCGCCTCCAGGAAACCTCCCGCCGATCCTTTGTCGTCAGGAAAGCAATCCGCATGGTAGTCGAAATAGCCATTGGTGTGTAGATCTACTCTGTTCAACGCCACGCCGATAACATTTGCACCCACACTCTGGATGCCAAATAGCGCCTGCTTTACCTGTTCGCGAGGTATCATCGCGTTCTTCACCACCAACAGTACGCCGCTTACCAGCGTAGCGAGAATGCGGCTGTCCGCGAGCGCCAGCATGGGCGCCGAATCCAGAATGACAAACTCGTATTGCTCTCGTGCGGAGCGGATTAATTCTCCCATGCTTCGCGAAGAGAGAAGTTCCGATGGATTGGGAGGTATGGGCCCGCAGAACAGGAGATCGAGGCCAGGGGATCCCGAGGGCCGCACCACGCTATGCCAATCCTGATGGCCGGTGAGGTAGCTGACCAGACCAAAGTTCTCTCGCAATCCGAACAGCCGGTGCAGCGAAGGTGACCGCAAATCTGCATCCACCAGCAAGACTCGCTGGCCGACTTGTGCAAGAGTAATGCCCAGGTTCGTGGCGATGGTGGTCTTGCCTTCCCCAGGTTGCGTGCTCGTGACCAGCAAAGAACTGGGTGGATGATCAGCCGTGGAAAGCAAGATCGACGTGCGCAAACCTCGAAACGCTTCTACCAGCGGTGCGTTTTGTTTCCCGTCCTCATCAATGCGATGCCATGCCGCATTTGGCTTCCGGCCGTTGCCATTTTCTTTGGCGCTAACAGCCTTGGTGTGTTCCAGCAGCCTGGACACGCCGTGGTGATTGCCGTTGGGCTGAGATACCGCGGGGATTAGCCCCACGGCCGAAAGGCCGAACAACCGTTCCACGTCGTCCGTGCCTTTCAAAGTATCGTCCAGTCGTTCCTGCAGGAAGGCGGCACAAAAGCCCAGCCCTAACCCGAGGATTGCGGCCACTCCCAGATTAAGCGGGATTTTCGGCTTCACCGGCTTTGTTGGGGGTTCAGCGGCATCTACTATGCGGATGTTGCTGGCCCTCAGGCTGGCGGAAACACTTGCTTCTTTCAATCGCTGTAAAAGCCCGTCATACAACTGCTTGTTCGTGTCTACTTCGCGCTTCAGGATGTTGTATTGCACCGCCCGCGCGGCCATTTGGTTCATCCGTTCTTGTTCCTGTTGGAGAGCCTGCCGGACCAGATTCTCCCTGCGAACCGCGGCGAAATACTCGCTGGTAATCTGGCCCGCGGCATCCTTGCGCTGCTCTCGGATCGCTGCGGCGATTTCCTCGATCTGGCTCTGAATCTCTTTTACTCGCGGATAATCTGCATTAAACGTTGTGGATAACCGGGCATATTCTCGCTTGAGTTCCGCTAGACGCTCCGTTAAATCCTGAATCACCTTGCTTTCAAACTCCCCGGGCAAGACGTTGTAGTCACCGGCCTCGACCACGCGGTACAGCGCTTCTTTCTCATACCTCCGCGCTTCTGCTTTGGTCAACTCTTCTTGCAATTGCTGGACCTGCTCGTTCTCGATGTTCCGGCTTGGTTCTTTGTCCGTTTCCAGAAAGACTAATCCATTACGCCGCGCATATTCCTGAAGCCGCTCTTCCGATTTCTCCAATCTCCCTTTGACTCCCGACAGTTGCTGCGAAAGCCAGTCTGCGGCCTTTTGCGTTGCTGTCCACCGGGCTTCCAGGTTTTGCTCCACATAGTTCTCCGCCATGCAATTCGCCACGCGCGCGGTCAGTCCGGCATCGCGGGAATCGAATTGAATGGTCACCAGCCGGCTCCGGTTGATCGGATCAATTTTCAGCCGGTCTTCAAAGCGCTCCAGTACTCGTCGATAGACTTCTCGATCCGCGCGAGCCGGGCCGGCGGCAAACACTTGTGGCGCGTCTACATTCTTTTTTTTGCGCCAGCGCCAAGACCACCACTCTGGAGCATTGAACTCCCCAACGGTATCCAGCCGGAGTTTGTCAATCACGCTGCGCGCCAGGCTTTCGCTGCCAAGGATGGTGTACTGCGATCTCAAATAAGCATCGGAGACGCTGTCCAACTCGTAGAGTTCCTGTATGGTTGGAATGTCTGGATTTTCTTTTTGAATCTCCAGCAACACCTGGGCGCGGTACACGGGCTTCTGTTTGAGCGTGGCGATCAGGGATATGCTGAACAAAATAGTGAAGACAATTAGCACCGTGGGCATGCGCTTTCGCAGGATGCGCGCGTAACCGCGGAAGTCCGGGGCTTCCTGGGGATCCAGAATTTCATAAGAATCGGTAAACTTGACGACCCGGCTTTCCCACGCGCCTCCCGCGTTTCCATTGGGTCGAGACCGTTCAGACAGCTCGAGTTTGTCGTGTTCTTTCATGCTACCAGTGGAAGATCATGAGTCCGACGAGTGTTTGCGCAGCCGCGTCTACACCCCTTGAAAACGTACTTTTTGCCGCGCTGTCCGGAACGAACACAATGTCTCTGGGCCCCAGCATGGGATCCGGGGACTTCCCGGACAGGATCTTGCCAAGGTTTATGGGTGTCCCGGTGCGTGCTCCATTCTGTTCATTCGTGCGGATGATGCGTGCGCCGTTTTTGGACGCCGTGCGTGTTAGGCCCTCACTTAAGGCGATTGCTTGCAGTACAGAGATCCTCTCATTCGTTTTCATTGCGAAACCGCCTGGCCTTCGCACCGCTCCCACTACATACACGATTCCTGCCCGAGAAACTTTGACGATGTCTCCCGGATATACCGCGGGATTGTGGGTTGGATCCGTCGAATCGAGAAGGTCCTTCAAATTTACCTGCACCACGTTCTGAGAAGATCCACTGATTTTGTCAGTGCCCGCGTCCGCTACGCCCGGCCTCTCAGTCTCTTGCGGGCCCATCATTGACGAAGAGGCTGGCACGTCGTTCGGTTTCGCTGCAAGAGACCCGAGCGCACTGTTCTGATCTGCGCCACGCAAAATGATGACCACTTCCCCGGCATCCTCCGCCAACCCTTCCGCAAGTGAAAGGACCTCCAGCAACGTTTTGCTGCCGCGAATCTGGAAAGTACCCGGCTTGCGCACCGCGCCCATCACCGAAACCGCATGGCTCTGCATTTCCCGGACAAACACCCCAATGTGTGGATCTTTCATGTACTTTTGATGAAGCAGCTCTTCGAGACTCTGTTCCAGCTCCCGAGGAGTCAAGCCGGCTGCACGAACCGCCCCGAGCAATGGCAAAGAGATTTCGCCGCTCGCGGATACGCGGACTTCGCGATTCATCTCCTGAGCCTCGAACACGTTGATGTCCAACACGTCTTCCGGGCCGATCGTGTATTCACGCGGACTCACATCGGTCATTGCATCGGCCGAAACCGATCGCTCCCGCAGACGCCGGTTCCAATCGTCGGTTGATTCGAGACTTGCCTGCGACTCTGGGTGTTGCGTTGATTGCTGGATCTTGGCGGTTTCTTGTTGGTCTGCCGGAGCCTCTGCGGTGGTTGCGGCGTTGAGGTTCCATTCCGGGAAATTTGGGACTCCCACAAACAAGACCAGTAGCGCGCAAACGTAAGCGTAAACGACCGGTCGAGGTCGGCAGGAGCGCATCACAATCGCGCAGGTGGCGCCTCCGACCTCCTTCAACTTGGTGAAAAATTGGAAGTTCACCGGCACACCGTAAGGACCAGGGCACGACCGCACTGAAGCTCTCTTCAACGTGCGCCCGAGCTGCGAGCCCAAGTTGACTGGGCAATTTGAGCCTAGTGGTAACAGTGGTCTCCGTCTATAAGGTCCGCCCCTGAATTAGAATACGGGTAAAGGCCTTATCCGGGCACCGCCCCACGAATCGTCCTTGACGAAACCTGCCGCTCGCTAGTTTCGAATTCTCTGCTCTGCCTACTCCCTCGCACCGAAACCCCTTCCCCGCAAGCTGTCAACTGCGAGGTAAACAATAAATTGCGCCCCGTAGACCAAGTAGCGCCGCCAAAGTCGCCGGGGCTCTTGCAAGAGCCGGAATAGCCATTCCAGCCCGTGCTCGCGCATCCACCGTGGCGCCTGCTTTCGCCGCCCTGAGAGTATGTCAAATGCTGCCCCAACGCTTACCAGCACCGGGACTTGCAATTGATCCCGGTGTTCGTGCATCCAGCGTTCTTGCTTTGGCGTGCCTAAACCAACCCACAGCACGTCGGGTGCGGCGCGCGAGATAAGGGTTCCAATCTGTTTGTCTTCTTGGGGATCTAGCGGCCGCATTGGTGGTGAAAAGGTCCCGCAAACTTCGATTGCCGGGAAGCGCCGCTTGAGGGATTCCGCAACGCGCTCGGGCACCCCGGGCTCACCACCGTAAAAGAAATGCCGGTAGCCACGCCCGGCCGTCTTCTCGCAGAACTCCAGCAGCAGGTCGGGGCCGTAGACTCGCCGTGGCAAATGATGTCCACTCCGTCGACCCAGCCAAACCAGTGGCATCCCGTCGGGTACAACCGCATCCGTCGCGTTCAGGATTTCTTTGAACGAAGGATCATGTTGAGCTTCAACAATGCCGTGCATGCCCGTCGGGGCGATCATATGGCAGCGGGTGCGGTTGTTAATCCATTCCTCCATTCGAGCCACCACGTCTGCGATCTGGACAGCGTCAACGCGCACGCTCAGGACTTGGAAGCAGACATGGCTCTCAAAGGCTTGCGTTACTTGAGCTTGCGCCACCATAGCTAACCGCGAGTTCCAGATCTGAACGTGGCTTCTTGCACCCCATGCAATGGGAGGGCACGGGTGGGCGTCCGAACGACTCTAAGCCGAAGGCTCATGTTAAATTGTACCACGACTGCCAAGCGCATCTGATGGGTGCCTGAAGATTTGGTTGCTCATAGAGAGCAGAAATGCAAGTGTTCAATATAAAATACAATGAGAAGATGGAACACTGCGACGAGTATATGAGACCAACTGACGTCACGGAACAAGACGTAAACAAAGGGGGCTCTGCAAAGAGAAGAGATCAATTCCTGGCTGTCTTTCTGCGCCATCTTAACGCCTGCCACATTAACACCAATGAAAAGCTGCTTGTAATCGGCGGTAGCTGGCAGGACGTTGCGCTCCTGACATACGCAGGGTTCGAAGATCTAACTCTCTCGAATTACCGGCCAGGCCTCGGAGAAGATTCACATACAAACCTGAGAGCCGAAGTGAAGCAATTAACGATCGACGCTGAACAGATCGATTTGCCGGATGGTTCATTTGACTGCATCTTTGCTCATGAAGTCCTGCACCATTGCCGGTCTCCCCACAGAGCCCTCTGTGAAATGCTGCGTGTTGCGAGGAAGCACGTCGTCCTGCTGGAACCAAACGATTCTCTCTCGATGCGCCTATTGACCTGGGCCGGTTTCTCTTTTCCCTATGAAATCTTCTCGGTCGTTTATCATGGATATGAAGCCGGCGGGGTTAGAGATTCGTGCATACCAAACTTCATTTATCGTTGGAGCGCGCACGAAGTGCGCAAGACAGTTTCTTCCTTTCTAGCAGAATACGCTTTTCTGGTGCATGCGTACGCTTACTGGGACTTCAATGTCGATGAGGAAGAGCTCTCCATGAGAAAAGAAACTAGAATTCAGGCGATTACGTCGATCATTGGGGCAAGGACTTTCCTTCTTGTTTTGAGAGGCTTGCAGATTGCTTTTAACGCCATTCCGGTCCTGCGCCATCAAGGCAATAAATTCTTTTGTTGCATTGAAAAGACGGATCAATTGCGCCCCTGGCTAGCCGCCGGGGACAGCAAAATCATATTCAACCGCAGGTCTTGGCAAGGTCCTGAGTGTTTTCCCTGATTGAATGTAGGTGGGAATCACGGAGAATATCGGGTGGGGAGACGAGCTAGTTCTCGAATTATGGCGAAGGCCCCTATCTCGACATCATTCTTCGTCCCCGGATATATCCCTCAATTTGACGGCCTCAGGGGCGTTGCGATTCTGCTGGTTCTCATTGGTCACTCCGGCTTTCTTGAAGCCTTACCCCATGCAGGGATGTTGGAATATGCGCGATTTGGCGTGGACCTGTTCTTCGTTTTGTCGGGCTTCCTGATCACCGGGATCCTGCTGGACTCGAAGGGATCACAGCGTTATTTCAGGAACTTTTACGCGCGCCGGGCGCTGCGCATTTGGCCTTTGTATTACGTGATCCTGTTCCTGGCGTTTGTAGTGACGCCCATGTTAGCGCCTTCAACGAAGCCAGAGGCCGGAGTCTGGCCTGCTTTTGTCTTTTACGTCCAAAATCTCGTCTTTCACGACATTTACCCTTTTGGCTTGGGCGCAACCTGGTCGCTGGCCGTTGAGGAGCAGTTCTATCTGACCTGGCCCCTCTTGATATTTTTGCTCAGAAAACAGGCAGTTGCCATTGTTTCGGCGTCGCTTGTCGTTGTGTCTTTATCGCTGAGGGTCGTGTTCTATTTTCATGGCGCTCCGAGCGGTTTTATTCATAACTTTACACCTTCGCGTTTGGATGCCATTGCATTTGGTTCTCTTGCGGCGCTTTGGCTGCGCTCCCCGAGCTGCACTTTTGCCCTTTGGCGCGTTCGTGCTTTTCAATTGTTGGGGTTAGGAGTGGCGGGCATGGCACTAGCACGAATCTTGATGCATAGGAACAGCTCAGTCGTAAGCTACACATTCCTAGCCATCACATTTGCGGGGCTGTTAGGCATATCTCTGACCTCTGACCCACGATCCTCTCTGCTAGGGCGAAGCCTTTCGGCGGGCTGGTTGCGCTACGTAGGAAAGATCAGCTATGGAATTTATCTATTACACTTCCCCATCTTCATTCTGTGGGCCCGTTTTATCGCCTCCCACAGTTTCTGTCAGTCTAACCCGGTGACGCGAAATTTGCTGGGGTTCGCCGGCCAGATGCTCTTGGCTATGATAGCTGCTTCCCTTTCCTGGTACTTTTTTGAACAACCAATCCTGCGCCTTAAGCGGCGGTTCCCCTCAGGATCCCAGATGCATTGGCCCGCGGACGACCAATCGCCACGCTGAAAGCATCAGCCGGTCGCTGAATGTTGCGGATACCGGCCCAGGTTATTTATGGGCAATCTTTTTTCAAAAGCTTCCTATTTCTCTTAGATGTTTCGAAAAGACAGCCTAGTTCGGCATTCGTTCAACACTCTGCCAACGATCATCTTTGCCGGAGATTGCCCGCAGACGAAATTGAAAGATCTCTTGAAAAGCCAGTTCGGCAACAGCAGAGAGGCTCGCCAATACCACCGGTACGGCCAGGGTAACGTTCGCAAAAAGTCGGAGGGGATTGCTTCGTAGACTGCCCTGTATTTAGGATCAGACCGGAAGCGTGCGTACGCATAAGAAAGCAGCGACGGGGCTTCCTCTGGTAGCGCAGGGAAATCAGCGCAAAGCCCTGAGGAGGGCGATGCAAGATAGCGACGCCAAGCGCGCCAGACTTCCTCCTCGAAGACAACTATCTCTCGAATGTCTTCTTCTGTGAATCTACTTCGCGCATGGGCATTGTTATCGTGTATTCGATACTCCCCTAAGGGACTTCCTATCGTCACAACCGGCGTTATCAGCGGCCCCAAATAAAGTATTACAGCGTCGGCACATGTTCTGAAAGGAGAGGGAAGGGGGAAAATCACTTCTGCAACGGAGCGGCGCAAGGACAAGCCCGAAGCGGGAGGCAAACCAGGCAACATTCGCGGCCCGTTAGGAAACAACGACGGCCCATACCAACCTGAAGGAAGTTGGCAAAGCGCGGGAATCTGGCCTAAGTATTTTCTCTCTCCGTTTACTCGCAACATCCTGTTCGCGGCGAGTCCCGAACCTGAAGCAGCCTGAAAGGCGTTCACGACGCATTGTAGTTTGTGAGAGGCGAATACATCGTCAGAATCGAGCAAGCAAATAATCTCTCCAGTGCTCTTCCGAAACGCCGCATTTAGAGCGGCCGCCTGGCCGGCGTTTGTCTGATAAATTGCCTGTATCCTCGGATCCAGCGATTCATATCGCTGCAGAATATCAACGGATGCGTCGGTTGAGCCATCGTCACAGATTATGAGTTCGAAAGGCTCGTAGGACTGTTCAAGGCAGCTCTCAATTGCATCGGTCAGGTAGGAACTGTAGTTCCGATTCGACATGAGGATTGAAACCAAGGGGCGATTCGGCAAAGGTGCCAGCCTTATCGGTTTCAAAGACTTAGTTTGTGGTATGCGGTCGGGCATGTCGATCTCTTCTCAGCGAGGAGCAATTAGCACTCAACAATCTCATTCCCATTTTGAGCTTCTGTATCTATCCTCAAATCTGGCAGCAGGGTTCGCCACGAAGAGCATCATTCACCGAGAGTAGGTATCGCCACAACATTGAAGTACGGAGGTGCGAGCCGCGGTCGAAAAAATGTGCCGTTGTTGTGAAGAATACGAAACTCGTAGCCTAAGTTTTCCAACAACTCGCGCGCCCCATTGGGCGAAAGGCCAAAACGTGCACACGCCTCCAGATTGACCTCAAAAATGACCACCGGACGCATTGTGGTCAGTATCTTTTTGCCACCTCGCAATACCAGTTCCTCGGCCCCTTCTGCGTCAATCTTGATCACGTCCACATTGTGGATGGAGGCTTGCTCTATCATGCGGTCCAGCGTTTCCAGAGTGATTTCTTCCGTCTCAGCTCCCCAGGCAGGATCCCCGCATACCGAGTTGCCTACTGGATCGGGGGCGTGGTAGAGGCGAGCCCTGCCAGCCTTCTCACTTAAGGCAATGCGGAATGCAGTCACGTTTGTCAGGCGGTTTAGGGTGACATTTCGCTGCAGCCCGGGAAACGACTGAATGGACGGTTCAAAGGCAACCACTCGACCTGTCTCGCCCACGATCCTGCTCGCGACCAAGGTGTAGATCCCAATGTTCGCTCCCACATCGAAGAAGACTTTGCCGGGCGAAAGAACTTCTTCCAGGTAGGCCAATTCAGGTTCGTAATGTTCGCGCAGCCCAAAAAAAAACTCCCCCGTGAGTCGCCATCGAGTCGGCACGAACATTCGCAAATTCCATCGTCGCAACCTTATGGTTGCCCCGATCCGTAATAGGTGCATGGCTCGCCAGGAAATCAAACGAATTCCGGTACGCACCGGAGCCCTATGGAAGCCATCCTGCGTCTTGAGCCACTCCCACTTTGCTTGCAATCTTTTAAATATGTTCTTCATTAGGAGTGCACGCTCGCTATTCGATAAGTCTGTTGGAACATGACCTCACCGTGGAACACACTCTCAACGGCGCTGTAAACTTCATGCGTTGAAATCGTCCGTAGGCAATGGGGCTGGTCAAAAATGCAGTAGTCAAAGCAGGGGCGGCAAGAGAATTCCGGGCGAATCACGACGCGGTCAGATTGCCCGCGCGGACCAAACCACTCCGGCCGTTGCGGCCCGAAGACAGCGATAACCGGCACACCCAACAGGTTTGCAAGATGCATCGGACCGCTGTCATTGCATACAAGAAGCCGGCAACGAGAAAGCATGGCTAAAAAGGAGCGAAAATCGAGGCTAATCGCATGGCAACGCTCCAACTTTGGGGCTTGGCACGGAGTTCCCGGCTCTGAGAACCACAGAATGTGCGCGCCGGTTTCCTGCAGGACGCGGCGAGCAACTTGAGCGAAACGCTCGTCGCCCCACCGACGCGTCGCGATCCGGGCACCAGGGTGGACCCCGACGAGAAACGCATCAGAGCCGATGCCAAGCCCAGCGAGGAACGATCGGGCCGAAGTTAACTCGGTATTCGTTAGACGGAAGCCATCGAGCTTCGGGTCCAAGGGCTTCCCCAGCGCCTCCAGCAGATGCATCCAAATATCAGCGCGATGCGGGTGGGACAGATCTGGCGTAACCCGTTCGGTCAGAAAGGAACCACCACCGCCAATACTGTACCCGATACGCCGACGCGCACCACTCAGCCAGAGCATAAAGTTGTCACGAACATCCATGCGCCCCGAAAAGGCCCAGTCGAATCGGCGTTTGCGTAGTGCGAGAATCGTACGTGCGAGTGAAACCCAGTCGAGAGAGAAGGGGTTGTATTTTCGCAACCGATTGAAATGGCGCGCCCAGGGCACACGAACGGGAATGAATTCATCCACAATTCCCTGCCCTTCTAGAAATGAAACGAGATCCGCGTTGACAAGGAGAGAGATTCGAGTCCCTGGAAAGCTTCGCCGCAGATTTCTCAGAAAAGGTATAAGGATGGCAAGATCACCCAAATTCCAATATTCAATCACAAGGATACTCTTAGGCTGTGCGTGGGAGTTTTCCATAGCCTGAGGTGACGGCAGCATTTGCAAGAGCAACCGCATGATGGCTTCAAAAGTCCGAATCAGGTGCCACTTACGCGGTGTAATACGCACGAGGCTTGCCCTTGCCGCGGCTTCTACGGCGATTGCATCTTTCAAGTTAGGATTGCACCGCCCCATTAACTTAGTTTTCTCCCAGGCACTCACAAACGGCGGTGTGCGGTAATTTCAAGCGTTCTCTTGCTTTGCTGTGGCAGAGAGGGCATGGACTCATGTGAAACCTTCTGCGCTGATATCATGCGGGGAGGCATTAAAGCGAACTGCTCGCGCTCGCCGCGCTTGTTTCACAGACCACGCATGCAACAAAGGCAGCGCCGTTGCCGAAAACCAGAAACTGATGGCGAGCGGCCCGGAATCGATCGTCTCTGCCGTAAATCCCAACAGAAGGCATGCAATGAATAGCGTTCCAGTCGCGAAGGAGAGGCGATCTTTCCTCAAGTAAAGAAGGCGCGCTGTATATATCGAGAGCGTGATGCAAAGAGCCACGAACAAGCCAAAGCTAACAACTCCTCCTCCGGATAGCACCTCAATAAACATGGAGTGGGCCGTTCCAAGACCAGGGTTGTACATAGGCCCGTGAATCCTCGAAGCGGAGTAGTATCCCAAGCCGAACCAGGGGGACTGCTCAAGCGTAATCGTCGTGAGATGGCGCCACAAGCCAGTCCGGTCGCTCAAGGTCGAGATGGTTTCCGGGCTTCGGTACTGGCTGACACTTGGAAGCCAGTCGCTGGCATACAACGTCAGCAGAAGCGCAGTCAAACAGTAACCGAATCGACGGAGCGGCTTCATGTTCGGGCGTCTTAAGACAACGAGCGCAAAGAACACGAACGCGGTTATATAGGCGGCTCGCATGAGGGAGAGAACGAGGAGACTGAGAAACAAAGCAAACAACGAAAGCGGAATGGCCTTCCAAATCCCTCGGACGCTGGTCAAAAGCAGGATAATTGCCAATACAGAAACGACGCCAGTCACCGCAATGAGGTCGCCAGACACACGAGACGGGTCGGGATTGAGCTCCGTAGGTGTCCAAACCATATCGGGAACTAGAAATGCGCAAATCGCGATGGCGATACACAGAAGCGCATTTCCCCAGAGCATTGCTCTTAACGAAGCCTGCACTCCAAACTCCTCCACGAAGATCTGCGTGAATAGGAGCGAAACCAGCGTCTGGTAAACCTTGAAAGCCGTGAGGCTCGGCGCGGCCGAGGTGGAAATGGACACCGCTAAACCGAGAACTACACCGAGGCCAAGAACCTGAGGAAGGTGCAATCGTAATAACGGCCGCCTAGTTTGACGTCGCTTGCCAATTTGAAGGAGGACCCAGAGACCGGCCAATCCCCATACAACGACATGCAGCATAACGACCCAATCCATTTCGCTGCGAAGGGAGGCTTCCGGATCACGGAAACGAAACCTGGGAGGGCCGGAAAGTATTGAGAGGAAGAGCGCTGCCGCTACCACGGTCGGACGTTTGTAAAGGAAATCTCGGCCTATGCGACGTGGGATTTGCTTCGTTCCCGCAGGGTCGCGCCGCGCTGCAAGGGCGGTCTGCGCTGGTGTCGTTTTGTCTCCATTCCAAGAATTCGGCATGGCGCGCGTCGAAATTGTGTTGCGCTTTGGCAGGGCGACACGAGAAAGCAAACTGCACCTCACCGACTGTGCCTTACTGTCCGTCTCCCGCCAAGACTGCGGGAATGGTCTTCAGCAAAATCCTGCAATCGAGCGATAGGCTCCACTTTTCGATATAAGCAAGATCCAGCATCATGCAAATTTCAAAGGAAGGATTCGCACGCGCCAGGACCTGCCAAAGGCCGGTGACGCCGGGTGTCACGCCGAGGCGGCGGCAATGTTCGGAACTGTATCGAGCACAGTCTTCCACCGGATGAGGCCGCGGGCCAACCAAGCTCATTTCGCCCTTCAGCACGTTCCAAAGTTGCGGTAGCTCGTCGAGACTGTACTTGCGAAGAAACCTGCCGAAGCGCGTGACACGAGGATCGTCGGCGATCTTAAAGAATGGACCGCGGCGCTCGTTCAGCCGACCGAGGCTTTCTTTCAGCGTGTCCGAGCCAGCAACCATGGTCCGAAACTTGTAGCAATCAAATTCGCGGCCATATTTGCCTACACGCAGCGAGCGATAAATCACGGGACCAGGCGACTCGAGCTTGACCGCAATGGCGATCACAACTATCAGCGGCCAAAGGAAAAGAAAAGCAAGGGAGGACAAGAATACGTCCATCATCCGCTTCAGACATATCCCCATCCCAGCGACGGGCTCCGCATGTCGTCGGGCGCCATCGCGACCCGAGACACATCCGACGAGAGATCCCCGGTCAGTTGCCGGGAAATAAGGGGTAGACACCCTGGCCCTCGCTAGTGGGGAGCGCTGGCCGACATTCAGTGTTTTGCAACGGGTTGGCTTGCGAAGCGGCCAAAGCAGCGCTCTTTCCGCACGTTCATCGGAGGTTCGTGGCTTGACGGACATTTGAAGTCACCAGTACGAATTCCACTCTGAAGCAGCGTGACACCGTTGCCTTTTGCGCCTTGAGAGGCCTGCCGCACCACACCACAGTCGGATACGGTGCTGACAATTGAAACGTAGAGGCACCGAAAGAATTCGTCGATGGGGCAGACTCCCTATTTAAAATACGGGTGAAAACCCTATAG
>Ga0137418_10003021_pt1 | contig 15436 bp, 15 predicted proteins | sample CZODoug3_1_2_16f_FD_122242 | JGI IMG/M metagenome (GOLD analysis project Ga0137418, IMG submission 122242) | Vadose zone soil fungal communities from Angelo Coast Range Reserve, California, USA - CZODoug3_1_2_16fungal (Hybrid Assembly) | ecosystem: Environmental > Terrestrial > Soil > Vadose... | reverse complement strand
TCGCCAATCTTGATGGGCATGGGCGAGCCGCTCATCACGATGAAGATCTGTGCCGAAGGCGCCTGCACCATGATGTCAGCACCAATTCCCTCGATTCGCTTGGCAGTTTCCTGCAGCATGCCCGAAGTGAGCCCCACAACGACAATGACGAGGGTAACTTCAACGGCGATGGCCACCACGCCAATCAAGGTGCGGAGGGGCCGATGAAACAGATTGCGGAAGACAAACTGGCCCATCATGGCCGTTTCTCCGCGGAATTTTCTCCCACGCGCACGACCTCAGCTCCCGCCGGCGCTTCCAGTTTGAATCGGTCCGCATCCAACATTTCATTCAAAGCAATCCTGCTGATCGTCAGGTCCAGCCGATATTCGTCGTGAGGCCGCTCGATGCGAATGCTCATCGGATATTCCGCGACGCTTCCCGCGGAAACGGGTTGCCAGTTCGCATACCGCACGTCGGAAAGCAGCGCGCCCTTCGGTCCGTAGGACAGCAGCCGCACCATGCGTAAATCAGAGCGGTCGAACCAGATCTTTCGCAAAATTTCCGATTTGTATCCCCCGCGCAGCACCGTCAGTACGTAATACCGGGCGTTTTCGTCGTTGTACTCCTCAATCAGCACCAATTCTTCCTTGCGAACTTCCGGCCACAAGACGGCGTCCACCAGATGCTGTGGCCGCAGGTTCTCAATGGGCTTGCTGCTTTGCCGCTCCAGCGCCACCTGGCCAACGAGGAATTTATTCTTCGGCGGAATTGAAACTTCAAACGTCTGCCCGTCGCTCACCATATCGAACACGGTTTTTCCGACGACGGGCACCTGGCCAATCATCCGAATGTTGTACGGGCGCGACGCCAGCAAAAACGCTTTCACCTCGTGGTATTCATCAATCACGCCGCTGTATTTTGTGCCCGCGGTCGGCTTCAGCTCCAGAGTGCTGTCAATGCTTTTCAGGCCGCGAGCGAGCGCATTGTAGCGATCCAGAAGTTCTTCTTCACTGGCCTCCCGCGCAACGGGCCGTTCCGTCACGGGCACGTTCGTGGTCTTCTTGACCGCGTGCCCGCAGCCGCAAGCCGCCGCCGACACTGTCACCAAAATCATGCGCTTCCATCTGCGTTTCATCAGTGAATTCCGCGTCTTTTATCCAAACTAGGCAATTTAGCAACCATCCGAGGGAGCGTCAAACCGCTTCCTTACTGGGGCCGCGCAATGTGCACATCAAACGGCTGCAAAGCCGGGCGAGCGCGTCGAATGATTTCGCTCGGCCACAATGTCTGGCTCAGCAGCGTCACCCAGCCATCATCCGTTTCGCAGATCGCGCAAAATGTGTATCGCGTATAAGCGTCCTGATAAGCATCCAGTCCGCGATGCGAAAGCTCGCTCTCGACCGTGGCATCCGCTTCTTTCGCCGCGGCGCCGCACCGCAATCCAAATGTTTCTCCCGCGAATCGTACAAGCAATCCGCGCAATGTTTCGCCGGCGGGCTGAGGAATCACCAGGCACCGGTTCGCCGCCTCTCGAAATTCCACCTCATGCGTCTTGCAATACTCGCGCACGCGATCCAGATGGCTGAAAAAATCCAGCACCCAAGTCTCATCGCCCACCAGCGCAGGAAACACCGCTGCCCAGATCGAAGCCGCTTCTTCGCCCCGCAGCGGCTCGCGGCTCTCCGTCTCGATCAATTCCAGCCCCACGGCTTTTGTATCGGAGCCAAGATCCATCGCCTGCACATCAAGCGAATACGGCGGCAAATCAGGCAGGTTGTTTTCCAGCGGCAAAATTACTCTTCCTCGATTTCGCCAAACGTGGCGTGAAATTCCGGCGAGGCCTTGCGCACGTCCAGCCAGTCAAAAAACGTGTCGGGCGCCTCCAGCCAGATGCGAAACCACTCCGCGATTTCCTTCTTCTCTTTTCGCTTCTGCTCTTCCACCTTGCGGTTGCGCGAAATCATCTCCGCCCGGCGCTTGCCGAGCCGCGCAATCTCCAGCACCCGCTCCACCGCCGCCCGTTCTCCATGCGTGCGAAAACGCCGCAGCAGTTCGTCCAGGCGCGTCAGGCTCACTTCCGCGTCCTGCAGCGTCTTAAAGTGCAGAATGTCTTCAAACTCTTCCTCAAACTGCTCTTCCGCTTCTTCGCGCTCAGTAATTTGAATCTTCCAGCCCGCTGCTTTCAACACGTCGGCAATATAATCGTTCCCGGTTTTTCCCGCTTCGCCGTGATCCGCCAGCAGCTTTCGACGAAGCTGGTCAATCTCCGCAACGGTCCACTTCTCCACGCCCAGGTCGCGCGCCGCGTCCAGGATCATGTCCTTCTTGTGTTTGACCGCGTCGGTCATCGTTTGCCTTTGCGCGTCGGACCGCCCGCATGAGTATGATGCGCTTCCACCACGGGAGGTTCCGCGGGCTCCCCGTTCAGCAGGCGGTGATATTTGGCCACATTTTTGTTGTGTTCCGCCAGTGTTGACGCGAAAAAGTGCCCGCCCTGCGTGTTGGCCACGAAATACAGATAGTCCGTCAGCGCCGGGTGCAAAGCCGCGCGCAGTGCAACTTCGCCTGGATTCCCGATCGGCCCCGGTGGCAAGCCGCGATTCCTGTAAGTGTTGTACGGCGAATTAAGCCGCAAATCCCTCAGCCTGAGTGTGCCATTGTACTCGTCGTCCATCTGCAGCGCGTAAATTACCGTCGGGTCGCACTGCAGCGGCATGTTCTTCTCCAGCCGGTTGGTGAATGCGCCCGCAACCAGCCGCCGCTCGTCCGGCTTCGGGGTTTCGCGTTCCACCAGCGAGGCCAGCGTGACCACGGAGCCGATCGACACCGGCGGATCGCTTCCCTTGTTTCCATTGGGCAAAACGTTCGCCAGCGCCTCTCGGAATTTCCTTACCATCATCCCGGTCAGCTCCTCCGCTGGCGCGTGCTTCGGCAGATTATAGGTCGCGGGGAAAAGAAAACCTTCCAGCGTCCTTGCCTCGGGAAAAAGATCCTTGATCTCGGTCGGATCTTCCGCCGCTTTCAAGAAATCATCGGCCGCCATGTACTTCGCGGCTTCCAAATCGCGCGCAATGTCATAAATGGTTTCCCCTTCGCGCACCGTGAACGGCTGCTGGTAAACCTCGCCGTTCGCCAGCTTCCAGAAAATTTCCTTGCCCGCCTGCGGATGATCGAAGAAGTACTCGCCCGCCTGCAGCGTCCTCTTCGGGTGGCGCCGCGCATAAAATTCAAACGCAAACGAATTCCGGATCACTCCGGCTTTTTTCAGGATGTGCGCCGCCGCCCGCCGCGAAGCCCCGTGAGGGATGTCCACATACATTCCTTCGGCAGGAATCTTTCCGTACGGTTTTTCGATGGAATACCAGACGTAGCCGGCGGCGGCCGCGGCGGCAAGTACAACCAGCAGGATAAGGGCGGCAAGAATTTTCAAATTAGCGGCTCTCCTCCGTCAGGGGCGTGCGTGCCAGGTATTCCCGTAAAATCACCATCGCGGCAACGGCATCCACGGTGTACTTACCATCCGCTGCTCCCACCGTTTTCCGGCGTCCGTGCGGAGTCTCTTCGTGCACAATCCGCCGCCCCATCTCTTCTTCCAAAATGCGTTCGGCCTCCCAGCTGCTCAGCCGCTCATCCACCATTTCGACGGGCACTCCAATCTGTTTGTGCACGCGTTGTGCAAACCGCGTAGCCTCGTCGGCCATCTCTCCGCCCGTGCCGTCCAGCCGCAAGGGAAGTCCCACCACAATTTGCCGCACGCCAAGATCCCGCGCCAATTCTCTCAGCCGGCGCATATCCTCATTCCGGTTGATGCGCTCCATCGTGTCATAGGGCTGCGCAATCCGCGCTTCGCTGTCCGCCAGCGCCAGCCCGATCTTCGTCCGCCCATAGTCCAGGGCCAGAATCTTGAACGCCGCCTGCGCCCGCTCCGCCGCCAAAACACCGCTTTTATGTGGATTTCCGCTCACATCTTCAGTATAGCTCGAACCCCGCCGCTGACGGGTGCCGCCGCGTCAGGGTTTTCTTCCCCGTAAACCGCTCTCCCAATCCGCCCACATGCCAAGCGTCTTCAATTGTTGATCGAGGCCTGTGTCCTTCATCAGGGTTTCCAACTGCGCGCGCGAATAGCGCGGCCCAATCGGTTCCGCACGATCCGCGATGCCCCATGCCGTCACGGCGGCAAGCACCGTGTTCAGTTTCAGCTCGCGAATGTCCACCTTGTCAAGTGTGTCCGAGGCAGCGTGATAATTCTGCAGGTAGTTCGCGACCTCCTGGTTCGCCACCAGGTTGGGCACGCCCTCCAGCAAAAAATCAAAATGGTCCGTGCCCCAACTGGCGTCATAGGTATGGCCATCCACATCCCATCCCGCGAACGGTTTCAATATTTCACGCACCGCCGGCTCGATGTCCCGGCGCCCGCCCAGCGAATAACCGGTCACTCGCCCAATCCCCGAATCAAAAATCACCACGCCGCGATACTTGTCCATCTCTGCGCGATGTTCCTTCACGTATGCCCACGAACCAACCAATCCCTCTTCTTCGCCGCTGAATAAAATGAACCGGATCGTGCGCCGCGGCAACAGCCCGCTGGCCTTGATCGCGCGCGCCGCTTCAATCACCAGCGCCGCGTTGCACCCATTGTCCAGCGCGCCAGTGCCAAGCTCCCACGAATCCAAATGAGCGCCAAGCACCACGATTTCATCCGGCTTTTCGTACCCGCGAATCTCTCCGACAACGTTCTGCTGTTCCACGGGCCCGCCGATCTGGTTCGGCATCTTCAGACGAACGCGCAGCTTCCCGGGATTCGCAAGCGCCGCGCGTTCCAGCCGCAATCCGTCTTCCCGCGCCACCACCGCTTGCGGAATACGCTCCAGCTTCCCGTCCGTGGTGTTCGTGTGCCTATACAGCAGCTTCCTCTCGCGCTCCCCGGTCCATAGGATCGCCAGCGCCCCCGCCTTCAACGCCCGATCAATAATCGCCGGCGGGTTCAGGTATTCATTGAAGAGATCGCTCCACGTGTAGCTGACTTCCGTGTGCACAATCAGGATCGCGCCCTTCACCGAACTTCCCGCGCGCATGAAGTCGGCCTCCGTACCGATTCCGACGTTCACCAGCGCGCCTTCCAACCCGCCAGCCGGAGTAGCAGGCGAAAGTCCGATTGAAACCAGCGAAACAGGAAATCGCTCCGCGCCCAGCACCTCCAGCCGCGTCTCGCCTTCGCTCCAAGCCACCGGCTGCATATATTTCTCGGTGTGTACGTCTACCCCCGCCGCGCGAAATCCCGCCACGCCCCACTCCACCGCCTTCGCCATCTCCGGCGAACCGGTTATGCGTCCGCCAATTCCATCCGTCAGCCGCCGCAAATTCTCTTCCAGCGGCGATTCACCCATCACAATCGGTGCAATTTTCGCCGCAGCCTGCGCGCAAGACGACGTCTCCGTAGCCGAACAAGCCGCTGCGCCCTGCCCTGCCTGCCCGGGACGCAGGGAGTCCGGCTTCATTGTTGGAATCTGCCCCATCGCGGGTTGAAAACCGGCCAGAAAGCACAAGCCCAAACACCCAAAAACGTAGCGGTGAATTTGCATTTCAGCTCCGTAAAACTCGAATGCGCATCAGCGCGCGAATTATATCCCACGGCGCCCGGGCAAATTGAAATTTGCGCATCTCGCGATATGCTTGGTGGCACTTGATTCGAGGTGCGGGCGATGACTCAGACACAAACTATCCGGCCAAGCCTGTGGTGGGCGGCCCTGGCCATCCCATTTTTCCTTGCCGGAGTGGGGTTAGCTATTTTCTCCCTGGTTGCCCAGATTCAACGTGTCGGCGCTTCGATGGCCTACGCCAATGTTCCCGGTGAAATGGATCTCGACCTGAAACGCAATCTCTCCTACACCATATTCCTGGAGCAAATGTACGGTGGCAGCTCGGACCCCGCTCCAATGTTCGCTTTGAAATCCAGCGTGCGCTGTGAACTTCGCGCCCTTCCATACGGTGACGTGATTCCCATGAGCGCCCCCCACGGCTCCACCACTTATAACTACGGCGCCCGTTCCGGCATCTCCCTTCTCAATTTTAACGTTGAGCGCGACGGCACGTACCTGCTGGCGTGTCAGGACCACCGGGAAAAGCCAGGACCGCCGCTGCGCATTGCCGTCGGTGCCGGTGCTGCCGAAGCAATTACATCGGCCGTGGAAAAGGGTCTTGTTTCGCTTTTTGGCGGAGGCCTTGTGGCGCTGCTGATTTTTGTTCGTGTGCTCATGCTGCGCGATCAGTCGAAGCGGGCCATCCGCGCGCTGGGTTTGAAACCGGTCTAGGTTCTTCGCCAGCCCTGGCGTGCTCGAAATTCCAAAGGGGCCGCTCGCGGTTCAGGCTTTCAGCAGGCAGTCGGTCACCTTTGCCACTTGAACCATTTCCTCCACATCGTGAACACGCACGATATGGGCGCCCTGCAAAATGCTCGCCGCCACCGTCGCCGCGGTTCCCCAAGTTCGTTCGCCGGACGGCAAAGGCTTTCCATTCCGCGCAAGCGTCGCGCCCAGAAATCCTTTCCGCGAGGTTCCAACCATCAGCGGATAACCAAGTCCCGCCAGTGCCGGCAGCTTGGCGAGCAATTCGTAATTCTGCTCGAAATTTTTGCCGAAGCCGATGCCCGGATCAAGAATGATTTGCGATTTGCGCACGCCAGCCCGCCGCGCAATAGCCACGGATTCGCGAAGCCCGCGGCTCACATCTTTCAGCACATCTTTCGCCCACGGCTTCTTCTGCATCGTGCGTGGCGTCCCGCGCATGTGCATCAAAATCAGCGGCACGCCCAACCGCGCCGCTACCTCGGCAATTTTCGGATCCTGCTTCAGCCCCGAAATGTCGTTCAACATTTCCGCCCCAGCATCGAGCGCCGCTTCCGCCACGCTGGCCTTCTGCGTGTCAATCGAAATGGGAATCTTCATCCGCCCGCGTAGCGCCCGCAGCACGGGAAGAAGCCGCTCCAACTCTTCTTCCGCCGAAATGCCCGCGGAACCCGGCCGCGTGGACTCCGCCCCGATATCCAGAATATCCGCGCCTGCCCGTTCCATCGCGAGCCCAGCCTTCACCGCGTCGGACGCACGGAAAAATTTTCCGCCATCCGAAAAGCTGTCCGGCGTCACATTCAGCACACCCATCACCAGCGTGCGCTCGCCCAAAACAATAGTTCGCCGGCCTGCCAGCAGCTTGTACTTTTTCCTGACTATCATGGAGTGGGAGGTACGCATTCAGGAGCAGGGAACCACCAGTCGCCAATCACTACCGGCCAAATCTAATCCAAATCAAAATCGCGGATGGGCTTCCCTGCAGGCGCGTCCTTGGCCTTTTTCATGGCCTCTTCAAATTTCTTGGCGAGAATATCTTCCTTGTTGGTTTCCTGAAACCACGAGTCCGCAAACTTGTCCTCGCGATTTTTCTTCTGTTCTTCCAGGATGCTCGCAGCCTGGGTCAGGTCCACATCCGGCCCGGGCTTCACGTGAGCCGTATGCGATAGCACCGCGCCAAACGCCGGATCCACCACCAGTTTCGCCTGGCAGCACGGGCAAGTGATATTCAGGTTTTCGCCGTCTTTCAGTCCCATGGCCGTATTGTACGCCTCCGCGCCCAAAAAAGTAGGGGCCCGATTTTTCGGGCCCCCGGATGAAATTTCAAGAACTCAGCTGTCTCAAGCCTTCGCAGGCGAATCGCCTCGCGTGAAGCCCGGCGCCGGCCGCATCTCCGGCCGAACCACCTTAGGGTCCGCTGCCGGCGCACCCTGCGGAGGCACCGTGGGAGGTGTACGCGGCTTCTCTGGCAGAGGCTTACCTTCCATCAGCAAGCGCACTTCGTTCGCGTCAAGCACTTCGCGGATAAGCAAAGCCTGCGCGATGTTGTCCAGCGTCTCCTTATGAGTGGAGAGAAGACTCTTCGCAGCCTCGTAACCCCTGTTGACGATCCGCTTCACTTCGCGGTCGATCTGCAGCGCTGTGTCTTCGCTGAAGTCCCGGTGCTGCGCGATTTCCCGGCCCAGGAAGATGGCTTCTTCCTTCTTGCCGAACGCCAGCGGCCCCAGGTCGCTCATGCCCCATTCGCAGACCATGTTGCGGGCGATATCCGTGGCGCGCTCGATGTCGTTGCCCGCACCGGTTGTGATGTGGCCCAGGAAAATCTCTTCGGCGCTGCGACCGCCCATCAGCACGGCCAGCATGCCCTCCAGGAACTCTTTCGTGTAGGTGTGCTTGTCCGCCTCGGGAAGTTGCATCGTCAAGCCCAGCGCCATGCCGCGCGGAATAATCGTCACCTTGTGAACTGGATCGGCGCCTGGTGTCATCGCCGCCACCAGCGCGTGTCCCGCTTCGTGATACGCGGTGTTCCGCTTCTCTTCGTCCGACAGGATCATGGACTTGCGTTCCACGCCCATCAGCACTTTGTCCTTGGACATTTCAAAATCGTCCATCAACACGAACTTTCGGTTCTGCCGCGCGGCCCACAGCGCCGCTTCGTTCACCAGGTTCGCCAGGTCGGCGCCGGAGAAACCCGGAGTGCCGCGCGCGATGATCGAAAGATCCACGTCATCCGAAAGAGGAACCTTGCGTGTGTGTACCCGAAGAATCTCTTCGCGGCCCTTTACATCGGGGCGGGCCACAACCACGCGCCGGTCAAAACGCCCGGGGCGAAGAAGCGCCGGATCCAGAACGTCGGGACGGTTCGTCGCCGCGATCAGGATCACGCCTTCGTTCGATTCAAATCCATCCATTTCCACCAGCAGCGCGTTCAACGTCTGTTCGCGCTCGTCGTGTCCCCCGCCGAGGCCCGCTCCGCGATGCCGCCCGACCGCGTCGATTTCATCGATGAAGATGATGCAGGGTGCATTCTTCTTGCCCTGCTCAAACAAGTCGCGCACGCGGCTGGCGCCCACGCCAACGAACATTTCAACGAAGTCCGAACCAGAAATCGAGAAGAACGGCACATTCGCTTCGCCCGCAATCGCCCGCGCCAGCAAAGTCTTGCCCGTGCCCGGAGGCCCAACAAGCAGCACACCCTTTGGAATGCGCCCGCCCAACTTCTGGAATTTCTGCGGATCCTTCAGGAACTCGATAATTTCCTGCAACTCTTCCTTCGCCTCGTCGCTGCCCGCAACATCCTTGAAGGTCGCTTTCTTCTGCTGCGCGGAAAGCAGCCGCGCCCGCGACTTGCCGAAACTCAACGCCTTGTTGCCGCCCGCCTGCATCTGCCGCATCAGGAAAAATACAAACCCCGCGAGCAACAGCAAGGGAAGGGCATTCAGAAGGATCAGAACCCAGTCGCCGCTGCGCACTTCCTTCACGCTCAGTTGAACCGCCTTGTCCCGCAGGTTCTTGGTGATCTCCGGAGCGTTTTCCTTGGGGATGGTGACCCGGAATTTCCGGTTTGCCGGGCGCACGTACTCGCCTTGCATCTCGTAGCTGCTCGGCGAGAGGTACATCGTCACTTCCTTCACGTCGCCCTCGTCTACTTTGGCTATGAACTCACTGTAGCTTGGCGTGTCCTCACGCGCAGCCTGCCCGTTGGCCGAAACCAGCTTCCAGAGCATCACGCCCAGGAATACGATCGAGATCCAGAAAAGAATTGTTTTTGCCGTGGAATTCACATTACCCTCGCAATCAAGCCCGTAAAAAAAGCCTCAAAAAATCGCACGCCACTTCACCGCTTTCGTTTCTTTGCCCGCTTGGAACTGTTGCTTGCCCGCTCGCCGCTGACCAATCCCTTGAAGTTGCGCCCCATGCCGTTCGATCCGGCCAGCCCATACCCAGACCACATTGAGTTAGATGCAGTCTGGAAGCCAAAGTAATCGGGCTCCAGCGCCACGCGGCGCTTCGCAGCCTTGTCCAGCAGAACCGCCAGCCGCAGCGATCGCGGCCTGCTTTCCCCAATGCGCCGCAACAAAAATTCCTGCGTAACTCCGCTCTCCAGCACCACATCCACCAGCAAAACGTCGCGCCCTTTCAGTTCCGAGGTTTCCTCGCTGCCGCTGGTGGTCTGCCGATTCCCGAAAAAAACTTCCCGCCGCACCCGCCCGTCCATCTCCACGTCGCGCACATCTTCCCGCACAAAATGCATCGCCACGGGCCCATCAATGGCTCGCACCAGGTCGGCCGCAAATACAAACGAACGATCCATCGTCACCACGACATCCAACCGCCGCCCGCGGTACGCCTGCGAAATAGCGCGCCCTAGCGTTTTCACGCGCCCAGCAATGCGTGCCTCGGAGTAGGAACCAGCCTTTGCACGGCTCACGAAGAAGATTCCTCGGTAATCACCACCGCTGCACGGCTCCCTTCAACCACCGCAAATTCGTCTGCGACCGGCAATCCCAGGACCCACGCCACTTTTCCCGCGCTTGTCAGCAACGGCCAGCTTTCTTTTTCCCAGCGGCTCGCGCCCAACTCATTCAGAAGCCGCGCCAAGGTGTGCCGATTCTGGTGGCCCGCTGGCCGCATGGCATCCCCGGGACGCCAATTCCGCAATTCAAGAGGTGCACGCAACCGGTCGCGGTCCAGAACCGCCCCTGTCTTACTAGTTTCTCGCCCTTCCGAGGGCCAGTCAATCACCCGAAAGCGCAAGATGCGAGAAAGTGCATCAAGCTGCAACTCCTCGCCGATTGCGGGCAAATGCACGTGCAACGAAAAAGTTCCTGGCTCGGCCTTGTCCTTGGGCGATGCCGACGGGCAAAAAATCAGGAAGTCGCGTTCCCGGCGCACTTCCACTCCGCCGGGCAACTGCAGAATCTTTCCCGAATGGCCGCTCTGGGCCAAATGGAGGACCGCGTCTACATGCAGCGAGCCCAATTCGCCGGCCCGCGGCTTCACGCCTTTCACAACCTCACGGATCATTCGCTTTTGCAACGCGAGGGTGTCCGCTTCAGGCGATCCCTCTTCGCCGTCCGTTTTTGGAAGGCCTTTTTGGACGCCAGCAAACTCGCCGACCGGGATGGAAACGCGCGCGCCAATTTCTTTCGCAACTTTGTTCACCCGAAACTGCGCCGTGAGATCCAGGTAGGAATTATCTTCGCGCGCGAGTTCCGCGAGTTGGCACAGATGCTCTACAACCGAGCTTTGAAATTTCTTCTCTAAAAACGGTATCAATTTATGCCGGATGCGCGCTCGCGTTCGCGTTTCATCCCGGTTGGTCGCGTCCTCGCGCCATGCCTGTCGTTTGCAGCGCAGATATGCACGCAGCGCCGCTCGTCGAATTCCCAGCAGCGGCCGGAACACGCTCCCCGCTTGCGGATGAATTCCGGCAAGGCCCGCAAGTCCCGTGCCGCGTAAAATGTGTGCCAGCACCGTCTCCGCCTGGTCGTCCGCGGTCTGCGCAACCGCCACGCGCGAAACCCGCCCTTCCGTCACAAGTTGCTCGAAAAAGGCGTAACGCGCGCGCCGCGCCGCATCCTCAAGATTCGCCCGCTCGCGTTTCGCTTTTGCCGCAACGTTTTCGCTCGCGACGAGAAACTCCATCTCGTGCTGCGCGGCAAGCTTGGCAACGAATTTCTCATCCGCGTCCGAAGCCTTCCCGCGCAACTTGTGGTTGAAATGCGCCACGCAAACAACAACCCCAAGCGCTTCGCGCAATTCCACGAACAATCGCAGCAGCGCAACCGAATCCGCGCCGCCCGAAACCGCAACGCCGATGCGTTGCCCGGCGCAAACACCGAAACGCTTGCACAGTGAAATCCGCAACGACTCCACAAGCTCGTGGCGTTTCGCGCGTCCCTTCCTTTTTGCTGGTTTTTTTGCAGGCATGGCCCTGCGACGTATCCTAACAACGCCCGCAGGCAAGGTCGAGCGCTCGTCCCGGCGGCTGTCAGGCCTCGGCCACTTTTAACTTTGCTGGGGAAAGGGCGATCAGAGCGACGCCGATGATTACCATCGCGATTACGCCGACCATGAAATGAACGCGCTTGGGCACATCGTACACGGCCTGCACGGCCATGACCGCGGCATGGGCAAAGCTCGACCAGGCCGCGAAGGCGATCACGCTGCGATACCCGGACGGCTTGCGCGCCGCCAGCAGCAGGAAAATTCCCAGGGTGACGTAGACGCTCATCATCATCTGCAGCGCCTCGTCCAAGCGCATCGTCAGCAGCGGGTAAGCCATCGCCACAAACAGCAATCCCACTACGACCAACACCACTTTCAGCGCTCGCTCTTGAATCATTGGGTCCTCCTGGCAGAAGCGGAAACAGGGAAATTAGAAAATGGAAAAGAGAAAATGGAAATTAGAAAGTGCCTATGCGCACGCACCATCGGCGGGAATGATACGTTGCGGAGACGCGGAAGACTAACGAAATCGCAGGCAGGGCAGGCGGCCTGCGAATTGTAACCCGCATCTAAAGGGATTAGACTTCCATTTAACGATCCGCGCGAACCTGGCAGCTTCTACTTTGGAGGCTGCAGGGAGGGTACCCTTATGGCGCGCTTTTTGCTTCGCGGTTCGATCCTAAGAAAAATTATGTTGGTTGCTTCCAGTGTCGTGGCCTGTGCCTGCTTGCAGACTCCTGTTGCCCTGGCACAACACGGAGGTGGCGGAGGCCACGGCGGAGGCGGCGGGCATTTCGGAGGTGGCGGACACTTTGCCGGCGGCGGCACGCACGTGAGCGCGCCGCATGGTTCTGCTCCGGCAGGCCATGGAGCGGTGTCCGGATTCCGGAGCTCGGGGGCAGCTCTTCCTGGAGCAAGATTCAACGCCGGCAGTTTCCGTTTTCGGCCCAACCCGATTCACCCGCGCCCAATTCACCCACGGCCATTCCCCATTTTTGGCTTCCCTGTATTCTTTGAGGCGCCATTCTTTTTTGGCGGAGCGTTCAATTCCTTCTGGTGGCCGCCCTGCGGTCCTTTCTGGGGGCCAGGGTGCGGGTTTTCGCCGTTCTACGGCTATGGCGGTTATGGCTACGGCTCTGATTTTGAGAACGGTTCGCCTATGTATGGTTCAGGTACCCAGGGCACCGCGCAGGGGTACGACAATCCTCCATTCCTTTATGGCCAAGGGGCGCGCGACCTGGTGGAGCTCTTTTTCAAGGACGGCACGGTCTTCGACGTGAGGGACTACTGGCTGGTGGACGGGCAAATTCATTTCACGACGCTCGACGAGGGCGGCACAAAGCTGGTCGAGAATGTAAGGGATTTCGACGCACTGAATTTGCAGACCACCATTGATGTGAATACGGAGCGCGGGTTCAAGTTCACCTTACGCAACGAACCCCTGGAGCAGTATTTGCGGAATCATCCGGATACGAGCCCGCAGCATGGTCTGAATCCACCAAAGAATTAGCTGAGGCCCAGGAGCCTAGAGCCCTTAGCCGTCAGCCTCGGAGCGGAGGAAGAGACTTCAAGCCGGTCGCAATGCCCGGAGTGAGATCTCAAAGTGGAAGAGTGGCCCACCCTTTCCCTCCTGCGCCTGCCTGCGGCAAGCAGGGCGGGCAAGCCAAAACCGAAAGGGAAGGCCACTCAATAAGCTTTTGCGAATTGATTGCGTCGCCCCGCCTTTTTCGGAAAAATGGGTGGGCCGCCCCCATTTCGGTACACTTCGATCAGCTCAACAAGTGGAATCCTCTCTCGGTGAAAGAACGTCACGGATATATTCCACGAAATCGATTTGGCCACCTGCCCGGCGCTACAAACTACCACGGGAAATTCGCTTGACTTGTCTCAAATCAGAGAGTTAAAGTTCGTCGCTGGGTACCCTTTTGGTGAATTAACAAATCAATACAAACACAGGAGGAGACACATGATTCGGTGCGAATACGTTTCGGGATGCTTCCTTGCGCTTCTGGGGTTGCTGGCGGTGAGTCCTTTGTCAAACCCGCAGGAGCCGAAAGTGCCGATGGTGTACGAGGGAACAGTCGGCGGGTTGAGACACCTTGAAGAGGGCCAACCGCCAGCGATGATCCACGCAACCGTTGACGATATGAAACGGTTCCGTGAGGCCAACCCCAACGCGCGGCCCGGCGCCGTGCAACCGGCCAGCACCTCAAATGACCTCTTCTACCATGGCGGAACCGGTGGCATCGGCGTCGAAACGGCCCCGAAAATCTACCTGGTCCTGTGGGGCTCGCAATGGAACAACAATGACCCCAGCGGCGAAGCCGCCATCCTGGAGAACTTCTATCGCGGCGTCGGCGGCAGCTCCTGGCTCAACAGTGTCACCCAGTATTGCCAGGGGGTGGCCACCGGCACCGTCGCCTGCGGCACTTCCGGCACGCCCGCCGGCAACCAGACCGGGATTTTTGCCGGAATCTGGGCGGACAACGCAAGCTCTGCGCCGTCGAAGCCGCGCCAGTCGCAGCTTGCCGCTGAGGCCGTTCGGGCCGCGGCACACTTCGGCAACACCACCGCTGCCAGCAACGCCTCCGCCCAGTATGTAATCGCCACCGCCACGAGAAACAATTCCAGCGGATTTGGGACACAATATTGCGCCTATCACAGCTCCACCAGCTCAACCTTCGGCAACGTCGCTTACACCAATCTGCCGTACATCACCGACGCAGGCGCGAGTTGTGGCGCCAATTTCAACGGACTCGGCCCTGACGCCGGGATCACCATCGTCGGCGGGCATGAAATGGGCGAGACGATCAGCGACCAGTTCCCAAGCACCGGTTGGCTGGACTCCGGCGGCGCGGAGAATGGCGACAAGTGCGCCTGGATCTCGTCGGGCCAGGGCGCCTCGGCGGACATCTCCCTCTCCACCGGGACGTTCCCCGTGCAGTCGCTTTGGAGCAATGCGTTCAACAGCGGCTCCGGCGGGTGCGTGCTCTCGTATCCTTGATGATGGCATGGAGCTTTGAGCGTCGAAATACCGGAGGTGCCGCGTGCATCTCCGGTATTTTCGTTTTCGGCAACCGTTCCTTCGCGTCCGATTCTGTCGATCCGTCCTTTCAGGTCATCCCCAAGACCAGGGGCAGACGAGAGTTTTCTTGCATTTCGGCAGCTTGAAAAATTCGATGGAAATATCCCGTCTGTCCCCTGGGCCCCTGTACTAGCTGGTAACCCCCCCTCCCCCCGGTTTTTCGTAAGTGACCAAAATGCAGGACTTGAAGTCTTTTGATTTCTATCAGATTTGAAGTGAGGGAAATGCAGGGGTTAGCTGCAGGAATTTTCGGGACTGGAAGATGCTCCCTTCGGCTACGCTCAGGGCAGGCGGCGTGTAGACAGGGCCATCTCCGCGCAAGCATGGCTTATTCTCTCGCTCTAATAACAACTCGGCAATAGTATTTTGTAGTACTGGAACGATTTTTCGGGGTAAGAGTAACGGGCGGTGAGCTTACAGCCGTTAGCCGACGGCCATCCGCTTCGGAGCGGAGGAAGAGTCTTCAAGCCGGTCGCAACGCCGGGTGCAGGAACAGAGGGAGGCTGCTTCGCTGTTGAAAGAGTCGAAGCGATTCCAAGACCCGGGGAGCAAAAACCCCTCGCTTCAAACGTTC
>Ga0137418_10003020_pt1 | contig 15441 bp, 14 predicted proteins | sample CZODoug3_1_2_16f_FD_122242 | JGI IMG/M metagenome (GOLD analysis project Ga0137418, IMG submission 122242) | Vadose zone soil fungal communities from Angelo Coast Range Reserve, California, USA - CZODoug3_1_2_16fungal (Hybrid Assembly) | ecosystem: Environmental > Terrestrial > Soil > Vadose... | reverse complement strand
TAACATTTATATTAAAATTAGAGGCAAAAGGACTACCTCCCAAAATACCAGCACCAAAACCATAATGAGATACTAAATTATTAGAAACTACCCCATCATGTCCGCTAACGTATATGGACCCATTTGTAACAGTATTTCCATCAACTATAAAATTGCGAAGTTCATTGCCATCTACAGTACCAGTTCCAGCCATTTCAATTCCGCTTACGGAAATTGGTGTAATAGAAGCAGATTGATATGTATATCTAGCGGCAGATGTAGTAGTAATAGCATTACGACCAAGTGTAATACTAGTTGTACTGCTACGCCCAATAATATCAGCAGTTAAAGGACCACCAGCAATGCCAGCGCCTTCAATAATAAGCATTTTGCCTACATCACCCGGCTGAAAATTAGCTGTAGCTGATGTTAAAATATTAGAAGCTGCTGTCATAGCACCATCTGAGCCTGTAGTACCTCCACTTATATGACCTGCACTTGATTGTGATCTTGTAATAGTATTAGAAAGAATTTTAATATCATATGCAGTATTTGTTAAAATTGCTGCTGTATCCCAACCTGTAAATTCACTATTTTGAATGGTAATATTGTTACCGCTTAAAAAATAAATTATAGGAAGAATTGTTGGAAAGCTACCACTAGTAAAAGCATAAAGTAATTCAAACCCATCAAATGACAATTTATCTAATTTAATATTATTTTTAACTGAAAATATAATAAAATTAGTTGTAGGTTTAGCACCGGCAGTTATAACAGAGCTAGTTCCATCACCTCTCCAAATTTTATTTGAGGTTCCAGTAAGACCAGCGGCACCAACTAAATAGCGTCCTGTTGGAAAATAAACACTTCCGTATGAGGAATTTATAGCACCTTGAATAGCTGTTGTATCATCAGTACCGTATTGATATGTAGCACTAGATTTAGAAGCTACAGCAGCAACCGTTAAATTAATGCTAGTAGATGAATTTAAAGAAGCAATTGTAGTAGCATGTGGAGCACGAGGCATTCCTATTGTAGCTAATGCTCCTGCTTGATCAATAACAATTAACTTACCAATATCAGCAGAGACAAAGTTAGCTGTAGCAGATGTAAAAACTACACTTGATGCTGTAGCTACACCATCTGTCTTTTTAATGCCATTTCCAGTAGCACCATAAGCCTTAACGTTTAATTCACCAGCAAGATAAGCAGGCGAAGACAAATTAATTCCAGTTAATACAGTACCAGCAGTAGCGCTACCGCCACCCCCAACACTAATTACATTTCCGGTACACGATAAACCAACACCACAAGCAATATCTCCAGTCATTAAGCCTAATGAGGTAACACCACTAGCATCTGCACTATTTTGATCAGGAGTAATTTTGACAATATAATTTAAGGTTAATGTAGGTTGAATAAAAGGAATTGGTGCACCACCACCACCTTGAGCAATTCCTGTAAAAACTGGAGTAACAGGAGTACCTGAAAATATAGGAACAGAAGAAGTAGCTGTAATATTAACATTAGTGCCTCCTGTTGTTCCAGCACCGGCACCAAACACACTACCCGTTGTAACATTAGTTCCATTATTAACTGTTATTGTTGGAGCACTAACTGTACCAGCAGGAGTTATTGCACCAATAGTACCTGAAGGAGTATAGGGAGGCAAATTAGCTGTAACTATTGCTCTACTTTCTAATCCCCCTCTACCTCCTGTAGATTGTGGGGAAGTTGTTCCAAAAAAAGTAGTTGTTAATCGATTGGCCGCAACACCTCCCATATTATCGCGACCTGCAACAACTTCACCTCTTAAATCTGGAACATTAAATGTAGTAGAGCCGTTACCATTACCATAAAGAAAAAATACACCATTGGTATTAGTGGTTAGACTAGCATTGTTATTCATCACAACTGTAGTAGAAGTTTTAGAAGAAACTGTAGAACCTGCTGGCACACAAGTTGTTTCGAGAACAGCACCTATAGGAATTTGAGTAGTATCACTTAATCCTGTTAAAGTAGGGCTAGCTGAAGTACAAGCAAAAGTTTGATTTAAAGTAACCGCTGTAAAAAATGCAGCATAAGTAGCACGAGAAATTTCTTGCCCATAAGCAAACACATATTGATTAGGAGCAACTAAACCCGCCCAAGGCTTAACAGTACCAACTAAATCACCATCACCTGTTCCTGTAGTTCCACCGCCTGTACCAGCAGAAGCAGTTACAGCATCAAAAATAGTAGTGTTTGCTGAATTTTTAACTACTTGTCTATAAGTACCATCACCATAAATAATAGCTCGTCCACCAGCATCTAAAACAACCGGGTTAGCGTTTGCTACAGTTTTAGCAGCATCTTGCCATGTGGTTTTTCTTGTAGTAGTAGAAGGAATGTAAAAATCTACTTTGCCACTGGAAAGTGGATTTCCATTATTATCTAGAAATTGTGTCTTACCCTGTGGTAATATCGCTGCATTCTGCGCTAAAGCTATTGTATGCCCACAAATAAACAAATAACAAAAAATGACAGAAGCTATATTTTTAATCTTCATAATAATAATTCTCTATAAAGCTAAAAATTATATTTGGATGCCCACAATATTAATACTTATAGCTTATGGCTGGTATAAAATCAGGCCTTTGTATTGGTATATACGATTAAGGTGTAGTAGGCAACGCCAATCGCGCACGATTAGCAAGAGATAATTTAGGCTGTTGAATATGACTTTCTAATATACGAATTAGCTCATTACGATCTTCACCAGTTGCAGTTAATAAATCTGAAATCTTTTCATTGCGTGCACGAGCTAATGGTAAGTCAGCATACTTAAATTTAGCTGCACTTAGTCCTTTAGCTCCTAAATATGTAGCAGCACCTAATCCAGGAATACCTGATGTAGCCATATTGGCCATTTCTAAAATAGGTGCACCTAAAGCTCCTATAGAGCCTTCTTTTCTTGTAGGTAAATCAACTCTACTATCTGCTTTCATACGCATAGCAGTTTGACTATTATCAATAAGTTTTGAATTAGTAATAGCTATCTTACGCTCATCTTGTAATTCTTTAGCCATCTTATCAACTTGTTTTTCACCAAATAAAGATGAAAGCTTATCTTTATTAAATTCACTCTCTACAATATCTTGACCTTTACGCGCACCAGCTTTAAATCCAGCAATTTGATGTTGTACTGCTAATCTAGCACCTTCTCTAGCAGCTTCTAATTCTTGTGGGGAAGCATCCTTAACCCACTTATCCCAAAATTCAGGACTATCTTCTAAGCGACCAAGCTTATTGCGAGTAACTAATTGCCCCATATTAAAAGCATTTTCAACTTGCTTTTCATCGCGGAATTTAGAAAGAGCAGGCTTATATTTTCCACCTGAAGCACTATCAATTGCATCAACAATATCATTACGCACCTGCATTAAAGCATAACCTTTTTGTCGGTTCTGTCCATCAGTGCTATTTAACAAATCTTCTGCCTTAGCTCTTAAAGCTGCCTGAAACTGATGCAAGCTCTTGGGGTCAGTACGGACACTTTTTTCGTCCATAATAAAATTGCGAACAGCAGCAAGAGGCTTTTCAATATCGCCTAATGCAAGCGGTTCACCAGCACTAATAACACTATTAACTCCAGGCTTAAGTTTTTTATCAATATTATTAATTACATTTGAAACATCAACAAATCCAGCATTATCTACAACAGGTTGAATTTCCTTTTTGCCAACATCCTTAGCAGCCTGCTTTAATGAATTAACTTTATCAACTACATTAACAGGCGTACCCATAGTGGCATCATAAATATTACTTGTTGCATCCTTACCAGAAACAACTCTATCAGTTACAAACTTTTCAAATTTATTCTGATGTGGTCCTTCATTAGTAATAAGCTTTTGTGCCATTTGGCGAGTAGCTGGTACTACGTCCATTAACGAAAGACGCTCATTTGATTTTAGTTCTTGAATAACAGCAGGAAGATTATCGACACCAATAGTATCAACAATTCCAGCAATGGCTTTATTTGTAGGTATTGCCGCTTTTACACCTTTAATAGCAGGACCAACAGGCAATGCGGCACCAGCTACAAAACCAGCACGCTCACCAACATCTTTACCAAATACTTTTGAAACAGGATCTTCAACAGCAGTTTTGATAGCACCTGTAATAGGTGATGCAACAGCACCTAACGCACCTAGAGCAACTTTACCAATTCCACTAGCCGGTTGATTAGAGCTGATATCTCCTAATCCTTCAGTAGCTAAACCAACACCACTTTTATAACTTTGAGCAACATTAGAACCGTAATCAACAGGTAATGCCATAGCAGCACTACCAGCTTTAGCAAGCATTGAAGGGGGAGGCACATTAACAGGAATATCTTTATTAGCTTCAGCAATGCGAGCATCTTCAACAGGATTATCAGATTGTGGTGCTCTAGGTGTAACAGTAATACGAGGGACAGCAGCAGGCGCAGAAACAGTTGTTGAAGGCGAACCTAAATACATATCAATAAGTGAAGTAGATTGTTCCTTCTCAGGAGCAGCCTTTCCATTACCTAAATAAAGATCAATTAAGCTATCAGCCATTTACATTAGCCATAAGCTAAACCAAAAATACATAAAAAGAATAAACATTATTATTGTCCGCTAGGAGTTATAAAGCCTAAACTATGCGCAATTTCTAATGATTTTTCAAATCGATCACGCTCAACTTTACTTTTCTTTAATTGTTCACTAAGTTTAGATTTAGCTTCTGGTGACATCATATCAACACCAAAAGCACGAGGGTCCATTTCACCAGAACGTTTAGTTAACCATTGTGAATAGCTAGAAGCAGGTAAATTAAGACGTTCAAATTCTTGTATATTGGCTTGTTGCATTCTACGTAAAGATAATGCAGATTTAGCAACATCTACAGCAGCAGCATTTGAAATACCCACACTTGGATTACCAGCAAAAGCAGCAGCAAGCTTATCATTAGTTCCGCTATTACCAGTTTGATTTACAAAATCTGTTAAATATTTTTTAGCTTTATCGTATGTGGGTACAGAATTAAATACAGGGTCTTTATCTGAAATACCGGGAACGTTAGAAAGAACAAATGATTTAAGATTATTAAGTGTTTCCGTTCCAGGACCAGTACCTTTAGTACCAAGTTTTTCCAATGCAGGAATAGCCTGTGCAAGTGGGAATACATCACGTTGAAAATTAGCAGCACCAGCGCGAGCTTGTGCTAATTGTTTACCAGACTCACCACCAGCAATAGTTTCAGCTTCAGCAACACCCGGCGCAAGTCCAGTAGCAGGACCACGAGGAATATTCGGAAAGCGATCTGCCACGCTTTGAGCAGGCGTAGGAGCCTCTACAGTAGCTCCTAGGACGTTCCCGCCGAAGTTAGAGCTTTGTCCCTTGATCGCAGGAGAAGCCACAGGGCCAACGGGGAGCGCCATTGGAGGGGCGCCAGGACGTGAGGTGGTGCCCGGTGCTAATTGTGGAGATTGGGGACCGTATAATTGAGGCTGACCTGTTTGAGGACTAACAACAGATGTAGTAGGTGGTGCTTGAAGTTGAATAGGAGCACCTTCACCAGCTTGAATACCAAAGCCGGGCCTAGGACTAACACGAGTAGGCACTAATGTTTGTCCAGTATTAATAGTACCCGGTTGACCTGCGTAATATTCCAATGCTTCTTTAGCATGTAATGCTCTTGCAATAAAACGATCTTTAAACGCAGGCATATCCTTTTGATCAGTCGGGATTTCCTTAACAGCCTGCGAATACATTTCAGGAGTTAAATATTTTTGATTAACCGCACCTTGCAAAACTTTAAACACATTTTGTGGTGTAGCATCAGGAGGTAATGAATTTATTTCCCTAGTCATATAATCTAAACCTTGATTAACTAATTCAAGTTTAGATTTATCAATATTAATGCGACCTTGTTCAATAGCTTGCGCACCTTGTTGCAAACCCTGAAGTTTACCAACAGTATCTAATGCACTTGGTTGTGTAGGTAAACGATAAGATGAAGTATCAACGCCTTCAGCCATTAGAATGTTAACACAGGAGTATCACCTGCGCCTCCAGTAATAAATGATGGCGAACCTTGCCCACTACTACTTCCGTACAAACCTCTGTATGCGCTATATCCACCAATATCGCTAGCAGCTTTCCCTATGGCACTTCCTGTAGCATTATAAGCTGCTGCTTGTGCATTACCGCCACCAATCGTATTAGCTGCTACACCTTGACCAGTAGCTGTATTAACACTCGCTTGTGTGGCTGCTGTCTTTTGACCAATATTAGAAGTTTGAGCAGCAGCATTTTCACCAACACCAATTACTCCCATAAGTCTATCAAAAGCATTTTGTCTATTTGTATTTTCTAATGCAAATTGGTCTTTATATGTTTGATTGGCCAATCCAGTAGTGAATGTAGCAGCGCCTTTTAATGCAGCACCAGAAACACCCAAACCTCTAGCAGCAGCAGAATTTTGAACAGCTTTTAAACCCTGTGTTTTAGTAAATTCATAGCCAGGAGTTTGTTCTAATGCTGCTTGATCCATAACAATAGGTGAAGTGAGGAAAGGTAAACGCTTTTGTAATTCAGTAAGATTTTCAGTACCGGCAGTGCGATAAGGTGATAAGTCAGCACGAGTAGTATCATATTGATTTTGAAGTAGAGCATTAGATTCACGACCCAATGTAAGTTGAGTATCAGAAGCCTTATTAGTAGCAGCAACTTGAGCATCAGCAGCTTTACTAGATGTATAAGCTGTAGTCGCTGCACCAATAACAGCAGAACCAACAATAGCAGTTGCTACCCAAGCAGAGCAGTAGCACTTACTATTAACAAATTCTTCAAAGTCATAAATCATAACTGCAAACTCAATTGCATATCATTAACTCGAAGTTCTGAAATAAATCTCTGAAATTCGTCTTCATCTTGAGCAATAAAATGAGATTCAATCTCATCAACATCAGTCAAATTAGTACCATGTACTGTTATCCACAAACAATCTGTTAAAGCTTGTGCAATACGCTTAGTACCAGCAGGAGAGTTAACAATAAAAGGTGAAGTAATTTGCTTAACTTCTTCACCAACTAAAACTTGCATAGTGCCTTGCATTAGAAAGTTTAACTGTGGGTATTTGTGTATCTTACCCACAAGAATGGTATCTTTAGGAATGTACAGCGCACGGGCATAGACGCCAAGGGAAAAATAGTTTTCATGACGTAACTCTAATTGAAGCTGCTTTTTCATTTCAGCTTCAATAGCATTAACACGTTGTCTAATTGTGGGTAGTTCTAATAATTGGTGATTAATTGTCATTCCACTACATACCATTCTTGATTTATTCCATGTCTATATAAAGCCCCTCCTATTGTTAATTCCTGTGCTACTGATGGATTATAGAAACTGGCTAGGATTTGGTTTGTTGACATTTATCAGTCTCCCAAAATGTCCAAAAGTTCTTGATATGCAGCACCATAGTTATGATAATATTCTATCTCCATAACCTGTACTAAAGCAGATTTAGCTAACTTAGCTGTACCTTTAGTAATAGTTACATAACTGTTATTTTCGGCCAAACTTCCATCATCCATAACTTTAGTCCAATCAGGACGTTTGGTAGCCATCGGATAATTCATTGTCCTGTATTCTGCCCATAATTAGCTAAAAACTTCATTGTAGGTAAGACAGTATAAGATACGCTTATTACATCTTTTATAGCTACTGGAATTAATTTCTGTCCGGTTACATCAACAAATAGAAGTCCTCTTGATAGAGAAATGCTGCCAATAGTGCCACCTGTAATAGATACATTACCGGGTTCTTGAGCTACATAATTAAAAGGCGAAACACCTACAACTATATCAGCAATATTAGGAGGGGCTTGTGTAAACTGCTGGAGATATTGAATAAAAGGAGCCAATAATCTTCCACCTTTACCCACAAATGGTGCTATTAGGTTTGGAAGGGGGATCATTAGAACATCCTTGGCTTGTTTTTCTTTTTATATTGAGCCATAGAACGTCTTAATTCTTTACCTGAATCTCTATGTTCTGATTTAGGCTTTTCAGTAGGAAGTTTATACTTACTTTTACTTTCAGATTTTCTTCCACTACCTGGACCACCCATATTTAGCTCCTAAACTGCTTCACAGTTGCAAACCCACCTAGCAAGCTTGTCTTTAAATTCTCTGACCATTCAAGCTTAAATATTCTATCTCTTGCCATTCCCAATCTATTCCAAGATATTGTAGTTAAATAATCACCTTGTAAGCCAAAACCTTGTTGAACAGGATTTCCATAAGTCTTACCTCTATCATCTGACCAAGATAAACTTAATTGAGGTTCTAATGCAGGATCGTCAGTATTTGTATTACCTACTTCAATATCTGCATCAAAGGAGGTATAGCCTACCCGTTCATACTCTGCACCTACCATATGCAAAAAAGTTTTTCTACGCAAGATCGGGCCGTCAAAATCCGTATAAATAGCAGGGTCTAAAATATAAAGTTTTCCAGTCTCCCAATCACCAATCATAACATTATTGTTAAAGAACATAAATGTATTAGCACGGTGCCTATTAATGTTACCGTTATCATCTAACCAAGCCCAACGAAACCATTCGTTTGTAGTTAGATCATAAACAAAAGTAAGATTGGCTGTGGGGAAAATTAGAATATAAAAAGCATGGTTATTCTGTTGAAATATTCCGCCAATAGCATCAGCTATAGTTTCCATTCCTTCCATTAAATCAGTTAAATATGAAGTAGCGATATTTTCTACTTCATAACCAGCACCTTTCATTATCTGACAATGACCGGCTTTATCCTGCATAAGCCAGAATAAAACAACATCAGTACCAGCAACTGAATATTGTGCTGCACAACCGTGATCAATATAAGCACCTTGAACAAGCTGAAAGTAGAAATCAGCCGCACCAGTACCAATCCAAATCTCAGTTGTAAGAGCACCAATAAGCCAAAGCTCTTTGTGAACTGTCCAGATAGCTAAAATAGGATCAGCCGAACCACTTTTAGCAGCAATATCTAATGGATCAAAAGCAGTCATCGCGACTATTTGAGCATAGTCAATCATAGAACCGGAAATATAAAATTGATTTGTTCTAGGCCGATTAAATGCAAAAAATGTATCTAGAAATAATACATAATCAGCACCATAAAAAGCAGGATCAACAATTTCAGTAAAAGAGTTATCTGATAATTTAATAGCCCAACCTTGAACACCATCAACTAAAATAGCAATTAAGCCATTATCAGCCATAATAACTTGACTAGCACGATCTGGAATAGCTCCAATAAAAACCATAGCCCCATTAGTTGCTATTGCATAAATTCTTGTACCCACAACTTCATAGGCAGTCCCAAGAGTAGTTCTATAAGAACAACGTGAATTATCTGGTACATCAGGAGTACCAAAAACTGTACTGCCAGGAGTTAGATAATAAGTGGTCGGGGAAGGAGCTTGAGCGTTAGTATTTTTTTCAACATATAAATTAATAGTTTCCTGAGCCGATGCTATCGGACTTCTATCACGATAAGCACCACCTAGGAGGGGAATGCGGGGCATTAACTACGCCCCCAAGCCATCTGGATTCCACAGCGAGAAACTTCTACCTTTCTTAATGCCAGGAGGCATCCCAAGAACAGGAATTTGCGTATTTGCTACACGAATAACATTTAAGCCAGCTTTAGCCGCTTTCCTTGTATCTGCACTAACTGGAATGCTGTATGCAGAGCATAAACGAACAGCTAAATTATAGTGAATACCTTCCTCATATTCTTCAGGCATATTAAATTCACTATCAAGACTTACAGTAGTATTAGTTACTCTATAGCTAAAACCTGATCCTGTACCACCTAATTGAGTAGCATTATTAACAATAAGCACATTATTAATTACAATGTTTTGACCTGGATTATCAATTACAACTGCTGTAACAATACCACCAGCTACAGTAATGTTAGCAGTAGCATTTTTTTGATCTTCGTTACCTCCAATTAATGGAACAGCAGGATAAACACCATCAGTATATAAACTACCAGCAGTAAAGATTTCACCAGCGCTAATTTGCTGTTGCCAATTAATAGAGCCTTTAAGAATTAAATGGCATTCATATTGTTCATTTGGAATTGGCCAAAAGAAAACATTACCAAATGGATAAGCACCATCATAAAATACTCTATATGGAAAAGAGTTTAAATCTTTTAAGGTAATTAGAGAATAATCTTCATAACTAAATATTAGTTTACATGGAATTGAAACAGGAGTACTAGAACCAGAGCCAAGTAAAACAACATAAGCACTTTGAATTTTATCTGGCCTAGGAGCGTTCCAATATTGACCAGGGCCAATCTTATTAGATTTTAAACTATTACCTTGCATAGCAAGATCATAAAGCATTGGAACAATCCAACGCTTCTTTTGCCACGTCGCCAACATCCGTCTAAGGTATGTAAAGCCATCATTAATATCTTCAGAAAGTAATGATTGGCCTACACCTAAAACGGTTGCCTCTTTCATAGCTAAAGTGATGAAATCTCTAGCCGTAGTCATTTAAATGAGCCATAAAAATAATAACAATACAATTGCTATAGCAGCATAAGCCAATAAGCCTTTTATATTAATAGCTGGATTACCAGCACAATGAGTCATTAAGATATGCCCACAGATTAAGGTTTGCCCCAAGCAGGCTTACCTTCCTTAGGCTCATTCTCTTCAAGCCATTTCTTATGCTCTGCTGGAGAATTAACAACAATACTTGATACAACTTTATTATTCTCAATCTTTTGATGAACAATTTGTGGGTATTGTAACTTACCATCAACTTCAAGTGCAAAAGCATCGTCAGCCTTAACTTCAGCTTCTTTAGCCATTTTATATATCCATTTGTTATTAGAAAAAGTAGGGTAGGCTATCAACCTACCCCTTAAGTTAGATTATCACTAGACCTTATCGGCACAGACGCAAAGCCACTCGGGCCGGATATATCTGAATCCAAATAAAATATCCACACGAGTAGCCAACTGATCTGAATTAGGCAGATAGTCAGTAAGCACACGCATAGAAATTCCATCGTATTGAGCGCGGGCGCATTCGACAACTGCACCAGTGACTAACACAAGGTCAGCAGTGGCCATCGTGACGGCCTTCTGAGTGTATGCAATAGATTTGCGATACACTTCACTAGGCTTAGTCAACATAAGAACTGCTGCACCATTAGGAGCAGGAACAGAAACAGTCTGAAACTGCTGATTAACACCAGCGATAGGAGCAATCAAATCAGGATAAATAGGAATGCTAGTATCGTTGATAGCAACATCAGCAGTCACAACAAACTGTTGCAACGTTCCCAAATCCTGCTTATTAACACGGTTGACCTGATTAACAGTAGCAACTGTAATAAAATCACCTTTTTTAAGCGTAGTCGCAATAGCACTAACAGTAAGTGCAGAAACGTTATTCTGCGCACCGTTAATGGTTGATGTACCAGCATAAGTACCAGAAGTATGCTTGATTACAGTCTGATCTTCAAACCAACGTTCATAGCCAAGTCCTGATTTCATGCTACCAGAACGAAACTGAGCACTAATTTCAGGAGTAGGATTAAACTGCCCTGCCATCGTTGCAACAGCGCGAGCATTAGAAGTAGGATCAAGAACAATTCGGCGGCTATTCATATCCGCTGAATTTTGAGTAAGAGTAGCATTACCTAAAAGATACTGTTCAACACCGGGAGAGATAATATTGCCGCCAGCATCAACGTTGGAAATGAAATTACTAACGCCACCTTCAGAGCCATTCATAATTGTAACGGCAACTTCACCAGCAAGATTGTTAATAATAGGTGCCATTACAAGTTCTGAATAGTTATCAATATCCATAGTGCGTTCAACAGAAGTAAACGGCACCGCGATATTGATCTGATCAGAAACAGTTAAAGTGGTAAATTTCTGCGTAGTAGGCTGCAACTGCATTGCAGGACCACGGGTAGGTACATAATCACTAGGCAGGCGAATACGAAGCGTTTCACCAATCTTAGCACCATCAATTGCAAATTGAGGATCATATTGCGTATCCATGTTCATAATGAACAGGTTACTATTTTTGAACAATCGCACTGCCTCTGACGTGATCATATCCACGGTAAGGATGGTATTGCCGGGCATAATTAAAATATCCTTTTAATAATCAATAATTAGGTTAAGCCAATAGTGGCAATATACTTTTTACGTAAAAAGAATTTGGGGAGGTTTGCGCTAAGCGCGGGCAAGGTTGTTAGGGACAACCAAGAAACCGGGGCAAGGTCAACAAAGCGGGCCAAGACGCTTATAGGAAGTGAGAATACCCACAAACTATTAGCCCCCGCAAGCACTATTTTTGCTTACGAGGGCTAATTTAAAACGGTGCGACAGAAGGACCGTTACCATAATAGCGAGGCATGTTATCAATGAACTGACCTTCAGCAAAAAGCATCACCACCTTTCTAAGTGTGGGTAAGAAATATTTAATGCGTTAACCCCATCTTTCTTTTTCTAAAAGCTTCTGCTTGCTGTGCTCTAATTCTAACAAATTCATCCATATTCTTAGGATTGAGAACATCTGGCGTAGTACCACGTCCTTTAAGAGCTTCATTAGGAGCAGGTACTTTAGAAATCTGTTTCTTTGGTTTAATTTTATCTGAAATCTTAGATAGTTTTAATGCCATCTTTGCAGGAGAGAGTTTCCAAATTTCTTCAGCTTCATCTTGATTTTCATCTTTAGCTAAATACAATAATACATCTGCCCCATTATTAGGAAGGTCATCAAGAATACCAATCATTTGACCTGGAATTGGTGTTCCCATTTCTTCAGCAAGAGTATTAATTTTAGTTTTAAAACTCTTATCAAACTTAGCCGCACTATCGGCAATGCGATTAACAGCGGCTTCAAATTCTCTTTCAGTAACTTTCTGAGCAGCGAGCCTTTCAACATCCTCTTGTGTTAATGCATTTTCATCATCAGGTTTTGCAGCAAGTTGAGCTTTTAAAGATGCATTTTCATCAGCTAAAGTTTTATTCTTAGCAGTTAATTTATCAATACGCTTTTGAATACGTGCTTTATCTTTCTCAGTCTTAGCTTCATCTTTTTCTTCTTCTAGTTCTTCAATTTCCTCTTCATTTGCCTCTACTTGCTCAATTACTTCTTCAATAACTTCCTCTTCTACCACTTCTTCATTATTAGCAGCTTCATTAGCTGCTTTAATATCAGCAGCAGGATCGGGGGCGTCAGGCTGCTTAGTACCCACAACCTTAATAGCATCGCGTTGCGCCTGAGCAGCTTTCTTTTCTTCTTCAGTAGTCATGATTAATTCTTTCTCTTTTGAATTTCACTTTTGATTTGGTCACGTAATGCCTTAAACGAAGAATTCATTTCAGGCTTAGGTTTCATTTTTTCAAACTTAGGATGTTTTAAACTTTCTAAATAATTCTCTTCAATACCTGCAAGCTCCCAATCTGCTGTTTGAAGCTCCTTAAGAGTCATACCCACAATTTCAGTACCCTTAAAATTCATAGCTTACCTATAGTTTTAGCTTGTTCTTTAACGTATGCTTTACAATCTTTCATCAAATCTTTATCTCGCTTTATTTCATCAGCTTCTTTTAATGTGCGAATTGCACTTTCAGCACGATATCTTTTTTCACGTTCTACATCAGCCCTAGTAGGCTTGCACATACCCAAAGATGTAGAAGGCATAGCAACAGGTAATTTAGATGCTTTCTTAGCCATTTGAGTTTGCTTTCATTAATGCTGCTGTATCACCACTATTTTTATGTTCAAATCTCTTGCTATTAACAATAATAGGCGGTTCTGCTTTACAATCAATAACTTTAGTTAAATCTACATCTGGCAACTTATTATCGAAAGCTGCTGTAGTATCTACATCATGAATGCGCTCTTGTAGAGCACACCAAATTTCATGCTTCATTTCAGGACTAGCGTTAGGTTGATTAAGAATATCAATTAAGTGCGATACTGCACGAGGGATAAATTTAATGAAATTGTGGGCAGCGTAATGCTTAGCTGTTTTATGACGTGAAGTCATACCTTGTGAACGTCCCACGTCATAGAAGACAGCCGCGAATTCCAACGCGGTTTTCTCAATAAGAACCGATCGTGGTTGAACTATTTTCTTATTCATAAGAATGGATTTTCCTTAACAGGAACTAATTTAATTTTGCTATTCCACGGATCGTGATCAACAGGACTAAATGTAGGCACTCCAGAAGAATAAAGCGGAAAACCTTTTTTAACAATAGCTTCGCGCATTTGTGGAGTGATTTTGATTATTGGGATTTTCATTTCTTCTGGCTTTTCACCAATCTTATTACTTAACTTTGGCATTACAACATCAGTAGAATACTCCACCTTCCCGCCCATCTTCTTAATCAAAGAGTTAGCTTTAGCTGGCAACATGGTATCATAAAAGGCTTTCATGCCTTCACCGCCAATTTTTAAATCATGTCCTGCAACAGTAGAGGCACCTAAATTGTTACGAGTATTGAAAAGCTTTTCAGCTACTTCTTTACCCACAATTGCAGCTACTTCCTGTTCTGTCTTAGCATATTGTTCAATGACTTTTTTATTATCCTTAAAAGCATCAATGCGAAATTGGCCAAAGCTATCAGGAACAAGATTAACTTTATCCACCTGCTTACTCAAATCATATCTAGCTGCTTGTGCCTCCCCTGGTGTCCAAGACACAGCATCATAGCCCTTATTCACAGCTTCACTTAGAACACGCTTTAAAGCTAATTCATCCCAAGTCTTTTTAAATGGTGCATTTGGGACACGACTACTATCTGTATCCTTAGCAAATTTATTACCTATGCCATTTTCCCAAGCAGCATAATCAGCTTCAGTAGCCTTATTGTTTTGTATTCTATCTCTAATAGCATGATCTTCCGGAGTTATATCTTGCCCTTTATAACCTCCCTTCCTCCCTGCCTGATGCCAATCACTTTGTATTTCTTCAACATGCAAGGTCTTACCAATTCCCGGTACTTCTCTATCATTCATACGAATGTGAGCTAATACGTTAGGTTCATCCCAATGGGAAGAACGATAATGGTCTAATTTAGCATAACTATTTTGCAATTCTGCTGTAGGAGCAATAACTTGCTCATAATAATCTTTTACATTTGGTATTCTATCTTGTGGGTCTAAGTCCAAACTAGATTCTTCATGAACTTCTTTGACTTTAGCTTGTTCCTCTTTAGTTAAGTCCTCCCATTTTAATTTTCTATTAATAGGTATTTTATCTTCCTTAGTCATCAACAATTCACGATAATTCTCACCACCGGGAAGTTGATAGGAAGAGTATTTGGTTTGATCTTTTATATCCTGATAAGGTTTATATTCTTTTATAACCTCCCCCAACTTAATCCCATTATCTGC